>Ga0307378_10006326_pt1 | contig 16254 bp, 22 predicted proteins | sample UN1MG_FD_202238 | JGI IMG/M metagenome (GOLD analysis project Ga0307378, IMG submission 202238) | Soil microbial communities from Risofladan, Vaasa, Finland - UN-1 | ecosystem: Environmental > Terrestrial > Soil > Coastal area > Acid sulfate soil | place: Finland: Risofladan, Vaasa | collected... | reverse complement strand
AACGAGTATTCGGTGTAGATGTAGCAAGGTTCGGCGATGACCTTACGGTTTGTTACGACATGGAAGATACAGATATAGTTGATGAGATGATATTCGGCCAGAAAGACACGATGTATACCGCAGGTAAAATTCACATCTGGGCGCAGGAGAAACACCCTGATTTAATCGGCGTTGATGTTGCTGGTGGCCTCGGTGCAGGCGTAGCAGACAGATTAAGGGAAATGGGCAATAACGTTTTAGATTTTAACAGTGCAGAGAAGGCAGAAGAAGAAGCTAAATATTATAATTTAAGGGCAGAGATGTATTGGAATACAGGGAGAAGGTTTGCCGAAAAGGATATCAAACTAACCTGGCAAGGCAAGTCGGGTGAAGATAAGGATTTAGCCAGGGAATTATCATCTGCGTCTTATCTGATTCGTAACGGCAAAATATTAATCGAACCGAAGGATAAGATTAAAGAACGATTAGGCAGAAGTCCTGACAAGGCAGACGCTTATATTATAGGTTTACGCACTTTAAACGATGCGGTGATAGCAGACGCTTATGGAGAATGGAGAGATGACGATTACAAGGCGAAATGCTCGCCGTATATAGGATTATAAGAAAGGGGGAAATAATGACAAGTAAAAAAATATTTAAAGAATTAATAAGCCTAACAGAAAAAGACAGGAATAATCCAAAGATACCAAAATTACTTGGTTTGTTAAGCGATATTGCCAGATGGAGGAAAGAAGCATATGTGAATTGCAAAACTACAGACGAGGCAATAAAGTTACAAGAAAAAGGTAGAAAATGGATAACCGAATTAATGAGTTAGGTCTTTGGGAGAGTTAAGGGGTGAAAGAGATGAATTGTATTGAACGAAGAAACCATAGTAAAGAAAAAGGGCGAAGTTCTAAAGGAATTTGTATTAAAGAAATATAAAATCGGTATAGATTTCTGGAAACCCTTTCGGGAGAACTGGGCGGATATCAAAGCCGAATATGTCGGCGTCTATAATGAGGCTAAAGAATTATGGCAGGGCAATATTATCGTCCCCACTTTAAAGAAGGTGGTCCGCAACCTCGTATCACTCTATCTCTCTATGCTTCTGTCTAAAGGGGCGGAGTCGTTTGACCTGGGGCCAGGGGAAGAAAGCGATAAGAAGAACGCCGAGAACCTGCGATTGAAGATAATCTATGACTTAAACACGATGGAAATAGAAAAGAAGATGATACCTATCCTGCAGGACTTTGTCCTTTACGGCTATGCAGTCGCTTATGTCCCCTGGAAACACACCGTAGAGAAAATGAGAACAGGCAAGAATACGGTTAAGGACGTAGTTACCTTTGACGGACCGGATTTAGAATGTGCTGACCTGCAGAAGCTCGTAAGTGACCCCAACTGCAAGGATTTATCTTCATGGAAAATCTATGAGAAAGATGATATCCCGATAACTTACCTCAAGCAAAAAGAGAAAGATAAAGTTTACTTCAACATTGACGCCCTTAAAGAAAGTATTGGCCTCAATGTAGATGTAGTAGATACATTAGAATATCACGGACTCGTTCCTAAAAGGTTAATTGAAGGGCAAGTAGATGACCCCGACGAACCGAATCCCTTTGATGATGAATATGTACAGGCCATTATCGTTCTGGCTCATGAAGATACAGTTATCAGGGCAAGTGCTTATCCTTACTGGTGTAATGATATATTTGTCCCTTTCGTTAATGACCACATGGTAGATGAGATTGTAGGTATGGGAAGCGGAGATGATATCAAGGCACTTGCACCCATGCTCACCAACCTTTACAACAAATTAACCGATTTAGTAAATATCGTAACTAATCCTGCTTATGAAATGGTAGTCAGCCGTTATTTAGGCAGGGCAAAGACTATTCTCATGAGACCAGGAAGGGTTTTACCGGTTAAAGAACTAAATACTATAAGGGAAATTTCTACCACCGCACAGGCCTCAACCATACAATTAATACCCCAGTTAATCGCTATGATCAACGGAATTATAGAAGAAATTACAGGCTCAACTCCGCAAATCATGCCTACGGCTGATAAAAAAGATGTCCATTCTACTGCTACTGGACTGGCCATGATGACCGAAAAGTCTATGCAGCCGATTAATACGAAGGTTAAGTTTTACATTGAGCCTGCCTTCAGAAAGATATTAGGGATTATATACAGGCACAATATACAGCACTTCAAGCGGGCTGATGCAGTAAGGATATTAGGGGAAAAGAAAGCCGCAGAATTTAACTTAACTGAACTCACCAAAGCAGATATTATGATGAAGGGCAACCCTGACTTCATTCCTACGGGCATATCAGGGTTCATGGAAAAGAGAGTAGAGATACAGAACTTATTAGACTTCATGAAGATAGGTGCAACGGTCACTATACCTGCCACCCAAAAAGATTTATTAGGCAATGATATACCGATAACTAACCCTGATGGTTCGCAAGCTATGAAGATATTTATGAAATTAGAAAAAATAATCAGGCGTATCGGCGAACTGCTAAAGATAAAAGATTTAGATGAATTGATACCCGAAGAAGAAAAGAAACCAGTTACTCCTCAAACTAACGCCTCAAAACCTCCCCCACAATCTGCCTCTCGGATTGGTAAGCAGGCAAGGAATACCCCTGCTTTGCCTGCTGGGGGAAACTACTTAGCACGAGGAATGGGAGGACAAGCGCAGGGGGTGAAGGGAGAATAAAATGAATGGAAGTTAAAGAGAGAATATTTCCTAATATAACTGAATTTGGTGACCCTTATTCATTCTTAAATTTTATAAAAGAACAATACGAGAAACCAAATCCTCTAATAAGAACTTGTTTATTGTTAAAATTAGGTGATTTAGAATTTGTATATGATAAGGAGAGATAAATGACTGAAAAAGAATTAACCGACGAAGAGAAAGAACTTAGTATTTCAGCACAAGAAGCCCACAGCTTAGCTGAAATGGTCAACTCTAATGGGTGGAAGATACTTAAGGCAAAATATTTTGATGTTAGATTGCGAGAATGTAAAGATTATTTATACAACATTAAAAATACTGACCCTACAATAATACGTGCAAAAGTATTAATGGTTGACTTTATAGAAACGATGATAGATGAGATTACTACTCAGGTCAAGATTGGCTTGGAAGATGAGGAAGAATTGGTTAAGAGGAAGGAAAAGAAAAAGAAGAAATAAAGGAGGAAATATAATGACAGATAAAGAAGATGCTATCAAATTAAAATTGTTAGAGAAAATAGATGCATGTCTTAAACGTGGTACTACTGTTGATGAGTTATATAAGTTAATATTGATGTTTAATTATCTTACGCATCCATAATATCCTATCAACTGCCCGTTGAGGGCTTTGGCTAAAGACGTGGCTATGGGGAAAGGTTTTATCACGTGTAGGAATATTCTGGAACTAAGGAATGTAGCGATGGAATATTCTAAACCGAATACCCATTTTATCCAAGGGAAACGGGCGTTAGCTACGCTGACAGCCCGTTTTCCCACTATACCCGCAGAGTTTAACTTGGAAAACGTTCCACCCCGCTGATAAGAGCCCCTGGGCTCTTCCCATGAAGAAACGCGTTAGTTGTCTACTTGGAACTTACTTATAGAAATATAAAAAAAAGGCGAAGGGTAGCGACCAAGAGGATAGGTGGGGTGGTCAAAAAAGAAGAAATAAGGGGGGATGATGAAAAAGAAAATAGCTACTTGTGAAGATATCAAAAATATGGTCAAGATATTAGAAAAATATAAGGTTGAAAAGCCTTATTATCTTAAAATAGAAAATTTTAAAGAATGTATGGATTTTCTTGACGTTAAACAAGTGCCACGACATTTAAAACTTCAAGGTTATGTAAAAGTTAAACCAATGATATAAATAATTATCAGAGAGGACAAGGGGAATCTAATCAAAGGAGTTTATATTCATGGTAAACGATGGCAACAACCTTAAAACCGCCTCGCAAGAACAAGCGGATAATACGGCTGTCACTCCGGAACCGGTAGATAAGAACGCCCCGTTTTCGTTAGAAGAAGCTCAACAAGTTTTAGAAGCAGAAGAAGGTAATATTGAAGCTGAAATTGAGAAACTTAAAGGAAGTAAGGACACGGACATTGCACCTGACCTAAAAGAACTAAAGGAAAAGCAGGTCAAAGCTAAACAGGAAATCAAACAGAAGAAAGAAGAAATAGTAGAAGCAGAAGAAGAAACTACAGAACCCACAGAGGCTATCCCCGATAAGTTTAAGAATAAGACCCCTGAAGAATTGATAAAGATGTCAAAGGAAACAGAGGCTTATTCTACTAAACTATCACAGAAGAATAAGGAATTAGAGCAAAAGCTAAAAGAGGCAGAGGTAATCAATGCCAAGATAGATGAATATGAAAAGTCTGCGGTAGTTAAAGACCAGCAGACTGTCAAGTCTAACTTGCCTAAATATCCGGAAGATGAACTCTACTATGATGACCCTATCAAATATAACAAGCAAGTTAAAGCCTATAACGATGCAGTATTAAAAGCCGCCATTGATCCGCTATACGGACAAAACTACGGTTATGAAAAGAAGGAAGTTATAAATGCCTTAAAAGAAAAGACTAAAGATAGAGTTATCCCTTATTCCGAAATAGAAGCCGAAGTAGAAGCACACTTAAAGAAGAATCCTGAACTGTTTGATATTCATAAATTAAAAGCAAGAGAAGTGGTCTATGGTGAAATGGTAGCCGAAAGATTGCCTGGCAAGGTAGAAGATATTAAAAAGAAAGCTGTTGAGGAAGCAAAGAAAGAGTTGCAGGAAGAAGGAGAAGATTTGAGTCAAGCTCAGATTATGTCTTCCGATATTACAACTCTAAAGAGAGCGAGTAAGCCGGTTGATTTTGCGGAACAGCTTGATAGTGGTGTTGACCCCAGAAAAGTTATTGAAGGGGTAAAAAAGAAACACAAAATTAATTATGAGTTCTAAAAAATAGATTGGTAGTCCAAGGGGAATATTAAAACAAAGAAAGGTGAATTATTGTGACTTGGACTGATGATATGATCGCTGCCAGTAGTACTAAAACGACAACTGGTGGTAAAGATATAAAGACTCTCTATAAGGCAATATATTTGCTTAATAGAGAACCAGAATTAGTATTTCAGCAATTTGCTCAAAAACAGGCAAATACTGATATGCCGTTAAATAAGGGTGATAATATCGAATATACTCGATATGCACCTTTGGCAACCAGTACAACTTATAACAAACTTACTGAGGGAGCTACTCCTTCTGGAGAAGTATACTATGCTCAGACCGTAACTGCATCTCTTGAAGAATACGGTAATTTTGTGCAACCTTCTTCGAGGTTATGGCTTACTGCATATGACCCCAAACTTGGTGGTTTATCAAGATTACTCGGTGTTCAAGCGGGTAAGAGTTTAGACCTTAACATACAAAGTGTAATTGCAAAGGGATTTATAGGAATGCGTGCTGACGGTGATACTACTTATGCAAAAGATGTTGTTGTTACTACGGGTTCAAGTGTTACATCGGTTATACTCTCTGCGGGTATTACTCCAACTGTTGGTGTTATTGTCTTTACCAGTGGTAGATGTGAAGGAATTTCAAGAACTTTCACTGCAAGTAGTGATACTCTTACTGTAACCGCCTTACCGCAAATTCCCCAACAATATGATACTGCAAGAATCTGTGATACTACTACATTGGCTGCTGGTGATAAGATTACTGCTGCATTAATCAAGAAAGCGGTCGCCTTGTTAGAAGCTCAGGAAACTCCTTTGTTCCCTGATGGTTACTATCACGGAGTAATTCCTGCTGGTGCGATGAAGTATGACTTTATGAACGATACTGAGTATATTAACTTAAAGCATTATGCTGCACCTAAAGACCTTTACAGGAATTTAGTAGGTGAATTTTGTAATGTTCGTTTCCATAAAGATACTCACCCATACAAACATATTCCTGGAGCTATAGCAACCTATTCAGTTGCTGCAACTTCTACTGTTCAGATGGTTTCTATCTTTGGAAGTGATGCTTTTGGTAATGTAAAGTTAGCAGGCAAAGACCAGGTATTTGAAGTATGCCCACCCGAATTTACTACTACTAACCCGTTGGCAATGTACGGAACTATGTCTTGGAAAAATGTATATGCTCCTCTTGTGCTAAATGGTGCTTGGGGAGTTAATATATTTGCAATTCCGACTGTACTGTAAACTAATTAAATAATTAAAAAATGAGATGGGGGAGTTGATTCTCCCCCATCTTAGAAAGGAGATAAATATAATGGAAATTTCAAAGCATATAGGAGAAGGATTCGGTAAAGGTGAATTGCGTGATGTATTAATACAATTACAGTTAGAAAGTGGAGCATTACCTACTGCTGGTAAGACTTATTTTGTTTCTAAACAAGGAAACAATACCGATGGTTCATCTTGGGCAAATGCCTTTACTACTTTACTTGCTGCAATTACCGCTAATAATCTTGATGTTGGTAGTGTTTCTGCTGAACACGCAAATTTTTACAAGATGAATAGAATGTTTATTGATGGCGGTAACTATGCTGAATCATTAACAGTATTCCCTAATCATTGTGAAATGATTGGAGTTGGAGCAGCCCCAGCAAGAGTTAGTGTCAGTACAGTTCTTACTACGAGAATGTCTGTTTGTCATATCTACAATATGCAATTCAGAACTATAACCGCTGCTCAGGTTATGGTACTTCCTGAGGGTTGTCAAGGCGTCGAATTTTATAACTGTATATTTAATTGCAGTGGTGTAACTCCAACCGTTGGATTAGAAGTTGGCAATGCATGTTATGCTCTTAAAATAATCAATTGTCAATTTATTGGTTTGTATTCCGCCACTTGTGGTATTAAGTTCAATGGTGCACTTACAGCAACTGTTGATATAATTCATAACCTTATATCTGCTGTTACATATGGAATATATTTTGCTGACCCTCAAACTGTAACTTACCAAGTATGGATTGAGAATAATACTATTTGTAGGTCTGATGGGAACTATGATACACAACTTGCCTATGGTATTTACAATGCAGATACAGGAAACCGTTCAGATATAATAGCGGTTCGCAATGCCATTTCTGCTGGGGATGCTATTTATGGTCTCAACGCTACAAAGACTATAGCCAACGAAGTAGTAGAAGGTGCAGTTGCAAATCAGGAAAAAAAGTATAGTTAAAAATTAGAAAGGTTTGCGGTGAACCTTAAACCGCCCAATATTTTAAAGGAGGGGAAGTATGAATAAGAAAAAAGCTACTTGTGCAGATATTGAGAAGATTGTGAAGGTATTAAAAGAACACGAATTAAAACCTGATAAAGATGGACTAATCACGATAGAATATCCTATTAATACCAGTGACCGATTTTATATTATAGATGGGAAATCACCCTTCTACTGTGACAGCGTAGGGACGGAGGAATTAGATGAAAATACCCGATAAGGTAAAGGTGGCTGGTCACGTCTATAAAGTAGTATGGGACAATGGGAGACTTTCAGAAAGCGGTTTTGTGGGGGAAACTGACCATAACCTTGATGTAATTTATCTATGTAAATACTATCCTAAACAGGCAAGGGCTAAATCTGAAATAGAAGAAACTTTTTTACATGAAATTTTACATGCAATAGACGTCAACTATAATAATCATGCTTTAAGTGAGGAAGAAGTACAAAGGTTATCTGTTGGTCTACATCAAGTTTTAAAGGATAATTTTAAATTTTAAGGAGGGCTAACCATGCCATTCAAATCAAAAGCACAACAGCGTAAATTCGGGGCAATGTTAAGTCGTGGCGAAATAAGCAAGAAGAAATTTGATGAGTGGGCGCACGCTACAAAGAACATCAAGAAATTGCCTGAAAAAGTAAAAAAGAATAAAAAGAAATAATAAGAAAGGGGGAATGAATCATGTCAATGATTATATCTCAAGAATACATGGAGACTTATGTAATTAAACCGATGGCAAAACGGATTGCTGATTTAGAAACGAAGATAGATTTAGTAACATCTAATACCGAATTATTAATCACTCAATTCGATAAAGTCATAAAAAATATAAAGAAGGTGAATTAAATTATGGAAGTGTGGCAATGGAAATTAATAACTGGGAATACTCAATTAGCCAATAATACAGTATATATTAAAACAATAATTTTATTTGATGCCGCAGCAAAAAATGTAACAATTTATAATGAAAAAGCTGCTGGCACCACAGCAGTGTTTTTAACTATCTATAATACTGCAAATGAATTAACTAAAGTTATTATGTTTGACGACCCTTGTCAATTAGACACAGGTTGTTATATTGCATCGTCTGCTTGGCCAGCAGGATTATTAGTTCAGTATAAACCAGTGTAAGGATGTGATTAAATGGCAGATACTCTTTTATCTACTTTAGCCAAAATAAATACTGACGTTAGAAGTCTATTAAACGAATCAACCGAAGGCTTTTGGTTAGATTCGGAAATAACTAATTGGAGCAATGAGGCACAAGAAGAGATAGGACACGAAACCTTTTGCCTTCGGACTTGGAAAACTTATATCATTGGAACGACCCCAAACGATATTTTCGATGAACGTGAACTCCGAATGGATGACGATTTTATTGCCATTGACGAAGGCGTGGTCTATTACAATGATGTTGCCTTGCGACCAACCACACAAGCGAGGCTCGTTCTCGGTAATGATAAATGGCGTGACCAGACAGGCACTCCTTCCCGCTATTATGTGCGTGGTGATATGCTCGGCTTCGACCGCAAAATATCCGCAGGTAATACAGTTAAGTTTTATCAGATTGAGAGAGCCGTTGCTATATCTGGTGATATTAAACCTTTCAACGGTGATTACCGCTTAATCAATTTTAGAAAGCTAATCAGGGATTACGTAGTCTCAATGTGCTGGGAGAAAAAAGGGGAAAGTAATAGAAGCGATAAGTTTTGGCAGAAATATCAAATTGGACTGCAAAGAATGAAGGAACTCCTGAATATTGATATGGATGATACCTATAATATCGTACCTGAAAGCCATCCTGCACAATTCTATCGTGAAATAAGATGGCCAGATTGGGGACAAAGGTGATTAAATGGCCTCAAAAAAGAAAATCTTCCGCATTGGAAATAACCTCGACCCGTTTTGTCAAGTAAAACTAAAAGACCTACCCCGTGAAGCAGATGCTATTAAAAATATGGCATTCGACGAGTGGGGAAATTTATGTAAAAGGGCTGGATATACTAAATGGAATACTACAGGCGGAACAGGAACTGGTTCTTTAAGTGATACCCATAAGATAGTAGGACTTCACCGTTTCTATATGCAGACCGAATCAAGCAAGTATTGTTTGGTTGTATGCGATACAGGTATATATGTTTTGGCCGAAGCGGTTGGACACGCTGCTGGTTCTTCACTGGCAACAGTAACCACAAATACTGATGCTTATTTTGTTGATTTTGTAGACAGATGTTTGATTGTTAATGGCAGTCAGAACATGATGAAGTTTAACGGAACTGATGTTTATACTGTGGGAATAACTGTTCCTACTATCCCAACGGTAGAAGTTGTTGCCGATACTGGTGAGTTATCTGTAGGAGCTTATTATTTTAAGGTTACTTATGTAGATGAAGACGGCAATGAAAGTAATGCCTCGATTGCTTCATTAGTTGCTACCATAGCCACAGCAGGACAGAAAGTAACCGTTACTCCTCCAATATCTGAAATAACTAATATTAAATATATAAATATATACCGAACTTTAGCTGGTGGTGCTTCTTATTATTATGATGGACAAATTGAAAATAAAACTGCCGAAACTTTTAACAGTACTCAATCTGATTCTACACTAGTTACTCAAAATTCACTGGAAAATTATCACGAGGAAAACCACAATGCCCCACCTTCTGCCCCTTCCTTAATGGCTAAACGAGGGGGAAGAATATATTTAGCAGTAGGCAATAAACTTTACTTCTCTAAACGATTTTATGAGTATTTCCCTGCCAATTTCTGGATAGCCGTAGGAAATATGAGGAATATCACAGGAATTATTAACCAGTTACATACCTTACAAGTATCTACTAAAAATAGCGTAGAGAGATTACTGGGGACATCGGCTCAAATTGAAAGTGCTGATTATTTCCAATTTAAGGATAGTTATTCCTCTAAAGGTGTTTATGCCAGCCGTTCATTGGTAGATTGTGATAATTACATTGTTTTTTTACATAAAGACGGTTTGTATATCGTAAATATAGATCAGGTCAAAGAATTAAATATGGTCTTAAATAAATATCTAAAGGCTAATATAAATCAGGCTCATATAGATAAATCCTGTGCCTGCTTTTATGACGGCAAGTATATACTTTCTTATCCTACGAATTCAACACATCCGTTAGGGACAAGTACTGTGCCTAATGAGACTATATATTATGACTTTAAAGACGGTACTTATGGGATATATGATTTTGCTTTTAATGTATATAGCGTATTTGGTCAAGATGGCGAGGATTCTCTTAAAGCAGGGAGTACTACGATTGGGAGAGTTTACGATGTGTTCCAGGGACTTACAGACGATACTGTAGATATAGAATCCTATGATACATTTCCCTTTTTATACTTCGGAAATAGTGATACGTGGAAACAGGTTTATGAAATATATATCAAAGTGAAATCTACAGGTGGGACTGCATTAACGATGTATTATACTTTGGATGATGCAGACGAAACTTCTATTGGTTTAACTTTAACCGCCAATAAAACAAAATGGTACAGAATATCTCTTCTTGGAGGAGGTCAACGTTGTAGAGGAATTAAAATAAGACCAAGTATGGATAATGCGTATTATTGGGAAATACAAGGTTTATCAGTGATTTGGAGAGACGAAGAAGTGGAGTGGGGTGCTGAATAATGCCTAACGAAGAAATCAAATTAGCACAACAAGATACCAGCGCCGAAGCAATAGGCAGGTTACAGAAAATCTATGATGAACTTTACGCTAAGGTTATGCAATTAATGGACGAATTTGAAGAAAGAAGCCTATTAGTTGATTCCGGGGGTGGCAAGGAAGTAGTCGTTTATAATGCCGAAGTTTATTGTGATACTGACCATCCTGGCTATGTTTACTTCCGTATAGATGAAGAAATGACCAAAGTAAATAATATCTATGTAGATGTTTACCCAACGGATTATCGAAGTCCAGTAACATTATAAAAGGAGTATAAAATATTTAATGGCAATTCAAACTTTTACTGCGGTTGAAGACCCTACCATAGGATATGGTCGGGTAGAAAATATAGACTACGCAACAGCAAGAGACGCAACAAGTGCGGATGGAGTATGGCCTGCAGGCCTAATTTTTGTAGGGCAAAGATTTATCTCGCCAAATTACGCTACGTTTCGTGGTGGTGTCGTTTTTAATACGTCTGGTTTACCCGATACGGCACTTATTATAAGTGCTGTTTTAAAAATATATTGTGAGAGTAACTTTTATTTACGTGGTGTGCAAATTTTGAACGGTCAACCTACCTATCCTCACGTTCCTATGGAATTAGAAGATTTTGACCGAACAAAATATTCTGGTAATGGGGGCGAGACCACTCTTGCTGGTGGATGGGCTTCGTCAGGTCCAGTAACTTTTAATCTTACCAGTGAAGGTTTATCCTGGATAAACAGAACTGGAAATACAAAATTTATATTTATGTCTTCAAATGATGTTAATAACATTCCTCCTACAACGAGTGAATATGCTGCCCTTTGGGTTCACACCGCCGGGGTCCCTAAACTTTGTCAATTAATCATTACCTATTTTGAACCAGTAGAAGCACCTACCGTTGACACTATTAATCTTGCCTGTGAGGATAGGCAAGCAACCACACTAACCGCAGTCGGCAACGTTACTGGCACGGGAGACGGATATACCTTCAGGGGATTTGAATATTACCAATATTCTGAAGATGAAGGTGAATATCTTGATAGTATGTATTCAGTAAGAGAGATAGGAGTATTCCATACTCTCGGTGAATATCGTATGACTCTATACGGTTTAAAACCTTCCACTGTCTATTGGATTCGTGCCTTTGCAGGTAATATCTTTGGAATAGGTTATGGTGAGTGGGTCTTATGTTCTACTGTTGGCGTTCAAGTAGGTACTTATGATGTATATACCGAACCTAACACCGCTAAATATCGTCTTTATGTTAGCGATGACGAAGCCATTGCTTGGCGTGGCTATAAGGGGCCGTATACAGGCAAACAGACTCTTATAAATATAAGTGATATAACTAATAAGACTAAAGGGGTAAAAGTATTGAAGGTAGACCTTCCTGACGCTAACACTAAAGGGAATTTTCATATTTGTATTTCCGTAAAAGAAGAACTTAAATCATAGGGTGTAAATAGATGTCTGACAGAAAAGAATACATGAAAGAATATAATAGAATATATCGTATTAATAATATAGAAAAAATATCAAAATATCAAAAAGAATATGAAAAAACAGAGAATGGGAAATTAGCTAAGAAAAAATATAATAAATCAGAAAAAGGGAAAGAAAATCAAAAAAGAGCAAACATTAGTGAAAAGGGTAAGTTAAGACATCTAAAATTTCGTAAATCAGATAAATGGAAAGAATATCATAACAAATGGCAGAAAGAATATGCTAAAACAGAAAATGGTAAGGCAAATAATCGAAGAAGTCAATTTAAAAGGCAAACAAAAATGAAGGAAATTACCAATAATTTAACTTATCAAGAATGGTTAGATATTTTAGAAAAATATAATTATAGATGTTTTTATTGTAATACCGAATTTGAAATTGAGAATATGCCGACCAAAGACCACATTATACCAATCTCAAAAGGTGGAAATAATACAAAGGATAATATAGTTCCTTCTTGTAAGAGTTGTAATTCTAAAAAATACGATAAAATATTACAGTTAAATAGTATTTCAGTTAATAAAGGGGATTTAATTTTAAGGATGTGATTGTTTATGGGACAATATCCACTTCTCGAAGCATTTATGGCAAATCAGGGGAATACTAAAAAAATAATAGGAATGGGAATGGCTTCTACATCAACTAACGAAGTCAGTTCCTCAAGTATAGGTATAAATACCCTTGAAGATTTAATGAATCAGCAAAGTGGTGGTTATAGTAGAAGTGACCCTACTTTGTGGACTATAAATGGTCAAAAAGTAAGAATAGATTCTAAATTATATCAAGATTATGTTGATTATTGGCAGGCTTGGGGTAGTTCAGATATTTTTCAAAAATATGGGATAAAAGAATCTGCACAATATAGGGATGAATGGACAAAACAGTATCTCCAAAATTACAATGCAAATAAACCTACTCAACCCACTGCAACTTTACCGACTATGAATCAACCTACCATAAATCAAACCGCAATTCAACCTACAACCTCGCAATTAGAAGGGATTACTACAAGGTTACCCACCATAAACCAACCTGCAATAAATCAAATAAAAGAAGATAGTTACAGGTTACCTCAATGGACGGGTAATATAGAATATAATTCTTGGTTAAAAAATTGGAAAAAACAAAATAATATAAATTTTTAAGGGGATTTCATTTTAAGGAGCGTGATTTCATGGCAAATACATATCAATGGTATAGCACACCTTATGAATGTGCTGCTGATCCCTCATTATCTCACGGCGTTGGCTGGTATAGCGGGACTACTTTTATTGCCTCAACTTATAAAAACCCTGCTACCGGTTTAGCGTATACTCCTGCTGAGTTAGCGGGGTTAAGCGGTGGGGCAACTACTCCCACTACCTCACAGTTAGAGACAGGCGGAACTGTTACACCAACTAATACGTGGAATCCGTTTCACGCAGGTTGGAATGCTACACCAGAAGAACAGGCAGCAGCACAGGCAGCATATATTAGTGGCGGATGGGGTGGAGAAGTAGGCGGAGCTGTTACAGCCCCGACTCCTGCACCACCAATATCTACTTTAGAAATTCCTCAAGCACCAACCTTACCACCTTATAAGCCTACTGCCGAATTAGAGGCATTATCAACACAAGTAGGCGGAGCAATATCAGGTATTATCGCAGAGGGCGGTATCGGAATGGGAGAGGAAACCAAAGAACAGTTATTCCTGAGGGAAGCCGAAATTATCAACGCCAGCACTGCACAGGCACAAAGAAATTTAGAAGATAGGATGGCGGCACAAGGGTTATCCGATTCGGGTATGGCTTTTAGTGAAGGCATGAAGTTAGCCTCCAAAAGCACGATTGCAATGGCTAACGTGATGAGGGATGTGACGATACAGGATAGTCTGATGAAGATAGCTTCTTATCAAAATGCTTTAGGTCTGGGTGTACAGTTCTTATCTTATTTAAGTGAGGAAAGTTGGAGACAATATCAACCGACTATATTGAATTGGCAGGCAAAAGTAGATATGTATAAATTAGCAATTACTGATGCTTATAATAAGCAGAATTTAGACCTGGCTCATAGTTATGATATGGAGTTATCAAAATTCCAGGCACAGACACAAAAAGAATTAGCTCAAATGGAGATAGATGCAGCAGCAAAAGCCGCCGCTAAGAAGAATTGGTGGGATATTGCAGGAACAGGATTAGGAATATTAGCGGGTATAACGCTATGATAAAACTATGTGAAAACAGTGATAATTTTTTAGATATATGTGAAAAGTTAAAAGAAGTTAAAGGTGCAAGATTAACAGGGAAAATCTTATATACTTCTATGATTGCAGGATTATATGATAAGCGAGTGTTTACTTATGTAAGTTGTGATAATAACAAGATGAATGGATGTTTAGTTTTGCTTTTTACTAAAGACCAACTTGGTGAACTAACTTTGGTTTTGTTTTTTGTTTGGATTGATGCTTATTATCCTAACCTACATAAAGAGTTTATAGAAATAGCAACTCAAAAAGCTAAAGAATTAAAAGCAGAAAAAATGAGTATTCTAACCAACAGAAATGAAAAAGTAATTGCCAGAAGAATGGGTAAATATGGATTTAAAAAGACCTGTTCAGTTTGGGAGAACAGGATAGAAAAGGATGTGATTTATAATGGGTGATTTTTCTACGGGATTTGGAACTGGATTTGAAATAGGTTCTATTATAAAGGAAAAACGAAAAGCTAAGAAAATATTGGAACAGGTTCAGAATACTTTACAAGAGTGGAAACTTTCAGGTGAAGAACCTTCTTATGTAGATAAAGTTTTGATGTCCGTATTATTAAATCAAGCAGGGACAAGTTATGCTTCCTCATTTGCAAATATTGAAAACGATAAAAACTCTATGGACAGAGAAAAACTAAGTCAAGATGGGATGAATTTACGTACCCTGAATGATAATGGAATGGCTCTTCTTAAAATGATTGAAACTTCGGCCAAAGAAGGGACATTAGGTTTAATTGACTGGTTTCAAGTCCCTAAAGAGATGTTCCCTCCTGATTTTGACTTAAACAAATTTTTAAGTAAGGATACCATAACTAAATTACAAAATGATGATACCAGACAAGCGGCATTAGATGAAGTAATGGGTATCACCAGAGCATTGCCTGAAGAATACCGCAAGGGATACATGGAACAGCAGGGTGTACTTGAAGAAGGGTTACAGCCGACTCCAAAAGAACCGACGGCATTAAGTGCTAAAGATAACTGGGCGATAGAAAACTATAAGACAGGCAAGATTAGTTTTGACCAACTTTCCAAGTATATGGGTGCATATATTGAACCTGAAAAGGCGACTGAATTACAAAAGAAGATTGGAGAAGCCAAGCAATACGGTGCTACCAATGAAGAAATAAAGAAGATGGTATTAGGCGGGACTGCTGGCGGGACTTCACAAGACCCCAACGATATCTTATTTGGCACTAATGGAATAATGAAGAATTATATTAACAGTGGCAGCCAATTAGGCGATGAACAGAAAGCAGAGATTAGAAATAATTATAATTTAATAAAGCCTTCATTAAGTGCAGATGTCAGAACGCAGGTTGAAGATTACTTAAAACAGATAGGTATTGATGTAAATGCACCCATTACCGAACCTATCTCTGAACCTGAATCAACTGCATCTAAACCTTCTTTTCTTGGAAATATTTGGAATAAAATCACTAAACCCGGAGGAACTCCTGCATATAAAGGTACTCCACAACAAAAAGATTACACCGCTATGAGTGATGATGAATTAGCAGATTTAGCATTATTTGGTGATACATCAGCGATTGAAGAGCTTAAAAGGAGAGGTT
>Ga0307378_10006325_pt1 | contig 16262 bp, 14 predicted proteins | sample UN1MG_FD_202238 | JGI IMG/M metagenome (GOLD analysis project Ga0307378, IMG submission 202238) | Soil microbial communities from Risofladan, Vaasa, Finland - UN-1 | ecosystem: Environmental > Terrestrial > Soil > Coastal area > Acid sulfate soil | place: Finland: Risofladan, Vaasa | collected... | reverse complement strand
GATTGGTGATGGTTTGCGTTATTTATGGGGACTGAGAAGGCATAATATACCATATTTGACGTCTCATGCTATTATCGAAGCTCGGGGAGAAGAGGAGGTCAAAGAGGCGGTATATGCCAGAGTTGACAAGGATGGGAAGCCTAAACCAGGGACAGAGAAAACAGTAAAGGTAGATACTATCTGCCTTGGATACGGGCTTATTCCTTCCGCCAGATTATCCAGACTTTGTGGCTGTGAGCATAATTACGACCCCTGGTTAGGAGCCTGGGTTCCCTGCCATGATGAAAATATGGAAACCAGTTTACCCGGAGTTTTTGTTGCCGGGGACGGTGCCGGGATAGGTGGAGCTCTGGTAGCTATGGAGGAAGGTCGTCTCGCCGCTATCAAGGCTTGCCAACAATTAGGCTGTATCACCGAGGAAGAAGCCCAACGGCGTTCCTTACCGGTATTCAAAAAATTGAGAGGGTTAAGGAGATTCGAGTCCGCTCTGAATGAAATATTTTCCATCCGAAAGGGATTATTTACCCGAATCACCGATGATACTGTTATCTGCCGATGCGAAGAGGTCACCGCCGGAGAAATCCGACAGATTATCGCTAACGGGGCACTAAGCATACCTGAAATTAAGAGATTGACCAGGGCAGGGATGGGAAATTGTCAGGGAAGGATGTGTGAATCCACTATTGCCGAAATGCTATCTATGGAAACAAAACAGCCAGTGGAAAAAATGGGGTGGTTCAGCCCCCGCCCACCAGTTAAACCCTTCCCGTTAGGCAGCTTCTAGAGTAAGGATGGGGTGATAGTTAAGCTGCAGGGAAAGAGAGAGTTAGATGTGGAACGGAGAAACTATAACTTCTCCAAAGGGTATCCTCGTTATCGGAGGAGGTATCAGCGGCATAACCGCTGCCATTGAGGCCGCCGAGGTTGGTTACGAGGTCTTCCTGGTAGAGAGAAGTCCATATCTGGGGGGAAAAGTCGCCCAGATGAACCAGTATTTCCCCAAACTTTGTCCCCCCTATTGTGGTCTTGAGATAAACTTCAGAAGAATTAAAGAAAACCCGCGCATTAAGATTTTCACCCTGGCGGAAGTGGAGGATATCTCTGGCAAAGAGGGGAATTATGAAGTAACTGTCAAATTAACCCCTCGCCTGGTGAACAATAATTGTACCGCCTGTGGCAAGTGTGCTGAGGTCTGCCCTGTGGAAAGACCCAACGATTTTAACTTCGGATTGGACAAAACCAAAGCCATCTACCTGCCCCACCCGATGGCTCTCCCTATGAAATATGTGATTGATAGAGACTCCTGTCTCGGCAAAGAATGTGCAGAATGTGTTGCTGCTTGTCCATACGATGCCATTGACTTGGAGATGCCTGCCAAAAGGTTAAACCTAAGGGTTGGGGCAGTTATCCTGGCTACCGGCTGGAAGCCGTACGACGCCACCAGAATTGACAATCTGGGTTTCAGTAAATTCCCTAACGTGATAACCAATGTAATGATGGAGAGACTGGCGTCTCCTAACGGGCCAACTCAGGGCAGGATAGTCCGTCCTTCGGATGGGAAAGAAGTAAAGAGTGTCGCCTTTATCCAGTGCGCTGGCTCCAGGGATGAGAACCATCTTCGCTACTGCTCAGGTGTATGCTGCATGGCTTCCTTAAAACAGGCTACCTATGTCAAGGAACAGAACCCTGATGCCAGGGTCATTATCTTTTATATAGATGTTCGCGCTCTCGGTACTTTAGAGGATTTCTACTCACGAGTCCAGACTTATGGCAATCTCTCCTTGGTAAGAGGGAAGGTAGCCAGGATTGAAGAGGACCCGGAGACAGGAGATTTGGTCGTTGAGGCTGAGGATACTTCCTCAGGTAAAGTGATTAAAGAAAAGGTTGAGATGGTTGTTCTGGCTACCGGTATAGTCCCCACAACTACCGAAACAAAGATACCCGCCGAGATAACTTACGATGACTATGGGTTTATAGTCTCTGAGCCTCCTGGGATTTATTCCGCTGGTTGTTCTAAGAGACCAGCCGATGTAGCTACTTCAGTTCGGGACGCTACCGGGGCAGCGCTGAAGGCAATCCAATCTATGGTGAGGGCAAGAGTGAATGGATAAAAAGCTCGGGGTTTATATCTGCAGTGGCTGTGGAATTGGGGAATGTCTTGACCTGGATAAGTTATCCGGGGTAGCCACTAAGGAACATACCATACAGGTATGTAGAACCCATCCCTTTCTATGCGGTGAAGAGGGCACCCAGCTTATAAGAAAAGACATAGAGGATGGTGTTAACACGGTAATTGTAGCCGCCTGTTCTCCCCGGGTTAATTATGATGTCTTTTCCTACAGTCCTTCCATTGTCTTGGAAAGGGTAAACCTGAGAGAACATGTCATCTGGTCTCATCCTCCTAGGGAAGAAGATACCCAGATGCTGGCTGAAGACTACCTGCGAATGGGTATTACCAAAGCCGAAAGGGTTCTGCCTCCCGAACCTTACTTAGAGAAGATTGATAAAACCATTCTCGTGGTCGGGGGTGGTATAACCGGTATGACCTCAGCCCTTGAAGCGGCGAAGGCAGGATATCAGGTTTGCCTGATAGAAAAGAGGTCTGCTCTGGGTGGCTGGATGGCTAAATTGCACAAGCAATTTCCCAAGCACCCTCCCTATCGAGAACTGGAAGATACCGGCATTGAAGCCAAGGTTAAAGAGGTGGAAGAGAATCCGAGAATCAAGGTTTTTACTGGAACGGAGATAGAGAAAATCCGAGGGTCTCCGGGAATGTTTGATGTTTCTCTAAATCAGAATGGTAACCAGACTACCTTAAAGATTGGTTCCATTGTTCTGGCTACCGGATTTAGACCATACGATGCCCAAAAGTTGGGACACCTCGGTTTCGGCAAATATCCCGATGTCATTACCAACTTCCAGATGGAGGAACTGGCACAAAAGGGCAAGATAGTTCGTCCTTCGGATGGGAAAGAGGTAAAGAGTGTCGCCTTCATCCAGTGTGCTGGCTCCAGAGATGAGAACCACCTCCCTTACTGCTCCTCTGTTTGCTGTCTGACCTCCCTGAAGCAGGCTCTGTATGTAAGAGAGCAGAATCCTGATTCTAAGGCTTATCTATTTTATAAGGATATACGTACACCTGCCCAGTACGAAGACTTCTATAGGAGGGTACAGGAAGAAGGAGTACTCCTTGCCAAGGGAGAAGTACAAAGCATCTCGGGTGATGGGGGAGGGAACTTGGTTGTGGAAGTTGAGGATGCATTGTTAGGTGAGAAAGTTGAGGTGAAGGTTGACCTCGTTGTTCTGGCGGTTGGGATGGTACCATCCACTATGCCAGAATTGGAAGATAGAGCTGTGGTAGAAGCAGCAGAAGAAGCAGTTGAGTATGCCCCGGATTCAGGATTCTACGGTGCTCCCAATCTCCATCTTGCCTACCGGCAAGGTCCGGAGCTTCCCACATTGAAATACGGGCTTCCCGACTCTCACTTTATCTGTTTCCCGTATGAGACTCGGAGAACCGGAATCTATGCTGCCGGTTGTGCCCGACAACCCATGGATAGTGTTACCTCTATTGAAGACGCCACTGGTGCCGCCCTTAAGGCTATTCAATGCGTTGAGCTTACCTCAAGAGGGCAGAGAGTGCATCCAAGAACCTGGGACCAGACCTATCCCGAATTATTCATGCAAAGATGTACCCAGTGTAAAAGATGTACCGAAGAATGTCCCTTTGGTATGTATGATGAAGATGAAAAATTCAATCCCCTACCAAATCCAACCCGGTGCCGAAGCTGTGCTATCTGTATAGGTTCATGCCCGGAAAGAATCATCTCCTTCAAAGACTATTCGATTGACATCATTAGCTCCATGATCAAGTCAATAGAGGTACCTGATGAGGAGGAAGAAAAGCCAAGGATTTTAGCTTTTCTCTGTGAGAATGACGCTTATCCCGCCCTTGATATGGCCGGTCTGAAACATCTTGCCTATAACCCATTCGTGAGGGTAATCCCAGTGAGGTGTCTTGGCTCGGTCAATATAGTCTGGATTGCCGATGCCCTTTCAAAGGGCATTGACGGGGTGCTCCTGATTGGATGTAAATATGGTGATGATTACCAGTGTCACTTTATAAAGGGTAGTGAACTGGCCAATGATAGAATAGAGAACATACAGGAGACATTACAGAGGCTTGCCCTTGAAGCGGAAAGGGTTCAGGTGCTGCAGCTTTCCATATCTGAATACGATAAACTGCCTCAAATTTTCGATGATTTTCTGGAGAAGATAGAGGAGATTGGGCTCAACCCTTATAAGGGCTTCTAGAAAAACAGGAGAAGGATGAAGGCTTGGTAATGCGAGAAATAACACCGGAAGTGACCGACCTGGTAAAGGAAGAGGGTGGAGGAATCTTTACACTATGCTACCAGTGTGGTGCGTGCACTGGCGTTTGCCCATGGAATCGGGTAACAAGTTTTTCTGTTCGCCGACTGGTACACCGGGCACAACTGGGCCTAGTTGACTTTGAGGATGAAGAGATATGGAGGTGTGTTGCCTGCAAACTTTGTGTTCAGTATTGTCCCCGTGGTATAGAGATGCCAGATATTATGAGGGCTTTACGCAGGGTTATTGTGGAAGTTGGCGCCGGTATTGTCCCACACCCACTCCGGGTTACGGCTAAAAACATAGCCGCTGCGGGGAATCCCTTGGGAGAGCCGCAGGAGAAGCGAATGGATTGGGCTAAAGACCTTGGCATAAAGGCTTTTGCCAAGGGGACTGAGATATTATACTTCGCCTGCTGTTATCAATCCTATGACCCACGATGCCAAAGAGTTGCCCGTGCCGCAGTCAATATCCTGAAAAAAGCCGATGTAGATTTTGGTATCTTAGGCATTGAGCAATCCTGTTGTGGTGAAAGTATTCGCAAGGCAGGTCATGAGAGTCTATTCCAAAACCTGTCCCAAAATAATATTGACGTTTTCACCAAAGCCGGTGTTAAAAAGATTCTGGTCACCTCTCCCCACTGCTATCATACTTTCAAAGAGGAATATCCTGAATTTGGCGGCAATTTCGAAGTGATTCATTTTACTCAGTACTTAGCCAAGCTCATTGAAGAGGGAAGATTAAAGCTCACCAAGGAATTAAATAAAAGGGTTACTTATCATGATTCCTGTTGTTTAGGACGTTATGCAGGTATATATGATGAACCCCGGCAAATTTTGGAAAGCATCCCCGGTTTGGAGCTTGTTGAGATGCGGGATACTCGTGAAAATGCCTTATGTTGTGGTGGTTGTGCCGGAAGGCTCTGGCAGGATACCAAAAAGGGAGAAAGGCTTTCCGACTTGAGAATAGAGCAAGCACTTGAAGTAGGTGCTCAGACATTGGCTGTTGCCTGTCCTTATTGTATGCTTAATTTTGAGGATAGCCTCTTGACTTCATATAAGGGTGATGCCATTGAAATCAAGGACATCATTGAGCTCGCTCAGGAGGCGATTTAACTTGGAGGAAAAATTCATTGCCAGCGCTAGTGCGGTGACACTAGCCAAGATGGCTACCATAGCAGTAACCAATCTTATTGCCGGGCTACAAGGTCAGATTCCGCCAAATTGCGTCAATCCTGAAGCAATAAGGAGCTAGGTCTCCCTAGCCCATGCCCCTGGAGCAAAGGGCCTTGCTCTTGGTCAAGAAATTAACAAACGGAGGTAGAAATGAAAGAAGTAAAAAAGTTTCCTGGGACTATACCACCGACTGTAACAGTATTTGACTCCGACGGAGAAATTGATAGGGAGAAAACCAAAAAATTTCTTCGATATATAATCTCCGAAGGGGTTCACGGGATTTTTGTTGCTGGAAGCACAGGGGAATGCTCCTTGATGACTCTGGAACAGAGAAGAGAAATAATAGACATAGGAGTTGAAGCTGCCGAAGGGAAAGTACCTGTGTTTGCGGGAACCGGGCACAACAGCACTCGAATCACTGTTGAATTAACCAAGTACGCAGAAGATGCTGGAGCCGATGTCGCTGTCGTTTCCCTTCCCCACTATCCTCGACCATTAGAAGAGGGGTTATATCAGCATTACAAAGCAGCTGCCGAATCAGTTAATATTCCTATATTTGTTTATAGCTGGCGGGGACAGTATGGTTATAGTATGGAACCGGAGACGGTGGCACGTCTTGCTGAAGATGGCTACATCGTAGGAATAAAAGATGCTCACGAAGATATAGACCATACAGCAGAAATTATTCGGCTGACTAAAGGGAAGATAACAGTTCTTGAAGGCTACGAAACTAAGATTTTACCAGCCCTTTGCCTTGGCGCTGATGGTAGTATGTGTACCAGTGGGAACCTCATACCTGCCGAAATAGTGGGAATATATAGTTTGTTTAAGAATGGTAAGATAGAACAGGCCAGGGAGAAACAGCTTGCCATTCTCCCGCTTATTAACCTACTGAGTACTAGGCATGATTATCAGCTACTCAAGGAAAGTATAAGGCTTTTGGGACATGACGTAGGTGACGCACTAATGCCTACAAGCAAAGTGTGCCCAGATATAATGGAGAAAATAAAGGCCGAGCTTAGGAAATTGGGGAAACTGAAGTAGCTATTCAGGAAACATATAAGTTCTCGTGTTTTATGATAGCACAGGTGACAAGCGAGAGGAGAAGGAAGAGGGACTGTACTGGAACTATTTTAGGGTATTTTGGACTATGTAATCTCTTGTCGAGCCAACTAAATACCGGAATAAAGAAGGAACAGTATGTGGTTTTTATGATGACTGAAAGAGGGCATGATAGGAAATTACGCTAAGTTGGGGGAAAACACACCAAATTTAAGGGAAGAAGACCAATGACAACCGAAAGATTTAAAAAGTTTATACTACCTGATTTGGAAGGACAATAGTGTAAATGCGGCAAGAGATCTGTGATATAAATACGTGCCCCTTACCGCACTTTTTGGGGCTCCGACTTGCTGTTGAGCCTGGAGAGTTGTTGCGTGTAGTTGAAGTTCCATTGTAAGGAGGAAAGGGATAATGGCTTGTGGATTCTGGAATAAAATCTTGAGGGTCGATTTGGCAAAGAGACAATCTACAACCGAAGAAATCAATGACGAAGCATGTAAGCTGTTTCTCGGTGGAGCCGGTATTGGCGCCAAAATCTTATGGGAGGAGGTCCCACCAGAAATTAATCCTTTTGATGCTAACAATAGAATAATCTTTTCAGTAGGTCCATTTCAGGGACATCCGGTACCAGGAAGCGCTAAATTTTGCATAGCATCTAAATCGCCACTTACCAACACCTATGCCGATTCTGCTGCCGGAGCAAGCTGGGGACCTTTGTTTAAGAAAGCGGGATATGATGCGCTTGTTATTCAAGGCAAATCAGAAAGCCCGGTTTATATCTATATAGAAGACGATAAGGTTGAGATAAGAGATGCCAGAGATATATGGGGGATGGACTCCTATCAAACTGTGGATAGAATTAGAGAGGAAATTAAGGACCCTAAAGCCAGTGTTGCCGTAATCGGTCAAGCCGGTGAAAAGCTAGTAAAAATAGCCTGTGTAGTAGTGGATAAACATAGCTTTGCTGGCCGTTGTGGTCTGGGGGCGGTGATGGGGTCAAAGAACTTGAAAGCAGTAGCAGTGAATGGCTCCAAAGAAGTCCCTGTTTCAAATTTATCGCAGTTAAAGAGTTATAATCGCCGATTTTTTCAAGAAATACACCAAGCCAGTATAGAGAGCGAGTTAAGAACTCATGGTACCCCTATCTTATGTGTCACTGCTGAGGGTTACGGAGATATGCCAATTAAATACTGGACTGGAGATACATGGCCAGAGGGTGCGGAAAAGATTGGAGCACCAAATTATACCAATGTTCTAACAGCAAAACCTTATCCCTGCCTTTATTGCCCGATAGGTTGCCACCGGTATGTCGAGGTAGAGGAACCTGCAGAGTATAAATTAAAGGGGACAGGCCCTGAATATGAAACACTGGGAATGCTAGGGACTAATCTGCTCATTGATGACCTGAGGGCAATATCTATAGCTAATGACGTTTGCAATAGACTAGGGATTGATACAATTTCTGCTGGTGCCTGCGTTGGCTTTGCTATGGAATGTTATGAAAAAGGCATAATTAGTAAAAAGGATACCGCTGGGATGGAGCTTAAGTGGGGAGACCCCAATATCTTAATAGATTTAGTTAAGCAAATAGGAAATAAAGAAGGATTTGGCTCTATTTTTTCAGGGGGGACACTGGAAGCAGCTAAAGAAATCGGTAACAATGCGCTAGAATTGGTAGTTCATGTGAAAGGTCTGGATTTTCCAGCGCATGATTCCCGAGCCTGTTGGGGATTGGCTCTGACTTATGCCACAGGAACTAGAGGTGCTTGCCATATGAGAGGTGTTGAAGAAGACGTGGAGATGGGCGGATTTTATATCCCCGAAATTGGCGTAACTGAAGAATTTGCCGAGCTTTTTAATCCAAAAGGTAAGGCATTACTTGCGGCAAAGATGCAAGATTACTGTGCCTGGCTTAACTCACTGGTATTGTGCACTTTCATGGCAGACGGGGGAGGTTTAAGCCTTACTTCAATATTAGACCTTTTCAATTCAATTACAGGTTGGGATTGGGATGCCGACGAGGCTATGTTATGCGGGGAAAGAATCTTTACTTTACAAAGGCTCATAAATTTAAGGGACGGATATACCAGGAAGGATGATATCCTGCCTCCCAAAATGTATATACCAGCTGAAAAGGGATTTAGAGCCGGGAAAGTCCCACCACTTGATGATTTGCTAAGCGAGTATTATGAACTACGTAAGTGGAATGAGAAGGGCCAACCCACTGAGGAGAGGTTGCGGGAACTCAGATTGGACAAATTTAAAAAGCCTAGCGACTAAAAAGCCATCTTCATACTATTGAGTTGATTTAAAAACAGCCTGGCCCGCCCCTCAAGAACTACGAAACTCCACTGCAATTGCTACAGAAAAGGGGCAAGCCCGGTATGGTGTCTCCATTTTTAGTACCACCTAGAATGAGAGACTTCCTGCTTTCGACACTGGTTGCTTAACCTCTCTTACCTTGTTCTTTTCGTAGTATCGTCTAGCAAACTCCATCGGTGTCAGGTAGCCCAGCAAGCTGTGTGATTTATATTATAACCCAATTAGCCTTGGTTTGGTAAGCTACAGACTCGTTTGCCGTATAGTTATCCACAATTAAGCATCAAGGTAACATTTGCTTGTCTTGTTGCCCCTTTGCACAAAATGACGGAGTGTGCAAGTAAGTACTGGCATCACCACAAGCCGATAGGCTGGCCTGGATTTCTCTTGCCACCGAAGATCTATGACCATCTTAATACATGTTTTGGTCTATGTTTTCTGGTATAATATGCGGGATTAGTCTTTGTGCAGAGGTTGCCCATGCGCTAGGCATCCCTCGAAATCGAGGGGGCAAGTTGCTGCAACAAAGTGATTTACGGCCGGTTTCATGATTATCCAATGTTTAGAGGTAGAATGATGGGAAACCAAGAAGAACAATCACTCAAAGAAGCCAAACGAGTAGAGAAGCGCGCTGCAGAGGAAGCTGCGCAACTAGCCAAAGAGCAGGAAGGGAAAAAAACCTATTTGGCTAGAGAACAGGCAATTGAAGAGGCCCAGAAAGAAAAGAAAACCAGGCGATCGGAGAAGCGTGCGGCTGAAGAAGTCGAGCAATCGGCCAGAGAACAGGCAAGAAGGGAAGCCTATTTAGCTCGGGAGAAGGCGACAGCCGAGGCTCAAGAGGCGAAGAAGCTCAAGGCTAAAAAAATATCCCCTGAGTAAGCTGAATAGATATGGACAGTGTGATAGCCTATGTTCTTGGATTCTTTTCAAATTCCTGCATTAATATTGTACTCTGGCATGCCTGAGTTGCCGTCTTGACACTTATTTACTTGCAAAGTTGGCCGCTTTGGTGTATTATTACTGCAATAGTTTCTGTTTAGGTTATTACAAGCTTCTTATAACCCTCATAGATTGATTAAGTATTGGATGACCGGAACTTCAACTAAAATTCCGAAGAGAGGAGGTCATCTAATGAGTTTTCAAGACAAGTCGATCCAATGTTCCGATTGTGGGACTACCTTCACTTTCAGCGCTAGGGAACAAGAGTTCTTCCAATCTAAAGGCTTTACCAATGAGCCTAGGCGTTGTCCCTCATGCCGTCGAGCCAAAAAAGCACAGCGTTCCGGCGGTGGAAACTACAGCTACAGTTCCAGGTGGTGAATGCTTTGTGCCTTCTACGCCTGGTGTAGAAAAGACACGGAAATACCGTTTGAGCCTAGTGAAGGCAGACCAGTGTATTGTAGCAATTGTTACAATACGATCAGAGTTAGCAGAGCACGCTAGTTTGCTCTTAAAGACATCCATGGGTCAGGAGTACTTGGCCTGTGTATATTACTAGAACCAGGATTGCACAATTTAAAGAAGGGGATACCAATATGAAAATCTATGTGGGTAACTTATCGCACGAGGTAACTGAAGAAGACTTACGGCAGGAATTCGGGGCTTTTGGAGAGGTAACTTCTGCCAACATAATAATAGACAAGTATAGCGGGCGACCCAAGGGGTTTGGCTTTGTTGAAATGACATCAAAGTCTGAGGCTGAGGCTGCCATCACGGGCCTTAACGGGAAAACACTCAAAGAGCGAACTATTGTGGTCAATGAAGCTCGCCCTCGGGTAGATAACAGAGGTGGTGGGTCCTATGGCGACAGAGGGGGTAGTGGCTACGGTGGAGGTAGAGGTGGCGGATCCGGAGGAGGAAGACAGAGAAGATATTAGACTCCATCTCATTCATTTCTACTTGAGACGCACAAAATATATTCATAACTCCGGAGGGCTATCGGTAAGGCGTAAATCATTGATAATCCCGTTGCCGAGGAAAGGGGTCAATATGAATATCTATGCGGGTAACCTATCTCTGGAAGTGACGGAGGAGGAACTGAGGCGAGAATTTATGGCTTTCGGAGAGGTGACATCTGTAATCATCATGAACGACAAGTATATTGGTAGTGGTCAGCTACGAGGATATGGCTTTGTTGAGATGACCTCAAAGTCTGAAGGTAAAGCCGCAATTGCCGCCCTTAATGATAAAGCATTGAGGCATATGATTATCAATGTTATTGAGGCGCTCCCCCTTTCTGACAAAAAAGGTGATGGGTCTTATATTGCCAAGAGAGGTGGCTGGTCTAGGAGCAGAGTAAGACAAAGAAGATACAAAATCAGTTGAGTTACCTGCCATTTTTTAGACGCATGTAACTCTAAATTTTACTAAGGAGTTTTAATGAGTTTCGAAACCTTCAATTTTCATCCGAGCATCATGGCCGGTGTACGGGCGCTCGGTTACATTACACCCACACCAATCCAGGTACAAGCCATCCCACCAATTATGCAGGGCCGTGATCTCATTGGTCTAGCCCAGACCGGAACCGGTAAGACTGCCGCTTTTGTGCTGCCAATTCTGCAGCGTCTACTGCAGGGCCCATGGGGTCATGTCCGAGCTCTCATAATCTCGCCAACGCGTGAACTGGCCGAGCAAACATGCGAGACCATAAATGATTTGGGGGGACAAACTAGACTGCAGAGTATTGCCATTTACGGTGGTGTGAGTATGGAGCAGCAAATCCGGAGACTACGCAGTGGGGTTGAAATAATTGCTGCCTGTCCGGGCCGCCTGCTTGATCACCTTTGGAAGGGTACAGTTGATTTATCCCATCTGGAAGTTCTCGTAATCGACGAGGCGGACCGGATGTTTGATATGGGCTTTCTACCCAGCATCAGGAGTATTTTGCAGTGTATACTACACCGGCGGCAGACACTCCTTTTCTCGGCTACCATGCCTAATGATATCCGGCGTCTGGTGCAAGAAATCCTGCACGATCCGGTCACAGTACAAATTGGTCGCTCGGTACCGGCAACCACAGTGTCACACGCATTGTATCCGGTAAAGCAGCATCTCAAGACGGCTCTGCTGAAGGAGCTATTAAGCAAAACCAGAACAGAGTCGGTGCTTATCTTTACGCGTACCAAGCACCGCGCCGAGCGTGTTGCGCAGCAACTGGTAAAAGCAGGCTATCGGGTGGCCTCACTGCAGGGTAATATGCCTCAGCACCAGCGTCGGGCCGCACTTGATGGCTTCCGCGATGGCTCATTCAAGATCCTGGTGGCGACTGATATTGCCGCCCGAGGCATCGATGTTTTGGATATTTCACACGTCGTCAACTACGATATGCCCGACAGTACGGATGCCTACACTCATCGCATCGGCCGTACCGGACGAGTTGGCAAAGCTGGTGATGCATTCACTTTAGTGACGGGTGAAGACACGGCCATGGTGCGCTCTCTTGAGCACCTTCTTAACCGACCGTTGGAGCACCGGACGCTAAAAAGTTTTGATTACACAAGGTCTGCACCAGCTAGCGAATACATCCGGCCCCTGCGCCAATTAGGACGACGTGTGGCATGACAGGTCTTGGCCTTGTTGAGGGAAAGGGGCAGGTAGAACCCCTCATAGCATGCTTCCGTTGCGGCATATGTTGCACTGAGTACCAGGTCAATCTTAGCCTGACAGAAGGGCAGCGTATTGCCGATAGGTTGGAGCTTGTCTGGGAGGAATTCCTGAACAGATACGTAGATAAGAGTTGGCCTGGCATTAAGAACTTTCTCCTCCGCAAGCGTAACGGGGCATGCGTCTTCCTTGAACGGATCGAGGGTAGTAAAGTGACCCGTTGCCGAATTCATGCTTTTAGACCATCATCTTGCATGGACTGGGTACCCAGCTTGTACCGGAGGGAGTGCCAGAAGGGACTTGCCAACTATTGGGGACTGGCGGTCGGCCTCTCGGGGCAGCTTGAGGGCTCTACTCAAAAAGTCCGAGAATTCTGTGATTTACTGGAATCATTGGCAACTTAGAATGCCCCGGGCCCCGTGTGGACTGTAGTGATTGCCACCGAATATTTAGACCGAGTAGATAACACTGATGGAGATAGACTACAAATACACCTATGCGGTAGAACCTTCTCCTGTATACATAAACTATCGCAATGACATAAGAAACATAGCTATTATCGCCCACGTTGACCATGGGAAGACCACCCTGTTAGATGCCATGCTTAAGCAAAGCAAGGTGTTCCGGGATAACCAGATAGTCGGTGAGCTGATAATGGACAGTAATGCCCTTGAGCGTGAAAAGGGGATTACTATTATGGCTAAGAATACAGCCGTGCTCTACAAAGGGGTCAAAATCAATATCATCGATACCCCGGGGCATGCCGATTTCAGCGGAGAGGTAGAGCGTGTCATCAATATGGCTGACGGTTGTCTGCTTCTGGTGGACTCTATAGAAGGCCCCATGCCCCAGACCAGGTTTGTGCTTCGCCAGGCTATGGCAAAGGGTCTGAAATCCATCGTGGTTATCAATAAAATAGACCGGGACAATTCACGGATAGCGGAGGTAGTTAGATTAACCCAGGACCTGTTCCTGGAATTAGCCACCAGTGCTGATCAGCTTGACTTCCCATTATTGTATGCCAGTGCCAGGGAAGGTATCGCCGTAACCGAACTGGGGATGAAAGGCAAGGATATCTTTCCTCTCCTTGATTGCATATTGGAAAAAGTTCCCCCGCCTCAAATTAAAAGCGGTTCGTTTCAAATGCTCGTTTCTAACCTGGACTATGACAGCCACAAGGGTAAAATAGCTATCGGTAGAATCTGGAGAGGCAGAATCGCTCCTCGTGATTCCGTAGCCGTTATAAGTTCTGATGGCACGGTAACCCACTATGAAATCGGTGAAGTGTTTACTTATCTCGGTCTTAAACACATGAAGGTAGAGGAAGCCGAGGCTGGCGACATAGTAGCTGTGACTGGTCTGGAAGAAGTCAGCATTGGCGATACCATTGCCAGTTTGGACCTGCCTGAAGCTCTACCACGTATAGAGATTGGCGAACCAACAATAGAGATGACCTTCGGGGTAAATACCTCGCCTTTCAGCGGCCGTGAGGGGCGTTTTTGCACTACCCGTCAGCTGCGGACAAGGCTCTACAAGGAACTGGAGACTAATCTCAGTCTCCACGTACAGGATACGGATAGTCCGGACACCTTCCTGGTAAAAGGCAGGGGAGAATTGCATCTGGCTATCCTGATTGAGACCATGCGCCGGGAGGGTTATGAATTTGAGGTATCCAGGCCAGAGGCTATCACCGAGATAGTTGACGGCAACCTTGTGGAACCCGTGGAGGCTCTTACTATTGATACCAAAGGTGAATATGTTGGGGTTCTAACCGAGATGCTGAGCAAGCGGCAGGCGCAGCTTACCGATATGCACAATGATGGGCATGATAACATACGTTTAGAATTCCATATCCCCACAAAAGGACTTATTGGTTTTCGTAGTGCTTTTCTTACCGCGACCCGCGGTGACAGCATTATGAATACCATTTTTCTCGGCTATGAACCATGGCGGGGGAACCTCGTCACGACTCGTAGCGGCGTTCTGGTAGCGTCGGAGCCGGGTATTGCCGTTACCTATAGCCTTAATAACGTACAGGGACGAGGCGACACATTCATCGAACCGGGAACACCAGTCTACGAAGGTATGATAGTGGGAATGCATTCACGGCTGCAGGACATACCCGTCAATGTATGCAAGGAAAAGAAGAAGACCAATATACGCTCATCTACTTCCGATATTGCCGTGAAGCTGACTACTCCCATTATATTTAGCCTGGAACAAGCCATTGATTTCATCAATAATGATGAGCTGGTAGAGGTTACTCCCGAGAATATCAGGCTGAGGAAGAAGTTATTGACTCATGCACAAAGGTTGAGGAACATCGCTTCTCTACGGCGAAGCATAAAGGCATGACATTCTTCAAATCGCAAAAACACGAAGCAGGCTTTCTAATTCTACTTTCCGCTTCACCGCTACACGATATGTACAGATCATTACCCATTGTATAAAAGCTTAGACTATCGGCTGGAGCGGAACGTACATTCAACAATTACTCAGAATGTTACCTTTGAAGAAGGAAAAGGGATAGAGAATTCCGCGCTTAGCCCAAGGTAAATCACATATTCTCCATGTTGAGTCTCTATCACTAAGTGTTTTGTTTAAGTAAGCTACAGTCTCTTTGCTACCGATTTTCCCCAAAGCCAAAAAACCTTCAATGATTCCCTTTGAACGCATCTATTCTTATCCTTCAAAGTATTTGCCAAAGCCGTCATAGCTAGTGGTTAAAGACTTAATCAGACCGCACAGAATCGATTTCTATCCTGGGTTACCAGTCAATTGCGTACTCCTTGTTTGCTTCCTTCAGATCCTCAATCCTTTTACGTATGTCAACTGCTACTATACATGGTCATGTTAGAACTCTACGTGCTTTCTTTAGCTGGTTAGTAATAGAGGGGTTAACTCAGAACAATGTTGCCAGGGATTTAAAACCGCCAAAGATATCCCAAAAAGTCGTAACCACACTTTCCGATCAGGAAATAGAATCTATACTCAACACATTAAGCCCGACAAATCTATCTGAAGCCAGGAATCGAACAATCTTCATGATTCTGCTTGATTCCTGGCTAAGGATAGGTGAGCTTGTTAATCTGAAGATGGAAGATGTTCATATGGATGATGGATTACTAAAGGTGATGGGCAAAGGCAAAAAGGAGCGTATTGTACCTATTGGAAGCAACGCCCAGAGGGCTTTGCAGCGCTATCTCTTCCGCTATAGGACCAATCCGGCTCTTCCGGGAATCGACAACGTCTTTCTCTCAATTCATGGCGACCCTTTAACTGAGAATAGTATAAAGTTGATGTTTGCCAGACTAGCACAAAGATCAGGAGTTCAACGGCTTCATGCTCACCTTTGCCGACACACATTTGCCACCAGGTTTCTAATTAACGGCGGGGATGTATTTACATTACAACAAATTTTAGGACACTCCACACTGGAGATGGTACGGCACTATGTGAACCTAGCATCAAACCACATAGCGATACAACATCAAAGATTCTCTCCGTTAGATCGCCTGAATATACGTAAGTTCTGATATGGGATAGGATTCGCTGTCACCCAAATATACAAGCCATTTTGTTCAAACCATCATAGATTGAACAAAATGGCTTGTATTCTATTTCTTAGGGCCAGGAGTCTACAGCCGGGCTATAATAGACCTGACGGGTTCCGGTGAGGCGCCATAATCTGGCTGGGGAGCTACTGCTGCCCCGTCAAAAAGAGTGCCTGCC
>Ga0307378_10006324_pt1 | contig 16262 bp, 30 predicted proteins | sample UN1MG_FD_202238 | JGI IMG/M metagenome (GOLD analysis project Ga0307378, IMG submission 202238) | Soil microbial communities from Risofladan, Vaasa, Finland - UN-1 | ecosystem: Environmental > Terrestrial > Soil > Coastal area > Acid sulfate soil | place: Finland: Risofladan, Vaasa | collected... | reverse complement strand
TCACCATCCGCTCGGAGGAGGGCGACTACGCGCTGAAGCGCGACCTCGACGAGATTATTCATACGCCGATGTATACGCGGATAGGCGCGCCCTTCCGCGGCCATCGCTTCGAGGAGTTGACGCAGGCACCGCACGGCGCGAACGTGATACGCGACATCCAGGCGAAATGGCGCGAGCTTGTCAAGGGCGACGCGCGCGTCGGCAAGCCGACGGTGGACTACGACGGCTCAAGCTACGTCTTTATCGCGGAATCGAAATTAACCGGCGAACTCGTTTCGGTAACGCTGTGAGGTAATAATGGCTACTTTCAAAACCGAACAACAAACACACGACGACATCGTGGCGTATGCGCGGACGCAACTTCCGGCGTTGACGAACTGGAGCGAGGAGTCGATAGAGTACGCTATCGCCCGGCTCAACGCCTACGCGCAGTCGATGGCGTGGAAGGTCAACTATATCAACTATCAAAACATCTGTGCGACGACCGCCGACGCTGCCGGCCTTCGCCGCTGGTACGAGTTGTTCGGTCTCACGTGGGTTGGGGAGATTGCCGACGATGCGCGCAAAACCGTGCTGGCGACCTTCCGCAACCGGATGTTGGGGACGGCGGGATGGTACGAGGCAACCGCCGTAAACGAGTTCGCCGAGGTAACGGAGGCGCACTTCTTCGCCGGCATCCGGGGCGTCAACACCTGCGACCTCCTGATACTGCACAGCGGCGGGGATTGCTTGGAGGGCACCGTTACCGCTGTCCAGGCGTACTTCGATAACGTCCAGCGCAAGGTCTGCGCCATCGACCTGCGCGTCATCACCTACCGCGACGTGGAAGCTTTAATGGAGGAGCAGGCTGATGCCGCGACCATTTAACCAGGAGTTCCTCTCGCTCTACCGCAAAAAGCCGTTCTCGGACGAGGACCGCGTTAACCTCCGCGTCTTCGTCGAGGCGATGCGGCGCGAGCTCGGCGTCGACGACCTTGGCTCGGCTCTTCACCTCGACGGCGTAAACGACTACGCCCGGATACCCCACAACGTAGCGTGGGGTGCGAACACAGGCCTCAATATCATAAACGAAATCTCGATAGAGTTTTGGGCGTACTGGGAGAACGTCGGCGTCGACGTGGACGTTATCTGCTCGAAGGGCATCGACGTATACCAGGTGGAGACGGGTGCCGCGGCCAATAACTCGCTTGTGTTTACGCCGGTTGCGGGTACGACCGTAACATCCCCGCTCGACTCATTCCCATCCGATCAATGGAATCACGTCGTCGTAACCTGGGACGACGTGGGGCCGGCCGGCGTTATTTACGTCAACGGCGTCAATACCGGGGCCGCCGTAGTCGGCGCCGGGCCGCTGGCGGCGTCGGTCGCCGAGTGGGATTGGGGCCAGGAGGTCGGCGGCACGAATCCATTTGAGGGTTGGCTCGACGAGTGCCGGGTGTACGGCCGGGTTTTATCGCAAGCGGAAGTTACCGAGCTCTACAACGCCGGCGTCGGTTACTTTATGGACGCCGAGATGTTCGCCAGCGACGTCGGCTACGACTACGAGTTGCGCGGTTGCTGGCACTGGGACGAGGGCGTGGGCATCGTCAGCGCGGACTCTTCGGGCAACTCCGGCGACGCCGATTTGATGCTCGGGGCCGCGTGGATTGAAGGGCACCTCGAAGTACCCGACTGCTTCACGACCGTTGCCGACCGCGTCTACGACGCGATGTTCATACCGACGGCGCGAAACCTCGAGCTGGACGAGTGGGGGGCGACGCTCGATAACCCCCGGAACGTCGCCGAGACGGACCCTGCCTACCGTCTGCGGCTCCTGGCGCAGATGCAACTCGCGAATAATTGCCTGACGGTCCAGGCGGTAACGGATGCCGTCAACGCCATAGGCGCGACGTACCTCCCCGTTATAACGGTCGAGCGCATCCACGAATATTATAAACCCTACTACGCGGCGCCGTCCTGGGGCCGCCGGGCCGACGGCGTAACGCCGGGCGACGATTGCCTCGGCGAAATACACGGCTTGAGCGACCACGACTTCTTGACCTTCGGCGTCGAGTTAAACCGGTCGCCGAGTGTGGCGGAGGCGTGGGAACTCGTCGCCGGCACGCCCGGGGGGCTGCCCGGCATCTACGAAATAAAACCCGCGCAGACGCGCGGCCACATCATAACGGATATGGGCTTGCCAGCGCCGCCGCGGTATCGGATGCACTCATGGGCGTACTCGCTGGGGCTTGCGCCGTGGTCGTGGGACGATAACTTCTACCGCGGCCCCGGAGTTGCTTTGCCGGCGACGCCGTGGGATAGGTATTGGAATCGCTTCCCCGTTGCTGGCGGCGGCGGCGGTTGGACTTACGTGGGGCCGCCCTATGAATTATTGGGCGACGCGAGTTTAAATAATGCGGTTGCCGATGCCATAGTTCCGCTACCGTGGCATTTAGCGAGTGGCGTAGAGTTTATTGTTATAGAAGATAAAAATATTTATATGTACGCCCGGGCATATTTTACAACGGCCGGGGTAAATCCCTTACATTTCGCAGGATTCATCTTTCGCTGTCAACCAGCTGCATTGGAATGGTACGCCGTCGTATTCAATGACCCGAGCGGTGCTGGAGCTTGGGAATACGCCATTATGTATTTTGACAGCTTGGCTTGGAATATACGAAAGGCGTGGGCGGTAACGGGTTTTGATATGACGGCGATGCGCGAAATTGAAATATGGATTAGGGACGATACGAATTTCTCAATGCGGATAGACGGAAACGTGATAATAGACGAACACGCCGTCGCAGCAGACATTATCGACGCTGGCGAACAAGGCTTCGTAACGGCGCAAACGGAAGTGGACATCAACGTAGACGAATACCGCTACTGGTAGAGGTGAATTATGGTATCGAGAACGAATGTAACCGACCCGGAGTTTCTGAACGACTGGTATCGCAATAACGACGTTCGGCAGGACTTGACCGCCGAAGAAGCGGCCATACGCGATACGATGGTCGATATTTACGGCATCGTGAACGCCTACATCTTCTCGGGGTTGACCGTCGAGAACGGCGCCGGTGTCAATACGTTCCTCGTGAACGCCGGGCGTTGTCGCGACTACCTGAAATACCATATCGTCCTCGCGGCCAACGTCGATAACATCCCCTGCCTCGACACTACCGGCGTTTGGAACTACATCGCCATACGCCATATCTGGACGTACGCCAATCCCGACGCCGCGGTCAAATCCGGCATCGCTTACAACCGCCAGCGCTCCGACGGCTACGAGATTAACGTCGCGGTCGTCGCCCACAACGAGGCGGCGGGATGGGTACGGCTCGCGCGCGCACGCAAGGTCGGCGGCGTGTGGTTCTACGATCACGAGTTCACCGAAGGCATCGCGAACTACGGCCGCTCGCGCACGGCGGAGCTCGAATCGTGGACGATAGACTTCTCGTACTTAGGGGCACCCGGCGGCATAGTACTAATGGACCGCCACAGCCTCGTGGGACTTGATATGTGGCATGTACCGTTTGACTTTCTCGTATGCCGCGTAGAGGTCGACGCTCGGATTGCCGATGCCCTCGCGGTGACGGACGTTGACTTAATGCAGAACGGCGTCAACCATCCCAGCTGGGGCCCGGGTTCGTTTACGTTAATCGCGACGTCGACTAACGCCATTCATTATAGTTCCGAGGGCTTTTCCCCAACGAATCTTGTCGTTCAATATTACAAGAACGACCTAATCCAGGTTCAACTCACGCCCGCCGGCGGAGGCCCGACGGACTTGGCGGTGCTCATTTCCGGCCGCAAGACGGGCAACGTATAGCCCGAGGCCATAACCTTAACGCAGGAGCGCTTATGGCGGAAGACAACAATAATAAATGGCGCGACATGAATGCGGCCGAATGGCGCGGTAAATTTGGCGAGAAGTTAGACCGCCTCGAAATCCTCATGGGCGCGGCTTGCTCTAAGGTAGACGCCCACGATAAGCAGTTGGCTATTTTACAAGACAGGGATACCCGAGCGCAACTCAGCGGCCGGGCGCGAGCTACTGTTGCCGCCGCCCTTATACTGGGAGCAACGAGTATCGTAGGAAATATAATTACCATCTTCGGAAGCTGACGAGAAAGGAGAAAAGATGACCAGCTTTATATCCAAAAAGTTTATACAGACGATACTGGCGGAAGTCGGCTTACTCGGGTATATGTTCGTAGCGCGGCCCGAAGGCCAGATGTTTTACGTCGCCGTCGCCGCCCTCGTTACGTTGGCGTTGGGGTATAACCTGGCCAACGCCTGGCTCGGCCGGGCGGTAGCTAAGAACGGCGTCGAAAAGGAGGCATAGTGGCCGACGTAATCGTAATCATTAGTAAGGGGCCCCGCGTCGCCAACTGGTTCGGCACGAATATAAAGTTGCCGGGGGTGAAGTAGTGCCGCGGCTCTACTCTAAACGGGACGCGCTGCGCTACCTCGGAAAAAAGGACGTGCGGAATTTCGCGGGCCGCAAGGAGTACCCGGTAGATTTCGTCGTGCTGCACTATACCTGGGGCGCGAAGTGGGGCGACCTCGATACACTCATTTCCAACCGGGCGTCGAGCCACCTTTACATTACGGCGAACGGCGACATCTACTGGCTCGTGTCGTTCGAGAACGCCGCCTGGCATGCCGGGATTAACCCGGTACTGGCACCGAAACGGGCCGCGCGGATTCGCCCTAACGAACGGTCAATCGGAATCGAGATAGAAGGCAAGGGCAACTTTACCGAGGAGCAGTACCGGGCGCTCGAAGTAGCGCTGCCGCCGATATTAAAAAGATTCAGCATCCCGCTCACGTTGCCACCCGACCCGCTGTTGGGTTGCGACTCCCGGTACCCCGATCCCTATCCGATAGAATTCTTCGACGATTTCCGGGGCCTGCTCGCCCACGGAAATATACATAAGTCGAAGGTGGACCCGGGCCTGAATTTCGATTGGGATAGGTTACGATGCCTCGACTTGTTACCTGACCCCGGCTGTCTATCCCTCGCGGAGAATTACCTTTACCGGAGTGACCATACACAACTCCCCGAAGGAGGAATAGGTTATGAGCCCCGGCTTGCTTAAAACAATTTGGGCTCGCGTCAAATGGTCCGTTCTCATCCTCGCGGCCGTCGCCGTCCTCCTGGGGGCTGTCGGGGTGTTCCTACTCGGCCGCGGTTGCGGCGACCGGCCGCGGCCCTCCGAATCCACGGCCACGGCGACGGGCGCGCCGCCCGGGTGGGTAGCGCCGCCCGTCGATTTCACGTCGCCCTGGCCGCATCTCAAGAAGACATCGGCCGACGCGAAGCTAAAGAAATGGCCGGCCGGTTCGCAGCTCGTCGAGGTCAACGTACCCCCCGGCGCGTCGACCGTCGAGGTAGGGATTCTCCCCGGCGGCCGGGTCGTCGTGCCGACCGGCGTCGAAGCCATTATTTACCGCAAGCCGCCGGCTAACGTCGCGCTCGAGCTGCGGCCGTGGCTTGGCGGCGGCGCGGGGCTGGGCGGCTTGACGGCCGGCGCGGGCGTCGACGCGCTGCGGCTGTGGCACGTTCACCTCGGCGCCGGCGTAACGTACGACCAGCGCGAGAACGTCGCCGGCGTCCTCGCCACCTCGTATAACGTAGGGCGAAATATAGACGTCCGCGTTGCTGGCGGCTTCGGGACCGGCGGGGCCGCGGCGAGCGTGTTGGTTACGTTGGCGATAGAATAACGAGACCCCTACCCTCCTTTCTGGGCCCCGCCGTCCTTTTGGTCGGCGGGGTTTTTACTTTAACAAATCGTAAAAAAATATTCGGTATAAACGCATTTTTCCCTTGACACGGGGGGCCCGGGCGGTTATAATTTGGGCGTGAGAAACAAGCATAGAAATTCCCTGACATTACCATCGACGTTTTTAAGAAGTGGCCGTCGGCCGCCTGGGTTCCCGTTGTCGCGAGGCGCGGGACGGGTCTATGCCCCGTTCTCACAACCCAGGCGTTCGATTGCCGCTTTTTGCACGGGAGGCAAACGCGATGAGGAAAGCAACGTTAGTGGTACTCGCGGCGATATTGTGCGCCGCGGCAGGATATGGCGGAACGGCCTCGATTGTGGCGTCGTTCCGTTCGCCGTGCGCTCGCGTTTGCGGTATCGATTACCACGGCGGCTACCTCTACCACGGCGACGGCCAGAACTATATTTACCGCACTACGACTACCGGGTCACTATTAAACAGCCTGAACGTGGGAAACGCCTCTTGGGGAATTGACCGGACCGATGATGAATTTTGGACGTGCAACATCGCCGGGTTTATTTTCCGGCTTTCGAAGACGGGTAGCGTCATACGGTCTTTCGAGGGGCCTTCGTATCCTGGCTACGGTATCACGAATGGCGAGGGGTTTTTGTGGTATTCGACCGCGACCTATACGTATAAAATGAACATAACCGCCTCGTTAATAAGTTCTTTCCGGTTGCCCGCATCAAGGCATCGTGGCCTATGCTGGGACGAGCCGTATCTATGGACGGCCGATAATGGTACCCGTCGGATATTCCAAATCACTCAAACAGGTTCCGTCGTAGATTCGTTTTCCATAAACGAAAATCCTTACGGCGTAACGAAGGACGGCTCGTACCTCTGGTATTCGGCGTCAAACAACTGGGTTTACAAAACTAAACTTTGCTACACCGCCGTCGAGCCGGCGTCGCTCGGGCGCGTCAAGGCGGTCTACCGTTAAATAATTAGCATGAAGAAAAGACTATGAAAACCCTAAATTATTTTGCGATAATCGGTGCGATGTTGATGACGTCCCAGGTTTTAGCCGGAACCGTTGAGGGAACCGTAAATCTAAAATTCGAACAAGTATATCCCTTAATACGAGACGCTTTAAAAATCCATTATGGTAACGATGTATTTATTCCATACAAAGGCGAGGATAAATCCATCGACTTAAAACGGGACGATTACGATTATTGGGATTATGAAAACTATAAAAAATACGTATTGCCGGCGTATATTTATTCCACAGAGGCGGAAGCGCGTACGTTTTATATTATCAATGTCCGAGAATCGAATCTGGTTACGATTATAACGCTAAGCGGTTTTTGGGAAATAGGAACAGATTCAGGCTGGTTAATAGTCGAATCAAATAACGAAAACGAGACGAAATTCCTAAAATATTTAATTCAATATTGTAATAACCCAGGATAGGGGGATAGATTCTTGGGGATAACGGAGGAACTTCTGCGGGGCGCGATTTCGCTAAAGGCAATTATATCAATCGTTTTAAGCCTTATACTCCTCGCGTGTATTTTATTCTGTCTGTACGGTATATGTTGTAAGTCGTAACGGGGCCAGGGTTATTTCGTCCAGAATTACTTCGAAGGGAGACGACCATGAACGAGGGAATCACGTTCCGCCGCTTCGCCATCTTCTACCTCCGCTACTGTAGAACCTACAACGCGCCGCGCACAGTCCAGGGGAAACGCGTATATCTGCGAAGGGACGTAGAATATTTCGGCCTTAAAAAGTTGCACGATATAACACGGGCTGACATCGAATGCTACATCCAGGACCAAAAACGTACCTTAACGAACCTGACGATTAACCGCTCCCTCGCCGTTCTTAAACACGTTTTCAATTACGCTATGGCGCTCGAGCTTGCAGAGAAGAATCCCGTCGCCGGCGTCCGGTTTCTCCCGGAAGCCCACAAGCCGCTCAACGTACCGGCCAGGGATGCCGTCAAAGCCTGGCTCACATGGTGTATCGAGAACGACCCCCTGCTGTACGACCTCTCGGCTATCGCTGTCAACACCGGCCTTCGCCGCGGCGATATTCTGAAAATCCGGGGCGCCGACATCGACATCGAGCGCCGGGTCCTTCGCGTCGCCATTTCAAAGACGAGGGGCGTCCAATATATGCCGCTCAACGACACAGCCCTGGCCGTCCTGGCCCGGCGTAAACGCGACGGCTTTATCTTCGTCAACGGCGACACGTACCTAAAGAGTTTCCGCCGGCGCTTTCGGACCGCCAAGCGCGCGACCGGCCTCGGTTGCCGCTTCCACGATTTCCGGCATTCTTTTGCGACGGAGATGTTGGCCGCCGGCGTCGATGTCCGTACTGTCCAGAACTTGCTCGGCCACGCCTGCCTCGCGACCACGGAGCGATACCTGGCGTTTTCGGATTCGCGTTGCCGCGCGGCGGTCGAAAAACTCAACGTAAATTTCATCGTAGGTTCCCCGCTAACAACCCCAATACCATTTCCGCAATTTTGGGGGCGAGAGGATTTGAACCTCCGGCCTTCTGCTCCCAAAGCAAATGGCCGGGGGTACAGCGGGGCGGAGGTGGCGCCGTGACCCGCGCTCGGAGCCACGAAAGCGTGGCCAACAACGGCCAACGGGTAGAATCGACGCACAGAGGCAAACCGGCCCCCAATACCGCCCAGGGCCTCAAGCCCGTTAAAACGGCCGTAATGCCGCGCGTCCGTCATCGCCCCGTTGAACATTCCACAGCCCCCATCCTCGCCGCTTGCCGCGCGCGGTTCGATGAAAGCGGCCTCTCCATAGGCGACGTCGCCCGTGCGACGGCTTTGGATAAAGCGGATTTAAGTCGCGCTCTAAATCTACGGGAGGAGCCGACGCCGCGGACACTCGGGCGTCTCTGCGAGTACTTCAACGTCGCTTCCGGCGCGGACCTCAACCGCGCCGAGCGTAAATACACACTCCTAATCGAGATCCGCGCCGCGGCCGAGCGCCAGGCGGACCTTTTGGGCGCTCTCGCGGCCCTCGCGGCCGGCGACGACCCGCCGGGGATATAGGAATGGAGGCCATATGAAAATAGAAGTCGAATTGAGCGACGAAGATGTCGCGGCGCGATTATTGGATAAGAGATTAAAAGTTAACGCACGCCATATCATTGAATCGGCCGGGGCTGAACCGAAAGATTTTATCCGCGTTCTTCATTCGGAGCGATTCGGATTAAGCATAACCGCCGAAAAATTTGCGGAATGGTACAACGACGAAAGCTAACAGATCCGCCGGGGTTATGAGGAGGCAATCATGGACGACTTCCAACGAAAGCTGAATATTAAACTACTCGATCGCTTCGCCGAGATGCTGGTCGAGGTCGAGTTGCGGCCGACGGAAAAAGCCCTCGCCGAGTTCTGGAAAATCTGGAACGCTATCAACGGCGCGGCGTCCCGGCTTGGCCTCCCGCACGACGAGGCGACGGCCGTGCGGCGGCCGTCGCCCGTAGCTATCGAAGATTTTTTAACGCGCGTCGTCGCCGAGGGTTCGGAGCGCGGCGGCGAGTTGACGCTTTAGGAGGAACGATGCTTAACGGTAATTACCCGGACGGCGTAACGGGAAACGAGCCGGAGTTAAACGACACGACCAGCTATTGCCCGAAGTGTCAGGGGGAGCTTAACGAGGACCTGGACTGCCCGGGTTGTGGGTACTCAACGCCGCGGTGCCCGGCGTGTGATGCGCCTGGCGGCGCCCTGGTAAACGGAAGGACAACGTGTTGCGGCGCGACGTCGCGCGATATCCGATATCTTTTATGCGACGACTAAAACGCCAACGCTGGCGGCGAAAGGGGAAGAGATGAGTGAGACAAAAAAAGGTCAATGTGAGTACCACTACGGCAAAGAAGTATCGGGGTTGCGGCTGGTAAAATTAGCCGCCGCCCCGGGCGTATGGCAAGCGCCGATGTGGATTTGTCCCGAGTGCCGCAAACAACTCCGCGGCTGTTTTAAATACGCGGGAAAAGAGGCGCCGAAATGACCGAATACGCAAACGAAGAACCCGTGGCCGAAATCGACGGTCACTCCGTGCGCGCGGCCGACCTCGCCGAACAGTACAAAGGCCCGGCCGTCGTGAAGCTCAGCCATACCACAATCGAAACGGCATTGGCTTGTCCAAGACGTTATCGTTACCGCTACATCGACCAGCTCGAGCCGGTCTCGACGCCGGCGGCGTTCGCCTTCGGCCGGGCCGTCCACGCCGCCATCGCCGCCGCCTACGGCCGCCAAAAGACGCCGATGACCGCGGAGGAGGTAGCCGGCGCCTTCGCCGTACACTTCGCCGCGGCTAACCGCGACGGCATCAGCTTCAAGGAAGGCGAGACGTTCGAGGACCGCGTCGAGAAGAAAAAATCCCGCAAGAAAAACGCTCCCGACGTAGAAGTCTTAGTCCCGGGCCTCCTGTCCCAAGGCCGCGCGCTTGTCTCGCTGTGGTATCAGCGACACCGCGACGAAGTCCTGGCCGCGACGGTTATCGGTTGCGAGGTCTTCCTGAGGCACGACATCGACGTCGGCCTCGTCCTGCAGGGCTTCGCCGACATCGTCGAGGAGCGCGACGGCAAACTATATGTGGGCGATCATAAGACGGTCGCGGGCTGGGGCGAGTCGGACGAAATCGCCGCGGCCGTGTCGCCGCAACTTACCGCCTACGCCTACCTCTGCTGGAAGAAGTACGACCGCCTCCCCGACGGCCTCTACATCACCGTCCTCAAAAAGACGAAGGAGCCCGACGCCTTCCGTTACTACGCGCCGGCGCGGACGCTCGACGACGTGCGCGCCTTCGAGGATTACGTTCGCAAAGTCGCCGGGCTCATGCGTTTCTACGAGCGCGAGCACTTCGACGTAATGAACGTATCGCGGGAGTGCTCGTGGTGCGGCTTCGCGCCGTTGTGCCTCGGCCTCGACGGCGCGGTCGAGATGTTCAAAACACGCGAGAAAAAACGTTATTAAACGATACTTTTTTAACCAGGAGGATTTGAAAAATGAAACTATCTCAAAAGGCGAAGGAGATTTGGACGGAGTTCGCCGAAGCTGAAGCCGCCGCCGCAAAGATACTCGATAAGGCGGTAGTGCAGGCGAGGCATGCTGAAAAATTAGCCCTTACTCCGGTAAAAGCGGCGTTCGACGAAGAGCACCGCGTCGCAAACGACGAGTTCAATAAGCTAACCAAGAAAGCCTACGAAATCCAAACGCGCATTGTCAACCGCGCGTACGAGACTTATAACAAAGCGGTAGCGCCAGCAAGGCAGAACCACGATGCGGCCCTCGATTTAATAAGGAAAGAATACGACCGCGCCCGCGACGAAGCCATCAAGGCGAAGACCGCGATACTTCAAATAGCCCAAGAAGAATATCGCTTGGCCCGCGACAAGGCCGCGAAGAAAAGGGATGCCGCTCTCAAGCAGTTGAAATAGCGGTCATCCGTTACCGCAAACTTTTTTAAACAGGAGGAAAAAGAGATGGCGAAGGACAAAAAGGAAGAAGGGCACTACAAAGAACGGCCCTACGACGCGGAGCCGGAAGTTGCGGCCCCGGCTAAGGTCGCCAACAACGCTGGGAGTTATGCCGTGCCGGCGGTAATTCCACAAGGGAACAATCTACCCGCCGAACTCGACGACCCGTCGGAGTATCCCCCCGACGAAGAACTGTTCCTCCCGCGTATCGGAATTATACAGCCTACATCCGACGCGGTAACACAGGAGGGCCGTACCGCCGGCGTTCTGCTCGACAGCCTTACCGGCGAGGAGTTCGAAAGCATTACCGGCATTTTCCTGGGGATGACGCGGAGCCGGAAGCGGTTCGTCAAGAAAGAACTCCTATGCAACGGCCAGGACTTCAAAACCGGCGTCGGCGACCCGGGCGGCGAGTGCGAAAAATGCCCGCTGCAAAAATGGGACGAAGACGAAGCGAAGGCCATGGCCGAACGCAAGCCGAAGTGCCAGGAGCACTACGACTTTGTCGCCGTCGACTCTATCGAGATTAAGGATGGCTACCCGGTAGGCATGCCGTTCATTTTCTCGACGCACAGCACGGGACTTAAATCGGCGAAACGTTTTATATCGGCCGGGCGCGCGCGGCAACTACCGCTTTATTGCTTCGCGGTAGAATTAACGGTGCGGCGTATAACAAACGACCTGGGCACGTTCTACGTCCCGATTTTTACGGTCAAAGGACAAACGCCGCCGGAGACGTGGAAAAGTCTCGCCGGAATAGCCGCTCGGCTGCTCACGGCTTCGAAGCGGGCGCCGGTTGAATCGACGGCCGCCAACGACGCCCCGGCCGCGGAATACTGAACCTCCTCTCATAACCGGCGGGGCGGCCGGGTGCAGCACGGTTTATTAACGCGCCGCAGGCCGCCCCGCCAAAAAGGATACGAAATGAGCGAAGACGGCTACCTACCCCCGGGCGTAACGCACCGCGACGTTGACCGCGCGAGCGGCGAGGTCCGGCCCTGCCCGGAGTGCGACTGCTGGACGAGCGAGGCCATTTGCCCGCGCTGCGGCGCGGAGATGGAAGATTAACCCGTAACACCCCGGCGGGGCGTCCACCGATAAGTCGAAATCGGAGAAGGCCGGAAGCCCCCCTAAAGCTGAAGGCCCGCCCCGCCACAAGAACGGAGGAGAAGATGACCGCATACCAACTAATCACGGAATTGGCAAAGCACGAACCCGATACGGAAATTAAAATCGATGACACAGATTGCCCGGATGGTATTAACAACCTTACGCGAGCGGATTATACCGGGGATAAAGATGGGAACTGGTATTGGGTTTTAAGGTAACACCCCAACGAGAGCGGGGGCGGTATGTAGCGCCGCCCCCGCCGGAGAGGAAATAAAAAGATGGTAGAAGAAAAAGAGGAACCGGAAGTTGCGGCCGAAGAGGAAGAAGAAAAGGAACCGGAATATTTCAAGCCCGGCGAAAGGTTCTTGGAAGAGGCCCGGGATAGTATTCGGAGTTGGTTTAATATGGCCGTCGAGGAGGCCCGCAAAAGTGGCGACCCGGTTACGTTTACCGTATCAGCCGATATAGACGAAGGCGGCGTTATGGTGGACGTTACTTGTGCATTTCAACGGAAGCCCGAAAAGCAGAAATCCGTCGCCAAGTCCGTCAATCTTAATCGCCCCCCCGACCTCTTCGACGAAGCCGAACAGGCCGTCGCCGACCTCAAGGATACTCTCAAAGAACACGGTGCGACGCTTGAAATTAAGCTGGCAAAGTAGCGGCCCTTGTGCCGGGGGCGGGTTCTTTCGGCGTTTATCCCGCCCCACGGGGGCGCGAAAGGTTCGACGCGGCGAAAGGCCGAAGCGCAAAGTCGCGGACGCGGGTTCGATTCCCGCCGCCTCCAAAACGAAAGGAGAAATTATGAATGAGCAAGAGCGCAGAAAACAACGGGTATATGACCATATCGGTACGGCGCTGGAATGCATCGGCTCCGTCCTCGGCGGCCCCTACGGCCTCGACCTCGACAACGCCGTCACGCGCCGGATATGCCGGATCAAGCTGGTCGAAGCCCGCGACGCCCTCAACGCCGCCATAAACGAAAGCGATGCATACGCGGAGGAGTTCGCGTCACCGGCGCGCGCACCGGGTATCCCCGAAGATTTGGTATCGTGGGAACCATAACCCAAAAGCCCGCCGCCGACCTTACACAGACCGAGGCGTACGCCCTCTACGAAACCTACGGCGGCTGGCTCGACGAGAAGGCGCGGTCCCAAATCAACCACCTCCTCACGGAGATGGCCTACCCCGAGCAACCCGTCGCCAACGTCCGCGCCGAGGTCGGCGACCGCCTCTACTTTCCGGCGGCCCGGGCGCTCGAGGCGCTGCTGGCCCGCGAGGCCGCCGGCGCGCCGCCGTGCCCGCCGCCGGCGCCGACGTCGTACCGCACGCGCGGGGACCGCGCCCGCGAGGCCGTCGTGGCCGGCGCCGAGGCGGGGCGGGCGTGGCGCGAGATGGTAGACCAGGCTAAACGCGATAATAAAACGGAGGTGGAGAAGTGAGCGGAAAGGCAAAGTTAAACTGGGGATTTATCGGCGGCGTCGGGTTTTGCCTGGTATTTTACGCGGCGCTAATAACGGTAATCGTGGCGATTTGCATAGCGAAGTTCGCGGCGCCATTTTAAGGAGGCGGCGATGAATCCCAACAACTACCATATCGTGCCGTGTTGTTTTTACTGCAATTCGTGCGTACACCGCGAAAGGGCGGGCGGTGATTGCCGAGAACACGATGGGCCGGTTCAAACCGGCGGTGTATGTGATGATTTCACTTGGGCCGTCGATAACGAATGGCGCTTACCGAAGGAAGTAAGGCCGCCGGAAGCGCAACGGACAATCGATGCTTATAACGAAGGGGCCGAAGAACGCGAGCGCCAAAAAGAAGAAGCGCGCGCCGCTAAAAAGAAGCAGAATCAAAACGAAAAAATACTACGGAATTGTCCCATCGCAAGAACCGGCGTCCCCAATAACCCGTGCCGGAGTTGTGATAAACGGGAATATTGCGACGTCGGTAGAAAGGCAAAGGTATGAAAACCCTACCCTGGCTAATCGTAGCGGTTATAGCATTCAACTTAATGCTGTATATATCCGTGGCACTCAACGTAATCCAGGGCCGCGAAATCCGCGCGCTCCAATTCGTCGCGCTCGAACGGTTATATCAAGTCTACGAACTTAAAGACACCAACGACGACCTACTCGAAATCCTAAACGACCGCGAAACGATGGAAGCGTTTATGCTCCAACAAACGGAAGCTTATTACGCGGTGCTGGATGCGTTTTATAAAATAAGGCCACCGATGCCGCAAGGGAATATACCGAAGGACCCGGAGCTACAACGTCGGGCGATTGAATATTACCGTACACACGGCGAGCCGTGGAGCGGCAAACCCGAAGAATTATTAGCAGACGAAGCCGACGGAATAACGTCGATAATCCCGGCGGCGGCGATACCGGAATAACTCGTGAAGCTGTTGGCGTTTTTACTCCGGCCCGGCCGGAATAGGAGGAGCGATGAAGGGTTATAAATGCAGAATGGGAATTGAAGAAGGCACATATCGGGATTGTCCCGCATTAGATATTGGCGGATGTGGATTTACAGCGGAAGAGGGGCCACCCGCAAATTGCGATGCCATTGAATACGAACTCATCCCCGCCGCCGTCCACGACGCCCAGCAAACGGCGATAGCGGCGGCGGAGAAAACGTTGAGGGCTTTACAAAGGAAAATTGAAACGAAAAAGAGTCCCACGCAAGGAGATTTAGATGATTCGTGTGAAATAGCAAACGCCCTCGCCCAACTCCGGGCGGTCAAGGAGGCGGCGGGGAAATGCAACTCGTAGTATTCGCACAAGTATTAGGGCTTGCGATGTTTGGTTGCCCGCCCTGTTATATACCGGATGACAATCCGGGCCGGCCGCCAGTAACGGGGAAGGACGGGCCATTTACTAAAATACCTTTAACCGAGGAGGCCAGCGATGATTAAGCTACCGGCCGATATAAATAACCTCGGCGACCTCTACCGCGCCGTCGAGGACGCGGGGGCGATACCGTCCTCGGTAAAATCCCCGGCCGAAGGCAAGCCGAATTACGTCGCCGAAATCCTAACCGCCGAAAGTATACACGGAGCCTGGGGCGCGACCCACGAAGAGGCGATGGTCAACGTGATTAACAAGGTCAACGAGGAGGCGGAAAGCGATGGGTAACGAACCAATAATACTTTATCCCGGAAGCTTTAACGAAATGAGCTTCCAATGTACGGAATGCAAAGGCATTTACAAAATAAAATGGGAGCACGGCGAGTTCATAATAACGTGCGGCTGCGATAAGACGCAAGGCGTTAGGATAAAACTCACCGAACTCCGCCCCGAGCCCCCGCCCCCCAGCGATAGGGGTACGGCGGATGTCGAGAAGTTGGAATCCGCGATAAATGAGGCGTATTGCCGGGAAGGCGACGATAGCGTACCGCTCGTTAGGGATTTACTCCAGGCCGCCCTCTCCGCCGCCCGTGGGAACCGCGCGGAGTTGGAAGCGGCGGCGCGGGAAGTGCTGCAAAAAGTCACGCTGGTAGAGTATTGCGACACGGCGACCAAAGAAAACGTAGATGAATATAGAGAAGCTCGCGACACCCTCGCGGTTCTATTGGAGGTGAAGGAATGAACAGACGAGTAAAAGCAATGATAGCTAAAAGGCCTAATGAGAAATGGCGGCTAACGATTTATTTCCCGCTGTGGGGATTCCTAAACATCCAACGGGAATATAAATCTTTTAAATTAGCTCATCGGGCTCTTGCTACATTTTCAGATAAATATCAATTAACTTACGACTTGGAATTTTAGCCCCGCCCCCGGCGGAGACTGGTTTCTGGATTGGTCGTTGTTGGTAATCGCGGCGTTCTGCATCGTCGCGGCCGCGGCGATTATCTTGTACGAAAGGAGAAAAAGGCAATGAAAAAGATTAAACCTTACATTATACCAAAAGGGAATTTCGTATATTGCCCCGTG
>Ga0307378_10006323_pt1 | contig 16263 bp, 11 predicted proteins | sample UN1MG_FD_202238 | JGI IMG/M metagenome (GOLD analysis project Ga0307378, IMG submission 202238) | Soil microbial communities from Risofladan, Vaasa, Finland - UN-1 | ecosystem: Environmental > Terrestrial > Soil > Coastal area > Acid sulfate soil | place: Finland: Risofladan, Vaasa | collected... | reverse complement strand
TTACCTTCCGCAGCTTTATACCGGAAAAGCGCCACTGGTGGCAGTTTTTGCTGCCTGTCTTTGTCGCGGCAGGAGGTGTTGCCCTTGATATGCTTGTCCAAACCGACCTGGAGAAAATCAACTCCGTAATCAGCACGGTCATAAAAGCCGTCCAGGAGGAGGATTGTGATTCAATCGAGGTCTTGATTGCCGAGGACTACCACGATTCATTTCACAATACGAAGTGGGATTTGGTGGCCCACTGCAGGCGAAAACTCACGCCCCCTCTTGTTGAGAAAAACAAAAAGACGGCCTGTCTGGTTGAATTATCACCGCCGCAGGCAACAGCAACCCTGTTTATGCTAACAACCTTTGACAAAAACAGCTATGTATCCGAAAATTACAAATCATTTATATTTTTTAAGATAGAACTCCGCTTCCAAAAACAACCGGATAAGACGTGGCTTATCAGCCGAGGCGAACTGCTCGAAATCGACAAGCAACCGGCCAAATGGAACGACATCAGATAAACACAACAAATAAACACATTCGGCGGGACAACAAAAACTGAAAAATTCGGGGCCTAACCTTATTCATGCCCTCCTGTACTCTTACATTCTTTTAAGACAATTGACAAAAGTTTCCGCCAGAATTGGCCGATAGGAATTAAAAGGATACAGGTTCTATCGTTTTTTACAGGGAAAATGGTTTACAATGATGTTCGCCAAGCTGAAAAAAATCAGATTGTCCTTAAAGCCCAAGCTGTTTTTTATTCGCTGGTATCCCAGCACCAGAAGCTGTGTAAGGCCGGGCAGTCGAAAGGTCAAGCCCCAGCAGATGCCGCCTTTAATGGTCCGCAAGGCCGAATGGCGCCGCTGAAAGCTCTTATTATTTCCCGACAATAATTATTACTGCCCCCGATTTTATTGAATCCGTGTCAATTACCAACAGCCAAGTAAAAAGGGCCTATACCGAATCAGTATAGGCCCCAAATTAACAAATCTACTACATACTTTTACTTAACAGTCAAATCCCGGATTAAGGTGCTGGTGGATAAAGTCGAATATCATCGAAGTACATCATACCTGAACCGCCGGCCACAGGATTGCTCCTGTTACCAAGGCCAAGTGTAATCGAAGTTACATTGGCGAGGTTCACACCCTGGTCAGCAAACGCCTGCAAGTCGATATTCCATTCGGTCCAGGTTGTTGCCTGAGCTGCGTTAGGATTATCATTATTGACCACTGCATTGCCGTTGAGAGCAACGTACAAATTCTCAGCAGCGTTAGCCGCTTCACCTCTGAACCAGATTGTCAATGTGTTGACGCCTTTCACTGTCCAGTCGCGATTGGAAGTCAATGTCAAGGTCGCCTCTGATTTGCCAACGGCATTATCATAGGCCATCGGCATCGACTGCAAACCTCCGTGAACAATATTCTGCTCGGCAAATGGAGGATCTAAATGACCAACGGTAGAACCATTTATTGCAGGATTATTAAAACCGTCTTCCCAGGCAAGATATATCCTGTTGCTCCCCGGTTCACCTTCATTAATGTCATTGTAGCCCTCCATATCGTCTATGATAAGGAAGTTGGCGGTGGTGAAGCTCCAGAGGGGGCCTGTCCACGGGCTGTCGGCGTTGGCGTTATTTGCCTCATCTACACGCCAGTAGTAAGTGGTGTTCCATTCAAGCTGTCCGGGGTCATAGCTTTCTGAACCAAGGTTGCCGGTGCCTTTAGACTCAAGTGAACTTGCGTCGGTGCCGAAATAAACTTCATGCGAAGCACCAAATCCGGGTGTCCAGCTAAGAACAGGCGTCTGCGTTACATCCACAGCGCCATTAGCCGGCTCTGAGCTGCCCACGGCGCCTTCGGTCGTAAAGCTCCAGATGTTACCTTTATGCGTTTCGAAAATATCAAACTCATCAACCCGCCAATAGTATGTTTTAGCCATTTTAAGCAGGCCGGGAGTGTAGGAAGTAACTCCCTGAGGCAGACCTCCGGCGGCGTTGTCCACATCGGCAAAATTCTCACCGAAGTAAACAGTGTGCAATTTCGCCCCGAAACCTGGTGTCCAGCTAAGGCTGCCTTCTGGATTTACAGACTCGCCACCATCAGCCGGGTTGGGTGCATATGCTGTCTTGGGTGGAATCAAAAAGCTCCAGATTTTGCCTTTCCAGGGGCTATTCGGTTCAGTGTCATTCACTTCATCGATGCGCCAGTAGTACGTCGTACCGGGAACAAGACCATCCGGATATGGGAAACCGGGAAAACCAACAACAAAGAACATGTCGGTTTGGTTGCCCCGGAACACACTCTCAGCACCGGCGTCCACATCGTCAAAATTATCGCCGAAGTACACATCGTGTGAGACGGCAAAATCACCCGCTCGCCAGCCAAGACTTACCCATGTATCCTTATGGATGACTCCGTCCTCCGGGACCGGGGCCAAGGCAAACGGATATCCACCACCGCCTTCCATGGCAGCCAGAATCTCACCCTCGGCCAGCGCGTGGTTGTATAGTTGTACATCGTCAATAATACCCCGAAACCACTGGCCGGTACCCCAGGCACCAATAACGGTATCACCTGTAGTCCCAAGATAAGGAGCTGCACCGGCCTCAGCTTCCATAACTCCATCGATGTATATCCTTCTGTTTTGATTCTCAAAATCGTACCAGAAAGTCAGATGGTACCATTCATTCTCCTGAATGAGGTCTCCGGCAGTATCGATATCATTGTTATAGAATCCCATGCGCACGCCACCAGGCGGCACATTTCCACTACCGGGCCCACCAATTCTAAAATGCAAATCCGTGTTATTTGCACCAGTCAGGCCTGTGGAGAAGACAACCTGTTCGCCGGTATACAACACTGCATTAATCCACATCGTGAGAGTGAAGCTTCGGCTATCCAATGGAATATTCGGAGCCACGACACGGGCGTTGGAACCATTGAACTCCAGCGCTCCGCCAAGCTGACCTGCCACCCACTTTACATCACCCTCGAGTACGCCATCATTGCCGTTACCACTCGTGTCGGAAGCGAGGGTTCCGGAGCCCTCATCAAACCTCCACTGAGCTACCAGCTCTGCCCTGGCCATGCCCGTCAGAGCCACACTCAAGACAAAAGCAAAAGAAAGCAGATAAATCAATTTATTAGACATAATAGTCCTCCTTACAAAAAGTTAAAATTATCGTACTTTGGATACACACCAAGATACTTGTTTTTTTCAACAAACAACTTTTGCTGCGCGGCCATTCCACAGAACAGCGCAGGCTCAATCCTAAATTTTTTCGAACTTTATTCCAGCCGCAAAATTAATTGCCACTTACGGTGCCGGCGGATACAACCGAATATCATCGTAGTACATAATACCTGAACCGCCTGCAACCGGATTGCTCCTGTTACCAAGACCAAGAGTAATCGAATTGACATTGGTAAGGTTAATACCGAACGCCTGCAGGTCGATAGTCCATTGTGTCCATTCATTTATCCGGGCTGCATCAGGATTATCATTAGTAACCACAGCAGTGCCGTTGAGAGCAACATACATCGGTTCGGCAGCGTTAGCAGCATCACCTACATACCAAATTACCAGAGTGTCAACGCCATTTACTGTCCAGTCACGATTGGAAGTCAATGTCAAAGTTGCTTCTGATTTGCCGACTGCGTTGTTGTATGCCATCGGCATCGATTGATTACCACTGTGAACGATAGTCTGTTCGGCAAACGGAGGATCTAAATGACCAACGGTAGAACCGTTTATTGCAGGATTATTAAAACCGTCTTCCCAGGCAAGATATATCCTGTTACTCCCCGGTTCACCTTCATTAATGTCATTGTAGCTCTCCATATCGTCAATGATAAGGAAGTTGGCCGTAGTGAAGCTCCAGAGAGGGCCTGTCCACGGGCTGTCGGCGTTGGCGTTATTGGCCTCATCGATTCGCCAGTAGTAGGTAGTATCCCACTCCAACTGTGCGGGTTCATAGCTCTCGGAACCAAGGCTGCCGCTGCCTTTAAGCTCAAGTGAACTTGCATCGGCACCGAAATAAACTTCGTGCGAAGCACCAAATCCCGGTGTCCAGGTCAGAATAGGTGTCTGCGTTACGTCCACAGCGCCTTTAGCTGGATTCGGGCTTCCGACAGCACCTTCAGTTGTAAAGCTCCAGACGTCGCCTTTATGCGTTTCGGCAATATCAAACTCATCGACACGCCAGTAGTAAGTCTTGGCCATTTTAAGTGTGCCGGGATTATAGGTTGCAATTCCTTGTGGGGATCCACCGGCGGCATTGCTGACATCATCAAAGTTGTCGCCGAAATATACGGTGTGCAATTTCGCGCCGAAACCCGGTGTCCAGCTAAGGCTGCCATTTACTGCGAAAGCCTCGCCAGCATCAGCCGGGTCGGGTAGGTAAGCAGTCTTAGGTGGAATCATAAAGCTCCAGATATTACCTTTCCACGGACTGTTCGGCTCTGTATCATTGACTTCATCAATCCGCCAGTAGTAAGTCGTTCCCGGAATCAGGCCATCCGGAAAAGCGAATCCGGGAAAACCGGCAACTAAAAACGTGTCGGCCTGGTTGCCCTGGAACGTGCTCTCAGCGCCGGAGTTCACATCGTCAAAATTGTCGCCAAAGTACACATCATGCGAGACGGCAAAATCACCCACCCGCCAGCCAAGGTTTACCCACGTATCAGGATGGTAAGCACCATTTTCCGGGACAGGTGAAGAGGCTTGAGAATACTCCGCTCCACCACCGGCCATAACGCCAAGAATTTCTACGTCCATCAGCGCCCGGCTGTAAATACGCACATCATCAAGCAGGCCGTGCAGGAAACGCCCTGTCTGCTGGGAATTGTTGCCTATCCAGAAATCATAGGAGCTTTGGTTTATCTGTCCGGTTCCGGGGCTGGTCGTATCCAAGACGGCATCAATGTAGATCCTCCCCTCGGCACCATCGTACACCCCGGCCCAGTGATGCCACTGATTGTCCGTTATAATAACAGCTGCATCAAACCAACCATTGCCACCGCCAACTGACGTACCCGTTGCGCCCATGTGGGTCGCATTCCCCGTTGTTGCCGATCGGCTTGCTCGATACGAATCATCCCCTTTGGCCATAAAGCCTTCCCAGTCGTTGGAGAACGCATCGACCTTAAACCAGAATGTTATTGTAATTTCATCCCGGATCTGGAGCGACGGACCATTTCCACAGTTAAGATAGTCATCACCATCGAACTCAAGTGCACCGCCAAGATTCCCAGGGACCCACTTCGGGTCACCAACGAAGACCCCATCATTGCCGTTACCACTTGAGTCAAAGGCGGTGGTACCGGAACCATCATCAAACTTCCAGTAGGCGGCAAGATCCGGATCGGCAGCATTAGCCATGCTAGTCAGGATCAGCCCCAGCACTAAAACAAAAGAAATCAACCTCTTAGACATAATATTCCTCCTTCTTAAAAAGAGTTAAAATAACCTTGCTTTGGCCACACACCAAAACATGAATTTCTTATGAGAATTACCAATTTCCAATTCAGCGTTGAAAAAGGAAATCGAAAATGCAGCCTCCTTCCTTAAATATAACCCAAAATCCACAGAAACCAGATTATGCGTCCAAACTACACCAAGTATATTATTTATACTAAATCACCTATCTTGCCGTCAAGGAAAAAACGATGCTTTTGATGTAAATTGTGAAGCCCTTTTTCGCAAAGATTGTGCAAATCAGGGTATATGACAGCAATATAATGATATGCGTGGGTACAGCTTTGTATTGAGAGTGGTTTTAGCTAAGAATTGTAAGGCAGTTATGAAAAAGCTACATGCTATGTTTTTGAAGGCTCGAAGATTCTGACCGTGTTTTTACCCGCCTGCTTGGCCAAATACAGTGCCTGGTCTGATCGTCCTGTAATATCCTCGGGAGTGGCCTGAGCATCATACTGACAAAGGCCCACACTAATGGACAGTGCTATCTCCTCATTGTTCCAGGATGCCGGAGTCTTCGAAACCGCGTCAAGCATACGCTTGGCTACAACACTTGCATCGATGATCGATGTATTTATCAAAATGATTGCAAATTCATCACCGCCGTACCGTGCCGCAGTGTCGATTTGTCGGATGCATTTTTTTATTCTTTTGCTGATTTCCTTGATTGCCTTGTCGCCGGCCCGGTGGCCATAGACATCATTTATCTTCTTAAGATTGTCCACATCGACCATAATCAAGGATATTTGACCGCCATATCGTCTTGATCGCCAGAGCTCCTTTTCGAGGACTTCATAAAAAGTTTTGTGATTCACAAGCCCGGTCAGGCCGTCCGTGATAGCTTGTCGCTGTGTTCTCTCAAACAGCTTTATGTTGCCGATTGAGGCGCCGATCAACTGGCTGAACAGCTCTATCAAGGCAATATCCCCGGACTCAAAACCATTGCCGTCCATCTTATCCGCCAGATTGAGCACACCAACCACCCTGTCCTGACAAATAAGAGGAACGACAGCACAGTTATTTGTCTGGTAATTCTCAGCAAATGCACGCTGTGATTTTTTAATTATGGGTTTTTTATGGGTGTCTATATCCGGAACCAATATCAGCTCTTTACTTCTGACCGCCATAACCATAAGGGGAGTCGGGGTTTTATTCAATGAGACTATTTTATTAATGAGAAACGGATGATTGTGCTTATGCAGGTGCAGAATATTATTCGTTTCATCGAGTATATACAGCGAAGCAAACCTTACTCGCACTAATTTCGGAATGCTTGTAATGCAAACGTCGGCTACCCGGTCAATGTCAAGACAGTTTATCTGCCGAGCCAGAGGGGTTACCTGCTCAAGCAGCGAAATGCTGATATCAGGTTTTTCAGGAGTATTTTCAGAGTTTTTATAGGTCCTATGCATAGTTGGAATAATAATCCTGCTTTAGCATATTCGTTTCATGTAATTTCGTTCAATACTTCGTGTCCACAGTCCTTTGTATCGGATATTTTCGCAATGGTATTTGGGAAAAAGCGTCGGCTAAATACGGAAATAATCCCGAATTTTTGAATCCTTACCCCGGGAACCTCGTGAGCAGCCCAGAGCAGGGACAATCAGGAATTTTAGAGCAGAGGAAAGATTTCTATCTTAAATTTGTATCTGCGGAGGCTCTGTTCCGGTATTGCACGGAGAAAAACTAAAAAAAATAAGCATTTTTTAAAAAAACTCAAAAATAAATTGACATCCGATAAAAAGTGTTTTACATTTTACAAAATGTAAAATATGTTTTATCTTCATTATTAAGTGTAACTTTCTTGTGGTTCGATACGAGTTTTACCAATCGCAGTTAGAAATTACCGAAGGGATTAACAATTATATTAGCCGGGATTGCAGCTTTCGAAGCTGTTGAAAAACAAACAGCATTGCCTGGCCGTGTCACCTTGATCGCGAATTCGGATTTTTCAATATGTCCTTTGGCTGTAATGCCAAGCTTAAGACAAACGGCAATAAATAATTAGAATTGTGATTAACAAGTTTGAGCTAACGCAATTAACTTTAACTGGAAACGATTAAGCTAAAACTAACGATGAGACGAAATATCTATTATGAAATTTATAGTCGAGTATTTCCCCCTCCCCTTTTAGTTGCGGCTTAATCTATCAATTAAGAGAAAATAGATAACGCAATGAGAAAGCATTTTAGCTATGCAATCAAAAGTTGAGAATGACACTTTGAAAATACCTGAGAAGCTCTATCGAATTGGAGAGTTAGTCAACTACACGCCGTTTTCCCGGCAAACCATTCATAACTACACGATAATGGGGCTTATTCGTGAAACAAAATGGACCGAGGGCGGACATCGGCTCTACGATGAATCCGTATTCGAAAGATTATCACAAATAATGCAACTTAAGAAAACAAAAACTCTTATAGAAATAAGACGGATTTTAGGCAAAGAACAAGCCTCCGGCCAAGCAACAGGCCGGGGCCTGGAATCTGTTGAAAATAATTAAAAACAGGACAAATACTTTTTCGCAGTAAAGGCGATAGCAGAAACAATTTCGCAAAAGACCATCTACTATTGCCTTGCAGTAAGGTTTCAAGGAAGAAATGGAAAGATCAAGGATGAGAAATTCAGTTTCGCCCTTCACAGGCTATCTTTCCTGCCTCCCGTCACTTTCTTCGGCCAAAGTCAAAAAAGGTATGAGGCAACAGGAAGGATCAGATATGAATCTAACGTCGCTGGTAACGGATAATATTACTGAAATACTGGTTAAGATAATTGAGTTTACACACACTCGACAAAAAATAATCATCCGCAATATTACCAATATGAACAATCCCGGATTTGTTCCTCAAAAACTGGCCGTAAAGGAATTTTCCGGCTTACTCAACAACGCAATCGATGAGCACATCCAAAACCGGCGGCTTCTGCTTCGCGACACTGAAAGTATCAAATTCGGCACCAGCGGAAATTTTGAAGTTAAACCAACGGTCGATAAGTACAGCAAATTACTTCTTGAAAAAAATCGAGACGAATATCTCGAAAAGCAAACAAAGAAGCTTCTGGAAAATTCGCTTAATCAAAGAGTCGCAACGGAATTACTCAGATGGAAACAGAAAACAGTATCAACCGATTATTGATGACGAGCTACTAACTATTTCAACAAAGAAAACAAATGACAAACGAAACACTCTACTTACAACAAATAATGGAAAGCCATAAACGCCCGGCAAACGTTTTAGCCATAACAAGCGGAAAAGGAGGAGTCGGCAAAACCAACATAACAGCTAATCTTGGGATATGTCTGGCTGCTTCAGGCAAAAAAGTCCTGCTTGTCGATGCGGACTTCTCGTTAGGCAACCTGGATATCGTTATGAATGTTACCAACAGATACAATATTTCGCACTTGATTTATGACGGAAAAAGCGTCGAAGAAATCATTCATACCGGGCCAGAAGGCATTGAGATGATCTGTGGGGCATCCGGGCTTGAAGAACTGGCCGACATCAATGAATTTCAGCGGCGGCGACTGCTGAAGGAGCTGTCTAAACTCCAGAATGACAACGATGTGATATTAATCGACACCGCAGCCGGAATTTCCAGGTCGGTCGTTGGTTTTTGCCTTTCGGCCAACAATGTTTTGGTCGTCACAACACCGGAAGCTACCGCGATGACCGATGCGTATGCAATGATTAAGGTGCTTGTCGGAAACAGGTTCACCGGCCACATCAGTCTTATCGTAAACATGGCTCAGTCAATAGCAGAAGGCAAAAAGACGTATCAGAAGATAGCAAACGTTGCAGGACGATTTTTAAATGCCCATGTGTATAACGCAGGTATATTGCTTAAAGACGAACGAGTGAGTTGTTCAGTTCGGTCGCGAAAACCAGTTGTTTTAGCTCATCCAAAATCGCAAATTACCTCATCGCTGGCAGCTTTAGCGGCACAATTGAGCAATAGTGAATCTTCCGGGTTTGGAGATGAGGGCTTTTTTAAAAAAGTTGTTAACTGGTTTTTCTAAAGTTATTGGCAAAACAATCGATAAATAAGTTGAGATGGGTGCTCTGCTGACCCGTACAGAGGTGAAAAATGCTGAAAACAGAACAAACGTCGTTATTTATGGGACTCAACAACTGGTTCTGTAAAATTTACTGACATTATAAATAAATCCGTGTTCCCGCAAAACGGGGTATATTTCAAGGAGGAATCCTGTGAAAACCAAGCAAGAACTCACCATTGAAGAAATATGGGAACAGTTCCACAAAAGCCATGACGAGTACTCTCGTAACCTTTTAATGGAACACTACAGGAACATAGTAAAATACAGTGCCGACCGACTCCACAGCAAATTACCTGACAAGGTTGAACTGGATGACCTTGTCAGTGCCGGTATTTTCGGATTGATGGATGCTATAGATGCTTTCGACCCGGACCGAGGAGTAAAGTTCGAGACATACTGCTCACCTCGTATAAGAGGTTCCATTCTCGATGAGCTTCGCAGCATGGACTGGGTGCCACGATTAGTTCGTGCCCGTGCTCATCAGTTGTCAAAAGCGACACATTCTCTCGAGATACACCTTGGCCGCAAACCCACCGAAAAGGAAATCGCCAAAGAACTGGATATGGATGCAGAGGAGTTCAGCAGGCTCCAGCGGGACGCCAATGCGGTCAGCCTGGTATCTTTAGACACCAAATATGGTGATGGTGAGGGCGAAAAAGATATTCGCGAAATAGACATAATCAAGGATGAAAGAAGCAAGAATCCCGTCATTGAGGCCCAAAAGCGGGACCTTAAGAGTCTGCTTACCAAAGGGCTGACGCGGGCGGAACGGCTGATTATCGTTTTGTACTATTATGAAGAGATGACAATGAAAGAAATCGGTGCAACGCTGGATTTATCCGAGTCCCGGGTCTCACAGATGCACTCTTCCATCATCGCACGTCTCAAAGCACAGATGAACACCCGAAAAAAAGAATTTTCAGTAGAGTGATATTTTGTTGGTTACCGTCCGCTGTAAAAGGTAATCCCACCATTTCCTGTGCCCTGCCAAATGGTAAAAACAGTATCTGCCTGAAGATTGCGCCACATATCCACATCATCGCCGAAACCATCTCGATCTTTTGAGAATGAAAAGGCGATATAATCAAAGAACATATCCCAAAATATAATACTTAATATTGATTTTACTGCCCTGAACGGATATATTAATGCAGATTTTACATGGAGATATAAAAATGAGATTTACAAAAATGCACGGGCTGGGCAATGATTATATATATGTCAATTGCTTTGAGGAAAAAATCGAGAATCCCGTACAATTAGCTCAGATAGTCAGTGACCGGCACAGAGGAATTGGGGCCGACGGATTGATTCTTATCTGTCCATCAGCAACAGCAGATGTACGGATGCGTATGTTTAACGCAGACGGCTCAGAGGCTGAAATGTGCGGAAATGGTATCCGTTGCGCAACAAAATACTCTTATGAACATAAATTAGCTGAGGCCGGCGGGCCGTTTTCTTTGCCGGGCCAGCCTTCCGGCTGCTCCGCTTCATTGAATATAGAGACAGGCAATGGGATTTTAACTGTGGGCTTAGCAGTTGACGACAGAGACAAGGTCCAAAGAGTCTGTGTCAATATGGGCCAGCCGATTTCGGTACCTAAAGATATACCTGTCAATCTGTCAGGCGAAAAAGTTGTCGAACAGCCCATTGAAATCCTCGGACGGGAATTGCTGATGACTTGTGTGTCGATGGGTAATCCACATGCTATATTTTTCTGCGATAATGTGGAATTAATTGAACTGGAAAAACTCGGACCGGCTATCGAAAACCATACTCTTTTCCCAAACCGCATCAACGTTCATTTCGTTCAGATTGATACGCCAACAGAATTTACGATGCGGACATGGGAGCGAGGCAGCGGAATTACGATGGCTTGTGGAACCGGCGCCTGTGCAGCTTGTGTGGCATCAGTACTTACCAGTCGAACGGAACGAATATGCACGGGACACTTACCGGGCGGCAACTTGAATTTACATTGGTGTCAGGAAGATAACTGCGTCTATATGACGGGCCCGGCGGTTGAAGTCTTCGAAGGCATCTGGCCGGAAGAGTAATTCTTATAAGCAAAGCCTGGGAGACCGGCAGAATTGCAAAGCCACACGATACTTTCCAGAGGCTAAAGCCGTGCCTTCGGCAGAGACGCTATCAGTCCTCAAAACCCTGGCGTAACCTGAAATCCTGCCGCCAAATTCAAGCAAACCTCGCTTCGGTGGTATTGACAATTCTACTTCCAACAAGCTGCCCGGCTTGATTGACAAGTCTTTAGTCTCAAAATACAAACCGCCTGTACCTACATTGATAGTGCAGCCTGCATGTGCCCGCTCTGTTGTGGAACCAACTTCACGGCACGATATATCAAACTTCGCCCCCAATCGTTTATATTTGCGTCTTTCTTCCTGGTCCATCGTATGCATCCTTGCATAAAACTACTCGACCCTCATCCTTGCAAAAAATACGCAGGAGTATTTTAGTGCAAAATTCGTTCCAAAGCAAAGAACAAATCAATACCCCATTTTAACTTTTATAAATGCTTGCTCGACATAAAGTTAAACACAATTATACAAGTTATATCTACAGACTTAAAATAATACTATTTGTAGCGTTTCTAAATAGCAACGCCAGAAAGCAATTTTACCCTTTTGATTGCTGAATATTTGTACATACCAAATGCTTTTAGCTGCTTATTTTATAAAATGTTATGTTTCCTATTAAACAAGCAACCTTCTCAGTCCGAAAAAAGGAACGTGAGTGTTGTTTTTTTTCAACACATTCCCTTGACAATAGTGGAGACAGGTTTTATTATCGTGGCTATGCCAGAATACCCGGAATTACAACCAAACAACTCGGCTCAAAACGGCGAGGAGCCAAATGCCGCAAAAGACCACTCAGAAATTGAGGTACATAGCAGGTCAATCATACAGTCATTACCGATAGGAGTGATTGCCTTTAACACGGATTTGAAAATTATCGAGGCCAATCCTCAGGCAACAAAATTAATCGAGTTAGGTGATTACATCGACAAATCCTTATCAAAAGGAACCGATGACAAGATATGGCTGGATTGGACAGAGCAATTACAATCAGCGATTTCAAAAGGAAAAACATGCAGATATGATGACGTAGTTTATACATCTAACGGCCAAACAAAACTGCTGCGAATTATCTGCACACCATTTAAAGAAGCTAAAACAGCAAAAAATCTCGGAGCAATCGCTATAATCGAAGATGTAACCGAAAAGCTCAATATCCAAAGACAGTCTGCCAACACTGAAAAGCTGGCCGCCGTCGGCAGGCTTGCCTCTAAGGTCGCACATGAATTAAATGACCCTCTGGATGGGATTCTGCGATATGTTAATCTTACGATGAGAATTCTTGAGAAGGAAGACCTCGAAAAACCCAAAGAATACCTCACTCAATGCCGGAAGGGTCTTATGAGAATGGTGCAAATCGTAAGCGAGCTGCTGGAATTCTCTCGCAGCACCTATATGCCGCTGGAATATACTTCAATAGAACATATTATCGAAGACGCCGTTAAAACAATGTGCTCTAAAGCAGAGGCTTCGAATGTTCGAATATTGCGAAACTACACCTCCGGCCTGCCGCAAATCAGAAGCGGCAATCTGTTTCAGGTATTCTGTAATCTCACCAAGAACGCTCTGGACGCAATGCAGGACGGCGGGGAATTGAGAATCTCAACCCGTCAGGCTTCAAACGATATGATTGCGGCCGAGTTCCGCGATACGGGAACGGGCTTACCTGCGGAAAAAACGGAAGCTATATTCGAGCCGTTCTTTACGACAAAGGACAAAAGCAAAGGGACAGGTCTGGGATTGGCAATATGCAGGGACATAGTTGAGAGCTATCATGGCCGAATAACCGCCGAAAACAACTCAGATGGCGGCAGTATCTTCACTGTATATCTGCCGGTGGGAAATGATTCATAAAAGAAACATTAAGACGGATTGGAAAGTTCTATGAGAGAAAAGAATATCCTTGTTATAGATGACGATAAAATCATATTGGATTCCCTTTGTGAGTTCCTGAGACTTGAAGGATTTCGGGCCAGCGGTGCTGAAACATTAAAGGGCGCTTTAGCCAAATTGGAACAGGAGTACTACAGTCTGGTCATTACAGACGTTAATTTGCCGGACGGAGACGGTCTCGAATTACTGGATATTATAAGGAAAAACCATCCTCAAACAGTTGTTATCGTGATAACCGGCTACGGCACAATAGAAAGTGCGGTGAAAGCCATCAAACAAGGTGCCCACGAGTACCTTACCAAACCAATCGTCGATGACGAGTTACGGCTGGCAGTGGAAAAAGCCCTTAAGCAGCAATCACTTCTGAGCGAAAACGAGAACCTCCGCCTGCAGCTCGAACAGAAATACCGCCTCGAGAACATAATCAGCCATAACTACAAAATGGCGAAGATCTTCGATCTTGTTGAGGCGGTCGCCGATACCAAGACCACAATCCTGATGGCCGGCCCATCCGGTACAGGCAAAAGTATGCTGGCAAGAGCAATACATCACCGCTCGAGCCGACGCAATAAACCATTTGTCGAGGTAAGCTGCGGGGCACTGCCGGAGACTCTGCTCGAAAGCGAGCTGTTCGGCCATGCAAAAGGCTCTTTTACCGGCGCTGTAAACAATAAAGAAGGCAAGTTCCTGGCGGCAGACCGAGGTACTATTTTCTTAGATGAAATAGCCAACGCCTCGGCGGCTCTGCAAGCCAAGTTTCTGCGGGTTTTGGAGGACAGACAATTCGAGGCGGTCGGCAGTAACAAAACCCATACTGTGGATACACGCATTTTACTTGCTTCAAATCGCAACCTCAAGGAGGAAGTAAAGCAAGGAAGGTTTCGAGAAGATTTATATTACCGGATAAATGTGGTAACAATAGACCTGCCGCCTTTGTGTGAGAGGGTGGGAGATGTCCGGCTGTTGGGCGAACACTTTTTGCGGGTGTATTCGACGCAGCACGGCAAAAACAAGCTCGGTATTACCGATGAAGCGATGGAATATCTGGAGCGCTACTCATGGCCCGGCAATATTCGCGAACTGGAAAATGTAATTGAGAGGGCTGCCCTGCTGAGTAAAAATAAATTCATCGGTCCTGAGGACCTGCCAAACTCAATCAGGCAAGAACAAAACCAGCAGAAACAGACATACAAACCGATGAGCCTCAAGGGGGCATTAGCCGGGCCGGAGAAAAATATTATCCAGCAGGCCCTTGAAGCCAATCACTGGAACAGGCAGGCAACCGCCAAAGCACTCGAGATAAACCGTACAACTTTATTCAAAAAAATGAAGCAATACGGCCTCTACGCCGAGGCCGAACGATTAGGCTTGATCTAAGAATTATTTATTGACTGCGCCCAGTTGAAGATATGCAAAGATTGTCACTGCTTCGCTTTGCTCAAGAACAAATCTTAACGAAGCTCAGTGTCGCGAAAAAACAAGCCGACGAAAGCCCCTAAAGAACATCGCATCAGTCGGCCTTTATTGAGTGACAGAGCCTCCCCCCTGCCGCTTCCAGAATGTGTTAAGAAAAAAAGAGATAATCCCCCCTAAGTTGTAAAGTCCAATAAAACCCCTGCTTTTTTGCGGAGGGAGGGGAGAAGGAAGAGAAAAGCAGGGGCAAAAAATGAAAAAGCTGTATGAATTATATCAATACTACTTTGCTGAGGTCAAGGGAAAAGTTTCACAAATGTACTAAGAAAAACTTTTTTTTTCGTCAAAAAATTCTCGTTTTCAGGATTCAGATTATGAAAAAATCGCCTGTCTCTGTTAAAAAATAACTACAAAGACACCCGAGCACTCAGTCAACTCCACAGACCATCAAAATCTTATCCTTTTTACGTCAGGCCTTGAAGAATATTCTGTGGCGATATAAAAACCACAGAAACAACCATTTGGTCAACACAACACCGAGAGCTAAAATCACTGGTTTAAGCAAATCCGCGTGCTCGACGGCTCCCACAAGGAAAAATTCGGCAATTCCATTAAAGTCAACAAATCTCTGCAGGAAATATATCGTGATTGGGTTCATACCGATAACGATAAAGAAAAAAGCCCATTTGCTGTATCCCTTGACGTCAATTACCCAGTAAAACAATGCCAGGAGCAGCAAGCTGAAGCCGCCTGCAACCAGAACGTAAGAACTTGTCCAGAGGATTTTGATGATCGGAAAAACCTGCCCCCAGAGCAATCCAACGAGTAAACTAACTATGCCGGCGATGGCCAGACCGGCCGCTTTGCGATCGCCCAACTGTCCGGAGCGCAGCCAGTGGCCGGCCAGTGCGCCCAAAAGGACCGTGCAAATTGCAGGTAATGTCGAAATGACTCCCTCATTATCGCCGTATCCGTAATAGAGCTCGCCCGGAATTAACTGCTGGTCGATATATGAGGACAAGCAGCCTTCCATCGTAAGGTTACCGGCTCCATAGTTCGGCACCGGAATCAACATCGTTGCCATCCAATACAAAATCAGAACAGCCGCAATAATAATCGCCTGTGTTCGCCATTTCGTATTCATAACAATTATTGCAGCAAAGAAATAACAAATCCCTATTCGCTGGAGCACCCCCGGCCACCGCATTTGAGCCCAATCGAATCGCTGGAGACCATTAAATATCAAGCCCAACAAAATAATAAGGGCCGAGCGTTTGAGGATATGCAGATAGAGTACCGGGCGGCTGTGCCCACGCTCCAGGCGACGTGTAAACGAAAACG
>Ga0307378_10006322_pt1 | contig 16264 bp, 12 predicted proteins | sample UN1MG_FD_202238 | JGI IMG/M metagenome (GOLD analysis project Ga0307378, IMG submission 202238) | Soil microbial communities from Risofladan, Vaasa, Finland - UN-1 | ecosystem: Environmental > Terrestrial > Soil > Coastal area > Acid sulfate soil | place: Finland: Risofladan, Vaasa | collected... | reverse complement strand
TACTGTGTGCTGGCCGCAGGGCTGGCGTGGTGGAACAAGCGGCCCAGGGAGTTGGCGGCGTGGATCGCGGGGCTTGCGGCCTGGGGCATCTTCTTCGCGTGGCACGGGGCGCAGATCGCGCCGCTCGTGGCCGCGGATGCTCAAGCCCACCGCGAGGGCTGGGTGCAGTTCGGCGGCCTGCCGTTCGTGATCGCGACCGTGCAGATGACGGCCTACCTGCTCCTACTCCCGCAATGGGTGACTGCCCTCTACTTCGTGGCGGCGATGTTCGGGTTTGCCGGCTGGCACACGCCTTGGGGCCAGCGGGTCGGGCTGACCGTCTGCCTGTTCGTGCTGGCGTTCGGGTTCGTGGGCCACGACTTCAATCAGTACTGGGGCTCGCTCGTCGCGCCGCTCCTCTGCTTTGGCGTGGTCCGGTTCCCGGCGTCGCTCAACGATTTGTGGCGGCGAGCTGGGGGCTCGCTATCGCTCGACCCCAGCCACCCTGCCGACCCCAGCCACCCTCCATGCGAAGCGGGTGCGGCCCAAGAGGGCTCAGTCGGATAACGCGGTCAGGGCGGGGTCCAGGGCCGTGTTGATCTCCGACACGGAGGTGAGCAGCTCGGACGCTTCGACCTCCGGGGCCTCCCGGTGCGAATCCCTTGCTTCGGCCTGCGGATCGGGCTCCACGTTCACCGTCCGATCCACCAGGTAGAGCGGCCGCCCGCGGACCTGATCGTAGATCCGCACCACGTACTCGCCCAGGATGCAGATCCCCAGCGCGTTCATCGCCCCGAAGAAGCTGCCGGTAAGAATGTGCGACGTCCATCCCGGGATCGCCAGGTCGGTGAACAGCTTGCAGAAGAGGGAGTAGCCGCCGAGCCCGAGGAAAACGGCCGCGGCCCCGCCGCCGATCGCGTAGAAGATCGTCAGCGGGAACGAAGAGAAGGAGAAGATGGCCGTCTTGGCCAGGCGGACCAGCCCCAAGAGCGAGACCCGCGGGCGCTCGTCGTAGCGGGCGTTCCGCTCCACCTCGACGCCGATCTGCCGGAAGCCGACCCAGCTTCGCAGGCCGGGGAAGTACCGGTCGCGCTCGCCCAGGGCGACGATCGCCCGGGCGGCCCGGCGGTCGACCAGTCCGAAGATCCCGGCGTCGGCGGGGATGCGGATCGAGGCGATCGCGGCCATCAGCCGGTGAAACGCGGCGAAAAGGGACCGCTTCAGGAGATTCTCTTTACGTTGAGTGCGCAGCGCGTAGACCACGTCGTAGCCTTCCCTCCATTTGCGCACGAACTGCGGGATGGCCTCGGGCGCGTCCTGGAGGTCGGAGTCCATCAGCACGACCGCGTCGCCGCGCGCGTGCACGAGCCCCGCCTGGACCGCCGCCTGATGGCCGAAGTTTCGCACGAAGTGCACCACCCGGACACTCGGATGGGCGGCGGCCAACTCGTCGAGGATCTGCGGGCTTGCGTCGCTGGAGCCGTCGTCGACGAAGAGGATCTCATACCGGACGTCACACCCGGCCAGCGACTCGGCCACCCGCTCCAGCAGGGTCGTGAGCACGTTCGCCTCGTTGTAGACGGGCAGGACCACGCTGATGAGCACGTCCTTTCGGTTCCGTTCGTCCAGGGTTTTGCGATCGCTCATGAGATACGTTCCTCAACCGACAGGACAGGGTTCTTTCTCAACATCCGGGACAGGCTCGGCTTCCGGAGGAGAGGCTGCGAGATCCGGACGAGTGGGGCGCTGCGGCGCTCTGCTTGCCGAAGCCGCTTGGAGCAGATGGCCGACAACGATCGCGACGACCATCGCGAGCCCCAAGCAGGACACGATCAGGCCGACGGAAAGGCTTCTCGCACGGAATTCGAGCACGACTTCGTGCGCGCCCGGCGGGACCGCGCACGCGAGGAAATCGCCGTTTACGGGCACTACGCAGAGCGGCCGGCCGTCGACCTTGGCGTGCCAGCCGGGATGGTAGCTTTCGGAGACGACCAGTAGCTGCTTGGTCGGGCAGTCGACGCGGACGTGCAGCCGCCCCGGGCGCTCGCCGAGGAGGGTCGCCGTGCCCGCTCGCCCCGACGGCAACTCCAGCGGCTCCTCGACCAGCGCGACCGATTCGAGCGGGATTCGCGCGATGCTGCGGGCCGGGTCGTGGCTCAGCAGCGTGCGGGTGACGAGCCGGACGCGCTTCAGGGGGTCGGGCACTTCGAGCCAATGCGGGTCGCGCCCGATGAGCCCGTCGATTGACTCGGTCGTCTCGCTCCGCCGCACCCAGCGTACGCCGGCCGCTCGCAGCGCGGGAATCGTCCGGTAGTCGAGCTTTCGCACCGGGGCCAGGGCGGCGTATCCGTCGGCCCGATGCCAGCCGCAGAGCGTCATCTGGTTGCTGGTGTGAAGGCCCGACTGGCCGAAGCGAGGCGCGTCGGCCAACACGCGTCCGTCGGGCGGCGCCGGGGGAGTTTTGGTCTTGGCCACGTACGCCTCGATCCGTTCTGCATGGGGATACGCCGCGTAGCTCGTGCCGTAGTAGCCCAGGTCGGCGGCACAGAACAGCACCAGCCCGACGAGGGCCGCGCGGTTTCCTCGCGCTGACAGAGCGAGCAGCACCGCGGCCGAGCCGATCAGCAGCGGTCCGGCCAGGATGGCGGGCGTGCCGGCGATGAACGGGCGACTTCGCAGCAGCATGCCCGCGATCGCGACCGCCAGGCTGAGCAGGACGACCACCCCCGCGGGCCGCAGCCGGCGCCAGGGCGTCTTCTCGCGTCGCTCCTGCTGACGTGCCAGCAGGGCCAGGGCGACGGCCGAAGCGACCGCCACGCACAGAGCCGCCAACAGGGTGTATCGACAGGGAAAACGGAAGCCGCCCACGATCGGCAGCAGCCGTTGCAGGCCGTAGATCGGCCCGTACTTCCCCAGCGCCAAGAGAAGCGCGATCGCTCCGAAGCCGAGGGCGGCCACGACCGGCCGTCGCAGGCTTCCCCACTGGCGACGGCAGATCACCAGCCAGACGATCAGCATCAGGGGGACCGCCCCCACGTAGACGCCCAGCTCGTGCGTGTTTTGGCCGACGACGCGATGGGTGAACAGGTAGGGGGCGACAAGCTGTACGAGGTTCAACGGGTGCAGGGACCCGGCGCTAGCGAACGCGGCGTCGACCGAGCGGCGGACCGAATGGCCTAACCAGTCCAGCGTGGGCAGAAGCTGCACGCCGCCGAGCATCACGCCGGTCAGCTTGGCGATGGCCAGACGCGACCATGGCGTGACGGGATGGATCGCCCGGGGGGCATGCCACGCATCGCCGGCGCGGTCGTCCCTTGCAGCGTATCTGTTCGCCGCGTATCGACTTCCGGCGAGCACCGACAGACCATAGGCCGCCTCGGCCAGAAGCGAAAACCAAACGTATTGCGGGTAGCCCAAGAGCATCTCGGAGCCGGTCAAAAGCGCGATGCCCACCTGGGCGGCCGCGACGCGATACCGACTCGGCTCGACGAGCATCACGTCGATCATCCACAACAGCCACGGGATATGGGCCACGACGGCAATCGCGTTGGGATGGACGAAGTGCAGCAGGTTGAAGCCGGAGAACGTGAACGCGAGGCTGCCGAACATGGCGGCGTCGCGCCGGCCCAGAAGCCGCCCGAGGAACAGGTACGTGCCGGCGAGCATGAACACGTAGCCGGCCAGAAGCTCGGCGGCCCAGGCTGCCCCGAGCGGGAGGACGCGGTACAGCAAGAGATGGAGCGGATGATACGTGCCGGCCTGGCCCTCGCCGGTGAGATAGAAGCCGCAGAAGAGCTGCGGCGTCCAGTCGAACGGCTCACCGCGAGAAAGCTGCTCGGCGTAGAACGCGCGCAGAGGCAGGTGGAACGCCCCCAGGTCGTCGTGCGTATAGACGTATCCGAAAACGCACGGGGCGGCCAGCACAGCCAGGAGCGCCACGGCGGCCAGCAGCGTCCAGGCAAACAGGCCCGGGCGGCTGCGGCCTGGGGCTTCATCCGTGGGCTGGCACGACTGGCAAGACATCGGTCGTTCGTCGGCGAGGCTGCCGTGATTCGCTGAGGGTAAGGGATGGAGTACCTAGCGAAAGGATAGGTTGCCCGCCACGGTCGCGAGCCTCGCGGACGAGCCGGTCGCCGCATATCCGGCACAACCGGCACGAGCCCTATCGAAGCGGCCGTGCGACGCTGTTGAGATCACGGATGCTTGGAGGTGTGCCACTGCTTCGCAGAAGCAGTGCTTTCGCTCGGGCATCCCGTGCTGCACTGCTTCTGCGAAGCAGTGGCACACGGCCGATCCACTCGCCTGCGCTCTCGGGGACCCGGCTCCAGTGCGTGGGCGGCTACTGGTCCTGTTCGCTGGAGACGGGCACAAGCGGAGCCTGGTCCTCCTCGACAGGAGCGGCGGCGGCGGCCTTCTCGGTCGGCTCGGTCGCCTTGGCCTCGTGGTATTCCTGCTCGGCGTTGACGGCCCAGACGTTGGATTTGTCGGTTCGGCCTTCGAGGACGTTGTCCACCGCGACCATGGCCGTGAGCATCGAGTGGTCCATGTTGTTGTAGCGGTGCATGCCGTTGCGCCCGAGAAGGAAGAGGTTCTCGAACCGGTCGATCCACGCCCGCAGCTCCTCGAAGCGGTCGTAGGTGCCGAAGTAGGCCGGATAGGCTTTGGGCATGCGGATCACCGTGCCGTCGCGCACGGCGCCCGGCTCGATGATCCCGATCTTGGCCAGCTCCTCGGTAGCCAGGGCGATCAGGTCCCGGTCGGTCCGGACCCAGAGGTCGTCGTGCTCGTTGGCAAAGTACTCCATCCCGATCCAGACCTTGGAGGGATCGGCGACCATGTAGGGGCTCCAGTTGTTGAACACCTGCATCCGCCCCACCCGGACGTCCTGCTCCTGGATGTAGATCCAGTTGTCGCGGATCAGCCCGGAGCCGGCGTGCTCCTTGACCTTCAGCTCGTCGACCAACAGCCCGACGGTGATGAAATCGCGATAGACGAGCCCCTCGTTGATCCGGCGCACGTCCTCCGGCGGCGGGACCGAAAGGGATCGGACCAATTGCTGGACCGGCATGGTGGAGAAGAAGTAGTCGGCCTGGAACTGGTGAGGCCGGCCGGTCGCAACGTCGACCGCCTCGACGGCGGTGACGCGGTTCCCCGCCACCTCGACGCGGCGGACTTCCGCGTTGGTGATCACGCGGCCGCCCCGCTCCTCGACCTCCCGAGCGACGTGCTCCCACATCTGCCCGGGGCCGTATTTTGGATAGAGGAACTGCTCGATCAGCGACGTCTCCGTGCCCTTCTGGGTCACGTCGCGGGCGGTGAAGGGCTTCTTGAGCGCGTGCCAGAGCGCCTTGGTGACGGAGAGCCCCTTGATCCGCTGGGCGCCCCATTCGGCGCTGATCTCCGAGCAGGGCCGGCCCCAGACCTTCTCGGTGTACGACTCGAAGAACGTGTGGTACAGCTCCCGGCCGAAGCGGTTGATGAAGAAATCCTCCAAGCTCGTGACGTTGCGGACCGGAAGGAGCGTGCTGCGGGCGTAGCTCAAGCCGATCTTCATCACCCGGGCGAGCCCCAGCTTCTTCAGCGTGTCGAGGCTCAGCCGGATCGGGTAGTCGAAGAACTTCCGCTGGTAGAAGATCCGCGAGCGCCGCCCGCGCAGGAGCATCACGTGGTCGACCTGGTCGGGATCGGGCCCCTCGGACCCCTCGACGGCGGCTGCCGCGTCGGCGTCGGACGTCTCCGGTTCGCGCGGGCCACGGACGAATCGAGAGCGGCCGTCGGTCGCCTCCAGCGGCATCCGCTCCAGCCACCAGCTCATCACCCGGTCCGATTTGGAGAAGAACCGGTGCCCGCCGATGTCGATCCGGTTTCCCTGGTAGTTGACCGTTTGCGAGAGGCCACCCAGCGCGTTGGTTCTCTCCAGCACGACCGGCTGGACGCCGGCGCGCTTGAGCAATTCACAGGCTACGGTCAGTCCGGCCGGGCCGGCGCCGATCACGACGGCGGTCTTGGTGTTCATGTTGGCTACTCCGCGGTATCTCGGGTTTGGGCTAGTTGGGTGTGGTTTGGCTTCTCTGCCAGGGGCAGGTTTGTCTCTCGGGAGAAGACGACGGCGAGGGGGTCTCGGTAGAGCACGCGGAACCGGTCGTCGATCTCCAGGAGCGACGCCAGCGCCCCGTCGCCGGGCAGGAGGACGAACCCGGCCCGGCTCAGCTCCGGGTCGTCGCGCCAGCCTCCCTTGCCGCGGAGCGTCGCGGCGTGACGCAGGATGCGCGCTTCGCCGTGGACCATGGTCCGGCCGTCGATGCTCACCGGAACCTCCGGGAGGTGGAAAATGAGGTAACCGCCCCAGTCGAACGGGTTGAACATCGGACCGGCAGGCTGCTCCTCGGCGATGAACCGCGCCGCCTGAACGGGAAGCGCCCGGGCGACTTGCGACTTCAACTTCGATTCACTCAGGGCCAGGCTGCCCCCGACCACCAACAGGGCCACCGTGCCGGCCACGACCCAGTTCAGCGAGCGGCGGCGGAAGAAGGGGGCAGGTCCAATTTGCCGGGACGGCCCGAAGGGTGCTTCGCACGAATTGGACCTGTCTCCTTTTTCTTTTTCCGCTGCCCTCGGCCCGACGTACGCGAGCACCGTCAGGCCTGCGATCAGCACGAGCCACACGTCGCGCTGCGAGCGAAAGCTGACGTACACGGCCATCACGAACAGCAGGGCCAACAAGAGCCGCACCCGTCGCCGCCATCCCAAGGCAAAGGCCGCGGCGACCGTCACGGCCAGCACGGTCCAGTTCTCGACCGACCGGAATCGCATCGGGCCGAGCTCTTGAATCAGGTTCCAGAGCCCGGACTGGCCGACCAGCGCCAGGGCGACTTCGTAAAGGTGGTAGCCGTAGGGATTGACCAGCGTGGCGGCCACGCAAGCCGCGAAGACGGGGAGCATGTGGCCGAAGGGGGTCTTTGGGGACTGTTCGTCCGCCATGCCGAGCGGGACAAATCGGGCCAAAACGGGCTCGATCACCGCCGCGCCCAAAACGGCCAGCCCCACCACGAACTGGATGTGCATGTTCGCCCAGACGAGAAAAAGCGGCACCAGCCACCACAGCAACCGGCGACTGCCCGTTCGACCAGCGGTCAACAGCAGGTCCAGCTCGAGCACGAAAAGGAGGATGCTGAAGAGCCACGGGCGCGGGGTCTGGATCGTGATGAGCCCCAGGGCGGCGGCCAGCGTGAGGACGACGGCCGTGTTCGTGCCGGTTCCCATCCGGCGGACCATGCCGTGCAGGGCGGCCACGATCGCCACCGAGAGGCCCGCCGTGTAGAGCACCAAGCCTCGCAGACCCAAGACCTGGTACAGCCCCCAGAGCATCAGCTCCGGCAGCCAGCTATAGGCCGCCCAGGCTTGGCCCGCCCCGTAGGACGAGAACGGATCGGCCGTGGGCCAGGCGCGGTGGGTGAGGATCCACTCGCCGGTCCTCAAGTGCCACCAGACGTCGGGGTCGTCCACCACGTCGCGGAAGAAGCAGATCAAGGCCGGGAGGAACAGGAGGGCGCACGTCGTCGTGCCATGGAGGAGGGCATCGGCCCGGGGAGGCGCGGCGACGTGCTGCGATCGGGACATGGCGTCTGGTTCCGGTGGATTATTGCCGATTCTTGTCAGGGGCGTTCTCGATCGGGCTTCCATAACCGTATAGCACAAACCGCATAGCCCATGCGCCGCGGACGACTTTTCCGGCTCGGAAGGGGCGGGCGTACCCTGGCGCGCCCGGCACATGGAAGTTGCGCGAAGCCCGGCCGAGAGGGCGCCGCACAGCCGGAACATCCGTTTTGCGAGTTGGAGATTTGGACGAAAAACTTGGAGATTTGCTAAAGCTTTCGATTTGACATCCGGGTATTCTGACCTAGGTTTCACTACGGAAGTCGAACACGCGAGTGCGTGGGAGACTCTGCGACACGGCCGGTTAAGCCGGGTCGCAGCGCGGGAGTCCTTTTCCGCCGGAAACAAAGCGAAGAATCTCGTCTTGCCGGCAAAACTCCCGCGGCCAGAGGCCTGCCGCCTCTCATCCTCGATAAAGGCAAACCGGTCGCAAGGCCGGGGCGCAAAGCCAAGGACCGGTCGAGGCGACTCGATCGGCAGCCTGGCTGCCGAAAGGGTGATTTGTTCGGCAAACCAACGAGGAAGAGGCACGTCGTAAGTACGATTTCCGGGATCCGCGGGGTACGCCGCAGGCCAGCGTCGGCTTGTAGCCGTCGGCGCGGTACCTGAAGGAGCCCACACAGGTTTTCTCCGGTGAGTCCTTATCCGGTGCCAAACGATCTATCGGCCGGGGACCACCGATGAAATGGAGGAGTGTTATGAAGTTGCTTGCGAAGAATGTGCATCGATTCCTCGTTTCGGAAGATGGCCCCACCGCGGTGGAGTACGCGGTCATGCTGGCGCTGATCGTGATCGTCTGCCTCACGGCGATCAGCTCCCTGGGCACCGCCGCGAAGAACACGTTTGAGGGCGTTGAGGCATCGGTCTCGAATCCTACCGGGTCGTAACGTCCTCGTTGGCTTGACTCGGCGTGTCCGGACACGATCTCCGAGACAGCCGGAAGAACCCCCCCCTCGGTGCCCGGAATTCGGGCGCCGAGGGGGAATTTTTTGACATAGACTTGAGTAGCCTCCGCTGGTTCGTCGTGGCTGGGGCGAGGCTGCCAAGACCAAGGAATCGAGCAATGCATCTATTGATTCCGCCGGAGATGCTGAGTGCCGCCGCCCAGTTGGCGGTCTATTTCGTTGCGATCGTCGCCGCCCTGATGAGCTTCATGATGACCGCCCGCGGCTAGGCACGCCGCACCCCTCGGTGCCCGGACGAACGGGGACGAAGAAGCAAACCCCGTTTTGCCCGCAATGGAGAGAACCATCATGCTCAGTATGCTTGAGGACGTTTCCGGGACGATGCCCAAACACTGGATCATCATGGCCGTCTGCTGGGCGGTCACGATCACGCTGGTCGTGGCGGCCTTGATCGACGGCTATAAGCTGAAGGTGCCCAATTGGCTCACCTTCCCGATGGTCATGAGCGGGTGGGTAGCCAGCGCGGTCTTCTGCGGCTTGACCGGACTAGGCTGGTGGACCGGACTAGGCTGGAGCCTGTTGGGGACCGCCGTGGGGCTGGGGCTCTTGCTGCCGGCCTACGCGATTGGCGGGATGGGCGCCGGCGACGTGAAGCTGCTTGCCGGGGTGGGGGCCTGGGTGGGCGTGACCCACACGTTCTGGGCGTTCGTCATCTCGGTCGTCGTCGGCGCGGTGATCGCCGTAGGCATGGTCCTCTACCGGCGGCGGTGGCGACATCACCAGAGTCAGTTCCTGGGAATTCTGACCGAGATCCTGATCGTCCGTAATCCGAGCCAACTGTCGGCCATGGCCGCCGAGCGCAAAAGCTCGATGATGCTGTTGCCGTACGGGATACCGATCGCCATCGGCTCGATCGCTTACTTTGCATGGTGGGGAATGCTGTTGTGAACTGGGAGATACCGCGATGAGACTGCCCGCTTTGTCTAGAGCTACCATCTTTCCAGGTCCGCGCCACCCGGAAGAACTAGAGAAGGACCCAATTGCCCGGCAAAAGCCTTTCAAACTGGAGAGATTTTGCCGGTTATGCCGAAGGAATCGACGAGGTGCGGCCGCCGTGGAATTCGCGGTGGTTGCGCCGCTCTTCTTCCTGCTGGTTTTCGGGATGATCGAGTTTGGACGGATGGTGATGATCCAGCAGATCCTCACGAATGCGTCGCGGGAAGGGGCGCGGGTGGCGGTGTTGGACGGCGCCAAGACCGTGGACGTCACGGATGCCGTTGACGCGTACATGGTCACGGCGTCGGTTGCGGGCACGGATATATCGGTCAGTCCGGATCCGCCCGATTCGGCCGGTTATGGCGCTCCTGTCACGGTTAGGGTCTCTGTGCCTTTTGATCAAGTGAGTTGGCTCCCGTCGCCAATGTTCTTAGGCGGAAACACGTTGAGCGCCACCACGGTGATGCGTCGGGAAACGGTTCAGTAGGCCGCTGGTTGCCGCGTTGGCGGCCTTGCGGCGAATTTGGCCCGGTCCGGCTAGCGAGATGCAGGGGGACTTGATGCGAGCAAAATCAGTGCTGCTGTTGGTGCTGGCGCTCGGGTGCGGGCTGGTCGCCTCGATCGGCATCACCCAGGTGATGGCCAAACGGGACTCGGGCGCTCCGGCTTCGGACGGGGACACGCAACAGATCTTCGTGGCCTTGGCCGACATCCCCACCAATGACCTGATCACTGCCGAGATGCTCAAGCTCGAGGAGTGGCCGAAAGACAAGGTCCCCGAGGGAGCGCTCACCAAGGTCGAAGAAGTCGAAGGCCGTCGGCCCAGGACGAAGATCTGGCAGGGCGAGGTGATCATGGAGAACAAGTTGGCCGTCGGGATGGTCGGGGCCGCCGAGGAGATCCCGGTCGGCTTGCGGGTCGTGTCGGTGACGGTGACCAAGGAGAGCGGCATCAGCGACCTCATCCGGCCCGGCGACCGTGTCGACGTGCTCCTCTACCTGAAGCAATGTCCGGGCACGGTCTGTGAGACCGGCGTGCGGACCCTTTTCCAGGACGTCAAGGTCTTTGCCATCAACGACGTCTACAACCTCGAGGGGACCGAAGGACAGAACTCCATCAACGCCAAGACCGTCTCGCTGTTGGTGACTCCCAAGCAGGCGGAGAAGTTCACGTTGGCCACCGAGCTGGGGGACATCCGGTTGACGCTGAGGAGCCACGACGACAAGGACCCCGTGGAGTTGGTCGGCACCTTCGCCAAAGAGCTTACCGAGGGGGAGGTCTCCAGTCGCGACCGCGAAGAGTTGGAGCGAGAGCGGCCGGACACGCCGCCATCCGACGATCTGGATGGTTTCCTCACCATGTTGAACTCACAAGGCGCCCAGACCGTATCGCCTCCCGCGCTGCCCGCGGAGCCCAATTCCTGGACGATCCAGCTCATTCAGGGCTCGGAGGTCAGCGAGGTCGTGCTGGAGGAAATGGACGAGTCGCCGAAGGCGCGTGGACCGAACGCCAGGCCGTCGGGCTTCAACTTCTGGAAGGCAATCTCTCCGATCCGAAGCGGGAGCTTGGACGTTGCGCCGTCCGAACCGGACGCAGATGATCGGGCCGAGGACGGAGAAAAGGAAGGGGAGGGGAAAAAAGCGAAAGAGGGAGACGCGGCGCAGAACGAGGAGGTTGCACCCCAGCACGACTAGCGAGAACCGTACGCTTGACGCTCGACGTGGGGCCGCTTGAGGGCGGCGGGCCCCACCACGATGGGATGACACGGACGACTCCCAGCACGGAAGTGCCCGCTGCTGGAAGAGCGGACAACCCAAAGGATTTCAAGGATGACAGCTGATACGCTTCGAGGGATTCTTGCCCCGTCTTTGATCGGCACGGCGCTCTTCTGGATGGCCTGCGGCACGGCCTGGAGCCAGCAGCTCGGGGCGCAACCGGCGTCGATCGTCCGCCAGATCCAGGCCGCCGGCGAGCGGCAGGAGATGACGGTCCATTCGAGCCGCATTCTCACGCTTAGCCCCGACCTCACGGCCGCCAACCGGATCCCCCGCGCGCAGGTCAACAACCCCGACGTCCTGGACGTGACCCCGCTTTCGGCGACGCAGATCCAGATTTCCGCCAAGAAGCCGGGGGTGACACAGGTCAACCTGTGGGACGAGAACGGGGACATCTACACCGTCGACGTGATCGTCTACGGCGACGCCCGGGAACTGAGCATGATCCTGGAGCACGAGTTCCCCAACGCGGCGCTCCGCGTGGTGCCGTTGTCCAACGCGGTGATGATCTCCGGATACGTGGACCAGCCCAGCGACATCAACGGCATCATGCAACTCGCCGAGCAATACTACCCTAAGGTGATCAACCTCATCCAGGTCGGCGGCGTCCACCAGGTGCTCCTGCACGTCAAAGTGATGGAGGTTTCCCGGACGAAGCTCCGCAGCCTGGGGTTCGACTGGTCGATCGTGGCGGACAGCGGCGGCTTCGTCACGGGCACAAGCGGCCTAATCAACCCGGTGACCTTGGGGCAGAGCGCCGCGGGCAACATCCAGTTCGACATCCTCGGCAGCTCGTCAGACTTCTTCGGGGTCTTGGAAGCCCTGCGGCAAGACAACCTGGCCAAGGTCCTGGCCGAGCCGACGCTGGTCACCTCGAGCGGCCGGCCCGCCTACTTCCACGTGGGCGGCGAGTTCACCGTTGTGCCGCAAGGCTTGGCGGCCGCGCAGCCCATCCAGATTAAGTACGGCACGCGGGTCGACTTCGTGCCGATCGTCTTGGGGAACGGGAGAATTCGCCTGGAGGTGCGCCCGGAGGTGAGCGAGATCGACGAAAGCGTCACCGTCGACGACATTCCCGGCCTCCGGACGCGGACGGTGGACACGGGCGTGGAGTTGCAGGCGGGCCAGACGCTCGCGATCGCCGGGCTGCTGCAAAGCCGCGTCGAATCGACGCGTCGGGGCATCCCGTGGGTGAGTGATCTGCCCTACGCGGGGGCCTTGTTCCGCAGGGTGGAGGAGCAGACCAACGAGATCGAGCTGCTGATCTTCGTCACGCCCGAGCTGTTCGACGCCATGGACGCCGAGGAAGTGCCCCCCTGCGGTCCCGGCATGCGGACGACCAGCCCCAACGACGTCCAATTGGGCTTAAGGGGACACGTCGAAGTTCCCAGGTGCTGTCCGCAAGGGCCACCCGGCATGATCCCCGGCCAGCCCGGCCAGATCGTTCCGCCTGACCCGATGTTGCCGGCTGACGGGATCGTGCCGGCTGACGGGATCCTGCCCCCCGGTCAGATCGTGCCGCCGGAACAGCGATTGACCCCGGGGCCGTCGGAGCCGCCGGCCCCGTTGCCATCGGCGCCCGTCCCATCGGCGAAGAAGTCCGCGTTCGCCCCGCCCCAAGGGAAAAAGCCGTCCGCTCGGCAAGGGGACCGCCCCGTGGCCGCCACTTCCGACCGGGCCGCGGAATTGCCCGGCTTCATGGGACCGATTGGCTACGAGCTTGCCGACTAGGAGACCCGGCAGGGCCGCCCGATTGTGCGAGCCTCGCCGGTTTCGGTAGAGACCGACAAAAATAAGCAATACTAGTGGAGAGCCTGCGTTTTCAGACGCCCTTCCGGGGCGGGCGATCCGGTACGGTTGGTCCCCGGCTCAAGATTCGGCTTCCCTGGGTTTATCACCATGAGCAACGTTCTCCGCCTGGCGATCGTCGATCCCAACGATTCCTCGCGTGACGCGCTCAAGACGATGTTGTTGGGAATGGAGATGATCTGGCTGGAGGCGGAGTGCTCACGCTACGAGTTCTTCGCCGACGTGGTGGCCCAGACCAAACCCGACATCGGTCTGGTGGCGATCGACGACGCCCCCGAGAAGGCATTGTCGCTGGTCGCCCGGCTCAGCGAAAGCTCCCCCGACTGCTCCGTCCTGGTCGTCAGCACTTCCAGCGACGGCAACCTGATCCTTCAGGCGATGCGGTCCGGGGCCAAGGAATTCTTGACCCAGCCGATGCGGATTGAGGACCTGATCGCCGCCTTGGGCCGAATCAGCGAGCGCCGCTTCGGTCGCGGGGAAAACAAGCCCCGGGGCAGCCAGGTCATCGCCGTGGCCGGGGCCATCGGCGGCGTGGGTACGACCAGCATCGCGGTCAACCTCGGGTGCGTCTTGGCCGGAAATCCGGAGAACACGGTGGCCCTGGTCGACCTGGATCTCTGCCTGGGCGATGCCGACGTGTTTCTCGACGCCATCCCCGACTACACGCTCGTCGACGTGGCCCAGAACGTCACCCGCCTCGACTTCACCCTGCTCAAACGATCGCTCACCAAGCACTCCTCCGGGCTGTTTCTGTTGCCCCGCCCCGTGCAACTGGAAGACATCGCCCTGATCACGCCGGAGGACCTCCAGCGAGTGATCGGGCTGCTGAAGGCGACCTTCACGCACTTGGTGTTGGATCTCTCCAAGAGCTACAGCTCGATCGACCTGGTCGCCCTGGAGATGGCCCACCACATCCTCCTGGTCACCCAGTTGGACTTGCCCTGTCTTCGGAACGTGGTCCGGCTGATGATGTCGTTTGGCGAGATGGAAGGGATGACCGAGAAGGTCAAGATCATCGTCAACCGAGCCGGCATGGAGAGCGGCCAGATCACGCTCAAGAAGGCTCAGGACACCATCGGCAAGGAGGTCTACTGGCAGCTTCCCAACGATTACCGGACGATGATCGACGTCCGGAACAACGGGGTCCCGCTGATCGAGCACGCGCCGAAGGCCCCCATCACCCAAGCGATTCTCGGGCTGGCGGAATCGCTCGCCGTCGACGGCAAAGCCCCCTCCGAGCAGTCCGTCTCCAAGAAATCCGGCTGGGGCCGCCTCTTCGGCAAGGGCGGGAAGTAGCAGGCCCCCACTACGGCTGCGCTTCTGGCGCGCCCTTTCGGCGTCGCCATAGCGCCGTGCCGACTCCAACTACGCCCAGCAGAGACCATACTACGACACTGGCAGGCTCAGGCACAACAGGACTTTGCGTGAGTTCAAACGACCCGCCTGACGAGGATAAGCCTTGGATAGGCGCGTGAATGTCGAAGAAGGATCTATCGGCTACCGGGGTGTCGAAGAAGAAAGAGAGAGTCTTTCGATCCGCGCTAAGCGAGAGGGTGCCCGGCGCTGGCTCCAGTTTCTTTATGGTCGGTTGCGGCCCAGTAGCCCCGGGCAGCGACTCGCCGCTATTGATTGTCACATAGCTTGGAGAGAAGACTGGCAAATCCGTGAAGAAGACTCCCGGCGTTTCATCCAACTGCAAATGGTATTCAATCCAAGAAGCGCCAGTGTCGTTGTGAATTCGCTCGGTCCACCTGAAACCAGTGCTCCAGTCCAGGTCGGATCCAGCGTACGTAACGTTGTCGAATACGATGTCCGCCGCAGAATCGAAAGTCTTCTCGATCAGGGTATCCGCCAAAAAACGCGGGAAAGTAGAATCCTCGTCCTTCTGGAATTCCGCTAACCCCTCGTACACCACTACAGATGTCCCCAACCCCCCGCCGACGGGATTCAGAACCACGGCGCCATAACAAGGGAGCCACGCAGCAGAAAAAACACATAGAAAGAGGATGGTTAGGGTTGCCCTTTTCACTCCATTTCTCCTTATCGCCGATCGCGTTTGCCTTTCTACACGGCTTTCCCCCGCCGTCGCCACCACCCAACGGCCAACCCGATGATCCCGAAGGACCAAATTCCGAGGGTAGCCGGCTCCGGAACGGGAGAAGCTGACTGTGTAAGTGCGAAATTCCCCGAAGTGACGGTGAGTAAGGGAGAGATCCACACCCCGAATGAACTGGACGGAGCAAGCGGAACTGCAAAGTCAAAAGTCAGCGTTGTCCTGTCCGGCGACACGAGCAGCGAGCCGTCAACCCCGGCGATCGTGATGCCCCCCGCGCCCGATGTCATTGTGGCGGGGGACATCAAAGTCACGTTGACTGGGCCCGTCGCTAAGCCCGTAATGTCCGCGAAATTGGGTATGTAGCCGCCAGAGAACGACGAGTCGACGACGAACTCGTGTCCGTTGGTTCCACCCAAGCTAATGGAGTACGACTCCCAAGGTAGACCCGTGTCATTGGTGATCACCTCCCCCCAACGCAATCCCGATCGCAATGCTCCACCCGAATCCTTGAAGCTGAAGTCGATATCGGACGAGTCGTACGTTACGGTAACAAGCATGTCCCCGAAAGCGTCCAGGGTTTTGTTAATGATCGTAGCTGAAAGGGTACCGTAGCCGGTGAATGTCACGTTGCCGTCGTACACGGACGTAACATCTCCCGAACCACTAACGGCAATGTCCCCCATAGCGACGGAACCCTCAACTGGCGCCGTCGCGACAAGCAACACGACCACCGCGAATCCTATGCTCGCCCTCTTCACTTCATTTCTCCTTGTTCACGCAGATCTCCGACGCTGCCCGTGCACGAAGGGTAACAGCTTCCGTACTTCCAGTACTCCGCCGCTCGGCCATCATTCGTGGCAAACAAAATGGTGCCCTTCTTGTCTTTTCCTCCCTGCTATCGCTGGCTGCTCTCTCAAGGCAGCCGCGTTCCGATTTCTTGACTGACGACGTAGGGTGCGCAAAACGCACCGCAATTCGCCGACAAGCGAAATGGTGCGTTTCACGCACCCTACAAGCTATCCAGCGGACGGACAGGACCGCTTGCCGTCGAACAGGTCTCTATGCGACCGAGCGGCGCTATTCGCACG
>Ga0307378_10006320_pt1 | contig 16266 bp, 9 predicted proteins | sample UN1MG_FD_202238 | JGI IMG/M metagenome (GOLD analysis project Ga0307378, IMG submission 202238) | Soil microbial communities from Risofladan, Vaasa, Finland - UN-1 | ecosystem: Environmental > Terrestrial > Soil > Coastal area > Acid sulfate soil | place: Finland: Risofladan, Vaasa | collected... | reverse complement strand
CGGTTAACGGAAAGGCCGAGTTTGCCCTGGCGATAGTAGGCACTTGCCAAATTGTAATGGGCCTCGGGCCAGTCAGGTTTTAACTGCAGTGCGGCTTTGAAATGTTTAACTGCCTCGTCATATCTGCCCACTTCAGTCATGGCAAGGGCCAGGCTGTGGTGGGCATTTACGTAATCGGGTTTGACGTTCAGGGCCTGCTTCCATTTTTCAATAGCCAATTCTGTTTTACCCTGCTGCTTTAATGCGATACCCATATTATTAAGCGCCTTGTGGTAATCCGGTTTTATTCGAATTGCCTGGCTAAAATGGTCGATTGCCGGATTGATTTTTCCCTGCTTTAGATAGACATTTCCAAGGCCGTTGTGTGCTCTGAAATAACGCGGGTTGATTTCAATGGCACGTTTGAAATGTTTGACAGCCTCATCATCACGCCCTTCCCGGGCCAGGGCACTTGCATAGTTATTGTGCATTATGTAGTTGTTTTCCGTTATGGCAACAGTGTGTTCATAGAGAGTAAGGCTGTTCTTCCAGTATCTTACCTGAGTTCTTGTGCAAATGACCAAAATAACAACTATAAGTGTGGCGGATACCGCAGGGAGAACTTTGGGAAGCTGGAATTTTTTCACAAGTTCGGCGACTGCCCAGGCGACAATAATGAAAATACCGATTGAGGGAAGGTAAGTATAGCGGTCGGCCATGGCCTGGTTTCCGACCTGCACGAGGCCGATGACGGGCAACATCGTGCCAAGATACCAGAGCCAGCCCACGAGAAGGAACCGATGTCGGCGGGCCAGAAATACCGCTGCAACTGAGATAAACACGAGTATGACAAGGGCAATTACAGGCTGCCAAGCGGGGAGGCTGCCAACCGGATGAGGATACAGGACCGCCAAGGAACGCGGGTAAAAGATTTTGCCTATGTAGCGAAGGTATGCCACAAGGGCATTTGCGATGCGCAATTTGACGGAGTAATTTTCCAGCAGATTCATGGCCCCAGCGGTCTGCTGAACAGTGTAGGTAATGATGCTTGAAATTAAGGCAAGCCCCAATAAGGGAACCTTTTCGGCCACCAGACGCAGAGCCGGGTATTGGGGACATTTCATGTTTTCAGCCTGAAGGTCACGTTGTGTTGGGTCGGATTTTTTTCGAGCCCGGCTAAAGCGAGACAGCGGCCAGTAGTCGAGTAAAAGCAGTACAAAGGGAAGGGTCACAAGCATTGGTTTCGCCATCAGGCCAAACGCAAGAGCAAAAAACACCAGCAGATAACTGCCCAGCCGGGGTTTCCGGGCATAGTTCAGGTAAGCTGCCATAGTAAGCATCCAGAAAAAACCGCTAAGGACGTCTTTTCGTTCGGATACCCAGGCGACGGATTCGACGTGTACAGGATGAAGAGCAAAAACGGCAGCAACAAAAACGCTCGGCCATACACTGGAGGTCATATATTTTAAGACCAAAAACAACAGCAGGGTATTCGCTATGTGAAGGACAAGGTTGGTGATGTGATGCCATGCAGACTCAAGACCGAAAAGCCGGCAATCGAGCATGTGACTTAGCCAAGTAATCGGGTGCCAGTTTGCAACATCGGTGGTGGTGAAGGCCCGGAGAATAGACTGCCTCTCCGGATCGTTAACATTGGGATTTTCTGTTACGTAAAAAGGGTCGTCGTAGCCGATAAAGTCGCTCAAACGAACCTGCTCGAAGGCGACTATTGTTGCGATTACCAGAAGCAGGCAGATTAAAAGGCCCAACAGTTTGTTAGAGGTCTGCGCCATCAACGGGGAAACAGCTTTGAGTTAATCAAACCGATTTTGGCCAGGCGATATTTTATAGTCGTGGCAAGACAGCCCAAACCATACTTGACGCTGTGGCGAAAGTTTATCGAGGAAGATTCGGCAAAATAATTTGTCGGACAACTGACTTCGGCGATTTGGTAACCCAGCCACAGGACCTGAGCAAGCACCTGGTTGTCAAAAACAAAATCATCGGAATCAGCGTCAATGGGCAGCTTTTCAAGAAGCTGCCGGGAAAAGGCCCGGTAGCCGGTGTGATATTCGGAAAGCTTCGCGCCGGTCATTATATTCTCGACGAGCGTAAGAAATCTGTTTGCCAGGTACCTCCACCACGGCATGTGACCTTTCAGGGCGTATCCGCCGAGGATGCGCGAGCCGAGCACGCAGTGATACAGCCCGTTTCCAATCATCGAGGCCATCGCAGGAATCAGCTTCGGCGTGTATTGATAGTCGGGATGGACCATGATGATAATATCACCGCCCTGCTCGAGCGCCAGCCTGAAAGAGGTTTTCTGGTTTGCTCCGTAGCCCCGATTAATCGAGTGCGTATGTACAATTGTCCGGGGAAGCTCTTTTGCAATTCGAACGGTTTCGTCGCTGCTGGCATCGTCGACGATTATGACCAGGTCAACTATCTCCTGAGCCATAATCTCATCGTATGTTTTGCGCAAAGTGCGGGCGGCATTGTAAGCAGGCATGAACACGATGACTTTCTTGTCCTTGTACATAACAGTTATATAGTCGGTTATTATACCGGATTCCGTTTAAATAACAAATCCGCCGTATGGCAAAAACAGAGAACTATGGATTTTGGTTTCTGAAAATCATCTCAATTGTCCCTCCTCTTTTAAGGGACGCTTCAAGCACGGCAAAAAGCACAAACAGCGGTAAAGTGGCTACATAGAATAATTTTTGCAAAAGAATGCTGTATTCAGAATATTGTTTTGTGTAAGTATTATTGTTTTTCAGTGCTTCGAAGAGAACGTCCCTTTTGGAAAGAACACAGTTAAGCAGGCTCTGCTGGAAGCCAAAGGGATTTTGTTCCAAAGAGAGATGGCGCTGCTTGACGAGAACAAACCCGAAATCTTTCATTTTTGAAATCAAATCGGCAGCGCCGACAAAGAACAGATGTCTCGGCGGGTCAAGGTGTAGCCAGTTGCCGCCGAATATCCTGCTCTGGAGACTGTCTATGTTGGGCAGTGACATCATGAGGTAGCCGCCCGGTTTCAATATTTTGCAGATAATATCGAGCGTGTTTCGGGGCTCTTCCATATGCTCGAAGACGTGCCACATTGTGATGACATCGAAGAAATTTTCTTCGAACGTATCGGGCCGGAGCTGCCCAATAGTGAGGTTGAGTTCCGGGATTAGCTTTGCCCTTTCGGCCGCCCTGCCGGACAGTTCGATACCGTAGCCCTCAAAGCCGCGTTTAATAAGGTTGCCGAGGAATTTGCCGTTGCCGCAGCCGATATCGAGCACTTTCGCCGGCGGCTTAACATATCTGTTGACCTTTCGTGCCCTCCCCTCCCGGAACCAATCCAGAACGGTTTCAATGTATGCGGTAAATTTCTGCTGTCCCTGACCATAATAGGAGTCGTCGTAAGCAGTTTCCAATTGCTTCGGTGTCGGTCTCGGGGCCGGAAAAACTGCGTTGCAGCTCAGGCAGCGGTTAATATGGAAATTGTCACCGAAGATGCTTTCGGTCGGATATAACCTTAGGCTTTTAGTTGCCTGACAATATCCGCAGGGATTGATGTTGTCAGGCCGGCCATTTTCAATGCTGTTGTTTTCGGACATATCGGTATCTCCGTCAACAGTATATTGCTTTAGTGACCAAATTCCAACGGTTTTGCTGCTTTTACGTGCCGCTGATATGATGAAACTTTGACCGAAGAGGTACCTGTAGGGCGGTTTTTTTAAACCTTAGCTTGACATCAGCCGAGTATTATGATAGGTAATATTACTGATTTTTTAACCGTATTGCTCTGGTTTGGATATTATGAATAAAGAAATTAACATCGCGATTATCATAATTATTGCAGAGAAAATAAAACTGCCCTGAGAAAGCTATATTGAGTATTAAAAGCCTTCCAGGGCGGCAAACTCTGGAAGGCTTTTTTATTGGGTGTTGTTTTGGAAATATAGGCTATGTCTTAGAGGAAAGAGCAAAAGATTAATAGCTGCTTTGGCTGGGTCGACAAATGGAACGATGTTGACAACATTAGTTAGAAAATTTATCATACGTGATTCGATAAGGTTTTTAAGGGATTTCTTAGATGTCGGAAAACAAGAAAAAAGGTTATCGTGATACGCTGAACCTGCCGAAAACGGGCTTTTCAATGAAGGCGAACCTTGTTCAGCGTGAGCCCCAGCTTCGAAAAGAATGGGCGAAGAACAATATCTACGACAGAATACGCAAGGCACGACAAGGAGCGCCGCTGTATATACTCCACGATGGCCCGCCCTACGCCAATGGCGACATTCACATGGGGACTGTAATAAACAAGGTTCTCAAGGACTTTGTGGTCAAGTACAAAACGATGACCGGCTTTGACGCCCCTTACGTGCCGGGCTGGGACTGTCACGGTCTGCCAATCGAATCAAAAGTCGTCGGCGAACTTGGCAACAAGATGAGAGGCAAGCCAAAACTGGATATCCGCAGAGAGTGCATGAAATACGCGAGCAAGTATGTAAAAGTACAGAGCAAACAATTTCAGGAGCTGGGGATATTCGGTGACTTTGCAAATCCGTATCTGACATTTAAACCACAGTACGAGGCCGGCATAATGGAGGTTTTCGCTGAGCTCGTCGCCAAGGGCCTGGTCTACAAGCAGTTAAAGCCGATACACTGGTCGGTGGGCTGTGAGACCGCGCTGGCCGAAGCGGAGTTGGAATATAAGGACATCGAATCGCCGAGTATCTTTGTCAATTTCCCCGTCGCCGCCGAAAGTATCACTCGCCTTGTCGAATTAGGTCTTGTCGAACAAAACCAGGCCAAAGGTTCGAAGATTTGTTTTATGATATGGACGACAACGCCATGGACGCTCGCTGCGAATCTGGCGGTGGCAGTCCATCCACGCCTGGATTACAAGAGCATAAGCTACGAAAAAGATGGGACAAAATTTGTTTCGGTGGTGGTCAGTGACCGTGTTGAGGCGGTGGTTGCAGCAGGCGGTCTGGAAGATGGCAAATACAAGGTCAGTGAAAAGACGGTCAAAGGCGGTGAGCTTGAGGGACTTAGGTATCATCACCCGTTTGTGGAGAAAAACCCAACCGGCAAAGATGCATATATGGTAATCATGGCTGAATACGTTACGACCGAAGACGGAACAGGCCTTGTCCACATCGCCCCGGGTCACGGGATCGAGGACTACATCGGGGGACAAAAGCACGGTCTCGAAACATATTCTCCGGTTCTTGATAACGGCTGCTATGACGATACGGTCCCGGATTGGCTGCGAGGCAAAAACGTTTTGGAAGTGGACGCAGAGGTCAATGAGCATCTTAAAAAGTCAGGATTGTTGCTGTCGGAAGAGAAAATATCACATAGCTACCCGCACTGCTGGCGGAGCAAGATGCCGGTGATATTCAGGGCGACGGAGCAGTGGTTCATCAGTGTCGACAAAGATTTTAGTGCACCTACTTTAGGTACTTCAGGGTGGAGAAAGCCTAAGAACTTACGTAATATGGCTCTTGATGCAATAAGCAAAGTCAAATGGATTCCAAGCTGGGGGCAGAAGCGAATTGAGGGGATGCTGGAATCGCGTCCGGACTGGTGCATCAGCAGACAACGAAGCTGGGGTCTTCCCATACCGGTCTTTGTTAACTCCGACGGCCGGACGTTACTGACCAAAGAGTCTGTGCTGGCCGTATCGAAGCACATAGGAGAAAAAGGCTCGGACAGTTGGTTCATCGATTCACCCCGTGAGATTCTTGGTGAGGATTTCAAACTGCCGGAAGGTTTCAGCTTCGACGACCTCGAAAAAGAGGAAAACATTTTCGACGTATGGTTCGAAGCAGGATGCAGCTGGTACTGCGTCGCCGATAAGGTGGGCTGGCCTGTGCCCGTGGATTTATACCTCGAAGGTTCCGACCAGCACCGCGGGTGGTTCCAGTTGTCCCTGCTGCCTGCGCTCGGGTCAAAAGGACATGCACCATTTAAGAGCGTCTTGACACACGGCTTTACGGTCGACGAAAAAGGAATGAAGCAATCGAAGTCGCTGGGTAATTATGTAAATGCCCAGGAGGAAGTGTCCAAGTATGGCTCGGATATTCTAAGGCTGTGGGTGGCCAGTGTAAATTATCAGGAGGACGTGCGGTGCAACGACGAGCTGATAGGCCGGACACAGGACGCCTACAGAAAAATCAGAAATACACTTAGGTACCTCTTCGGCAATATCGATGACTTTAACCCGAAAGAGCATACCGTCCCTTACGATGACATGTGTGAGATTGACCGCTGGGCAATGCAACAACTGCAGAAGCTTATCATAAATGTGACCGAGGCATATGAGAACTTTATTTACCACAGAGTATTTTCGCTTATTTACAACTTCTGCACCGTCGAGATGAGCAGTATCTATATGGACGTTCTGAAGGACCGGATGTATTGCGAACGACGTGACGGTCAGCTGCGCAGAAGCGGTCAAACTGCAATGCACACCATACTCGACCGTTTGGTTCGCATGCTGGCGCCGATACTCGTCCATACGTCCGAAGAAGCCTGGGCGGCGATGAAGTATAAATCGCAGGACCTCGAAAGCGTGCATCTGGCCGACATGCCGAAAGCCGATGAGTCAATCGACTGGCAAAAGGACCAGACGCAGTGGTCGAAGATAACCTCACTTCGAGACGAAGTCCTGCGGGTTCTGGAAGGTTTGCGACAGGATAAGAAAATCGCAAGCAACCAGCAGGCATCCGTTACAATCAACTGCTCAGATGAAAATTTATCGTCCATTTTGAAAGATTTCGGCCTTGACCAGTTCGCGGCACTTTGTATCGCAAGCGAGGTAAAGCTGGAACGGGCCGCTGGACAGACAAAAGTTGCCGCAGAGAAAAGCAGCCACCAAAAATGTCAACGGTGCTGGAACTACTGGCCCAGCGTCGGAAGCGACGAAAAATATTCTGATCTGTGCAAAAGATGTGTTGAAGTGATAAGTAGTTCGTGACACAGAACAAAAACCATCAGGTACTTTGCCGGCAGGCCTGCTCGAGCTGTTCACATGCTTTTTTGTAAACATCCTCAAAGCTTACCGCTTTAATGTTGTGTTTAGGGTCTGTGCTGTCTGCTATTAGACCTCTTTGATTTGGTTCAATAGCTGCGACACAGTTGCTTCGCCCATAGGGATGAACTCTGGCGGGGTTTGTGCGGCCGAATATCATAACTAACGGCTTGTTCAGGGCCGCCGCAATGTGTCCCGAGCCGGTATCGTTACTAACAACCAATCTGGCGGCGCTTAACAAGGCTACCAGTTCCCTGATGTTTGTAAGGCCTGACAAGTCGACTATTTGGACATTCGCCAGTTTTTTTAGTCTCTCGATGGTGGGCTTTTCAGCAATTGTACCGGTGGTAACAATTGAAAGCCCGTACTGCGATGAAATTTTGTCTGCCAAAGCCGCAAAACGTTCGAGAGGCCAGCATTTGTCGGCGTGGGCCGAACCTGGCACAAAAACCGCATATTTGTCAGGCCCGACATTGTAGTCGGCCAACAATTTCTTAATTAAATCATCGGTAGCGGAATCCACAGGCAGTACGAAGTTAACGGCGGTGTCTGTTGCGCCCATTTGACGGATTATTTTCAAGTAATAATCGATTAAGTGTATAGAATCGGCATCCTGGATGACTTTATCGGTGTAAAACAGACTCGCGAATTCCCTCGCGGCGGTCATACCGAGGCGTTTCTTACAGCCTGAAAGCCATCCGAGAACAGCGGTCCTGAAAAGCCCCTGCAGGTCGATTACCGCATCAAATTTCGCCCGTCGGAGTCTTCGGACAAACGCAACAAGAGCGGCAAAAGCACGAGGGTGGTACCAGGCTTTTCCGAGAAACCTTCGGTCGAAAAGGATTGTCCGGCTCAGATGCGGATGGTTTTCGATAAGCAGTGCAAACTCGGGCCGTACGAGCCAGCTTATTTCGGCATCGGGGAAGTTCCTCCGCAGGGCCGATAGTGCGGGAAGGGCCAGGACTATGTCACCCAGCGAACTGGGCTTTATTATCAAAATGTTCTTAAAGTCGTCCGACACAACCGAAAATTGTACGCGAAATCGAAATTTTGAGCAATTGATTATTGATTATCGTGCATCAAATTACTAAATTAAGTATCGATACTCCGGTTGGCGTTGAGAACGAGATTTGCATTAGTATGTCAAAAAAAGGCAAATATATATATGGGTGGCCCAGGCCAATGGTCAGCGTGGATGTTATGGTCTTTGGTTTTTTCGGCGGGAAAGTCAAACTGCTGCTGATTAAAAGGGCCGGAGAACCATACAAAGGCAAATGGGCGATACCCGGTGGTTTTTTAGATATAGACGAGGAACTTGAGGCCGCGGCAGCAAGGGAACTGGCCGAAGAGACAGGGCTGATAAAAATCCCGCTTGAACAGGTGCGGACCTTCGGCGAGCTGGGACGCGACCCGCGGGGAAGACAAATCACCGTGGCCTTTATGGGAACCACAACTCAGCGAAGATTAAAAGCCGGCGACGACGCAGCCCAAGCCAAATGGTTCGATATCGACAAGCTGCCCGAGGATTTGGCCTTCGACCATAATCAGATGAGCAAACTGGGCATAGCCATGCTAAAGAGGAAAAAGAGTTACCGCCTTTGGCGGAAATCGAAGAAAATGCTTAAGAGCCATTGAGCGAGTTTTTGATTTTCTGGTTGAACATTCGAAGCTGAACGTCAATGGCGCTTATCGCCCAGTCGATATAATGCAGTTTGTGTGCAGGCCTGTGGTGCCTTTCATTCATCAAACCCTGCTGTACGACGGCGACAAACCTGCTTATCGTTTGCGGCCTGATTTCGGTCGGCTCGGCGGCCCACTGTTTTAATTCCTCATACTCCAGCCGCAACTTAGCACTTGCCTTCAACTGCTCGGCACTTAAGTAGTCGGCGGGGTTATAAGCAAGCTGCAGGCCCTTAAGACACATGATTAAGGGCTCGTAATTTGCCCTTTTTTCAAGCCGGATGAACTTATACTGCTGAACATATGCCATCGCCTGTGCCGGTATTTTTTCTGCTACCTCGTCTCTGCTGAGATACCAGCGCCGTTTGCTGGTCCTGGCAAAAACAAGCTCCTCGCCATAATCACGCTGAGTTATTTCGTCATAGCCCATTCTCGATACCCAGAGCCTTCCTGAGACTCTTTGTCGAAGTCCCCCACCGAGCACGAGCAGGCACTTGACGAAGCCAAGAGGCAGGAGTTTTTGTTTTCCGATTTGATTTTTTCTAAGCTGAAAAGAAAGATGCAGGCTGTGCGGCAGTACGTTATAAAAAAGGACAATAGCTTGTATCAGGTGGTTCAGAAGCCACGGGTCGGCCGTGGCGGGCCTTGAGAGTTCGCCTGCTACGTTGAGCCTACCCGGTGCCAACTCGAGAAAACCGGCTCGGCGATCAAAGTCGGTGGAGCCGCTGTGGTCGTCGATGTAGCCGCCGACTTTCCACGAAAGTATGCCAAGGCAAAAGTCGTGAAAATACCTGAAGCCATCGAAGGCGGTATCGACCTTATTCTGTACACTTCTCTGCGGTTCAACGGCGGCCGCGCCAACGTTGCTTAATTCGATTTCGGCACCGAGCGGTGTCAGACCGGGCTGGGTGTTCGAACGGATTCGTTCGAGATGGGCCCTGACAACACGGGTGTGAAAAAGACTTTTCGTTGCGTTGACGGCATACTTGACGTAGTCGATGATATCATTGTCCTTGTAGGGCATGGTTTCCAGGCCCTGTTTAATAATCAGATTAACCGCCATGCTGTTCGAATTTATCATTTCCAAAGCCACCAGAAGACTGACCGAACGCTTGAAGTATCTTTCAGAGGTCCTCATGTGCTCAAGTTCAAACCGGTAGCGAGACTGGATTTTCTCATCGAGCTGGTTGAGCAGGACTTGTTTTATGACCATTGCGAGATAGTTTTCTACAAACGGCTGGGCGTTCGGCTCGCCATATAAATGCCTTATGCTGGGCCTTGGCCTGTCGAGCTCATGCTCAAGGTAATAATCACTCACGGCGTCAGCGTGATAGTGACTCATTACCAGGTCTCGCTCAGTGGTAGCCAGCAGTTCTCTGTCGGCCTGTCTTTCCTGTTCGGCGTCCGCCGTCCTTTCGCCGGGACGAGTGTGTCTTCTCAGGAACTTGTCAATTCGTTTTCGCAGCCAAAGCTCGTGGATGAGGTTGACGTGCCAGCGGTCGCCGAAGTGTTTCTTCATCGATTCACGGCTTACCAGGTATGCATGTGCTCTTACGAGACCTTTTGCGGTGTTTACCTTTATGGTCTCTCTCCGGTATCTTTTCCCCTCGTACCTGTCGATTTCGTCCATTGCCTCGGCAGGGACATCGTAAACGACAAAACCTTCGATTTTGGAAGATTTATTCGGGACGGCATAAAAGTAAACATTGTCCGGACTTACTTTTCGATAATGGGACAGAAAAGCCGGTTCGGCCAGAAGTGTTTCATCACTATGTTGAGAGACTTTCTTTGCAAAACTAAGGCCGCTGACAGACTTGAAGATTCTTCGGTCACGCAGAGAACCGTAAATAAACAGGTTTACTTTTTTTTTACTCATAGCGCAGGGCCGGCGTGCTTAGACACCTCAATCGCCACTTAGAATTTTCTTTCGTAGTTCAAAAAGCTCTTTGAAAGCCCGTAGAATAACTTTTAAGTTTGCTCCGGTCTGCTCTCCCGCCGTTCGCGGATAATGATGAACGCCTTTTTGTGTTATGGTGTATCCTTGTCGAACGGCCCGGGCCAGAATCTCTGTATCGATAAGCGCGCCGGAACTCGACATCTTTATTTTATCAAATATCTCCCTTCTGTACAATTTAAAGGCACAGTCGATATCTTTGACCTTCATAGCAAACAGCAGACAGACTAGCTTGGTCCATCCCCAGCCGTTTATTTTGCGTATGATACTGTCTTGACGGTTTATCCGGTAGCAGCTCACGATGTCAAATTCTTTAATCAGCCCAAGCAGCTTCGGCATTTCGTTAATATCAAACTGCCCGTCCCCGTCTGTATAAAAGACAAGCTCCTTGGTTGCAGCTTTGAAGCCGGACTTCAAGGCCTCGCCGTAACCGAGGTTCCTCTCGTGGTGTATGACCTTGATTCTGTCGTCTTTTTGCGCGATTTCTTCAGCTATTCGGGCGGTGGAATCGGAGCTGCCATCGTCAACGATAATAACCTCAAAGTCGGCACCAAGCTTCTCAAGCACAGTTGTCGTTTTTTCCGCCAGGGCCGCGATATTATCCTGCTCGTTATAGCACGGGAAGAAAACACTCACCGAAACCGGGCAGTCCGGGTTTGAATCAACTTCACTATTTGGCAACTTCTCCGGCGTCAAAGGTTTACCACCTCTTCTTCTCCTGAAGCGTTTTCAACTCTTCATCGTAGCTTCGTCTTTTATTTTCATAATATTGCGCAAGTTCAACGTCCTTCTGTCTTGCAGCCTGTTGTCTCAAATAAGCACAAGCTATAGAAGTAGCAACTGTTCTGTGATGATATCCGTCCTGTTTCGAAATAATTTCCTTCTCTTGTTCAAACTCCTCAATATAATTTTTGCAGAACTCCTCAATCCGAGACCTTAAATTAGGGAACTTTGCAGCAGCAAGTATGATTTGCATAGCAACCTGTGAGGGATTCAACTCAAATGCCTTCAGGGCTATATCAAAGGCCATTTCACTGTCTTTTTCTTCCTTGCTCAGGAGAAAAGCGTTGTTGGCCAAAACAAGGTTTTTCGAAAACTCATCGGGAAAAACCGTCTGCCCGCTGAATATGCCATTGAAAAGCTCTACGCCCTGAGCCGTCTTGATATCGACAAACATCTTCTGTTTGTTATTCATAAACACAATCTGCCAGTCCAAATCGTGTTCGAGGCCTTTGACCATTGGTTTGTTAAATTCCCCAGCTGGCATAAGGACCACCCAGACATCATGTTTTCTAAGCGCCTTGCTTGCCCAATTCCCGATTTTCCGGTAATCGGCGGCACTCAATTTCTTTTTTCTCATACGGGCACTTTGCACAATCTGCGCTGCGACCTGACCCCCCGACATAATTTCCGACCAAAGTCTGTAAATCTTCGGCTCATAGGCAGCCTGTGCCCTGCCGTCCATAAACAACCGAAGGGGTGTTTTACCCGAGTTCGGGTCAGGGTCCTGGCCCCAGGCGATAAAACCGCCTTCGGTCCAGTAGTTGAACATTTTACCCGACATCTTGTTGTCTCGGATAAACTTGCAGGCATAGAAGGGCTTTACGTTCGAGGCGGTCATTCGGATAAAGATGGAGTTTAAATTTGTGTCGGTCGGCCAGGAATCCAGATACACCCTTTTGAATTTAAGCCCCCAGCCGATCCCAAAGACCAAAACAGCCGCGGTGCCAACGATGGTAAAAAACATCCTCAAATTATATGGCATCGATGGAACTGCGAGTGAATTTCTTTTATAGAAGTTTCGCGCAGCTGCTACTGTTCGAGTCATCTGGTCTATAAATAGAGCTACAAAGGGACAGCCCGCGAAGGCCGCTATCGTTATGAATCTTCGCGAACGATACGCCATGTAGAGAGTAAGACCTGCAATGATTATTAATGTCAAATCTACCTTGGGCAATTCATACTGTTGCGCCTGAGATTCCTGCTCGTCTTTACTTGGCAGTTGAGCAAAAACTTTCTTAAGATAAGGAAGCACAAACCAGAGAAGTACCGAAGCAAGATTTAAAACGTAAAGCGTTTTGAACAGATGCGGATAAGACAATCCCAGGTTGGTTTCATATCTCGATTTCCATGGGCGGCGCAGTTCCCATATCTGCTCTAATGCCTTTGTAAGCGGCATCTCGAATTTGAAAGGTTTAAAAATGACACAAATCAAAAGCACGGAGACAATGGCGGCAAGAGCAACAAAAACGATATTTATCGTTTTGAATTTTATCTTCTTTGAAAACAGTGAAACAAAAATATGCAGCAGAAGATATGCCGGGAGTATAAGAAACGGAAAGATGTATCTGCCACCAAAGCCTTTATCGTTACCGGCGGTCCACATCACCAACAGGCACAACGCGATCATCGGATAAATAAAGTGAACATTCTTATAGATACTCAGCAGAAGTATCCCGACAAACGCCGCACACAAAATAAAGCTTAATATGTCAGCTTTTATAAAAAATATGTTGGCTTCTATAAAAGACAGACTAATAAACACCACCCATGTCAAAAATATGGCTATCGCAAAGCCGAATACCCTGCAAAGAACCTCAAACCTCCCCTCCTGCCGCTCGAATTCGTCCCTTGGAAGCTTGAGTGTTTTTGGATTCAACCTTCTGCTGAAAAACCAGAACACGCCCAGGCCTATACTCAAAATAAAAAGTATCAAAAATGGAAAACCGGTGCCCACGGGATTACTCCACGCAAAAGCCGGGTGCCATTCGTTCACGCTCCGCCACATCTTGGCGTCTTCGCTGACACTTATGATGAAGGTATGAGTAAAGTTAGTCAGGTGGAACGGATTGAATATAATCGCAGCGATTAGAGCAACAAAACCGGCGGCAATTGTATGACAAAGCCCCTTTAGTTTTATGGAAACAAGCCTGCTTTTGAAAAATATGACAGGCAGTCCCACCAATATCATGACCAGAATTGTGAAAAGATAGGAAAACTGAGAATCTACAAGGGACTTTTTGATGGCGTCGTTTAACTGATGAGGGGGTATAGTTGGAAAAAATCTTACCAAAACTGATAAAAAGATGATAATCCATGCGCCGATGTGATAAGCGTAGAATGCCGGATCCTTGACACGTTTGACAACTGCCATGAGAACACTGGCAGCTATTAGCAAAAGCAGTATATAGAAAAGTTTGTCCCTGTGTGGTGCAACCGGTGTGATTGTCTGAATGCGGGAGAAAAGACTGTTTCTCAAAAACATAAAGGCTTTTGCATACAAAGCAAACCAGGCAAGAAAACTGTACAGGACAATGGTCCACCGCTTTGGCAGTAGTATTAAACAGTGCAGAATAAAAAACGGCACAAGCATAATGAATACGTAAATATACCCCCCGTGGGCGTTGCACCAGAAAACTGTGATTGGAACGACAAGCCAGATATATAAAATATTTCGATATGTAGTCAAAGCCAGCACGAGCAAAAAGACAGCCACCAGCAGATTCGAAAATCCCGCCGGTCGGATGTCAAGAAAAGAGCGCGCAACAAACATCGAAAAGCATGCAAAGACCGCCGACAACGCCGGATTTACCCCCAGCAGCCGACCCGTGTAATAAACGCAGATAACGGTAAGTATGTAAACCGCAAACTTCCAGTAAACGAGCGCATTTGAAGTATAGCTTAGACCGTCATCGTAGGACGACTTGGGCGTCAAATTGTAGAATATAACGTGCGTCAGCCAGTTCTGGTTAAGCCAACCTGTAGGATGCCAGTATTGGACCGTCTTAAGCCCCACCTTTTCGGTAATCCACTGTGCCCATGTTGGCCACTTTTTTACGTCTTCTTCAGTAGGTCCAGCATGGTGTGAATTGGCGCTGAACGGCTCTACGGTATCGACGCCCTGATTGGTGAAATGCCTGCCGCAAGCCATCGCCACCCACGTATCGCCCGCACCTACCATGTGCGAGCTCGAGTGGAACGCGAAAACAAGCATGCCAACCCACGCCAATACCATGGGCCAGCCGGATAACGCCCTTGTCTTACCGTTGTCGATTAGTCCATCCATTTTTATCCGTCCAACTCCTTGAAAATATGCGTTAAATGTAAGCTAAGTTCATAATTAAACTGCAATTATACACGAATAATAAATCTTACATCCTATATCGTCAAGGACAACCCCTCATATCCAGTCTCAGGCCTTCAGACCCCCTTTGACGCCAAAAACCGTCCGAAAATCAGCAACAGCTTTCAGCCTTTTACTGCCCAAGCCACTTTTCCATCCTGTCCAGCCCTTTGGTAATCTGCTCCATTGAGCAGGCAAAGCTCAAACGCACGTTATTGTCACAGCCGAATGGCAGACCGGGAACAAGCGCCACATTGGCCTGTTCCAGAAGCGCCTTCGCGAAATCCATACTCCCGTTGATTTTCGCCCCGTCAATAGTCCTGCCGTAATGGGCGGATACATCCGGAAAGCAGTAAAACGCACCCGTAGCTTTAGCACAGGTCACACCGTCCATATCATTAAGCCGCCGGCTCATATATTTGCCGCGATTCTCAAATTCCTCCCGCATCTCCTCAACCACCTCATCAGAAGATGGGTCGGTCAAAGCTGTAATTGCCGCATACTGACCAAAAGTCACCGCGTTCGAGGTCATATGAGACTGCAGCCGACCCATCGCTTTTATAACTTCCAAAGGCCCCGCCGCATAACCTATTCGCCACCCCGTCATTGAAAAAGCCTTGCTGAAGCCGTTTAAGGTTATCGTCCGGTTATAAGCATCTTCACTCAGTGAGGCAAAGCTGACAAATTTCGTATTGCCGTATATCAGCTTTTCGTAAATCTCATCGGACAAAACCATAACATCGCTCCCCTCAAGCACTTCCGCAAGCGCCTTTAGCTCGTCCGGCGTATATGTAAAACCGCCCGGATTGTTCGGTGAGTTCAGCAGCAGCATCGCCGTCTTTTTATTAATCGCTTTCTTTAGTTGCTCCGGCGTCACTTTGAAACTGTTTGCAATATCAGTCTGGATAATTTTCGCTTTCGCCCCTGCGAGCTTTATCGTTTCCGGATATGTCACCCAGTAAGGCGTCGGCAGGATTACCTCATCGCCCGGGTCAAGCACCGCCTGCATCGCCTCATAAACCGAGTGCTTGCCGCCGATATTGACAATAACCTGCTCGGCACTGTAATCCAGCCCGTTGTCCCTCTTGAATTTGTCCGCGATGACTTTCCGCAACTCCGGTATGCCCGCAGCGGCGGTGTACTTTGTCTGGCCGGCCTTAAGTGCTTTTATAGCCGCATCCTTGATATATTCCGGCGTGTCAAAATCCGGCGCCCCTGCCCCGAAACTCACCACATCTACGCCTTCAGCTTTTAACTGCTGGGCTCTTGAAGTAACCGCTATGGTCGCCGACGGCGGCACTGCCTGGGCCCGTTTACTGACCTTCATCTTAATCCCTGCCTTTCAAAAAACTTTCTAACTCTATTTTTCCAGCCGCAGTATTAAAAGCAAAATCGGACAGAACGTCAAGAAAATTGCCCTGATGACTTTCAAACTGATAGGTGGCTTATCTTGGCGACTCTTAATTTTCTTGAAATCACCGCCCTGCCGCTGTAAGA
>Ga0307378_10006313_pt1 | contig 16274 bp, 17 predicted proteins | sample UN1MG_FD_202238 | JGI IMG/M metagenome (GOLD analysis project Ga0307378, IMG submission 202238) | Soil microbial communities from Risofladan, Vaasa, Finland - UN-1 | ecosystem: Environmental > Terrestrial > Soil > Coastal area > Acid sulfate soil | place: Finland: Risofladan, Vaasa | collected... | reverse complement strand
GTGATATCATCGGGCTGCAAGATGGACGACGAAGAGGCTGTCGACGTCGCTAAGATAGCGGCGTCCATACCGACGGACCTCTACGTTGTCGTGTCCCCCAACGCTAGCCTCTCAGGCCCTACGAAGGCCCGGGAGGTGCTGGCTGAGACAGGAAAGCCCCTCATAGCCGTGTCGGATGAGCCCTCACGCAAGGCCCTCAGGGATCTACCTGAGGGGAACATGGGGTACATCGTCATATACGGGGACCCCATGATCGGGGCGAAGCAGGCTCTCCTGGACCCCGTGGAGATGGCCCTGTTCAACAGCGACGTCATCAGGGTGCTCTCGATAACTGGCGTCTTCCGCCTCATCCACACCGAGCTCGACAGGGTCATAAAGCAGATAGAGCAGGGGGAGAAGCCCGAGCTACCCCGGGTTGTGGTGACCAAGAGCGTGGCCCTCTCCCACAGCGGCATATCGAATCCTTACGCATACGCCAAGGCGATGGCGAGTTTTGAGGCCGCCAGGAAGGTGGCGTCCCTGGACACAGAGGGCTGCTATAAGACGGAGGGCGTCGAGAACTTCCTCCCCATCGTCACAGCGGCCCACGAGCTGATGAGGACGGCAGCTAAGCTGGCCGACGAGGCAAGGGAGGTCGAGAAGGTGAACGACTCCGTCGAGCGTGTCGCCCACTTCAGGAGCGGTGAGCTGAGGAAGAAGAGGCAGCTCTTCGGCAAATACGAGAAGTGACCCTCAGCGATCCCTCTCCCTCCCCCTTCTCGTCCTGACGGCTACGCCGGTCTTGAAGGAGAGCATCTCCCCCCTGTTGAGCATGGCCTTCCCCACGGCGAGAACTTTTCTCCCTGAATCGACAACGACGACCTCGTCCCCGGGCCTTATCGCGTCGCCCGCCTCAACGACGTGCCTGGAGAAGACGTTCTTTCCCTGGGAGATGACCTCGGAAACGTCGTCCATCACCGTCACCGAATACCTGAACTGCCCCGAGGTTACCCTCTCGGCGCCGGCGATCGTGAGGGTCAGCACCCCGTCGTTGGGCCTCAGAGAGGCAAGGAGCTGATCTCTCAGGAATATAAACCGTATCTTCCCGGTCGACTTTGAGCGTTCAAACCTGACATCCTCGGGGAAGAGAACCGAGCCGGTACCTGGTCCGAACTGGTAGTCCGCTATCCCCCTGACGCGCTGAAGGCCCGAGTTCATACCGTATCTGTCTAGGCGCTGAGCATTTATAGCCGATTCGCAAAGAGACTAGTAGGGGATGACTATGCGTTGCGAGGTCTGCGGTGCCGAGATTAAGGAGCAGCCCTACTACAAGATCATCGAGGGCGGAAGGATGACGGTCTGCGGTCGATGCGCCAAGTATGGCTCCTCAGATTGGGACCCGTCAGTAACCCAGGTGAGGCAGAGCAATAGGCCAGCTTCACCGAGGCGACCGAGGAGTGAGTTCGAGGCGGCTGAGACCCAGGAGCTGGTTGAGAACTACGGAGAGAAGATACGGAAGGCGAGGCAGGCGAAGAAGCTCACGGTCGAGGACTTCGCCCGAATGATAAGTGAGAAGGAGTCGGTGGTCAAGAATCTGGAGAGGGAGGAGTTCAATCCCGACTCCAAGCTCGTGAGGAAGATCAGAAACGCCCTGAGCATCGAGATTCTGGAGAGGGGTGAGACAGCCTCCGCGTCGGTGCAGGTGGCCTCGAAGCCTGCAGGCGGAAGGACCTTCGGCGACCTCATGAAGCTCACCCAGAAGTCCGATGAGGAGGACGAAGAGGAGTAGCCGGCTCCCTCAACGGTATCCCCCCCTTGTTTGTAGATGAGCCATCAATGCCCGATCAGATGAAGAGAATAATCCTCGTAACCGGCACGCCCGGAGTGGGAAAATCCACGATTGCGCGATTGTTAGCGAAATCGCTCAACGGTGTGCACATCGATGTCTCTTCACTCGCAATAGGGGAGGGAAAGATCTCTCAATTTGACGACGAGAGGGACACATCGGTCGTCGACATGAATGAACTGAAGGAGGCGATAACCCGGGTTATGGGGTTCACGGAGGGTACGGTCACCATAGACGGGCATCTATCACAGGATATGGTGCACAGGGAGCATGTGTCCCTGACTTTCGTGCTGAGAAGGGCCCCATGGATACTGAGGGAAGAGCTCGAATCGAGGGGTTACAGCAGGGAGAAGGTGATGGAGAACGTGGAGGCGGAGCTCCTTGACGTCTGTCTGGTCGACGCCTTGAACGCCCAGGGACCCGAGCACGTGTGCGAGATAGACACAACCGACCGTACGCCTCAGGATGTCCTAGACGAGATCTTGGAGACAATAGACGGGAAGAGGCACTGTGATCGGGGGGTCGTGGACTGGCTGGGCCACCCTGAGTCACAGGAGCTACTGAGGGTGATAGAGGATGTACATCGTAGTAAAGTGTCCTAGGTGCGGGACTCTGGTGTTAGGTAAAACCATGTACAAGACGCGGTCGTGCACGGCATGCGGCTTCAGGATCAATCTCAGGGGATCCAAGGTTATAGGCAGAGCCGAGTCGCCGAGGGATGCAGTCGAGCTGATACAGGCTCTGAAGGAGAGGAAGGCCGGTGTAAAGGAGTAGGCCCCTTTCAATCGAAATTGTATCCCCAGCAGACGCGGCTTTGAGAGAAAAGTTTTCCATTTTTATACTACGTTATGTATTTCAGTCTCAACAAGGTGTAAATTATGGCCGCTGTAGCTAGTAGAAAATTCTTCGAGGAGCTTGGGCAACTCGTCACCAAGCCCGTCAGGGTTGAGGATACGAACGGCAAGGTCTTCGATGGGGTCCTTCTGGGATATGACAGCAACAGTATGAGCATCTGCCTCGGTGACGTCCCGGGCGAGCAGGGGACGAAGATACACCGGGTGTTCTTCTACGGGTCAACCGTTGCGAGGATCTCAGCCTCTGAGCGCCCCTTCAACCTGAACGGACTCGCCGAGAGACTGGAGCGGGTCTTCCCGAACATGACCAGAACCTATCATGATGCGGGCATCATCGTCGTCATGGACAAGATCAGGGTGAACGAGACGGGGGTCATCGAAGGAACGGGACCAGCCGCCGACCGCGTCAGGGATATCCACCAGCGCTTCATAAGCGAGGCAGCCTAACTCAACCCTAATTTATTGTTTAGCTACTCCAGCACCAAGGTGAAATATCGCCCCCTAATATTGAGTATCAATGTCCTTCGAGCTCCGAGACCGGGAACTTCTTGGCCGAATGGGTAGGCTCAAGACCAAAGGCGGTACTGTCGAGACCCCCGCGTTCATGCCAGTTGTCAACCCCGTGACGCAGTCATTACCGCCGAGGAAGATGAAGGACGAGTTCGGATGCGAGATAATCATCACAAACTCGTATATAATCAAGAGGAACTTCGGTGACTCGCCGGATATCGACGTCCACAGGTTGATCGACTTCGACGGCGTCGTCATGACAGATTCAGGGGCGTATCAGATCCTAGTCTATGGGGATGTGAAGGCGGCGCCGGACGAGATGATCGGTTTCCAGCAGCGTCTGGGCTCGGACATCGCCGTCATCCTCGACATCCCGACGGGTTGGAACGAGTCTCGGAGCAAGGTCGAGTGGACGGTGGAGGAGACGCTGAGGCGGGCGAGGGACGCGCTCCCCCTGATAGAGGGAGATGACACTCTCTGGGTGGGGCCGGTGCAGGGTGGCGCCTTCCTCGACCTCGTGGAGCACTCGGCGAGGTCCATCGGGGAGATGCCTTATCAGATACACGCCCTCGGGAGCCCCACCGAGGTGATGGAAAACTACAACTTCCCGGTCCTCGTCGACATGATCATGGCGGCGAAGCTCAACCTCCCCCCAGACAGGCTCTTCCACCTCTTCGGGGCTGGCCACCCCATGATGTTTAGCATGGCGGTGGCACTGGGCTGTGACCTGTTCGACTCTGCGGCCTACGCCCTCTACGCCAAGGAGGGGAGGTACATGACCACCCGGGGAACTAGGAGACTCAAGGACCTCAACTATCTCCCATGCTTCTGCCCCGTCTGCAGCCGAATCGATGCGGAGGAGCTCAAGGAGATGCTGAAGAGCGAGAGGATCAGGCTCCTCACGGAGCACAACCTCCACATCTGCATGGGCGAGATGCGGAGGGTGAAGCAGGCGATCGCCGAGGGAACCCTCTGGGAGCTCATGACAGCCAGGAGCAGAGGCCACCCGTCACTGACCTCAGCCGTGAGAAGACTCATGGGGTACAGGGAGGCCCTGGAGAGGAGCAATCCGTCCTTCAAGGGCCGAGGGCTCTTCTTCTTCGACTCGGGCGACCTAGCGAGACCGGAGATCACGCGGCACGTCACTCGCCTGGAGACCAATTTTCTCCCATCCCGGGTCGGGAGCACGCTACTCCTCGTCTCCGCACCTCAGAGAAAGCCCTTCACGAGAACAGAGGAGCACAAGAAACTGGTTGGAGTTCTCGAGAGGCTTCGAAAAGATGAGAGGGGCATCGATGTCTGCTACTACACCGCGCCGTTCGGAGTCGTCCCCATCGAGTTAGCGGAGACGTATCCGCTCTCTCAATATGTGGTCGCTGAACCCTTCGGGAAGGAGACATTGGAGTTCACGGCAGGCAACATTTCCAAATATGTGATCGAGAGCAGCTACAGGGAGATCGTGATGTTGGCAGGCAGCACTCCTCTCGACGAGATTGTCAAGGCGAAGATGGAGGGGACCTGTGTCAACGAGGGCATCGCATTCAAGCTGGTCGAGACAGCGGAGGACAACGACGATGCATGGGATAAACTTGAGCTTGCACTGGGTGAAGAGTGAGTACCCTCTTTTTCCCAACTAGGCGTTATGAGGAATACGTTATATCGCCTTTGATTGTAGTTGAGGTTCAGAATGGTCTCTGAGAAGGACATTGCAGAGTTCGGCGACCTCTGGTCCCTCATGTACTACACCTTCGCGAAGGAGATGGTGGACAGTTTCGGAGAGGAAGGAAAGGAGGCCCTCGTAAGGGCGATCAAGGCATACGGCAGGGCAAGGGGGCTACGCCTCAAGAAGCGCCACGAGGAGATGGGGCTCCCCATCAACCTCAGATCCCTCTTCGAGGTCTACGACCTGCCCGGTCACCCCGACACCGAGAAGGAGCGCACCACCTTCGAGGACGAGCTCCTCGTCAGTTTCACGTACGTCTGCCCCTACGAGCGCATCTGGCGCGCCAGGGACGGCAACGACCTGGGGCTCCTGTACTGCGAGAACTTCCATCACGCCATGTGGCAGGCCTACAGGACCGACCTCGACGTCCAGATACCAGAGATAATCACCAAGGACGACCCCCGCTGCAAGTTCGTGGTCACTCAACCCAAACGCTAATTTCTTAATCTTCTTTTTACTTGAATTCTTGAGATATCTTATAGAAAGGTTAGCAGCCTGAAAAAAGGTAAGAAAGTGGTGCTACTCGATCTTCTTGTACCAGCTCTCTGGAGCGACGTCGGACTTGGGGTCGTAGTCCGATGGTAGGAGGACGTCGATGCCGAGGATCTCGGTTATGAATATCTCCAACACGCCCTTGACGATGGTGCCCTGCTCAAGGTGGCCCCCCATGGTGGGGACGTCCCAAGCTCCGCCAGTGACGAAGTGGATGGCCGGGAAGGGCTCCTCCTTTCCCTTCATAATCCTCGGGTGGATCACCCCGCTCATGGAGAGGATCATGCTCTGATTGCCGATCGTCGCCGTTGACTCGTTGTGCCAGTTGCTCGGATTGGACGTATCTGGAGCCCACATCAGGAACTTCGTGGGCTTGAGCCCACCCATGAAGGCAGCATGTATCTTGGCGAAGCGTATGTCGTGGTCCAGTGCGAACTGCTGAATAGCGAGATAGACATCTGCACCCGTTGTCAGCCGCAGAATGAACTCCCTGCCCCTCTTCGCCTCGACGACGTGATACTCCTTGGAATTACTTGCGTCCTGCTCCCATTTCTCCTTCATAATCAATCCCTTAATCGATAATTGGGGACCCAGAAAAGACTTTTCATAGTTGGAACCCCTGTGAAACGCAATTATTTTAGAAATTTAAACATAAACGCGTGAAGTAACGCCGCCTAGATGTCCTCCAAATCCACTTGTTTTAAAAACAGATCAGACAACCATAATCTGTCAAGACATGCCGATGAACGGAGAACGAGCGTACCAGCTGATGAAGGAGTCAGACGTCGACATCATCGTCGCCTCATCAACCGAGAACGTTTATTACATCTCGGACTATTGGAGCCTCGGAAAGAAACTTGGATGCGGAGTAGAAGCATACGCAATCCTACCGATCGAGGCGGACCCGGCGTTGATAACGCCCTTGGGAGAAGCCGACCTCATCGTCGACAGCCAGACCTGGATAAACGACCTTCGCTTTTACGGGGAATCAGGCCTTGAGCTAAGCGAACCCAATGATCCCCCTGAGCAGACTGAGGCGCTATTGAAAATATACAGGGAGGCGAAGCCGGAAGCAGACGGCGTATCGGCTCTCTTGAAGAGCATAGAGGATAAGGACCTCCAGAAGTCGAAGATCGCCCTCGACTCCTCGGGGATGGACCCGAGGGAATACGAGTACGTCAAGGAGAAGCTCCCGGACTCCGAGATAACTGACGGTGCGGAGATACTCAGGAAGATACGGCTCGTTAAGACCCCTCCCGAGGTCGAGAGGATAAGGAGGGCAACAGAGATCACGGAGAAGTCCATGGAGGACGCCCTCGAGATCGCCCGCTCCGAGATAACGGAGCTGGACCTGTCTGGGATGTTCGCCTACTCGGTCGCCTATGACGGCGGTCAGGTCACCCAGAACATGATAGGGATCGGTGAGAGGAGTGCTTACCCCAACCCCGTTCCCTCGATATTCGCAGCGAAGCGACGTGATCTGATCAGGATGACGCTGGGCTGTACATGGGACCACTACCACTCCAACATCTCGAGGACTGCGGTGATAGCTCGTCCTCAAGCGAAGGCTCAGAGGAGATGGGAGGCGGTGCAGAGGTCTCAGGACGCCGCTCTCGACCTCGTCAAGCCGGGTGTCAAGGTCTCCGAGATCTGTGCAGCAGTGGAGAAGGAGTTCAAGTCGGCCGAGATCGAGGGATTGAGGACGCCGGTCGGCCACTGCCTTGGAGTCCAGTGCAACGAGGAGCCCGTCATCCAGAAGGGAGCGGACGGGGAGCTTATCGAGGGCATGGTGCTGAACATCGATATACCCCTCCTGGAGCTAGGCTGGGGGGGAGTCCAGCTTGAGGACACCGTCCTGGTCACCTCAGACGGCTTTAAGCTGCTCACTAGGACGGATAGGACTCTCTATCTCCTCTAAGAGGACTCTTCTTTATCAAAGAAAATATGGGAGCTTAGGCCACGTATATGGCCGGTCTGTAGGGTTTCGCCCTGCCCGCTCTCTTCTCAGGGTCCTCTATCCAAGGATCGCTCTCCGAGGAGATGGATACCTCACATCCGAACTCATTCGCGAAGAAGCCGGAGGCGTCCTGCAACAGGGTCGACTCGTTGACGACCTCCATGCTCCTCCTCAGACTCACCATGTCGGCGGGTGACCTCTTCACGTCCTCGACTAGTATTCGGGCGAACTTGGGCACCTCCGTCCGACGGGCCCTCAGCTCCTCATCCTTGAAGGACTCCTGGATTAGGGTGCCTATTTCGAGCCTTCCAGACTCCTGTAGCTCAAGCGCCTTCAGGTACACCTTCCACTTCCATCCCGCCGCGGTGTAGAAGTGGACTCTGCTGGGGAAGATCCCAGTGACCTGAATGATCTTCTTCACGTCCTCGAGGCTGTCACGGATCACGGTCTCCAGCTCCTCGGCGTCGGCCCTCACCAACGCCTCATCGGGAACGGGCCATGAGGAGAAGGCCGCGAAGCCCTCGTTTCCCATGGCCTCCCAGATCTCCTCGCAGAGGTGGGGCGTGAAGGGTGTTAGCAGCCTCACCTGGATCTCGACCACGGTCCTGAGCACGTGCTGGATGGCGGTTTTTCTCTCGGTCCGCTCCTTCTGGGGCTCCACGCGCTTCATGTACCAGTCCAGGTCCTGGTTGAGGTTGTACAGGGCGGCGTGGATCGTCTTACGGACCTTCATCTCGGTCATCGCCTCGTTGGCCTCCCTGACGTAGGCCTGGAGCCTGCTCAGCATCCAGAGGTCCGACTCGGTTAGATCGTGATCTTCGCCTACGCCTCTGGCAACTATCTCCATCGCCCTCGAGTTGAACCTCTCCAAGTTGTCGGCCATGGACTTGGCCAGGTCAGGGCTGAAGTCCGCGTCCTTCAGGGGTTCAGCGGTGATCATCAGCGCCAGCCTGAGGGGGTCCGCCCCGAAGCGGTCGATGGCAGTGGCGAGGGGGATGATGTTGTTCATGGACTTGCTCATCTTCTGGCCCTCCATTAGCACGCTGCCGTTGACCACAATCCCCCTAGGCCAGTTCTCCCTCGGGAAGATGGCGTCGTGGTTAAAGACCATGAACGTCAGGTGGTTAGGGATCAGGTCCCTGCCCGAGTGCCTGGCGTCCAGGGGGTAGAAGTACTCGAACTCGGCCCTAATCTCCTGCAGTGACTCCACTGGGATCCCTGTGGCCTCGCTCACGGTCTCGACGCCCCCGTTGCCAAGATAGATGTAGTCCCAGAACTCCTCGGTGAGCTTCTCGGGGTCAGGCTTCAGCATGTTGATGCCCTTGATGACCGTGTAGTAGGCCATGTAGATGACCGAGTCCGAGAGGGACTCGATGATCCAGTCGGGTGCCCAGGGCAGGGGGGTTCCCATGCCGACATTCCTGGCGCAGGCCTTCCTGTTCAGCCAGTCGATGACATGATCGTACTCCTGCCTCAGCTCCTTGGGGATGATCTCCATGGCGTCCAGGTTCTCGTGGGCCAGCTCCTTCCAGGAGGGGTCGCCGTAGTCGATGAACCACTGGTTCTCGAAGATCTTGACGATGACGTCAGAGCCGCAGCGGCACTGAACGGGCTCGATAAGCTCGTACATCGTGGTCGCTCGACCGTCGGCGGTCATGTCCTCCTTGACAGCGTCCTTGGCCATCTCAACGGTGAGGCTGGCGTACTGGCCCGTGTTTCCCCTCAGCCTTCCGTTGTGGAATTCCTGGCTGTAGACCTCCTTGGTGGCCTTCGCCAGCTTGGGGTCCTCCTGATCGACGATCCCCATCTTCTCGACGATGTCCACCGCGGGGCTCTCACCCCAGCCCGGGAGCTCGATGAGGGAGATGGGCTTCAGCTTCGCCATGTCGCTCTGCTTGAGGCCATACTTCTCGAAGTCTTTCTTGGGCCCCTTCTTCAGCTGCTCCATTGCGACGTAGTCGAAGGGTGCGTGGGCGGGCACGGACATGACGACGCCCGTGGCGTTCTTGGGGTCCACGAAGGTCGCGGGCAGGATGGGTATCTCTGTCTTCGTCATCGGGTTGGTCAGGTTGCCACCGATCAGCTTGCTGCCCAGGAACTCGGAGAGAATCCCGACATCGTGGCCCAGGAACAATAGCTTGTTGGCCGCATCGGCGCTTACCACCCAAGTCTCGTCGTCCACCTTCGCCTCCACGTATAGAACATCGGGATTCAGCCACATGTTGGTGACCCCGAAGACGGTCTCGGGCCTCAACGTCGCGGCGGGGTAGACGACGTCTCCGCTGGTGAACTTGATGACGGTGAACTCCTCGATCTCGGGCTCCTTGTCGCCGACGGTGTCGTGCTGCCCCACCGGGTTGCCGCACCCTGGGCACCAACCGACGGGGTGGCTCCCCTGGATGATGTATCCCTTCTGCCTCAGCTTGGCGAACTGCCACTCGATGAACTTGCTGTAGATGGGGTCGATGGTGGTGAACTCCCTGCGCCAGTCGATGCTGAAGCCCATTCTCTTCATGCCGGCCTTGATCTCGTCGGCGAAGTAGCGGGCCATCCCTATTGGTGTCTCCAGGTCGGGTAAGCTCGCCTCGGGGACGTTGTAGATGTTGAGGAATGTGTTGAGGAGCTCCGGGTCCTTCTCCTTCAGCCTGTCGACCATGGCCATGACCGGCGTCCCCGTGAAGTGCCACGCCATGGGGAAGAGGACGTTGTAGCCCTGCATCCGCCTGTACCTCGCGTGGACGTCCGTGAGCGTGTAGGTCCTGCCGTGGCCGATGTGCTGGGGCGCATTGGGGTACGGGTAGGCGACCGTCAGATAGTACTTGGGCTTACCCGTGTCGGGGTCCGCCTCGAATACCTTTGCATCCGCCCACCTCTTCTGCCACTTCTCCTCGAGCTTGTTCCATTCCATGGTACCATCTACCCTGAGCCTGTCTTTGATAGACTCGATGGGATACGGAATAAAGGTTATGAGTAAAAATGGTTGCGGATGAGACTAGCCCATCTGAGCCTCTATGAGGGCCCTGATCTGGTCCCTGTTCTCAAGGAACTTCTCGAGGCTGCTCCCACCACCCTGGCCGAGGTGGGGTTTGCCGCCGCCGCCGCCGCCGATGATCTTGGAGACCTCGTGGGTCATCTTCCCCGCGTCGTATCCGAGTCTGACGGCCTCATCGCTCGAGATTACGACGACCCTCGGCTCAACGCCCGAGTGGAGAACCGCCACGAAGGCATCCTCCTGCCTCTTGAGGGCGTTACCGATCTCGATGAGGAGGTCAGCCTTCTTGTCGACGGCGTCTAGGATGAGCTTCACCCCGTCATCCAGGCTCGATGCCTTGGAGAGGAGATCCCTGGCGAGCCGCTGCGAACTCTCTACCTTCAGCTCATCCAGCTCGTGCCTGAGGTTTCTCATGGTCTCGAGGTTGTTGACGATGGTCTCCTTCACCTTCTCGAAGGGCGATCTTAGCACCTCCGCGGCCTCCATCAGGATGGCCTCGCGCCTCTGGACCTCCTTCAGCGCGTAGGGTCCGACCGCGTAGATGAGCCTCTCGATGCCGTCCTGTATCCGCTCGGATCCGACTATCTTGATGAGGCCGGCCTCGGACGTGTTGGCGAGGTGGGTACCACCGCAGGCCTCGACGTCCCAATCCCCCATATCAACGATCCGTATCTCCATCCCAGGCACCACACCGCCCTGATAGAGCCTGAAACCGTACTTGGACTCCGCCTGATCCCGCTGCATGAACATACAGGAGACCGGCCTGCCCTCACGGACGACCTGGTTGGCGAGTTCTTCGATGCTCTCCAGCTGCTCGCGTGTGAGCCTGCTGTAATGGCTGATGTCCAGCCGGCTCCTCTCGACGGTCTTGCTGGCTCCAGCCTGCCAAGCGTGCTCGCCCAGCACCCTGCGTGCCGCCCCGAGGATTATGTGGGTCGCCGTGTGCCCCCTCATGAGGGACATACGGCGGTCCCAGTCGATGACCCCGTGGAGCTCTTCTCCTTTCTTGGGTAAGGGGCCGTTAATCTCGTGTAGTATGACTCCCTCCACCGACTTGACGTTGACGACGTCGTAGGTCCCCGAACTCCCGATGAGCTTCCCGACGTCGGAGATCTGTCCGCCGCCCTCAGCGTAGAACCCGGTCTGATCTAGCACCACGTACCTTCCATCGATAACTTCAACGACTCTTCCGTCGAACTCTCTCCTGTAGGTGTCCTCGTAGAAGAGACGGCGGGTCTTCTCCAGTGCCTCGACCTTGCCGACGAGATCCACGTCCTCCTCAACCTCGGTCGACGGCTTCGCGTCCATGTGCCTCGTTGATACCTGGGTGTAGAAGTCCCCGGGTATCCTGACCTGGATCCCCATTTCGGATGCGACGTCGCTGACGTCCTCGGGGGTGAGGCCGTGGGAGTCGTAGAACTCTATGAGCTGATCCGGGGGGACCTCCTTCCGCCTGCTCAGGTAGCGTTGCACGAGGCCTGCGCCCCTGACGAGGGTGTTCTGGTACTTTCGCTCCTCGACGGCGACCATCTCAAGGATCTCGTCGCGCATCCTGAGCAGCTGGGGGTAGTCGTCTCCCCAGAATCCTATCTGGGCGTCCACTAGATCCGCAAGCCTGTCCTCTATGCTGGCCCTCCTCAGCATGCGGTAGCCCCTGCGGAGCAGCATCCGGTTGAGGTAGCCCTCCTTGACGTTGCTGGGAACCACGCCCTCGCTGAGGATGAAGGCGAGAGCCTTTGTGTGATCCAGGGCAGCGTAGATCCCCTCGACAGGGTCGAGGATCGCCATGAGCTCCCCGTAATCCATGTCGATGCGCCTCGCCATCTTCATGCGCTCCTCGCTCTTGTTCTCAAGGTCCAGGAGGTATGAGTATTTAGCGAGCTCCGACAGGAGCCCGTTGTCCAGCTTGATCCCCGCCCAGCTCACCGCCTTGTCGAGCAGGGGGCCGTAGATCGAGTGAAAAGCGCTCGGGGAGCCCTGGCTGAGCCACGCCCACCTCTCGATGCCGTAACCGGTGTCCACGACCTTGATGGGCATCGGCTCCATGCGGTCGCCGATGACCCGGTACATCATGAAGACGAGGGTGGAGATCTCGAGGCCTCCCACGCAGCCCTCCACGTCGTAGCCGGCGTTGCCTCCGCCGCTCCAGAGCCCCTCCTTGTACGTGATGAGCTCGTTGGGGACACCGAGGTCCCCCGCCAGGAGCTCGTGATGGTACTGGATCGTCTCGTTCTTCCAGTAGATCTGGGGTTTTCCCTCGTAGTTGAAGGCGTGGTGCCCCCCCATCTCGAACATGGTGAGGTGCCTCCCCGCCGTGATCCCGACGAGGTCGATGTCCTCGAACCTCAGACAGGGCTGGCTGACCACGAGGGGGTTGGCGGGCGGGGGCAGGATGCCCTCTGTGACATAGGGCTGGAAGTCTATTATGCTGGCGATGGTGACCATGAGGTCGCTCCTCCACCGGGCGACCACGGGGTAGGGACTTATCCGGGTGTGGCCACGCTCCTCGAAGAAGGAGAGGAACTTTTCCCTCATCTCCGACATGGTGTAGGGCCTGTTGACCGGCGTATTCCCTATGAACGTGTAGTCGACGCAGGGCGCGTCGCCGCAGTTTTCGGAGTCTGGGTCAAGGGTCCAGTAGTGGAGTCCGCAGTGGGGGCAGAGCTTCCTGACGTAGCCGTTCTCGATAAAGAACGGTAGCCTAAATTCATCTGGTGGTACTTGCATCTAGTCTAGACTCCCTCCTTGGGATTGGGTCGGGGAGGGAAAAAACTTTGGATTTCTAACCGAAGAGGGCGCTGAGACCCTGAAGGTCCTCTTCTTCCTCTTCCTTCTCCTTTTCCTCAGGCTTCTCCTCCGCCTCTTCCTCAGCGGCGGCAGGAGCGGCGGAGGGTCCAACCATGGCAGCTGTAAGCACTGGAGCCTTGAGGGCCTCTTCGATGTCGACCTCTGCGAGGGCGGCAACAAGGGCCTTGACTCTGACATTGTCAGGGCTGATGCCCGCTGCGTTAAGGATGTTCGTGACTGAACCTTCCTCGATCTCCTTACCTGCGCTGTGAAGCAACATGGCGGCATACATGTATTCCATACCTTTCACCTCTAGTTGATAGGAGGTCCTTTCGAACCGTAAACTAAGGAGCATAGAACTGGCTTTTATTCTTTCCTATTAGTGATGCAACGTGGGAAACGTTTTATCGACCCCTAACAGACAGGATGATGACGACTTCATGGTAAGGAGGATCTACAAGAAGCCCATCGAGGAGCTGGACCTGCTCATCGACTCGGTTCTCGGCCCCCAGATTCCGCCCATAGGCACCGTTCAGCCCGGGGAGGTCGTGGAGATCGAGACATGGGACGCACTTACGAAGGTCACCAACCCTGTTACGGGTCCCCTGGTTGTCGAGGGGGCCGAGAAGGGGGACACCCTCATAGTGGAGGTCATGGACATCCAGATGCCGGAGTCCGGCACGACGGCCATCATTCCAGGCTTCGGAGCCCTTGAGGGCTGGTTGAAGCTGATGGAGCCGAGGCGAAAGTACAGCGAGATACGCAACGGCCAGATCCTATATGTGACGGACGGGGGGGACACAATTCCCATCGAGGCCGACCCCTTCATAGGGACTATCGGGGTGTCACCGGAGTTTGAGTCGATCAGCACCCTCACCCCCGGTCCCCACGGGGGCAATATGGACTGCCCGGATGTAAAGCCTGGTAACAAACTGATGCTGCCTGTCTTCCGCCCCGGTGCGCTGTTCGGTCTTGGCGACGTCCATGCCGTCCAGGGCGACGGCGAGGTGTGTGGAGTGGCCCTTGAGATACCCGCCATAATCACGCTGAAGTTCGACCTGAAGAAGAGGGCGAAGATCAACTGGCCGAGGATCGAGTCCACTGACGAGTTGATGGTCGTGGGAAGCGCGCGCCCCCTTGAGGACGCGGCGAGGCACGCTTTCAGGGAGATGGTGCACTGGATGACGGATGACTACGACTGGGAGAGGGAGGACGCCTACATGTTCCTCAGCCTCGCCGCGAAGACCCGAATCGCTCAAATAGTCGACCCACTCTACACCGTGGTCGTTAAACTAAGCAAGGGATACCTGGAGAGATGATGTCATGACAGAGGAGTCGGTCTGCCCCAAGTGCGGTGGCAAGATGGTGAATGGACACGTTATGTACCTGATGAGGCGGGCATCCCAGGGGTCAATGTTTCCAATGGGGAACCCGACCCCGGGGCTTGAGGGACTCACGGACATGGCCGTGGATGAGATGAAGAGGTTCATCTGGCATGAGAAGACGGGTGAGCGCAAGGGTTTCATCTTCAAGAGGGATGAGACACGGGAGATGGGCCTCGAAGGATACAGGTGCACGGTCTGTAACTTCATTGAACTCTACGCCAAGGAGGACTAGAGCCCAGTTTCCCCAAATTTCAATCAAATCTATAATGGATTAAGTCCAATATATGTTGGTCTAAATCCAATATATTTTAATAATGATATGCCCGATCTGGGGTTATCGTGCAGATCAATCTCGAGGACGTGGAGTACCTGACGGAGACCTTAATCACCATCAGGGGTACCAGGAGGAGGATGACAATTCCCAAGGAGATAGCCGATCACTTCGGGCTGGAGGACGGCGACAGGATCAGGTGGATACTGTTCAAGGATGGCAGGCTGATCCTCGTTCCCAAGAACGGCCTAGTGGGATCCTGATGAGCGCCCTGGCGTTCGTCATGGCGGGTCTGTTCTGCGGCTTCGTGGACGCCTGCCTGTGAATGGGTTTCGGAGTCACATCCACGACGGTTCTGGTCACCTTCGGCGTTGCGCCTGCCATCGCAAGTGCCTCGGTTCACACCGCGGAGGCTGCGGTGGATATAGTCTCCGCGATTTCACATTGGAAACTTGGCAACGTCGACTTCAAGCTCAGCAGGCATCTCCTGATCCCCGGGATAGTCGCATCGGTTCTTGGAGCGGTGTTTCTCAGTGGACTAAATCTTGGGGTTGCCAAGCCGTTTGTGCAAGTGGGGCTGATGTTCATGGGCTTGATGATCCTATATGAGCATATCAGACCCGACGCCTCCAAGAGCTGGCTGCATGGAAAGATGACCAAGAAGAAGGCGACCATCCTCGGATTCGTTGCGGCCTTCGTCGATGTGGCGATCGGAGGTGGATGGGCGCGCGCGCGAGGAAGGCCGTAGGCGTCATCGAGTTTACTGAACCTATAATCAGCCTGACGGCGGTGTTGACCTTCGGGCTCCTGCTGGGCTTCGAGAACTTCATGTGGGACATGACCCTCCCCATGATCGCAGGCGGGGTGATACTCACCCCTGTAGCGAGCTATCTCACGTCCAAGATGCCGAAGAAGCTTCTCGGAATCCTGATCGGCCTCTGGCTGGTCGCATTGAATGTCTGGGGACTGCTCCAGTAGAGCCAAAATATGCAGCGTGGTGAAGCCTTTCAGGCGATGGGAAATGCGCCCATGAACTAGTATTAGTTTAGCTGTCTAGTTTCTTCTCATAGAAGCTGATCTTGAAGATTGGATTGAAGCCGACGTTCTCGTAGAGCCTGATCGCATTGTGGTTCGATTGGGGGGTGCCTACGTAGACGTACTCGCAGTCGCGCAGCTTCATGGCGTTCAGAGAGTCCATGACCAGGGAGAGGCCTATTCCACGTTTCCGGTATTTGGGGAGGACGCCGAGCTGCCCGATGAGGCCGAATCGAGGCCTATATGATTTCTCGCGTATGAAGCTACGGATGAACCCGGCCGGCTCCCCGTCCATTAGAGCTACCTTCCTCAACTCCGCAGGGCTTTTTCCCACTCCCCCTTCCCTCTGGAATCGGATAACCTTCTCGGCGACGACAGGATCTGAGACGTTCTCATCCTCGCCGTGGATGGCGATGTCCTCAGGGGTGGTGGCGAAGCATCTG
>Ga0307378_10006312_pt1 | contig 16274 bp, 13 predicted proteins | sample UN1MG_FD_202238 | JGI IMG/M metagenome (GOLD analysis project Ga0307378, IMG submission 202238) | Soil microbial communities from Risofladan, Vaasa, Finland - UN-1 | ecosystem: Environmental > Terrestrial > Soil > Coastal area > Acid sulfate soil | place: Finland: Risofladan, Vaasa | collected... | reverse complement strand
ACGAGGAAGCAGGAGAATAAGCCGAGCAGGATGATGCCGTTTGAGAAGACGAGCCGGTCGCCGAGATTGGCGAGCTGGCGGGGCGCGAACCTGTCCCGGGCGAGAATGGACGAGAGGCGGGGAAAGTCGGCGAAGCTGGTGTTGGCGGCCAGGATGAGGATGCCGCAGGTCGTCATCTGAAGGACGAAGTAGAGGACGCCGCTGCCGAAGATGGCGCGCCCGAGCATGGAGACGACAGTCTCGTGGGCGTTGGGGTCGGGGACAATGTGGTAGAGCCGGGCGAGGAGGGTGATGCCGAAGAAGAGGGAGATGCAGATGGCTCCCATCCAGGCGAGGGTGGCGGCGGCGTTGCGGGATTCGGGAGGCTCGAAGCCCGCGACGCCGTCGCTGATGGCCTCGATGCCGGTGAGGGCGGCGCAACCTGAGGCGAAAGCACGCAGGATGAGGAAGAAGGCGAGGGGCTCGGCGGCCGGGGGGATGATGTAGGAGGTCTGGGGCTGGGCGGGGCCGAGGCCGAAGAGGGCGCGGGCGAGGCCGATGCCGATCATGGCGACGACGACGGCGACGAAGAGGTAGACGGGAGGGGCAAAGATCTTGCCGGACTCCTTGGCGCCGCGGAGGTTGGCCGCAGTGATGCCCGCAACGGCGAGGATACAGAGCAGAACGCGGTCGGGGGCAAGCTGGGGAAAGGCGGAGATGATGGCGGCGATGCCAGCGGAGACGCTGACGGCGACGGTGAGGACATAGTCGGTGAGAAGCGCGCCCGCCGCTATGAGGCCGGGAAGGGTGCCGAGGTTCTCCCGGGCGACGATGTAGGAGCCACCGCCGGCGGGGTAGGCCTCGACGGTCTGGCGGTAGGAGATGACGACGATGGCGAAGAGGGTGCAGATGGCGACCGCGACGCCTACGGAGAAGCGCATGCCGGCGGCGCCGGCGATGACAAGAGCGAGAAGGATTTCCTCCGTAGCGTAGGCGGACGAGGAGATGGCGTCTGAGGCGAAGATGGGCAGGGCGAGGACCTTGGGCAGGCGCTCGTGGATCGCGCGAGCCGTCGGTAGGCGCTCGCCGAGCATGAACCTGCGTAGTGACTCCAGCGTCAACGTCGGACTCCACTCCGTGTGGGTGTGAGGTGCCCTGCCCGCGGCTTCCCGGATGGCCTTCGCCGGCTTCGCCGCCGAGCCATTCCCGGCAGGTCATCCTGCCCCCACCCTTGCGTCGATCCCGGCTCCCTGACCCAGTTCGTCCCTGACCCCTTCAGGGACGCCTGTCCAATCACGTCTCTGCCCGCGATGGGCAGTCGCAGTCCTGCCACTTCGCAGCCCTCGACAAACCGAGCGCAGTCGCAGCCACGGTCACCGAGTATACCTCCCGACACCGCATTGTCAAGCACGCGCCGCTCACCCTCGGGAGGCTGTTGTTCACCGACGCAGAATAGAGTAAGCTCCAGATCTCCCACGGACAGCAGCCTGTGGGCCCAGCCCGATAAGGGACTCTAACAAAACCCCGCATTCCGGCGTTTGCGGCGGGTCCCTCTGCTGTGCAGCCATAGCCCGAAGGGGTCTTGTTAGAGATTCTAAGTGAGGATCGACAGAATATGCCGCGCTTCGTGCTAGAGATAGGAACCGAGGAGATCCCGCCCCGCTTCTTCCCGCCCGCGCTCGCCCAGCTCCGCCGAGACGGCCGGCAGATGCTGGAGCGCGCCCGGCTCGGCTTCGAGGACGTGAAGGTCTACGGCACGCCGCGTCGCCTCGTGCTCATTGCAGAGGACATCGGCGCGCGCCAGGCCCCCGAGACCCGAGAGGAGCGCGGCCCCTCCGCCAAGGTCGCCTTCGACGCCGACGGCAGCCCCACCAAGGCCGCAGAGGGTTTCGCCCGCCGCCACGGCCTCGCGCCGGAGCAGCTCGTCAAGAAGGAGACCGACCAGGGCGAGTACGTCTTCGCCGTCGTCAAGGCGCCCGAGCTGCCTGCGGGAGAGGCCCTCGCCGGTCTTCTCCCCGATCTCATCGCCGGCCTCTCCTTCCCTAAGACCATGCGCTGGGGAACCGGCAAGCTCCGCTTCGGCCGCCCCATCCGCTGGCTCCTCGCCCTCGTGGACGACGAGATAGTCGGCTTCGAACTCGAAGGCCTCAAGAGCAACCGCCTCACGCGCGGACACCCAGTCTTGTCAGATGGGATGCACCAAGTGCGCAATGCCGACGAGTACGAGAGCACACTCGAGGACCACTGCGTGATGGTGCGCCAAGGCCAGCGGCGGTTGTTGCTCCGGGAACGCATCCGAGAGCTGTCCGGTCAGGAGAATGCACTACCTCTGGGTGTCGGCCACGTCTTCCCCACCATTGACACCCTGATGGAATGGCCAGACGAGTTCCTTCGCCAGATCCCCGGTGATCTTCTACTCGAGACTGTTTTTCTGGTTGAATGGCCCACTGTTGCGCTCGGCCGCTTTGACCCCTCTTTCCTCAGTCTCCCTGATCCCATCCTCATTGAGGAAATGCAGCACGTGCAGAGCTACTTCCCGCTGCAGACCCAAGAGTGGGTCGGCGAATCCCGCGAGTCTCTCCCGGAGGGCAGTGCGTTCTGGGGCGGCCACCGTCCGGGCCGTCTCCTGCCCCGCTTCATCGCTGTCAGGGACGGCGACGAGCGTCACCTCGACACCGTCGTCGCGGGTTGGGAGAATGTGCTGAGGGCAAAGCTGATAGACGCGAGCTTCTTCTACGAGCAGGACCTGAAACGCCCGCTGTCCGACCGCGTAGAGGATCTGCGAGGCGTGGTATTCCAGGAGGGTCTGGGCACTGTCTACGATAAGGTGCAGCGCATTCGCGCCGTCGCCTCCGACCTTGCTGGACAGGACTCCCTCTCCTCGGCAGATCGGAAGGCTCTCGGCGCCGCCGCTCTCCTCTGCAAGGCTGACCTCACAACCGAGGTGGTAGCAGAACTGTCGGGACTGCAAGGAGTGATGGGCGGCATATACGCCCGTACGATCGAGCCCACTCAAGCCGACGAGGTCGCGGATGCCATCTCCGACCACTACCGTCCGCGTTTCTCAGATGACGAGATTCCGGGGACGGTCCTGAGCCAACTCCTCGCCGTCGCTGACAAGATTGACACCATCGCAGCCCTCTTTGCCATTGGCGCAGTCCCAACTGGCTCTGCTGACCCCTTCGGGCTGCGACGAGAAGCGGCTGGTGTGGTCGCTATCGTCCTGGGAGCCGACCTGTTCGTGTCGTCTCGCCGCTTGGTTGAGGTGGCGCTCACAGAGCTGGAACGGCAGGTAGAGCTGAAACAGCCGAGGAATCGCATCGTGAGCGATGTCCTTGCCTTCCTCGGCCAGCGCCTCCAGACCCACCTGCGCGAAGAGGAGGGCATCCGCTACGACCTCGTCGAGGCTGCCCTCGCACCCGGCATCGATGACATCAGCGCCGCCGCCACGCGCGCACAGGCGCTACGGCTTATTCAGCCGCACGACAGCTTCCTCCCCACCGTCATCGCCTGCACCCGTCCCATGAACATCTCCAAGGACTTCGAGGGAGGCGATGTCGACCCCGAGCTCTTCCAGGACCCCTCCGAGAACGCCCTCTGGGAGGCCTATCAGAAGGTCGCCTCGCAGGCCGATGATGTCCCCCTGCTGAAGCTCTTCGAGCTGATCGCCACGGAGCTCCGCGCCCCCATCGACACCTACTTCGACGACGTCCTCGTCATGGCCGAAGACGAGAAGCTCCGCCGCAACCGGCTCGCCATGTGCTGGCGGCTCTCCCAGCTCTTCCGGCGTATAGCCGACTTCTCCCTCATCGTCCAGGCCTGACCGCCATGCCCACCCCCCGAGAGCAAACCGAACGCCTCGAGCGGGAGACCCTCTCGCCCCACGCGGCGAAGAGCGCCGACAGCCGCGGCCGCGCCCGCCCCGAGCCGCCCTGCCCCATCCGCACCGTCTTCCAGCGCGACCGCGACCGCATCATCCACTGCAAGGCGTTCCGCCGGCTGAGCCACAAGACCCAGGTCTTCATCGCGCCCGAGGCCGACCACTACCGCACCCGCCTCACCCACACCCTGGAAGTCGCCCAGATCAGCCGCACCATCGCCCGCGCCCTGCGGCTCAATGAGGATCTCACGGAGGCGATTGCCCTCGGCCACGACCTCGGCCATACCCCCTTCGGGCACGCGGGAGAAGCCGCCCTCGACGCCGCCTATCGCGAGTTCGATCCCGAGGCCGGATTCTGCCATGCCGAGCAAAGCCTACGCGTCGTGGAACTGCTGGAGAAGGAAGGGGCCGGCCTCAACCTCACCTTCGAGGTCAGGGACGGCATCGGCTCTCACAGCAAAGGAATGGACGATCTCCCGAAGAGCTCCACCCATCCCCCCTCGACGGTCGAGGGTATGGTCGTCCTCTACGCCGACCGCGTCGCCTACATCAACCACGACATCGACGACGCCATCCGCGGCGGGCTGATCACCCAGGACGCCTTGCCGGCGCAGTCGATTGCAGTCCTCGGAGAGACCCACGCCCAGCGAATCACCACGATGGTGACCGACATCGTTTCCCACAGCCAAGAGCAGGCCCAGATTCGGATGGGAGACGAGGTCGAGAGGGCGACGAACGGCCTGAAGGACTTCCTGCACGAACGCGTCTACCGCGAGGCCGCGCTCAGCACCGGCGAGAGCGACCGCGTGGCGTACGTGCTGAGGGAGCTCTTCCGCTACTACATGGCCCATCCGGCCGAAGTCCCCGAGGGCGCCCGCGCCGCCGCCGACGGCAGCCGCGCCCTCGCGCGCCGCGTCTGCGACCATCTCGCCGGAATGACCGATCGCTTCGCCGCCCAGCAGTTCGAATCGCGCTTCGTGCCTCGCCGGTGGCGCGGGGTAGACTAGAGCGCATTTCATAACCCTCACTCGCCTGGCTGTCCGCTGGAGACGCTGCCATGAAATGCGCCTGCTGGAGCCTGGCGGCTTGTGCTGCTGTTTCATAACCCGCCTCGGCGGGTTATGAAACAGTCTCTAGTCTCTCCCGACACCCTTCGCACCCGCGACTTTCCCCCACCCGAAGTGTCCCAGACAGTAGAGGCGTGACTCTCTGTTCGGAAGCGGGAGTGTCCCCAATCCTGTGATGCGCGCCGTCGTGAAGAGACCGGGGCCGTTCCTTGCGCTTGCAATCGTGGCCCTATCATCGGCCTGGACGCTCTGCGACCGGGCACAGGGCGCGGTCAGGCGCGGCGCCCGCGCTGGCGACCCCGTCGCCAAAGCTCAGCAAGACGGCTCCATCGCAGTCGCCGCCCAGGGATACGATGCCCTCATCGGTGCCGACGGAAATCTCCATTCCTTTCGCCTGGGCGATGTCGAGATGCTCGACGACCGCATCGCCATCTCCCTCGGCAGCTTCTTCTACGCGGACGGCCCCCGACTCCTGAACTCGATCAAGAAGATCAGTCGCTCGACCGTCGAGGCCACCGACGGCAAGCACACCGCCCGCTACCACTTCCTCGGCAACGAGGTCAGGGTGCTGTTGACGAACCGGAGCACCAAGCCCGTGCCCTACTTCGTCATCCTCTCGCCCGATGTGCGGATCGTCAGCCGGCCGGGGAGCGGCGAGGCGGCGGCCGTCCCCGCCAACGAGCGCTGGGGCGCGGTGCGCTTCCAGACGGAAAGCGGCGCCTACCTGGAGCTCACCGGAGGCACCCGCATCTGGGGGCCCTGGCTCGGCCGGCAGGTGTGGGAGGTCAGCGAGGTCCCGCCCCGGGGCAAGCAGGAAATCCGCTTTCTCGCCGGCCGGGGCGAGCCGCCCAGCGCCACCCTCGAGCAGCTCGTCGGGCTCCGGGCGGACACCTCCCCTGAATCCGGACTCGTCTCCGCCGGCAAGCCCGTCGAGGTGGTCCTCTCGCTGGAGAACCGCTCCGATCGCAGCGTCCGGAGCGCTCTCTCCCTCGAGCTGGCCGCCTCCCGGGGAGACGTCGTCATCTACACGACCTCTTCGCTCGAGCTTCCGCCCCAGCGCGTCACCGAGCAGAGCTTCCGCTGGCAGATGTCCGCGCCGGACTTCTACAGCGTCAAGGTGACGGCGACCTCCGAGGGGCGCGAGATCGGGTCGGCCCAAGCAGCCGCCGGCTACCGCGTCTCCGAGATAGCGCCGGTCACGAACAGGCCCGCGGACTTCGACGAATTCTGGCAGACCCTCGTCAGTGAAGCAGCTCGGCAGCCCTTGGAGTTCCGCATGCGCCGCGACGGCCGGGTCTCGCGGCGCGGCGTGGACGTGTGGGTCGTCCAGTACAGAAGCCTCGGAGATAAGGTTATTCATGGGTGGTACGCCGCTCCAGCCGGCGCGCGAAAGCGGCCCGCCATCCTCTATCTCTCCGGCTATGGCGCTCGACCCATACCCCCTCCGGTCGGGCTGGCGAGCCGCGGCTGGGTCGTGCTCGCCATCGACGTCCGCGGCAATCCTGTGGACCGCGTGCGCCCCCGGCCCTTCGAGGACTATGGCACCGAGGGAATCACCTCCCCCGACACCTACGTCTATCGCCAGATCGTAGGACACTCTCTCAGAGCCCTCGACTTCCTCCTCTCCCGGGAAGAGGTCGATCCCGACCGCGTCGCCGTCGTCGGCGTCAGCGAAGGCGCAGGCCTTGGGCTCATCCTCAGCGCGCTCTCTCCCTCCGTCGCCGCCGCCGCCGCCGACGCGCCCATGCTCGTGGACTTCCCTCTCTCCCTGCGCGCCGCAAGCTGGCCCTACACCGAGATCGCCCGCTTCATGCAGCAGCGCCCCGAAACGAGGGGCCCGGTCATGCGAACCTTGCGGTACTTCGACGCCGTCAACTTCGCCCCCGACGTGCAGTGTCCGGTGTTGCTGAGCATCGGCCTTCTCGACCGCGTCTCCCTTCCTGCCGCCGTCTTCGGGCTGTATAATGTCCTGCCGGGCCCGAAGGAGATCCGCTCCTTCCCCAAGGCGGGACACGAGGGCGGAGGCGAAGACCACTGGAGCTACAAGCTCGAGTGGCTCGCGAAAACCCTGGGCCGAGACCCGGGCTCGTAGTGCGGACCTCGGGATACAGCCGCTCGCGCTGGCGGCTGCGCAGCCCGCGGGGCCGGAGGCTGCATCCGATGGGATAGGAGAGGGCGGCGCGTGACTGAACACTCCCCGGCAAGGATCGATCCGGCCGCACGGACCCGGCTCCGTATACTCTTCCAGAGGCACGGGTTTCACCCGCGCCGCCGGCTGGGCCAGACGTTCCTCGTCGATGCGAACATAGTCCAGAAGGCGATCCGGGCGCTGAACCTCACCGGCGAGGAGTGCGTCGTCGAGGTCGGCGCCGGCGCGGGCGCAGTCACGATAGCGCTGGCCGAACGGGCGCGCCGGGTCATCGCCATCGAGGTCGACCCCGCGCTCGTGACCATGCTCGGCGAGACCGTCGGCGACGCCGCGGAGATCGTCCAGGGCGACGTCCTCGCAGTCGAATGGGACGACCTCCTCCGGGAGGAGACGCGCGGCCGCTGCCGCCTTATCGCCAATCTCCCCTATGCCATCACCGGACCCGCCATCATCCATCTTCTCGACGGCATCGAGTGGTTCGATATGCTCGTGATCATGGTCCAGGAGGAGGTGGCCGAGAGGCTGCTTGCGCCCGCCGGTCGTCGCGCCCGCGGCCTCCTCACCGTGCTCCTGGAAGCCGCCTGCGACATCCGCATGGTGGGCCGGGTCACGCGAACCTGCTTCCTCCCGCGGCCGCAGGTGGACTCCACCATTCTCGCCCTGAACCCCCGGCGGCCGGGGTTGGTGCCCCCGGAGCTGGAGCAGACCTTCCGCCTGCTCGTCAAGGCGGCCTTCGGGACCAGGCGCAAGACACTCTCCAATGCCCTCTCCCAGTCCCCCGCGCTCGGCCTCCCCAAAGAGGAGGTGATCGCCCTGCTGTCGCAATGTGACATCGACCCCGGGCGGCGGGCCGAGGAGTTGAGCGCCCGGGAGTTCGTCCGCCTGGCGGAAGCATTCGCGGCAGAGCCGCGGAGAGATCCCTCATGAGAAGGCTGAACATCCGAACGGCGGCCAAGATCAACCTCTGCCTCCGCGTCCTGGGCCGCCGCGCCGACGGCTATCACGAAGTCGAGACGGTCCTCCACAGCGTCGGCATCTGGGATCGCCTCCAGATCCACGAGGCCGAGCCCGGCGTCCTCGCCGTCGCGGCGACGCCCGAAACCGCTCCCCAGGGCAAAGACAACCTCTGTTGGGTTGCCGCCTCATTGCTGCGCGACCGCACCAAGGTCAAGGGGGGCGCCGCCATTCGGGTGGAGAAGGCTATTCCAATCCGCTCCGGGCTGGGCGGCGGAAGCAGCGACGCGGCCGCCACCCTCGCCGGCCTCGTTAGGCTCTGGAACCTCGATCTGGGCCGGGACGAGCTCGAAGGCCTGGCCGCCGACATCGGCGCCGACGTGCCCTTCTTCCTCCGGGGCGGGTGCTGTCTGGCGAGAGGACGGGGGGAGAGACTTGCGGCCTGGCCCGAGCTGTCGGCCTGGCTGGTGCTCGTCGCCCCGGAGCGGCGGGTCTCGACGGCGCAAGCCTATGCCGCTCTGAAGCGCGGGGTCACGAGAGGGCGGCGAAGGGATCCCTCCCGCCCGGTGCAGCGGCTGCTGGCCGCGCTCAGGAAGGCAGACGTGGGCGCGCTGGCGGAGGCGCTGCACAACGATTTCGAGGGCGCCGCCATGGCCGCCATCGGAGACGCCCTCCAGGCAAAGCGGGATCTCTTGGATGCCGGCTGCGTCGGAGCGGCGATGTCCGGCTCAGGGTCGGCCGTCTACGGGATCGCGCGCGACGAGGCGGCAGCAAGACAGGCCGCCTCCCGCCTCAGCGTGAAGTGGCCCTGGGTGACGGTTGCGCCGACGCTCTCCGCGGAAGAGAGCCTGGTGATTGCCGAGATGGAGACGGGTTGATATGGTTGATGCGGTGGTGCTTGCGGGGGGAGTCGATCGGGGGGAGATAGCGGAAGCGACGGGGATCGTCCACCGGCCGCTGCTGGAGGTCGGCGGCCAGTCGATCGTGCAGCGCGTCCTCGGCGCGCTCCGCGGCGCGACCTCGGTGGATCAGGTCGTTCTCGTCGCCCCGGCAGCGGTGCAGGAAGTGGTGGGGGAGGAGGCCGTGGACATCCGGGTGGCCGCCGGCGACTCCTTCGTGGACAACATCGCCAACGGCGTCGCCTCCGCCTCCCCGGACGTCGACTCCGTCCTGATCGTGACGGGCGACTTGCCGATGCTGACCTTCGCCGCGGTCAACGATCTCGTCGCTCAGGCGGAGGCGGTGCACGCCGACGTCGTCTATCCGATCATCCCCAAAGACTCGTGCGAGCGCGCCTTCCCCGGCGGAAAGCGGACCTACGTCACGCTGCGAGAGGGGACCTTCACCGGGGGCAACGGCGTGGTCGCGGCGCGAAACTTCGTCGAGCTCCGGCGCGATCTGATCCAGCGCCTCTTCGACGCGCGGAAGAATCCCCTCAGGCTCGCCGGCATGTTCGGGCTGAGCTTCATCTTCGGCCTGCTGACCCACCGGCTCACACTGCCAGACCTGGAGGCGCGCGCCGGAGAGATCATCGGCGGCCGCATCGGCGCCGTCGTCAGCCTCTACCCCGAGCTGGCCTTCGACGTGGACAAGGTGTCTGACCTGCTGATCGCTCGCCAGGTCGTCGAGACCTTCGACAAGGTGTAGCGCCGCCTCCCCCTATCTGTCCCTCTTCGGCGGGAACCTGCCTCCTGCCCCGGCCGCGGCCTTTGCCGGTGGCGCAGGTTTTCAACCTGCGGAGGCGGCGCAGCCGCCTCCTATCCGTCATCCCCTTATGGAGGCGGATAGATCCCTCCTTCAATGAGGGCCTCGGCGCAGCGACGGCAATCCCCTCGCCTTGACACCTCCGGTGGAGCGACCGTATACTCCCCGCTGGAGGGTGCGGGAAGATGTTGGGGGCGATGTGGCTGAGGTTCCACGCGCCGACTGGGCGCCCCGGCCGGGCGAAGGAGCAGCGGGTGTGTCGACTGTACGCTGTCCGAGCTGTGGGACGGTCAACGTCAACGGCCGGCGGAAGCTGGCGCGATGCCGTAACTGCCACGAATGGCTGACTGCATGTCGATACTGCACATATTACGACGCCCGGCTGATGGACTGCACCCATTCGGCGCGGCCCGACTGGCTCCGCATCGTCGATGCCACGGAGGCGCTGAACTGCCCCGACTTCACCTCCCTCCTCGTAGGCGCTCCGGCGCGCGCTCGCGGCTGGCGGATTCTTCGCACGGCCGTGATCGCAGCGGTCCTGGCGGGGCTTGGCTTCCTCGGCGCCGTTCGCGCCTACGAGGCCGCGATCCGTCCTCCCCCGCCTGTCCTCCTCCGTGCCAGCGTGAGCGTCCCCACAGAGGCGACCCGCAGCACAGGTTTCGACCTGAAGATCTTCGTCCGCAACGAGGCCGACTACCCGGCGCAGGACGTCCAGGTCTTCATCAGCGGGCCGGCCATGCGCAATATCGTCTGCGAGTGGATCGAGCCCCCGGAGGCCTTCGTCGAAGCGACGCCGACCTCCGCCTGCGGCTGGGTGGGATATCTAGAGCCGGGGGCCATCGGATGGGTGCAGTTCCACTTCACGGCGGAGGAAGCGTGCCAGGTCAAGCTCGTCGCCCAGGTCGTCGCGGCCAACCTCGAAGGGCCGCACAGGGTGCCCATCGAGGGCGAGATTCTGCCTTGACGCCCCTCGCTTCCGCGCCGGAAAGCGGCCCCTGATGGCGCGCACCATCGACCTCCACGTCCACAGCACCGCCTCCGACGGAGTCATCTCCCCCGCCGGCGTCGTCGCCGAGGCCGCCGCCCGCGATGTATGGCTTCTGAGCATCGCCGACCACGACACCACGGACGGAATCCGGGAAGCCCGGACAGCGGCCGCGCAGGCGGGGCTGACCCTGGTTCCCGCCGTCGAGCTCAGCGTGGGCGCGGAGGCGCACGAGATTCACGTCCTCGGATACTTCATCGACCTGGACAACAAGCCCCTCCAGGTCGTCCTCCGCACCCTTCGCGGCGCCCGCGACCTCCGCAACGAGCGCATCGTCGCCCGCCTGAGGGAGCTCGGCGCGCCCATCGACCTGGCGCGCGTCAAGGAGATCGCCGGAGAGGGCTCCGTCGGTCGTCCCCACATCGCGAAGGCCCTCGTCGAGGCCGGGCGCTGCGCCTCAATGGGAGAGGCCTTCGGTCGCTACCTCGCCAGGGGCAAGCCGGGATACGTCGGGCGCGAGCGCCTCGGCGCGGCTGAGGCGGCGCAGGCCATCCGCCAAGCCGGCGGCATTCCCGTGCTGGCCCACCCGGGCAAGCTGGGGCAGCGCAGAAGAATCGAAGAGATCGTGGACATGGGAATGGAAGGTGTGGAGGCTTTCCACTCGGACCACGACGAGAAGGACGTCGAGCTCATCCTCGACATCGCGAAGTCGAGGAATCTCCTCGTCACAGGTGGCAGCGATTCCCACGGGCCTCAATCCGAGCGCCCCATCGAGATCGGCAGCCTCGACATCCCCGAGTGGGTGGGGGAGAAGTTCCTCGCCGGCGCGCCCGACGGGTGGATGGACGCCAGATGAGCGGGCCGCTCGAGACAACCGTCGAGGCCCTCCGCGGGCTTCCCCCGGAGCTCACCGTCTTCATCATCTCCGCCCTGCCCATCTTCGAGATCCGGGGCGGCGTCGTCGCCGGGCTCGCCCTCTTCGAGCTGCCCCTCTGGCGCGTCCTCGTCTACGGCTTCCTCGGAAACATCGCCTCCGTGACTCCGCTCCTCCTCTTCCTCGAGCCCATCACCAAATGGCTCTACGGGAACCGGCTGGCGGATCGCCTCTTCCACTGGCTCTTCTCCCGCGCCCGCCGCAAGGCCGAGCAGGTGAACCGCTGGGGTCCCCTCGGGCTGATGCTCTTCACCGCCATCCCCCTGCCCGTGAGCGGCGCCTGGACGGCGACCCTCATCGCCATCCTTCTCGGCGTGCACCGCGGCCGAGCCATCGCCTCCATCTACGCCGGCATCGTCATCGCCGGTCTCGTCGTCTCGCTGGTGACGCTCGGAAGTATCGCCGGGGTCAGGAACATCGCCGCCGCACCGTGACGACGCCGTCGCCCCCGGGGGCGGACACCCCCGCAGCGGGCGCTACCCCACCACCTGTTTCGTCGTCTTGAAGTGCCACTTAGCGACCCGGCGCAGCAGCGCCTCGCCGCCCCTCTCGTAGATCTCCCGCGCCACTGGCACGACGTGGACCGCGCCTCGAGGCAGCTCGACTCCGGCCTCGGCGGACAGCCGCTCCAGCGAGCGCACGAAGGCCGCCCGGGCGAGAGTGGAGGCGGCGGCGACGGCGGGGTCGTCCTCCGCGCGCACTCGCTGGAGGAGCCGAATCCGGCGGCCCCGCTTCATCAGCGACTGCTCCACATAGCTCTCGTTCCCGAACTGGTCCGTCACGGCGAGCGCGCAGTCCGGCTTCTTCTCCAGCACGTCCTCGATGGCGCGGGCATGAGCCCACCCCAGCAGCCGGTTCAGGTTCCCCATCTTGTCGATGAGATCGTTATAGCGCGCGGGCGAGATGAGCACGACCTCGAACGCCGGGCAGATCTGCTTCGCCGCCTTCTCCAGCTCCCACAGCCGTTTCATGCTGGAGACGCGTTTGGAGTCTTTGACACCGGCCTCGGGGAGCCGCTCGAGGGCCACCTCGTCGGCGTAGGCGGCGGCGACCACGAGGGGGCCGAAGTAGTCGCCCTTGCCCGATTCGTCGGAGCCGATGTGTGCTTCCTGGCTGGTACCGCTCTTGGGCACTCAATCACCCGTGCCGAGATGAAAGACGGAACTGAGAAACAGCAGGGTCGCCCGCGGCCGCACGGCCGGCGGCCTACGGGCTATCGCCCGTCGAAGCGGCGCTCTCCGATGACGGCCGCCCGGCTCGCTCCGACAGCGCTTTCAGAGGTGCGCTGCACACGGAACAGACATCGCTCCCCTTGGGGCTGGGCAGGCCGCAGATCGGGCACACATCCCAGTATGGGTCATCCGGGTAGAGATAGAACGGAACCGACCGCTCCGCCCGTTTCGTATTCTCTATGACGATCTGGCGCCGGTGCTCCATCGGGTCATCCTTGTGCTGCATCCACCAGTCGTAGTCGCGGTTCACGATCACCTGGTGCTGCACATCGTCGCTAACGGTCGGGTCGTTATGATGGCTCTTGGCGTATTCGAGCGCCGGAAACAGACGGTCGAAGTCCATGACCCCCTCGAAGCAGCGATAATACAGGCGCGTGATGTAGGACTTTGCCCCCGGGAACTGGTCCGCCTTGTAGAAGTACTCCGACGCTCGCCAGGGTTCGTGGGCGCGGTCATAAAGCGTCCACCCCAGCTCGAAGATCATCTCCCAGCTGTCGGGATTCGCCTCCACCGCCCTTTCGAGGATACTGACGCCGGTGGCGAGCCAATACCGTTTGTCCACGATGGTCTCGGACTCGGCATGCAGGTTGTAGGCCGCGTGCCAACCGTATACCTGCCAGGCGAGGACGAATTGCGGATCGAGCTGAGTCACCGCGTCCAATATCGGCAGCATCGCCCACCAGGACCCGCCGTCCCAGACGCGCTCCGCCTTCAGCCACAGCAGATCGGCGGCGACCGTGCGGAACCCGCCGAGGGCGGCTATCACCGCCGGCGTCGGCCCAATGCTGATGGCGCTCACCCGCTTCATCTTCCTGTCCGGATCGAAGACCTGCGGGCGGGACGTGTGGATGGCATCCTGCACGGGGATCAACATCAGCAGGATACCGACCATGAGCATTCCCAGAAGCAGATTGCGGCTCTTGCGCGAACCCATTTCCGCCTACACCTGCCGATCGTTGAAGAAGATCGACGCCAGAATCATGACCACGACAACATAGCCGATCCCCTGGAGCAGCGGGTTCCAGGCGGCCATATAGCTGATGGGCGCGAAGTTCGAAACCTCGTTCCGGAAGTCGAAGTTCTCGAGCTTGGGCGCGACGATGTAGACGATCGTCAGCAGCGCCTTCGTGACGGGAATCTCCGCGTGCGCCGCGAGATCGTTGATCGTGCTCTGAAGGCTCCCCACCGCCCAGATGATGAAGGCGCTGATGATGGTCATCGTCGTCGACGCGACCGTGGAGATGAGGACGATGAGGGCCGTCAGCACGGCGATGGAGAAGTAGCTCATCACCGCGGCGAAGACGACTCCCCCGATGTTCGGGTTGAAGGCCGAATCGGGCAAGTCCTGGACGAGACTGTCCTGCAGCAGCAGCACGCCGACGAGCACCACCGTCATCGTCACGACGATCGCGGCCAGGATGATGAGGGCCCCGACGTACTTGCCCAGCACGAACTCGAACCGGCGCACCGGCTTGGCGAGAATGGCGTAGACGGTGCGATCCTCCAGCTCCTGCGGGATCAGAAACGCGGCGATGAAGATCGCCAGAAGGATGCCGAAGACCGTGATCGCCGCCAGCCCCCCGGATATGAGCATGCGGGATTGCTCCTGAGGGCTGAGGTAGGAGAAGAACGTCATGGATATGAGGATCAGCACCACGAGGATCACGACCGCCTGGATCACGCGGCGCCGCCGCGCCTCCGCCACCGTGATCTTCGCGATCCGCCACACCGAGGGGACCGCGTGCAGAACCGCCGGCGCCCACTGCTTCCGCGTGAGAACCAGCGCCACGACGACGATGAAGAGCCCGATTAGGAAGGCAAGTTGCGGAGTCACTGTGCTTCCTCCGGAGTGTCCTGTCGAATCGCCCTGACGAAAACGTCCTGCAGGCTCGGCCGTGGTCGGCTGACCTCGAGGATAGCGCCCCCGGCCCGACGTATCTCTTCCAGAACCGACCAGAGCTCGCCCTCGGATTCGCGTCCCATCCGGACCGTGCCGTCCTCAACTCCGAGCACCGCGGCATGGCCGGCGAGCTCTTTCGCCTTGTCCCCCCCCAGCCCGCTCGTCGTGATGACGATCTCCGTCGGCATCCCCGCAAGCTCGGCGAGCGTGCCCTCCGCCACCAGCCGGCCCCGGTACATGATGCCGACGCGGTCGCAGACCTCCTCCACCTCGGCGAGGAAGTGGGAGCAGAGCAGGATCGTCTTTCCCCGACGCTTCAGCTCCAGAATGAGCCGCGTCATCTGGTGGCGCCCCGCCGGGTCCAGCCCCGAAGTCGGCTCGTCGAGGATCAGCAGCTCGGGGTCGTTCACCAGCGCCTGCGCCAGCGCCAGGCGCTGCCGCATCCCCTTGGAACACTCCCGGAAGGGGATCTTCCGGTTCGCCTGCATCCCCACCAGCGAGAGCAGCTCATCCGTCAGCTCCCTGCGCCGCCGTTTCGAAAACCCGAAGAGCCCCGCGTAGAAATCCAGAAGCTCCTCGCCGTTGAAGACATCGTACAGGTACGCATCTTCGGGGAGGAAGCCGATCTGCTCTCTCACCGAGAGGTCGGCGATGCCCTTGCCGAAGATGCTCGCCGTGCCCGCCGTGGGGAAGATGAGCCCAAGAAGGATTTTCAAGGTGGTCGTCTTGCCCGATCCATTGGGCCCGACTATCGAGTACGTCTCGCCCCGGCGAACCGAGAGGTCGAGATCGTCCACCGCCTTCACCCCGGCCGGGGTGAAGATGGAGCGATAGACCTTCGTTAGCCCCTCGATCTGAAGAACGGTCTCACCGCTAGCCACGCGCTGCCTCCTGCCGACGGGTCTCGCGACCCAACTCCAGACGATTGAGTGACGGCCGAAAGCGGGGCGAAGAGCCGGAGCCCGTTCCCCCGCTGTAACACCAGTATATCGGCCGGCCGATTTGAGTGTCAAGTAGATAGATGTTTGTCGCCGGTGGCCCCCAGCCTCGAAAAGGAGCCCGCGATGAGCCCGGCGAAGCGGTAAGAAGCTGTAGCAGGCGAGACAGGAGGGCGTGGATGGGGATAGTGAGTGCGGATTTCGGCAGGCGACGCCTGAGACGGCGCCTCATGCGCTGGACGTTCTTGGCGCTCCTCTTCCTCGTCGTCGTCTGGTGGCTCCCCGAGCTGCTCTACACCTACACACAATGGCTCTGGTTCAAGTTCGACGTCCGCTTCCCCGTCGTCTTCTGGAAGATCCTCTCGACCAAGCTCGGCCTCGGGTTCGCCTTCGGCGCCGTCTTCTTCGTGGTCGTGGCCGGCAACATCGAGCTCGCCCGCCGCTTCGCCCATCGCACCGCCTGGTACGACGAAGAGCGCGCCCTCCGGCAGCGGATAGCCGAGGTGATGGAGTACTTCGCCGCCCGCTATCTCTACCTCGCGCTGGCCCTGT
>Ga0307378_10006311_pt1 | contig 16275 bp, 20 predicted proteins | sample UN1MG_FD_202238 | JGI IMG/M metagenome (GOLD analysis project Ga0307378, IMG submission 202238) | Soil microbial communities from Risofladan, Vaasa, Finland - UN-1 | ecosystem: Environmental > Terrestrial > Soil > Coastal area > Acid sulfate soil | place: Finland: Risofladan, Vaasa | collected... | reverse complement strand
TCTACAAGCACAGCAGATGCTGATGGCGACACTGGAGTAAACAGTATAGTTGTTTATGGAGTAGATGAAAATTGGGATTCTCAAATAGTTGTTTATCTAATGGACGGAACAACTCCTGTTGTGAGTACTGAAAGTTGGATTGGAATTAATAGAGTTGCAGTTTTTTTATCTGGAACAGGTAGAACAAACGCAGGAACAATAACAATAACAGCAGTTACATCACTATATACAATGGCTCAAATACCTTTAGGGATTGGAGTTTCACAACAATTAATATTTTTTGTTCCTCAAAATCACCAATATTTGGTTGAATGGTTACATTTTGACGCATTGAAAATTGCAGGGGGTGGAGGAAATCCCGAATTAACATTTTTGGGACAAGTGTATAGTTTAGTTAATAATACAATTCAAGAAGTTTATAGAGGACATTTAGATACTACAAACGCTAACAATATAGATGTAAACACTCCAATTCCTTTTCCTGTTGGTGAGAAATCAATATTGTATTTTACAGCAACGACTGACAAAGATAACACAAGTGTATCAGGTAGATTTTCAGGAGAATTAATTAGAGATATAGACGCATAATGGCACAAGGATTTACCAGAGGCATACCGATTGATACAGATGGCACATTAAGTGCTGACTCAGACTTCTTAATACCATCACAGAAGGCGATTAAGACGTATGTAGATACAGAGATATCTGGAACAACTTTATTTAGGGAAGTTTCAATTGCTGATGCTACATCAATAACATTAAATGCTGATACAACAGATATAGGTGTTCAGTTAAATACTCAAGCGGTAGGAGCGTTAACAGTTAATGCACCAACAGGTACACCTACAGCATGGCAAACTATATTTCTAACAATAAAATCAACCAATATACAAACCTTTACTTGGAATGCTATATTTATTGGTTCAGTAGATTTACCCTTACCAACAGATTCATCAGGTGGTGCATTGACAGATGTAATGGCGTTCAGATATTATAATAGTAAATGGCTACTTGTAGCTAAAAACTTTGGTTATACAATATAATGGCAAATTTAAGAGTATATACTTTTACTTATACTGGTAATGGAGTAATGGATAGAGCTATTACTGGTTGTCCTTTTACGCCTTCATTTGTACATATTAGAAGTAATAATGCTGTACAAGCTGGTGTAGTAAGTTGGGTTGGACTTGGTGCTGATAATACTATTAGAACTAATGTTGCAGGTTTCCATAGTAATAGAATAAAATCTTTTACTTCTGATGGAATAACTTTAGGTACTGATAATATAGTAAATTTCATTGGAGCTGTTTATTATGGATTTATGATAGCTGGTGGTAGTGATTGTTATTATGAAGGTACTTATGTAGGAAATGGAACTGGTACTAACGTTATAACTGGTGTTGGTTTTCAATTTGATTCTTTGATTCTTATAAGAGCAACCACATCAACTGCTAGAATATCTTTTGGTTATGGTAATACAAACTTCCTAAATGGTAATACTCAAGGTAGTTGGACTGCTCCAAATTCAGATGGTTTTGATTGTGGTAATGCAAACGCTGTAATTAATGCTTTAGGTTCTACTTATTACTTTGTTGCTTGGAAGTACCAAGCTGGATTTGGTGAAAGTAATCTCTATGTTGGAGATGCTACTGATAATAGAGACATAGCTTCTATTGATTCACCTCAAGTAGTTATTCCAAAATCTAGGAGTGGTAGTCAATATATATATTATAAGTCAGATGTTATGCCTTCTGGTGATAATTCTCTTACTTATGGTGTAGGTGGAAATCTTCAACCTAATTATATACAAGATTTGAACTCAACGGGATTTCAAATAGGTTCAAGTGATCCAGTTAATAGAAATGCAACAAATATTCATTATATGGCATTTAAAGATAATCCCCCTTCAAATGATGTTGGATATAGAATGTTCTTAGCAATATGAAATAAGAGCAAAAAACTCAGGCGGTTTTAGTGACTGGGTAATAGTTAAGAAGTTTAAGTTATAAAATAGATAATGACTTTAAAACATTTAATTAATAAACTAATATTTAGGAATACCTTTAAATGGTTGGATGTACTTAAACGTCAATGGTTTATATGGAATCGTTCAGATAACCTTATTCGTATGGATAAACATATGGAATATGGGTTTATTTATCATAATGGTTATTTATCTTTAGGAGGTGATTGGTTTTTAAGAATTAGTTTAGAAATAGAAATAGTTTCTTGCAGAAATGTAAAGGCGTGGTATTATACAGAAATAGGTAAGAAATTTATTATCAATTCCTTTCATCCACATACTGAAACAACATACGCTATAAAGAAACAACGTAAAGATTATCAACAACAATCTATTGATTATAAATACATTAACAAAATCGATGTTATAGAAATTATAAAAATTCGTGAATAAATTAGTTGTTTATTACATTAATAATACCTATATTAGTATAACATAAATAATAAAACTATGAATCCAACATTAAATCAGTTCTTAAAATCTAAGATTATATGGGTGCAGCTTTTAGCTATTGCTGCAACAGTATTAGCCCAATATGGTCAACTTAACTTAATGAATCCCGCTTTAGCGATGTTCTTTAGTTTTGCTATTACAGTTATTCTTCAAAAGTTTGCTTCTGACCAACCAATTATCACAACTGGTATAAGTGGTGGTAAATCAATGTTTTGGGTAAACCTTGTGGGTGCTGTCCTTATGATCGGTGATTATTTTATGGATAATAAATTATTCGAAGTTATTGGTGGTGATGCTAGTAAAATAGGAATGGCAGTATTAGTATTAAATTTAGTTCTACGTACATGGTTCCTTAACCAACCCAACGATACTACATCAACCCCTTAAAATATTTTTTTTCGTTGTCTTTCGTTTTTTCTCATTGTTAGGTAGATAGCCCCAGTTAATTCTGGGGTTATTTTTTGAATATTTTTTATTTAAACTTTTTTTATTTAAATATTTTATGTATATTTGTATCGTAAATTAAAACTAATATTAATGAACGAACCAGTAGAAAAAGAGTATACTCCAGAAGAAATAGCTGAAATGAGAAACAATATGGAAAAACATATTGATCAGCAAACACCATTGTTAGAGAAACAAGCGAAATATGAAAGGTTACTAGCTGATATTGAAATTGCTAAGGTTGAGCGTATTACTGCATCTTATCAATTATATCAGATAGAACAACAACAAGAAAAAGCAAAGCAAGAAGAAAAAAAACTAAAGAAAGATGTTAAAGATTAAAGAGTACCCGTTACCTGATAACGAATACTATAAGGAAACTTCTTTTAAGAATTCAATAGTCCTGCATCATACAGCTGGTGGGCATAGGCCAGACTGGACAATTGAAGGATGGAAAAAAGATAGAACCAAAAAAGGTATTCGATTAAAAGTAGGTACTGCCTTCATTATAGGCAACTTAAGCACCACAAGTGATGAAACAGAATATGATGGTTATATCTACCAAGCGTTTGATCCCGAGTATTGGGCACATCATTTAGGTGTTAAAAAATCTAATAATGTCTTGTTAAACAAACAGTCCATAGCTATAGAAATCTGTAGCTATGGGCCGTTAACTAAAACTAAGTCAGGAGAGTTTCTAAATTATGTAAATAAACCAGTACCTAAAGAGATGGTAACTGAATTAGAAACTCCATTCAGAGGGTTTAAACATTATCACACATATTCGAAAAAACAAATAGAATCTTTAAAAATTCTATTACATCATCTAAGCGCTACATATAATATAGATTTAAGATGTGGATTAAAAGAAAACATAACAGCAGACCCTCTAAAAGCGTTTGAGCTTAAATGGGCCCCTCTAAGGGCAGATTATGGTTTATGGACACATGGTAACTTCAGATCAGATAAATTTGATTGTTACCCTGACCCAGGCTTAATTGAGATGGTTAAAGAACTTTAAACATGGCAAAAGTAAGTGTAATTAATAAAAAGGTTAAAATGGATCTGATAGATTTAATAAAATATCAGATCTTCACCTATTGTTATATAAATAGAATTAATGTTAATAATACTGATTTAACTTGTTTATCTCTTTTGGCCAATAAACAATCAATTGAACTTACTGAGTTCTGTACTATTGTTAAAGAAGAAGGTATATTTAAAAGTTCGCAGGTGGTTAGAAACTGTATAATTAAACTTGAGAAATTAGGACTTATAACTAAATCTAAAGGAGGTAAAAAGAAAATATCAATTAATCCTGCAATAAAAGTAGTGGCTAATGGTAACGTACTTCTAGATTATAAAATTTATCATTTTGATACCAAAGAAAGCTAAGGATATATTAGAAGAGTATATAGATCAGAATGAATGTGATGCTGATTTTGTTAGAGATCTTTTTGCTTATTACTGGAGTGAGATAAAAGATGAGTTAATAAGTCTAGAGCATATTAGATTCTATGTGCAAAACCTGGGAGAGTTCTCTATAAAACGTTATAGATTACAGAAAACAATAGAGATTAATGAAGCATATCTTAAAAAGAACGAATCTACATTTGAGGGATATGGTTATAAAAAGAAATTAATTCCTCTAAATCATAAATTTAAAGCATTAATGGTTAAATTTAAAGAAGAGGATGAACGAAAAAAACTATTAAAAGAATTACGTATGGCTAAATCATTATTAGATGTATGGAAAAATAAAAGCTCCATACTTGAAGGAATTAAGAATTCTGTATTTAAAAAAGAAACAGTTGAACAAATTGCCAATGCTAGATTTGTTATTTGTTCAGCGTGCCCCCATATCGATAGAGATGGTAAAAAATGCTTAGTTGTGGGATCTGCTCCTTGTTGTTCATTATGTGGATGTAAATTAGGATGGAAGACACGCTCATTATCTGAGGAGTGCGCTGATGTAAATAACAAACGCTGGGAGGCAGTTCTTACAGAAAATGAAGAAACAGAGTTAAACAAAGAATTAGGAATAGAAGAAGATGATGACGATTAATAAAGAAAGAGAATGGGTGATATTGACTGGAAGAAGAGGTCATCAAATGTATAATCTTGAACTCTATAGAGCTGTTGTTGATAGTTCTATGGGTTGTGCAGATATCCCTGATGAAGATAGATTCAAATTATCAAAGATGTTAAAATCAGCAACAACAAAAGAGGATATACTATTTATAGATAATCTAATTGATACTTATCCATTAGATAAAAACAATGAAAATTTTAAATCTAGTGACTATTATGACGGACCAATTAATTTGTAACACCATAAACGACGATACTGATTATCACCATAATGGTATTGGTTTACGAGCGCAGATCGATAATACCTACAGAAGAAGATATTTTGCACAGGATTATGGCGAACTAATAACATCTTATTACAAAATTAGAATTCTTGCTTTAATAAAAGCAAATGAAAATAATATAGGAAAAGATGATAGTAAACTTCTTTATGATAGATTAAATGAAGTTACCCTAACAGATGATATTAATTTAATTAAAACAATTTTAGAAGTTCAATATAAAATTGATACTTCATTACAAATGATATAAAGACAATGAACACAATAAACTTATCAACCCCGTTAAATTATATTGGTACTGTAACAAATGTTAATGATGTAAAACAACCTAACTATGGGGATGTTGCAATTGACTCCCTGGGAGATTCATATAGCTATAATGGTAATGGTTGGCATTGTATGACAAACGATGTAATTAAAATGGGACAACAAGCTACTGGACCAATACGAATTATGGGCACAGCAACTAATGGTTATGTATCTCCTCTGATACATAAAACATCAGAAGAAATAGCAATAGATAAATTAAGAATACTTCTTAGATTATCTATTAGACAATTGCACAGAGATAAATTATTATCAAATAAAGAATATGAAATGTATTCTTTAATGGTTGAATCAGAAGATGAGGACGATCTTCATGTATTAGATGTAATAACCGATAAATATTATGATGATATTAACAACAGTAATGAAGGATGATCAGTGGGAAGATTTGTTAAGAAAAAAATTAACAGATGAACTAGAAGAAAAAACATACTATATTCCTAGTAGTTATGGAATGCTTGGTGTGCCGAAAGAATTAAAGATAGAATTTGAAATAGAAATAGAAAGAGAATTAAGAAGATTAACTAAAAATAACTAATATGTCAGTTTTATTTAAAACAAAAGGTCATGTTTATCAAAGTATAGATCCTAATGAAAACATAGATTGGGTTAGTGTAACTAAATTTATAAATCAATTTAAGGTTCCTTTTGATGCTGATAAGCAGGCACTTAAATCAGGTAAGAATAAAAAATCTAAATGGTATGGATTAAAACCAACAGAAATAAAAGAATTATGGTCCACTGAGTCAGAGAGATCTCTTGAATTAGGTAACTGGTATCATGATCAAAGAGAATCTGATTTCCTTGCGATTGAAACAATACAAAGAAAAGGCAAGGATATTCCTATCATTAAACCTATTTATAACGATGATATTAAACATGCACCTGACCAAAGTCTCACTGAAGGGGTTTATCCTGAACATTTCGTTTATCTTAAATCCATAGGTATTTGCGGTCAAGCTGATAGGGTAGAGGTAGTTGATGGGTTTGTTGACATCATTGATTATAAAACAAACAAAGAAATAAAAACAGAAAGTTACAAGAGCTGGGATGGAGTATCTAAAAAAATGCTATTCCCAGTAGATCATCTAGACGATTGTAATTTTAATCATTATGCATTACAATTAAGTTTGTATATGTATATGATTCTTAGACACAACCCCAACCTAAAACCTGGGACATTAACAATACAACATGTTACATTTAAAGTAAAAGATGAAGTAACAGAGTATGGTTACCCTATTTTAGAAAAAGATAATGATGATAATTATATTGTACAGGAAACAATACCTCATGTTATAGAATATAGAAGAAACGATATTAAAAATTTAATTAAATATAAAGAATCACTCCATGGTAAAACTATTTGATGTACAAAATGAAAAGGTTATACCTACAGAGCACTGTTATGTTGTAAAGCAATTTAAAAACATAATGGATAATTATGAGGATAATCATCTTAAAATTTATGCATATATTTTTTATATGACATGTCCTAATCCTGATTTGAATGTATATTTTGATATGCCTGAGGATACTAAGGAAGAAACTATACTTCATGATGTTGAAGCAGATTTTAACATAGACGATAAATTAATTGTTGAAGGTTTAGAAAAAGCTAAGGAAATGTATGATACTCCGATGTTTAGAGCATATAGGGGTATTAAAGCAATGCTTGATAAATTAGCAATGTATATGGAAAACACACCTATATCGCATGGGCGTGATGGAAACATTAATTCATTAATTACAGCAGCTAAGAATTTTGAGGATATAAGGGCTTCATTTAAAGGAGCTTATAAAGACTTACAAGAGGAACAATCTCACTATAGGGGTAATGCAGGAATGGCCTATGATCAACGATGATAATATATTTGAAATAGAAAAATATTTGTTTTTCTATGATGCTGAGAATATGTTGTGGAATGCTATACTTATTGTTGAGTATAATGATAATGTGTGTAGAAAAGATATAGCTAGTTTTAAAATGAATGTATTATCAGGGACTTCCTTAGATAATATAATAAATAAAATATTGAATAAAGACGACATAAATTAATGAATTATATTTCAGTCCCGACATGGGAAAATAATCATTGGTACACTACTGATTTTAAAACACGAGACGATTATAAAGGTTTCGTGTTATCGTCTTTTAAGGAACCTGGTAAATATGAGTTCGATGAATCATCTAAAATATTTAATCTTGAGGCTGATAAATTTAGAGAAAAGAAATATTATTGCAGTGCTCCTTTTAAAAGTAGAGATTATATATCATATTGGGATGATCAAAAAGAAAAGTGTAGGAATGGAGTTATAGTTAAGAATAATGATAAACAGTGGTATCTTACCAGAGATTACTATATGTGGATTAACTTCTTACCTATCAACGATAAAGAACAGAAAAAGTTTGATTTTCCACAAATTCGTGATGCTCAATATCATCTAGCTCTTTATGAAGTACTTTCTGAATTACATTATCTGCATTCAGCTATATTAAAGAAACGTCAGATTGCTTCCTCATATTTTCATGCTGCCAAAATGTTAAATCTTTTATGGTTTGAAGAAACACCTATTCTTAAAATAGGAGCAAGTCTTAAAGATTATATTAATGACAAAGGTACCTGGAAGTTTTTCACAGAATATAAAAGTTTTCTAAACGAACATACAGCATGGTATAGACCAATGACACCTGAAAAGATGTTAATGTGGCAACAGCAAATTCCCTATAAAAATAGAGGACGTGAGAGTATGAGGGGACTTAAAGGAGTTCTTCAAGGAGTAACTTTTGAGAAAGATCCAACAGCAGGTGTAGGTGGACCATGCTCAATGTTCTTTTATGAGGAAGCTGGTATTGCTCCAACTATGGATATTACAACAGAATTTCTTTTTCCCGCAATGAGGTCTGGTCAAATGACTACAGGTCTATTTGTTGCGGCTGGTTCTGTTGGTGATTTAGATCAATGCGAACCATTAAAAGATATGATACTTGATCCTAAAGCTAATGGTATTTATGCTGTTGAAACAGATCTACTAGATAATAAAGGAAATACAGCTAAGTGTGGATTATTTATACCAGAACAATGGTCAATGCCACCATATATAGATGATTATGGTAACTCATTAGTTGAAGAAGCCATCAAAGCAATTGATGAAGAAAGACTTGAATGGAAAAAAGATTTAAGCCCAGAAAAATATCAATATCGTATTTCCCAACATCCTAAAAATATTGAAGAAGCTTTTGCTTATAGATCAGTATCTATTTTTCCATTAAATTTAATTGCATCACAAACAAGACGTATAGAAGAAAAGGAATACCCATATGAACTATTAGAATTGTTTAGAAATGATAAAGGTGATATTGAACATAAACCTTCTAATAAGATACCTATAAAGGATTTCCCTATTTCTAAAAAAGATGTTGATAAAGAAGGAGCTTTTGTGGTCTGGGAACACCCAATAAAGAATTCAGAGTTTGGAACATATTATGCAGGAATTGACCCTGTATCTGAAGGAAAGACAACAACCTCAGAATCATTGTGTTCAATATATGTTTATAAGAACCCAGTATATGTAAAAAGAATAAATGAAAACGAGGTAGAAAGTTTTATAGAAAAGGATAAAATTGTAGCATGTTGGTGTGGTCGATTTGATGATATTAATAAAACACATGAAAAATTAGAATTAATTATTGAATGGTATAACGCATGGGCATTGGTAGAGAATAACATATCTCTTTTCATTCAATACATGATTAGTAAATCCAAACAATATCTTCTGGTTCCCAAAAATCAAATTCTTTTCCTAAAGGACCTTGGGGCAAATAGTAATGTATTCCAAGAATATGGTTGGAAGAATACAGGTACAATTTTTAGAAATCACTTATTAAGTTATTTAATTGAATATCTTAAAGAAGAAATAGATACAATAACTCTTCCTGATGGGAAAGTTGTTAAAACAGTTTATGGAGTTGAAAGAATTCCTGATATTATGGCAATGGTAGAGATGTCTCAATATAGAGAAAAGCTAAACGTTGACCGTTTGGTAGCCTTAGCATCACTAATTGCATTCGCAAAAGTACAGCAAGCAAATAGGGGTTATAGAGAAAGAGTTGAAGAATTGAGTAACAATAAGTTGAAAAAGTCAGAAAAAAGTGTTACATTGAACAAAAGTATGTTTAAGAATTTGGGTAGTACTAGACAAAGAGGTTCTAGTAAACCCATTAGATCTCCATTTAAAAATATTAGATAATGCAAATACTAAACGCTCTAGACCTAAAATCTGGTAAAAAGGCAGAACAAAGCAAACTAGGTAATCTTACACAACCAATTCAGTTTTTACCTAAAAGTCAAAAAGATGATGTGTGGGCTGCATGGAATATGGATTGGCTTGAGTGGGAGGGCATTAAGCAATTAAAACGTAAAAGTAGAAGACTTCTAAAGAATTATAAATTAGCAAAAGGAATTATAGATAAAAGCGATTATATAGTTGAAGAAGATAATGAACTATCTGATATAATCGAACAACTTACTGAAGAGGACACTAGTGCTTTAGAACTTAAGTTCTATCCTATTATACCAAATGTGATTAATATCCTTGTTTCTGAATTCGCTAAGCGTAATTCAAAAATAATGTTTAAGGCTATTGATGATTATACATATAATGAGCAATTAGAACAAAAAAAATCAGATGTAGAGGGAGTTCTTTTAGCTAAAGCTGAAATGAAACTTTATACTAAACTTTTAGAACAAGGTGCTGATTTTGAAGATCCTGAGGTTGCTCAACAACTAGATCCTCAAAATTTAAAATCTCTTCCTGAAATACAAACGTTCTATGATAAGTCATATCGTTCAATGTGTGAGCAATGGGCAATGCATCAAACAAACGTTGATGAAGCTAGATTCAGAATGGATGAATTAGAAGAAAGAGGATTCAAGGACATGCTTATTACAGATTCAGAATTTTGGCATTTCAAAATGATGGAGGATGATTATGACATTGAATTATGGAACCCTGTTCTAACCTTTTATCATAAATCCCCAGATATACGTTATATATCAGAAGGTAATTACGTAGGTAAGATTAATATGATAAGTATAGCTGATGCCATCGACAAGTATGGATGGGTTATGACACAAAAACAATTAGAGTCCCTAGAAACAATCTATCCAGTAAAAGCTGCAGGTTATGCGATTGGCGGATATCAAAACGATGGGACGTTCTATGATGCTACTAAAACACATGATCAGAACGTTAATATGCCTGGGTTAGCCATGCGTCAATACATGTCTGTCTATGATAATATTCCCACACAAGGAGATATTACAGCATGGATTCTAGGAGAGTCTGAAGATGCGTCAGATGGTATGAATTACATGATTCGTGAAACCGTATGTTATTGGAAATCACAAGCAAAAGTTGGTTTTCTTACAAAGATATCTGAAGCAGGAGAAGTCATTAAAGATATTATAACAGAAGAATATAAAATTACAGATAAACCTGTGTACAACACAGCTTTTATGAAAAGTAAAACTAAAGATAATTTAGTCTTTGGTGAACACATTGATTGGATCTGGTTAAATGAAACATATGGTGGTGTTAAACTAGGTCCATCACAACCTGCTTTTTGGGGAATGAATAACCCTAATGGTTTCAGTCCTATATATTTAGGTATTAATCAAAATAAAATAGGGAAGTTAAAATTTCAATTTAAAGGAGATAACTCTCTTTATGGATGTAAATTACCAGTGGAGGGTTCTGTATTCTCTGATAGAAATACAAAATCAACATCATTGGTGGATTTAATGAAACCTTTCCAAATTAGTTTTAATATGACCAATAATCAAATAGCGGACATATTAATAGATGAATTAGGAACAGTTATATTATTAGATCAGAACGCATTACCTAGACACTCAATGGGAGAAGACTGGGGAAAACATAACTTTCAAAAAGCTTATGTTGCAATGAAAGATTTTCAAATATTACCTTTAGACACATCTTTAGCTAATACAAATAACGCTCTTAATTTTAATCATTTTCAAAAATTAGATTTAAGTCAAACTGAGAGATTACTATCTAGAGTTCAATTAGCTACGTATTTTAAACAACAAGCTTTTGAAACAATAGGTATTACACCAGAACGTTTAGGTCAACAAATGGGTCAAACTGAAACAGCTAAAGGAGTAGAACAAGCTCTTGCTGGTTCATATGCTCAAACAGAGATCTATTTTATAAATCATTCTGATTACTTAATGCCTCGAGTTCATCAGATGCGTACTGATCTTGCTCAATACTATCATTCCACAAACCCTTCATTACGTTTACAATACATGACATCTAATGATGAGAAGGTTAATTTTGAAATGAATGGTACAGATTTATTATTGAGAGATTTAAATGTATATGCAACAACAAACGCTAATCATAGAGCTGTTCTTGAAGAATTAAAAAGATTAGCTTCAGATAATAATACAACAGGAGCGTCTATATTTGATCTTGGTAATATTATACAAAGTAGCTCCATGAGTGAAATTAACGGAGTTATGAAAAACATTGAGCGTAAGATTCAACAACAAAGAGCTCAGGAACAAGAACATGAAATGAAGCTCTCACAAGCTGAGATTGAAGCTCAAGCAAACGAGAAGGCTCTTGAAAGAGATAGTGAAGCTCTTGAGAATGAGAAGGATAGAAGACGGGATATACTGGTTGCAGAAATTAAAGCAGCTGGGTATGGTGCAATGATGGATATAAATGCAAATCAACAAAGTGATTATCAAGATGCTATGGAAGGTATTAGAAAATCTGAAGAGTTTAATCAGGTAATGAACTTTGATCAGCAAAAAGAAGCTAATGAAAATCAACGTTTCAGAGATAGTCAAAATCTTGAAAGAGAAAAGATAGCTGCTGATAAAGAAAAGAAACAAATTGAGCTTGAGATTGCTAGGGAAAATAAAACAAAATCAGAATTACAAGCTGCTGGCAAGCTTAAAAAACAAAATGATGCTAAGAAGAAAAAGTAAATTAGCTATATAATTCAAATAAATCTCTAACAGCTGATAAATATATAATGTTTAATTATATAATTTTACCTATATTACTTTATCAGCATAACATTAAAAATCAATAATATGCCTGAAAACAAAACAGAAACAACAGAAACAACAGTAAGTGTAGTAGAGATCGATAATATCGATGATCTTCTTGGAACCCCAGGAGCAGATAATATAATGCTTCCTGATGAAAAGAAACCTACACTATTTAGTAAAAATGTAATCAGTACTCAATTTCTTGACAATGAGCCAACTACAGAAAATTCAGAAGAAGAATCTTCTGATGATGAAAAGAAAAACGAAACAACAAAAAGAAAGCCAGAAGAGCCAATTGATACATCAATCATAGATATCCCTGGTGATGATGTAGAAGAAGAAAAACGTAAACCAGGAAGACCTAAAGCGCAAGATAAAGATTTAATAGGCTTCGTTTCTAGTTTAATTGATGAGGGTTTAATAACCCCTTTTGATGATGATAAACCTTTTGAAGAGTATACATCTCAAGACATTAAAGAACTTATAGAAGAGAATTTTAAATTTAAAGATAAGAAAGCTAAAGAAGAAGCTCCTGGTGAATTTTTTAATTTATTACCAAATGAATTAAAAATTGCTGCTAAATATGCTGCAGATGGCGGTAAAGACTTTAAAGGTTTATTTAGACATCTTGCCGCAAAAGAAGAAATTAATGATCTAAGTGTTACAAATGAAGACGATCATGAGAATATTGTAAGAGCTTATCTACATGCTACTAAATTTGGTGACTCTGAATTCATTGAGAGCGAAATAGAAAAATGGAGAGATAGAGATGAATTAGAAGGATACGCTACTAAATTTAAACCGAAATTAGATAATCTTCAAGACCAAATTATAGAACAAAAGATTAGAGCTCAAGAAGAATCTAATAAAAGACGAGCAGCGATTGCAAAAAATTATAGTGACAGTATCTATGATACATTAGATAAAGATAATCTTAATGGACTTAAATTAGATAATAAAACAAAGAGTGCTTTATTTACTGGGTTAATTCAACCCAATTATCCAGCATCTAATGGTTCTAAAGTTAATCTATTAGGATATCTTCTTGAAAAACATCAATATATAGAACCTAACCATGGTTTAATTGCTGAAGCTCTTTGGTTACTTAATGATCCAGAGAATTATAAAGCTAAGGTAAGAGAAAGTGCTGAAAAACAAACAACTGAAAAACATGTGCGGATGCTCAAAACAGAACAGGCGAACAAACAGGGATCGTCAAATAGCGAAGATGAAAGATCTGACTCAAAGAGTCCAAAAATCCCAAGACCGTCGAAAGCATTCTTCAAACGTTAAATCTAAATCAAATATAAAAATAACAAACTAAATTAATTAAACTATGCCAACTCCAGTATTAAATAATGGTTTATTTTTGAGGGACACCAATTATCAGGCGTCTTCTCATATAGACTCTTATCACTTAATGAATATGCTGAAGACTGCAGAACCCCAAGATATGGGGGCTGTTGAGTTATGGGCAATGACTCAGAAAGTTGAAATGCCGCTCTACCAAATATCAAGTTTTGGTGGAAAGAACGTAATCCCAGTAACAAATAGTCGCGGGGAATGGAAATGGAATACTCCCATTTCTAATGACCTGCCTTATATTATTGAGGATATAGAATCAGGAAACGCAACAAAAGGCGTTGATGGTACTCCCTTTAAAATCAAAATCAATCGTAGAGAATTTGGTCATGGTGATATTATCACATATGATAAATACAACGGTTGTGAGATGTATGTAACTGCAGATGATATATTACCTATGGGTGATGGATTTATCTACACTGTTCAATTAGTTAATAATGATAACTATAAGTTCTTAGATAATAAGTACTTACAGAATGGTACTAAGTTATTTAGAAAAAGTTCTGCCCGTGGAGAATACGGTGAGAGATTTTCTGATATTTCAGTACGTTCAGGTACTCGTGAGTTCTACAACTTCGTAGGTGGAGCTGAAGCTCACGTTCATTATTCTGTTTCTTCTCGTGCTGATCTTATGATCAAAGGTGGAATGAACGCTGATGGTACAGTTCCTGTAACAGAAATCTGGCGTAACTTTGATGGTAATGTTGATCCATCAATCTCAAAGATTGAGGATATGATTGGTAAAATGGGTAAAGACTATGTTAAAAGAGCTATGCAAAATGGTTCCTTAACTCGTTCTTTCTTAACTAATCTTGAAACTGCACATCTTAGTAAGATTTCAAATGATATTGAAAATTATTTAATGTGGGGACACGGTGGTCGTGTTAAACAAGATGGTCCAGATGACGTACGTTTATCTGTTGGTCTTTGGAAACAACTTGATAACTCATTTAAACGTATATATAATAAGAACAATTTCACACTTGAATTATTCCGTGCAGAGATTTATAATTTCTATGCTGGAAAAGTTGAATTCAAAGGACCAGATCCTCAGCGTACATTAATTGTACAAACAGGAATGGGTGGAATGAGACTTGTTAACGAAGCAATTAAAGCAGAAGCTGTTAACTCAGGTCTTGTTATTCAAGCTGCTTCAAACAACGGTATTGGTGCGATAACTGGTCAAGGTATGGATCTGAATTATGGATTCTCTTTCACTAGTTATATAATTCCATTCTTAGCTAACGTTAAGTTTGTACTTAATCCAGCATTCGATAACATTCATACAAATGATATTGAAAACCCAATCATTGATGGTTATCCATTAAGTTCATATAACTTTATCGTATTTGATATTACAGATACAGGTAATGATAATATCTACTTATTGAAACTTGATTGGGATAATCAACTTAGATGGTGGTATCAAAATGGTACTATGGATTATATGGGACGTACTGGATTTGCATCTAGCGGACAATTCAATGGATATCGAGTATATATGACTCAGACTATGCCAGCGATTTGGGTTAAAGATCCAACCAAAGTTCTTAAAATTGTTATGAGAAACCCTATTACAGGCGGATCATTCTAATCATAATATCATGAAAAAGGAGAGTATGATGCTCTCCTTTTTTTTTCTTTAATTTAAAACTAAAAAAAAAATTTAATATCATGCCCAACGAATTTAATATTAAAAAAAAGTTTAACTGGCAGTTTCTTGGTAAGAAGAAACCTATAGTATTTACAGCTTTATTAACTCAAGATGATGTAGATGCTCCTACTATGGTTGTGTTGGAAAATACAATAGGTTCAGAGCCATCATTAAGCTATGATGGTGTAGGACAGTATTCTCTGATCTTTGGTAGTAACGTTATGCCTGCAGGTAAAACAACTGTTTCTATAGGAAATAATATAGTAACAGGAGCATTAGCAAGCGTTTTATCAGATACATCTAGAATAAATATATTTACATTTTCAGCTGTTGATGCTACACCAGGTGATAGTGGTTTACTTAATACACCGATTAAAGTAATTGTATATCCTTAATGGACAAATTTAGACCTTTATCTCCTGATCCTTTTATTATAAAGGATGAGGATATGACATTGGCCAGATTTGGCCATATAAATGCTATTGTAGATCAACTGAATGAGGTAATCCCCTCTTCAGTTGGTTTAATGTATCAATCCCAATACGATCC
>Ga0307378_10006310_pt1 | contig 16276 bp, 14 predicted proteins | sample UN1MG_FD_202238 | JGI IMG/M metagenome (GOLD analysis project Ga0307378, IMG submission 202238) | Soil microbial communities from Risofladan, Vaasa, Finland - UN-1 | ecosystem: Environmental > Terrestrial > Soil > Coastal area > Acid sulfate soil | place: Finland: Risofladan, Vaasa | collected... | reverse complement strand
TTATGGAGCTAAACGACAAGGAAGACAAGGCGAAGGGCCGCCATGGGTGGGCAGTACGCCGGAAGATGGCGCAGGGGCACAGCATGCTGTGCCCCTGCGCCATCTTCGCTTCTCGACCCCCGGACGCCGAGAGGCGTCATCCCTTTGGGCGCGCGGGGCCCCCCGCACAGGCCTCCAGGCGCTCGCGGGCGTTGCGGAATGCCTCCTCGAGCTCGGGGGGCACGTCCTGGGCCAGGTCCTGAAATTCCACCTTGGGCGGGGCGAGGCCGAGGGCGACCGCGACTCCGTAGAGGATGGCCTCCGGCCGCGGCGGACACCCCGGCACGTAGAAATCCACCGGCAGCACCTTATCCACACCGCCGATGATGTTGTAGCTGTCATACCAGATGCCGCCGCCGACCGAGCAGGAGCCGAAGGCGAAAACGAGCTTCGGATTCGGCACCGCCTCGTAGAGGCGCCGCAGCGCGGGCAGCACCTGGCGCGTTACCGGCCCCGAGACGAGCAAGACGTCGGCATGGCGCGGCGAGCCCACGAGCTTGATGCCGAAGCGCTCGGCGTCGTAGTAGGGGGTGAGGACGTTGATGATCTCGATGTCACAGCCGTTGCAGGCGCCGGTGTTGGTGTGATACACCCACAGCGACTTGGGCAGCACCTTCGCCGACAGCGATTTGAGAATGCTCACTTGTGTTAACCTCTCTCGGGGCGGGAGGCAAGCTCCTGCCCTACGGTCGCCCCGACAGTGCTTCGCAGGGGCGCAGGGCCGTGCGCCCCTGCCTCATTTCCCCAGGGCGATCAGCGTCTGCCCCGCCGGCAACAAGACACGGGCGGCGCGATCGAGCAGCGGGTACAAGAGCTGCGGATAGACGCCGAGCACCAGGCACAACAGCGCCAGCGCCACCATCGGCGCCCACACCGACGCCGGCACCTCCCGCACCTGGTCGAGGTGCAGGCGATCGGTCTGCGGCCGGCCCCAGAAAATCGCGTAGGCCGCGTGTACCAGCACCACCAGCGTCAGCACCCCGGTGCCGATGGCAATGCCCGCCGCCCACCACATGTGGGCGTCCGCCGCGGCGAGGTAGATGGTGATCTTGCTCATGAAGCCGTTGAACGGCGGCATGCCGCTGAGAGCCAGCGCGCCGACGAAGAAACAGGCCGAGGTGATGGGCATCTTGCGCCCCAGGCCGCCCAGGTCGTGGATGCTGCGGATGCCGGTGGCGTACATGATGGCGCCCGCGCTCAGGAACAGCAGCGCCTTGTAGATGGCGTGATTGACGAGGTGAAAGATGCCGCCGTAGAAGCCGAGATAGGTGCCGATGCCGAAGGCCATCAGGATATAGCCCATTTGGCTCACCGAGCTGTAGGCGAGCAGGCGCTTGATGTCGGTCTGGACGATGGCCATGACGATGCCGAGCACCATGGTGAAGGCGCCGAGCCCGACGAGGAAGACAGTGATGGTCGGCCAGGTGGGATAGAAGATCGTGACGGTGCGGGCGAGGGCGTAGATCGCCATCTTGAGCATGACGCCGGAGAGCAGGGCGCTGACCGGGCTGGGGGCCTCGGCGTGGGCGTCGGGCAGCCAGGGATGGAAGGGGGCGATGCCCGCCTTGGTGCCGAAGCCGACGATGAGCAGCGCCGCGATGACGATGACCATGCTGCGGGGAAAGTCCGGCGCCACCTCGCGGATGCGGGTGATGAGCAGCGCGCCGGCGCCCGAGAGCCCGGGCTGGGAGGCCGCGGCCGCGTACATCAGCACCGACCCGAAGAGGGCGAAGGTGATGCCCACCGTCAATAACATCAGGTACTTGTAGCCCGCCTCCAGCCCGCGCCGGTCCCAGTAGAAGGCAACCAGCAGGCCGGAGGCGATGGTGGTCGCCTCCACCGCGACGTAGAGCATGATGATGTTATTGGTCACCACCCCCCACAGCATGGTGGCGATGAAGGCCAACAGCAGGCCGTAGAAGGTGTTGAGCCGCTGCTCGGTGATGTCGCGCCAGTGGATGGCGGTCTGGTGGCGCATGTAGCGAATGGAGTAGATGCACGCCAGCAGCCCCACCACGCTGATCACCAGCACCAGCGTCATGCTCAGGCCGTCCACCCGCAGCTCCTCGCCCCAGGTGGTAAGCACCGTTTTGCGGGCCAGCACCTGTTGCAGCATGAGGAAGGCGATGCCGGTGGTGGCGGCAGCGCCCAGTACCACCACCGTGTTGCGCCCGGCGATGCTCACTCGCCCCAGCAGGTAGCAGATGAGGCCGGCCGCCGCCGGCACCATCAGCAGCAGCGCGGGTAGTATTGACACTACCTGATTAGGCATGTACGCTTCCTCGTTTGCCGGTTGTAGGGGCGTGATTCATCACGCCCACTTGGACGGGGCGCAATGAATTGCGCCCCCACGCTTCCTTGGTGCCTTTGTGCCTTGGTGGTTCTCACCAGTGCAGCTCCGACAGCTTGTAAGTGTCGGTGGACCCGAACTTCTGGTAGATCCCGGAGATGATGTAGAGCAGCAGATAGACGGTGATGACGACCTCGGTGGCGATCCCCACCAGGGCGGTCTCGCGGATGCCGGGCGCCAGGCTGATCAGGCTCAGGTGCACCGCATTCTCCAGCAGGCACAAGCCGACCACGGTCTTAATGGCGTCGCGGCGGGACAAGATGGCGTAGAGGCCGATGACGAACACCGTCAGCGCGACCGCGAGATTGGTGCGAAAGACCTCGTGGGTGGCGACGGTGGTGGGCGCCAGGAAATCGGCGTGGGCGTGGGTGAGCTTGTAGAAGCTGACGAGGATGATGCTGGCGAGGATGACCGACGGGCCGAAGCCGATGATGGCGCGCACCTCGCGATCGGTGGTGCGTCGCACGTAGGACAGCAGCAGCCACGGCGTGATGATCGCCTTGGTGATCAACGCCACCCCCGCCCACCAGTAGAGCGTGGGGTTGCCGGCGGCGAAGGTGAGGATGAGCGCACAGATGAGCAGCGCTTGCACCAGGTAGGCGATGGCGGCTACCCGCAGGTTGCGCGCCTCCACCGCGCTCACCGAGGTGATGATCATGATGAGGCTCAGGGTGCCGATCAAGCTATCGTTGTACATGTGAGCTGATTCCTCTCGCGACCGACATCGGCTCTACCTGGCTTCCGCCTGCCGCTCCGGTTCCGGCTGCGGCTGGCGGAAGCCGGTGACCTGCATCTCGTCGAGCGCGGTGGGCGGGATATAGCAGCGCCCGCAGCGCTGGCAGGGACCCATGAAGATCTCGGCGCGAATGCGCAACTGGTGGCTGTCGTTGGTGGCGGTCTCGAACTCGCGCGTGAGGGTGATCGCCTGCTCCGGGCACACCTCCTCGCAGCGTCCGCAGTGGACGCAGCGCTCCAGCTCGAGCTCCAGCACGCGCTTCTCCGGCGACGGATCGGAGACGCGGATGAGACGCGTCGGACAGACCTCGGCGCAGCCGCCGCAGCCGATGCACCGGTTGACGTCTATCACCACCCGCCCGCGAAAGCCCTCCGGGCTCTCCATCGGCACCAGCGGATAGGGCAGCGTGACCTTCCCCGCGCGCAGGCAGATGAGCGCTTCCTTGAGCTTGCTCGTGAACATCGGCGCCTCCTCACTTCCCGATCATCGTAAACGGAATCGCCGCCAGCGCGAAGATGATGACGCGGGCGAAGTAGGTCATGGATTGGTCAATGCGCAGCCGGGGATTGACGACATCTATCAGCCCCACCAGCACCACCACTACGAACGCTTTGGCCAGGGTCGCGACGACGTTGAGCGCCGCCGCCCCCAGGTCCGGCCACGGCACGAACACCTGCACCAGCAGCACCGAGAACAGCAGCAGCCGCATGTGGAAGCACCACTTCATCAGCGCTAACCGCGGCCCGCTGAGCTCGATGAACGGCCCGCCCATGATCTCCTGATCAGCCTCGGCGATGTCGAAGGGCAGCTTGCCGGCCTGCGCCTGCAGCGCCAGGAAGAAGGCGGCGCCGGCGATGACGGTGGAGACGTAGGGGTGATGCGCGAGCTGCCAAGCGACCATGCCGTCGAAGCGCAGGGTGCCCGCCTTGAGCGCCGCCACCACCAACGCGACCGCCATCACCGGCTCGGTGGTGAGCATCATCATCATCTCCCGGCTGCCGCCGACCGCGGCGTAAGGGCTGCCCGAGGCGAAAGCGACCAGCATGACGCCCACCCCCGCCAGCGTCAGGATGTAGAGCAGAACGATGAGGTCGCTCGATCCCCCCAAGGGAACGCCGGCGCCCATGGGAATGAGCAGGGCGACCAGCAGCACCGCCGCCATCACCAGCACTGGGGCCGCGCGGAACATCAGGCTCCCCGTGGAACGCAGGTCCTCCTTGCCCAAAAGCTTCAGCAGGTCCAGGTAGGGCTGGATGATGGGCGGCCCCTGGCGCGAATGAATGCGCGCTTTGAGCTTGCGGATTACCCCCTCCAGCAAGGGTGACAGCAGCAGCACCACCAGCACCTGGACGATGCCCACTATCAGCGGGTAACCCATCTAGCTCCTCCGCTCGCTCTTCCCGCGCGACAGCGCCAGCAGCTCGTCGTTGCTGTACACCCGCGTCTGCGCGCGCTCGACGTCCACCACCTCCACCCGCTCGGTGCAGGAGAAGCAGGGGTCAATGCTCCCCAGGGTGATGGGGACGTCGGCGATCTCCTGATCCTGCACCATCGCCGGGATGCACTGCAGGTTGGGGTAGGTCGGCGCGCGCACGCGCCAGCGCTCGGGGCGGTTGTTGTCGCCGGTCAGCACGTAGTGGATGGCCTCGCCGCGCGGCGCCTCGACCATGCTGATGCCCTCGAGGCCGGCGGGAATCTCGTCCTCAATCGGCGTCACCAGCGGCCCCTCCGGCATCTCCGCCAGCCCCTTGCGAATCTGACGGATGGACTCGAAGGTCTCCTCCACCCGCACCAGGGTGCGCGCCAACACGTCGCCCTCGTCGTGGTAGCAGACCTTGGGCTCGAGCTCGGGATAGGCGGCGTAGGGATGATCCACGCGCGCGTCGCGCGGGTGCCCCGAGCCGCGCACCGTCGGCCCGACGGCACACATCGCCCGCGCGTGTTCATAGGTCAGGGGGCCGACGTCCTTCAGCCGCAGCATGAGGGTCGAGTCGCCGGGCAGGGCGTCGGCGACCGCCAGCGTTTCCTTCTCGATCTTGTCGAGCACGTCGAGGACCTTGGGGTGAAGCTCCTTGGGAATGTCGCGGCGCACGCCGCCGATGATGTTCATGCCGTAGGTCTTGCGGTTGCCGGCGATCTGCTCGCACAGCCACATGATGGGCTCGCGGATGCGCCAGCTCTGCATGAGCAGGGTGTCGAAGCCGATGATGTGGGTGGCGATGCCCAGCCACAGCAGGTGGGAATGGACGCGCTCGATCTCGAGCATTAGGCTGCGGATGTAGCGCGCGCGGGGCGGCGGCTCGATGCCGGCCGCCACTTCGACCGCCTGGCAGTAGCAACTGGAATGGATGAAGCCGCAGATGCCGCAGATGCGCTCGGCGATGAAGGGGATCTCGTTGTAGTTGAGGACCGTGTCGCCCAGCTTCTCGATGCCGCGGTGGTTGTAGAACCCGCGGTAGTCGCAGCCGACGACCCGCTCCCCGTCCACGAACAGGCGGAGCTGCGCGGGCTCCTCCAGCACCGGGAAGAACGGCCCGATGGGCAGCACGGTCGCCCCCGGCGGCGGCTCCTTCAATTGCACCCGCGCCCCCTCGTCGGCGGGCGGTTTGAGGTCGTACGCCACGTCCCTGCGCAGGGGGTGCACCCCCGCCGGCCAGTCGTCGGCCAATACCAGCCGCCGTGGGTCGGGGTGGCCCTCCGCCTCGACCCCAATCAGATCCTGGAACTCCCGCTCCGACCACCCCGCCCCCGGCACCACCGGCGTGATGGATTGAATCTTCGCGTCGTTGGGATCAACCTCAGCCACTAGGCACACGTAGCCGTGGTCTTCGTCCATGGCGAAGATGTGGTTGATCTCGTAACCGCGGTGGGCCTGGCGGCGGTCGGTGCCCGCCGTAATCAGGAAGCGCGCGCCCACCTGGTTGAATAGATAGTCCGCCATGGGCACGATCGCTTCCTTGTCGAGCCGCACGTACAGGGTGCGGTCCACCGGCTCGCGCGACTCTATGAACCCGCGGCCGGCGCGCTGCTTGATGCCGGCCAGCAGCCCGTTATTTGAGAAATACATCGTTCTCATATCCTCCTGCCCCGGGGCGAAGCCGCCCGAGGGCTGTAAGCCCTTTGTGGCGCAGGCTTCCAGCCTGCGAACGCCTAACCCCTCACCACCAGGAACAGCAGCGCCAGCACCACGATCACGCCAATCACCTGCCACAGCATGTATATCTGGGGAATGCCGACGTGGGTGCGGCTCAAGCGTTCCGCCAGCCGCCCGCCCCCGCGCACCAGTGGCGCGTACAGCCACGAATCGAGGTCGAAGACGCGCGGGACCCAGCCCGGCAGCGCAACCCGCGGCAGCCGCACCCGCGGGTAAATGCCCGCGAACGCACGGTTGAAGGGTGCGAACACCCCCTGCGCGCGGAAACGCACCAGCTCGTCCGCGTGCTCCTCGCCGCAGTACCAGGTGCCCACCACGCGCACCGGCGCCCCACCCAGTCGCATGATGCCATAGCTGACCACCATCAGGCCCGCCAGCAGGCCCAGCAGCAGCAATGGGTTCCACGCCGCCGCTGCCACCGTGCGGCCGGCGACCAGCTGCAGCGTCCAGTTCGAACCCGCCAGGATCTGCGCCGGCGCCGCCAGCTCCAGACCCGGCGCCTGCAGCATGCCGTAGATCGCGCGGGCGACCCACACCGGCGCCAGCCCCAGGGCGACGCAGACCGCCGCCAGCAGCACCTGCGCGGTCGTCATCGTCCACGGCAGGCCGCGGCCGCGGCCGCCGGCGATTGCGGCCGGCTTGCCCATGAAGGCGATGCCGACGAATTTCATCGCGTACGCCAGGCTCACCACGCTCACCATGAGGGCGATCAGACCCACCGCCAGGAACACCGGATAGTGCAGGCCGCCGACGATGGATGCGTGGTAGAGCATCCACTTGCTGACGAAGCCGTTGAGCGGCGGCAGGCCCGCCAGCGCCAGCGCGCCGACGCCCGCGGTCACGGCGGCGACGGGCATGACCGCAGCCAAACCGCCGACGCGGTTAAGGTCGCGGGTGCCGGTGACATAGACGATGCTGCCGGCGTTGAGGAAGAGCAGGGACTTGAAAGCGGCGTCGTTGACCAGATGGTAGAATGCCGCGAGCAGCGCGAGCGCCCCGAACAGCGGCCCCGGTGCGGGCAGGCGCAGAAACGCAAGCCCAACGCCCAAACCCATCAGGATGTAGCCCATCTGACCGATGCTGGAGAATGCAAGCAGGCGCTTGCAATCATTCTGCTGGACGGCGGCGATGCTGCCGATGACCGCGGAGGCAACGCCGAAGGCGGCGATCACCAGCCCCCAGGCGACGACCGCGTCGGCGCTCAGGGCCGGGAAGGCGTGCCACAGGAAGACGCGGGCAATCCCGTAAACTCCCATCTTGCTCATCACACCGGAAAACACGGCGGTAGCGCTGGAGGGCGCGGCCGGGTAGGCGTCGGGCAGCCAGTCGCCGAACGGGTACATGCCCGCCTTGGTGCCGAAGCCGATCAACCACATCGCCAGCACCAGGTGCAGCAGCCACGGTCGCGCCTGCGCCATGCCCGCCAGCGACACCTGCGCGGAGGCGAAACCGAATTGGTGCACGGGGCCCGCCTTCCAGGTGATGATCGCCGCCGCGAACATGAGCGCGCTCGCGGCGTGAGTCATCAGGAAGTACTTGAAGCCCGCGCGCAGGTTAACCGGGTTCTCGCGCTCGAACACCACCAGGAAGTAGCTGGCGAGCGTCATGAACTCCCAGAAGATGAGGAAGAAGAACCAGTCGGCGACGCAGACCACGCCGATCATCCCCGCGATGAACAGCAGCAGCGGGCCGTAGTAGCGGGCGAGGTTCTGCTCCGGGTACGACTCCATGTAGTCTATGGAGTAGAGGGTGGCGATCAGCGCCCCGACCACGATCAGGATCAGGAAGAGCGCGCTCAGGGCGTCAACGGTGAAGGTCAGCTCCGCCCCTAGACCGGGAACCGCGAAACCGGATAGGTAGCTGGCTTCGTGGCCGGTGATCAGGATCGGCAGCGCAACGGTCGCCGCCAGCGCGGCGGCGACCGCGACGAAACCGAGCGCCACCCAGCCTGCGCCGCGGCGATCGCGAGCCATCGCCGCGCTCACCCCCGCGCCGCCCACCAGAATGCCGATCGCGTACAGCACCAGCTCCGGCGACATCGTCTCCGAGAACATCGGGCTCTCTCCCTCACTACCGCGGATACGGGATGTGCTCGACCAGCGGGATGCCGACGACCGGCGCCAGGACGCACATCACGATCAGCGCCAGCAGCGCGATCGTCATCGGCGCCGGCAGCGGATTATGCTGCACCGCCAGCACCGGCGCCGATGGTTCGCCCAGAAACACCTTCTGCGCGACGTAGAGCATCCACGCGAACGAAATCAGGCTCTCCAGCAGCACCAACCCCAGGATCACGGGGCCGAATCCACCGCTCACCTGCAGCGATCCCGCCAGCAGGTAAAACTTGCTCCAGAAGCACGCCAACGGCGGCACCCCGGTCACCGCCAGCACCCCGACTATGAACGCCACGCCCACCAGCGGCAGCTTGCGTCCCACCCCGCTGAGCTCGCGGATGGAGCGCGTGCCGGTGGCGTAGGCGATGGCGCCCACGCTCAAGAAGAGGGTGCTCTTGGCGAACCCGTGATTGATGATGTGCAGCACCCCGCCGCGGAAGGCGAGCCCCGAGCCCAGCAGGCCCATGGACACCCCCAACAGCACGTAGCTCAGGTGGGCGATGGTCGAGTACGCGAGCAGGCGCTTGAGGTCGTCCTGTGCGAAGTAGAGGGTCAGCGCCATGAACATGGTCGCCAGCGCCATCACCGCCGCCAGCACTCCCATCTCCGGCGGCAGCGACCAGCTCGACGATACCACGCGCGCGATCAGATAAACCCCTGCCTTGACCATCGCCGCCGCGTGCAGGTAGGCGCTGATGGGGGTCGGCGCCTCCATCGCGTCCGGCAGCCAGGTGTGGAACGGGATCTGCGCCGCCTTGGCCCAGGCCGCGATGAGCAGGAACACAAACACCAGGTTGCGCAGGCCGGGCCCCAGCTCGGCCAGCGCGGTGAACCCAAATGACTTGGTGAAGATGAACAGGATGAACAGCGCCACCAGGAAGAACAGCCCCCCGAAGTGGGTGATGATGAAGGCCTTGAACCCCGCTTGCAGCGACTTCTCTTCCTGCGTGTGGGAGATGAGGGCCCAGGAGCACATGGTGGTCAGTTCCCAGAAAATGAAAAGCTGCAGCAGGTTGGGCGAGACCGCGACCCCGACCATGGCGGCGATGAACAGCAGCAGCCAGAAGTTATAGCGACCCAGCCCTTCCCCCAGCGCGTGCTCGCGGTTGCGATCGCTCATGTAGGTGACGGAGTAGAGCACCACCAGCAGCCCGACGCCGGTGATGACGATAAGCATGAGGCTGGTGAGGGGGTCAATCAGGACCCCGAACAGCCCTACCTCCTCCAGCCGCTCGAGCCAGGGCATCTTGCCGAAGACCCTGGTGAACGTGCCGGGGAAGAGCTGCGCCACCGCCCATACCGCGAGGCCGGCAGTGACCGCGGCCGCTCCGGTCGCGACCGCGTGCACCGCGCGGCCGCGCAGCCCCGCCACCACTATCGCGCCCAGCAGCGGCACCACCATCAGTAGAACCAGGACTATGAGCATCCTCTCACCTCTGCACGCTCGCCCGCCGGTAGGGGCGCACGGCCACACGCCCCTATGTGCGGCACCGCCTCCGCTGTTCATCGGGCGCGCTGTCCCTAGGCCCGTTGGGCCGGGACGGCGGCAAAGCCTAGCCGAATCGCGCCCCTACTCACCCACAGCAGGTCCCAGCGCTTCGCGGATCGCAGCGGCGATGCCATCCACCGTTGTTGCCACCGCCGGCATCAAGCCCGCGCCGGGCGCCAGCGACGCTGGTTGCACTCCCACCAGCACGCAGTGCTGTCCCGCCTGCTCCCGCAGGTAATGCATGACTAGCCCCAGCCCCGAGCGGTGCGTCACGCAACTCCGCCGGGGCAGGTCCTGCTGCTCCAGCAGCACCGCCTGCCCGGGCCGCCCCCCGAAGTCCACCGCGTCCACGAACACCACCGTTGTCGCCCCCGAGTCCGCCATCGGCCCCAGGTAGCGCTCGGGCGTGTCCCCCACATCGAGCACGCTCAGGCCGGACCCCGCCGGGGACGGTTCCGCCACACCCGGCGCCTCCCACTGACGCAGCTTTTCCACCACGGCAGGTCCAACGCCATCATCGCCGCGGCCGGCATTGCCAACGCCTACCACCAGCGCGCGGCCGCGCAGCGCCCGCCGCAGGTCCGCGACCAGCCCGCCGCTTACTCCAGCAGGCCCTTCATCTGCTTGTAGCTGAATACCGGGCCGTCCCGACATACGTACTTGTGTCCGATGCAGCAGTGGTTACACTTGCCCACGCCGCACTTCATATGGCGCTCGAGGGTGGAGATGATGCTCTCCTCCGCGAAGCCCATGCTCACCAGGTCCTGGATGACGAAGCGGATCATCACCGGCGGACCGCAGATGAAGGCCACGGTGTCGCGGGGCCGCAGGTCGGCCTGCGGGAAAAGCGTGGGCACCATGCCCACGCGACCGTCCCACCCCGGCTCGGCGCGGTCCACGGTGACCATGAGCTTGAGGTCGGAGCGCTGCTCCCACTCTTTGAGCTCGGCCTTGTAGACCAGGTCGGTGGGCGTGCGCGCGCCGTAGAGGATGGTGATGTCGGCGAACTGGTCGCGCTCGTCGAGCATGTTGTGGATGAGCGAGCGCAGCGGCGGCAGGCCGATGCCGCCGCCGATGAAGAGAATGTTGCGCCCCTGCACCTCGGCGAACGGGAAGTGGTTACCCAGCGGGCCGCGAATACCGACTTCGTCGCCGGCGCGCATCCCGTGCAGGGCGGCGGTGAGGCCGCCGACGGCGCGGATCGTGATCTCGAAGTTCTGCCTGCGGGTGGGAGACGAGGCGAAGCCGAAGGGGGCTTCCCCGAGGCCGAACACCGACAACTCGACGAACTGGCCGGGGCGCCAGGTGAAGGCGTCGTGCGCCTCGTCGTCGCGAAAGCGAAAGACGAAGGTCTTGGTGTCGGGCGTCTCGTCGCGCACCTCCACGATGCGCGCGATCTGCGGCAGGTAGATGTTGGGCTTGGCCTCGACTACTTCCATTGCGCTCTCCTGATGCCTTCGCCGATCTCCGGCAGGCCGAGGCGGATGCCGGGGCAAACGCGGGTGCAGCGCCCGCAGCCGACGCAGCCCTGCATGCCGTCGCGGGCGACGTACTGATAACTGATCTTATGGAAGAGCCGGCGCTTGACGCGGTGCAAGCGCTCCGGGCGCGGGTTATGGCCGGAGGCCTCGCGGGTGAGGCCTGCGTATTGGCAGGAATCCCAGCGCCGACTGCGCACCCCGTCCCCGTTGACCTGCGCGTCGGTCACGTTGAAGCAGTAGCAGGTGGGGCAGATGTGGGTGCAGCCGCCGCAAGCCAGGCACCACTCCGCCATCTGTCGCCACAGCTCGTCGTCCACGCTGTCGAGCGACACCTTGCGACTCGAGGCGGCGAAGTAAAGCCGCGGCTCCGGCGGGAACTGCTTCTCGGCCTCCGTCTCCAGGGCGTAGCGGCGCGCCAGGTCCTCGTCCGACGCGGGCGCAAAGAGCTCTGCCGCCGCCTGTACCAGCTCCTCGCCGCGCGGCGTGTCCACCTCCGCCAGGTAGTGGTCGCCGCCGAGGTCGGTGAGCTGCACGTCGTGGCCCCCGCCCGCGGGCAGGAAGGGGCCGGTGTTCGAGCACACGCAGAAGCACTCGCCTCGCGGCTGATGGCACGCCAGGGCGACCAGAGCCGTGTTGGCGCGGCGCGTCGCGTAGTAGGTGTCAGGCAGGTCCTGGGCTGCCAGCGTGAGGTCGAGGAACCGCACCGCGCTCACATCACAGCAGCGCATGCCGAAAAGCACGCGCTTCTCCTGATCGTAGAGGGGGGCGACCTCGTAGCCGCCGTTGCGCCGGTAGCGCAGCATCGGCTCGACCTGGGGGAAGAGGAAGCGCTTGGGGGCATCCTGCGTGTTGGCGTAATCGAGGGTGGCCTCATCGGGCGTGGCGATGCGCTCGAACGCCACGTCGTCGCCGTGCAGGCGCACTGGCGCAATCACCTCTGCCTGCGCTTGCAGCGCCGCCAACCACTCCCGCCAGCGGCCCTTCTCCAACCTCAACGCTCGGCTCATCGTGCCACCTCTCACTCCGAGGCGGCGGTGACGCTCACCGCCACCGGGGGATACACTTGGTGCCCCTCCACCTCGCCCGCGCTCGCGCCGCCAAACACCTCTCGCGCCTGCTCGCGCAGATGATACGGCATCGCCAGTGTGCGCGCCGGCATCTGGGGGTCGAGCCGGAGCTGCGCGTGCGCCTCCCCGTGCGCCGATACCAGCTTGACCCGGAAGCCCTGCCGCAGTTGCAGCTCCTGAGCGTCATTCGGGTGCATGCGCACATAGCCGGCGGGGAAATCGGCGGCGCCGATGCCGTACTCGCGCCGCAGCATGTCGCAGTGGCGAGTCGTGGCATCGGTCGCCCAGCGCTCGGCCGTGGGATCGAGCGCCAACACGAAGGGGTATGTGCTATCGCCCCCCGGCGCCGGCGCCGCCGGCGGGCACGCCAGGGGCCGCAACCCCAACCCCTTCAAGTGCAGGTGCTGCCCGTTGCCGTTGGCGCTCGGCCAGTAGGCGCCCCAGCCCTGCTCCAGCCGCTCGTAGGTGATCCCCCGATAGGCCGGCGTCAGCGCCGCGATCTCCGCCATCACCGCCGCCGGCGACTGGTAACGCCACGTTGCCCCCAGGCGGGCGGCGAGGTCGCAGATGATCTCCCAGTCCGGGCGCGCCTCGCCCGGCGGCGCCACCGCGCGGCGCACCCGCTGCACGCGGCGATCGGTCGCGGTCGTCGTGCCGTCCTTCTCCGCGAACGCGGCCGCCGGCAAGACCACGTCAGCCAACTGCGCGGTCTCGGTCATGAACAACTCTTGCACCACCAGGAAGTCCAGCGCCGCCAGGCGCTGCCGGGCTTGCGCCGGATCGGCCGCCCCTTGCACGATGTCCGCGCCCATGACGTAGAGGCCCTTCACGCTGCTGAGCAGGTCCGGCAGCGACTTGCCGGCGGGCGCGGGCAAGCGGCACCCCCATGCCTGCTCGAACGCTGCCCGCGCCTCGGCGTCGCCCATGCTTTGCCCGCCCGTCAACAGCCCCGGCGCCAGGCCCATATCCAAGGCGCCCTGGAAGTTGTTCTGCCGCGCCAGGGGGAACAGCCCCATCGCCGCCTCACCCACATGGCTGGTCAGCGCGACGAGATTGGTGAGGGCGGTAGCCATGGTGGCGGCGCCAGGATGCTGACCGACGCCGCTGGAGTAGAGCACTACGCTCTTGCGCGCGCCGCCGCACAGCCGCGCCGCCAGGTCGAGCTGGGCCGGCGATACGCCGGTTGCCTGCTCCACCTGCTCGAGGCTGAAGCTCGACAGGCTGGTCACAAACTGATCGTAGCCATCCCAGTCGTGATCAAGCGCGGACGAGTCCAGCAGCCCCTGGTCGCGCACCGACTTCACCAGGCCGCACAGCAACGTCGGCTCGGTGCCGGCCCGGGGTTGCAGGCACACCTCCGCCACCGCCGACATCTGCGTGGGCAGAGCCGAGATGACGATGAGCTTGGCGCCGCGGCCGACCGCCTCATAGATGAGGGAGGCGATCATCGTCACCTCCGACACCGCGTCGGCGCCGATGACGGTTATGACCTCGGCGTCGGCCAGCTCGGGGGCGGAATTGGTGGCCGCCGCCACCCCGAAGGCCGCGCGCAGGGCAGCGAGATCGGCGATGCGTTGAGGGCGGCTCGAGAAGTCCACGTTGTCGGTGCCCAGGACGCAGCGCGCGAGCTTCATCAGCAGGAAGTTGTCCTCGTTGGAGCAGCGGGCGGAGCCGACTACTCCTACCTCTTGCCCACGCGGCAGCCGCTGCGCCACCAGCGACAGCGCCCGCTCCCACGAAGCCGGGCGCAACTCGCCGTCTTGCTTGACCAGGGGTGTGCGCAGGCGGTCAGGGTGGGAAACGAACTCGTGCGCATGCCATCCTCGCACACACAGCTTGCCCCGGGCCACGGGATGCGATTGGCTGGGCATGACCCCGACGAGTCTGTCGCCCTCCACCCGAAGATACAGGTTACATCCCGACCCGCAGAACGGGCACGTGGTCAAGACATTCGCCATAGCGTGCACCTTGCTGGGAAGACTTCCTGGGCCGGCGCGCCTTCCGAGCCCCCCGCGACCCGCCCTCCGCGGCGGCACGGGATTCCTCGTCACGCCCGGCCGCCGCCTCGGCCGATCGCCAGGTCACCGGAGACCGCCGCAGGACGGAGACCATGCTTGTGAGACGTTTCACAACCAGCCCTAGCATATCATACGGCGTCCAATCCTGTAAACCTTCAACTCCACGAAAAAACGCATCCCGTGGCCACGGTCACATGGCACAGTCTAGAAGCAAGCCACCTCTTGGCTCAGTGTTACCACGCTCGCATCCCCAACAACGGCAGCTTCAGGGGGGATCAGGGGGCTTCGGCGGCGTGGGGCGCCGTTACTGCGGGATTATCCCGCCAAGCTGGAGCATCCCGACGACTGCCGCCAGCGCCGGGCTGTCCGCAGACACCTCCACCAGCGGCTTGCCCGCCGCGTCGAGGCGCCGGAGTTCCTCATCCTCGGGGATGGTTGCCTCCACCACCATCCCGCGCGCCCGCACCGCAGCCTCCAGATCCGGGGGCACGGTACTCACTCTCGTCAGCGCCAGCAGGTGGCGCCCGACGGAGGTCTTCAGGTCGCGAATCAGATCCAGGGCCCGCGCCGCCGTTTCCACCCCGCGGACGGAGGCATCACTCAGCAGCACCAGGAGGTCCACGTCGCGGGTGGTGCGGCGGCTGAGATGCTCCAGGCCCGCCTCCGCATCCATCACGATAAAGCGGTATTGCGACTGCAGTTCGTCCACGCACGCCCGCAGGACGTTATTGGCGTAGCAATAGCAGCCGGGACCCTCCGGCCGCCCCATCGCCAGCAGGTCGAAGCCTCTGCTCTCCACTAGCGCCTCCGCGGTGCGGTAGCGCAGGAACTCGGTCTTGCTCATGCCCGCGGGCAAGGAGTCTATCTTGCGCAGCCCCTCCTCGCGCACGTCGCCGACGGTGGCGGCGACCTCGATGCCGAGGGCGGCGTTGAGGTTGAGGTTGGGGTCGGCGTCCACCGCTAGCACCGGCGTCAGGTCGCGCTCCACCAGCGCCCGCACCATGAGCGCGGCGACAGTGGTCTTGCCGGTTCCCCCCTTGCCGGTGACGGCGATGGTGGTATGCGTGGCGCCGGCGTAAGCGCCGGCGCTCACGCGGCGATCACCAGGACCTTGGACGCCGCCGGTTCGGTCGGAGGCGGCTGGCCGCGTTCGCGCAGACGTTCAATCTCAAACGCTACGCCTTCGCGCGCGAGGGCAACGGCCTCGTCCTCGGTATCAGCGAAGCCTACGTAGTCGGGAAACGCCGGCATGGTGATGGTGAAACCACTCTCCGGTTCAGGACTCAGAATAACGCTGTATTGCACGCAATCCTCAGTACCCGCACCAACTCGGTTGCAGTCAATGCCTCGCTCCCCAGGCACACGGATATAATACCACGACCTCAAGGCCCGCTCAATCCCTCGGCTGGGCGTCAGATGCGGCCAGTTCGGTCTCCAGCCGCGCCTTGATACTATCCACGGCGGCGAGAAACTCCGGGGACGGCTCGGCGCGACCCACCCACCCCAGGCCCTCGACCAACGGCAGATGGCCGATCAGGGGCAATGATAGCCGGTCGCGGATGAAGGCGGCGTCCTGGGTGGCGCGCACCTTGTTGGCGACAACAAACAGCCGCTCCAGGCCCAGGTCGCGCGCGAGGGCGGCGATGCGCTCCGCCGTGCGCGTGCTCGCCTGGGTCGGCTCGACGACGATGAGCAGGGCGTCCATGTAGCGCGAGGTGCCGCGACCCAGGTGCTCCAGCCCCGCCTCCATGTCGAGCAGCAGCACCGACTCCTCGCCGGTGACGATCTCCCGCGTCAGCGCGCGCAGCACCGAGCTTTCGGGGCAGGC
>Ga0307378_10006309_pt1 | contig 16279 bp, 15 predicted proteins | sample UN1MG_FD_202238 | JGI IMG/M metagenome (GOLD analysis project Ga0307378, IMG submission 202238) | Soil microbial communities from Risofladan, Vaasa, Finland - UN-1 | ecosystem: Environmental > Terrestrial > Soil > Coastal area > Acid sulfate soil | place: Finland: Risofladan, Vaasa | collected... | reverse complement strand
TTAGCAGCCTGTCTATTGTAGAAGCTGAGATCTTAAGCAGCTTTTCTCTTACCTTCTCCGTTAGATCTATCTCCCCGCAGGCTTCAAGTTTTTCTACAGCTTCTCCCATAAAGGGGGCAAGCCTTTTTGAGCAGATAAAGTCAAATATTACCCATATCTTTTTAAGTTTTAAAAATACATCATAGGTGTAGATTTTATCTCTTTTCTTTTTCGTTTTCTTTTTTTTACCAATAACATATTTTATTCTCCTGCCGCCCATTCTTGCATATCCTATAACTTTTCCTACCTTTAGCCGCAGTATCCTTGCTGCATAGACCCGGTTATATCCAGTAGTGGTACAAAATTCATCTAAAATCTTAGTCCTTGTCTTTTTAGTAGCTTTACATACCTATCCTGAACTTCACTGGTCACTGCTTTTCTGTGCTTCATTGCCAGCATCCTTTCCACCCCCTATATTTAAAGATGAAGATCCTATTTATAAATATAGGGAAAGTATCCCAATTTTTTAAATAATTTTCAGATACTTTTTTTAGATGACGCAACGATACCGTTTGGGATACTTTTTAGGTGAGGCAATTCGTGTTATTGACAATAAGAAATAAGTATATTATATTATATAAAAACGGTTTCGCAAACGGTTTTATGATAAGCATATTTTTAAATATAGATCGAATTCAAAACAAATTAAAAAGAACAAAGATTGGAGGTGATTAGAACTCAATCAATCGAATTACCATAAAAAGGAGGTGATGATTATACGTTCAGAATACGGGAAAGTAGAATATGGGCAGAGATTCACCTTAAACCTTTAGGAAAAAGGTAAATCTCCAAATAAAATTCTATAATTTATTGCTAAAAATTTAAGGAAGAGGAGAAGGTTAAAATGAAAAAAACAATATTATGGTTTTTAGTAGTAGTAGTAATTGTAAGTATGGTCAGTTTGTTTTCCCTAGTAAGTTGTAAAAAGGAAACAACCGAAGAGGAGGAAGCTGTTGCAGAAGAAGTAGCAGAAGAGACAACAGAAGAAACCACAACGCAAGAGGAACAATTGAAATTTGCATTTTCGGTTGCTATTCTAGATAATCCTTACTTTATAGAGGTAGCTAATGGATTTAAAGACAGATGTGAGGAACTAGGAATAGAAGCAATAATAAATGACGGTGAGTATGATGCTGAAAAACAGTATAGCCAGATGGAAAACTATATTACTTTAGGAGTTGATGCTATCTGTGTTGCTCCTGTAGATACGAAAAGTCTAGAAGAAATAGTTGAGAGAGCAAAAGATGCAGGTATAGTAGTTATTGGTGAGGCTCAGGGAATAGAAAACGCAGATGCAAATGTTATAGTAAATGATTATGAATATGGTACTACAATTGGGTCTACTGCAGCTAAATGGATTAACGAGAAGCTTGACGGTATAGCCAAAGTTATTCTTCTTACACTTGATCATGTTGAAGCAGTTATTTTAAGGGGCGATGGTATGAGAGATGTAATTAATGAAGAATGCCCTGATTCGGAGATTATTGCCCGAGAGGCTGCACAAACCACTGAAGAGGCTATGGATGATGCAATAGCTTTACTTCAAGCTAACCCTGATGTAAAGGTAATTTCTTGCGTAAATGATCAACTTGCACTTGGTGCAAATCAAGCTGTTGTAAATTTGGGATTAGAGGGTCCAGATTTCTTTGTTGGTGGTGCTGATGACACTGCTGAAGGTGAAGCAAAAATGAAGGAAGAGGGTAGTGTTTTTAGGGCTACAATTGATATTGACCCATATGGTACTGGGAAAATATGTGCAGATATTATGTATGATTATGTAAAGAATGGTGTAAAAAATGAAACTATTTATTTTGAAATGAATCCAGTATGGCAAGAAGATTTGAAGTAAAAAAAAATAGCAAAAACATATTTGAATAGAATAAGGCGTTTTAAGAAAAATCTTAAAACGCCTTATTCAAAAGTTTTTTAGTTATAATGAGAGAGATAATTTTAAAGTTTAAAAATATTAAAAAGTCCTTCCCAGGTGTAGAAGCTATAAAAAATGTTTCAATTGAAATTAAGAAGGGTGAGGTTTATGGTATTGTTGGAGAAAATGGAGCAGGTAAATCGACTTTAATGAAGATCTTAACAGGTGCTATAGAACTAGATAAAGGGAAAATTGAAATATTAGGTAAGGAATATACTCAATTAACTCCTCATGGATCTTTAGAAATAGGGATTTCTACTATTTATCAAGAATTTAATCTTATACCATTTCTTACTGTGGCTGAAAATTTATACTATGGCAGAGAGGTAATGAAGGGACCTTTTCTAAATACTTATTATATGAATTTAGAAGTAAAGAAATTTTTTAATGAAATAGAAATTGATATAGGTCCAAGAGAGCAAGTTAAAAATTTAGGTATAGCAAAGCTACAATTAGTTGAAATAGCAAAAGCTTTATTCAAAGATTCTATAATAATTGTAATGGATGAACCAACTGCTCCATTAACAAATAATGAAACTGAAATCTTATTCAAATTAATAAAAAAGTTAAAATCAAAAGGTGTAACCATACTTTATATATCACATAGAATCGAAGAAATATTTGAGATATGCGACAGAGTATCTATATTGAGGGATGGACGTTTAGTATCAACTAAAAATGTCAATAATATATCAAAAAAAGAACTAATTTCTCTAATGGTTGGTCGTCAGTTAGGTGAAAAACTCCCAGGCGGATATAGAAAATTAGGAAATGTTGTAATGGAAATAATAAACTTAACCACAGATAAAATAAGGGATGTATCCTTTAAATTACATAAAGGTGAGATACTTGGGTTAGGTGGTTTAGTAGGTGCAGGACGAACTGAAACAGCAAGAGCTATATTTGGTGTAGATAGTTTACATCGTGGTCGTATAATTGTTAAAGGAAAAGATGTAAAGAAACATTCCCCAATTGATAGTATAAAGCTAGGTATTGGGTTATTACCAGAAGACAAAAAAGTCCAAGGTCTTATTCTTAAAATGCAGGTTAAAGAAAATATTACATATTCAATGTTAGACAGAATTACAAGAATAGGAATAATAAAATTAGGCCAAGAAAATAGAATTTGCTCAAATTTAATAGATGATTTAAAAATTAAGATTCAGGCACTAACTCAATTAGTATATAATTTATCTGGCGGTAATCAGCAAAAGGTTGTTCTTGCAAAATGGTTATCAACCAATTGTGATATATTAATATTTGATGAGCCAACACGCGGTATAGACGTAGGTGCAAAGAATGAAATATATAATCTTATGTATGATCTTACAAAAAGTGGAAAAAGCATAATAATGATCTCTTCAGAAATGCGTGAGCTTATAGGTATGTCAGATAGAATAATAGTAATGCATGAAGGAGAAATTACAGGTGAATTGAGTCAAAATGAATTTGATCAGCGAAGAATACTTAAATTGGCGTCCGGAGAGAGAGAAAGGCAATAAACATGAATAAAAAAAGAAATATAATGCGTATATTTGCAGTATATGGCATAGTGGTTGTTTTAATTGTGCTGATTGCATTATTTAGTATTATTTCTCCAAGATTTTTAACTTCTAGGAATGTATTTACTGTTCTAACACAAGTTGCAGTAGTAGGTATAGTATCAGTTGGAATGACAATGGTGTTGATTACTGGGGGAATAGATCTGTCTGTGGGCGGTATAATAGGTGTAGCAGTTGTGATGTTAGCAAAGATGTTATTTGCGGGAATGAATACTATTATAGCTGTATTAATTACATTGGCAATTAGCACAATAATAGGTTTATTTAATGCTTTCTGTATAAATGAGTTGAATATACCACCATTAATTACTACTCTTGGTATGTTGACAACCTTAAGAGGTGTAGCTTTTCTTATTACTGGAGGCTTGCCTATTTTTGGATTTAAATCTGGGATAGCTGTCATTGGCAAGGGTAGTTTGTGGGTAATACCTGTCCCTGTAATAATAATGATAATAGTTTTTTTATTTGGGATATTATTACTAGAGAGAACTAAATATGGTAGATATGTCTATGGAGTTGGTGGTAATGAAGAAGCTTCGAGGCTTTCAGGCATAAACGTAAAAAAAATTAAATATATGGTTTTTTCACTCTGTGGCTTACTTTCAGGCCTAGCAGGTATTGTTTTGCTTGCTAGGATAAATAGTGGCACACCTAATGCAGGCAAAGGTTATGAGATGGATGTGATAACAGCAGTAGTTCTAGGAGGTGTTAGTATATTTGGTGGCGAGGGCAGACTCCGTTTTGTAATTATTGGGGTGGTTATAATGGGGGTACTGACAAATGGTATGGTACTTATAAATGTTCAAGAGTATGTTCAATGGGTAGTAAAGGGTCTTGTTCTTATTGCTGCAGTTGGCTTTGATAGGTTTGTTCAATCAAGGGGACTAAGGTTATCATAGTTATTAGTGAATTATAAATATACTTATATAATTTTTGTATTGTATTATATTTATTTTTAGAAATATAAAAATAAAATTATCAAAAAAAGAATGATTAGTATATAAATGTTCAAGAAGACGATTTTATAATTATAGGGAGGGTAACTTGTGTATTAAAAACAAGGTAATAATCATTACAGGTGGAACTAAAGGCTTGGGCAAGGAATTAGCTTTTAACTGTGCAAGATTAGGGGCAAAAGTTTCAATAGCTGGTAGAGATGAAAGTAGTGGCGATTCTATAATTAGTAAAATCGAGAAAAAATATAAAGGAAAAGCATTATATATAAAAAGCGATCTATCTAATGTTGCTGAATGCAAGAACCTGATATCAGAGACGGTAAGACACTACGGGGATATAGATGGATTAGTAAATTATGCTGGTTATCTGCCGGTAAGCAGCATAATAGATACGGAAGAAGAACTTTTTGATGAAGTTTTTAATATTAATATCAAAGCTGCATTCTTCTGCACTAAATTTGCGATAATTTCCATGTTAAGAAAAGGCGGCGGATCCATAGTAAATATCGGATCCGCTCATGCGTATGGAGGGGATGAGGACAGGGCTGCCTATGCAGTATCCAAAGGGGCTCTTCTTGCGTTGAACAGGTATGTATCGAAAAACTTTGCCAAGCATAATATTAGGTCAAACTGGATTACGATGGGATGGGTTGCAACACCGGGAGAGCTGACTCTTAGAGCTACTCAGGGAAGAGGATTGAATTGGCTGAAGTCTACAGCAAAAAAAGTTATACCGATGGGAAGGATGCAAACCGCAGAGGATCATATCCCTACTATAATTAATCTTTTATCAGATCAGTCATCACAAGTAACAGGAAGCGAGATCCATATAACTGGCGGGCTTACATTGAGATAGTTTATATATTTTTATTTAAATTAAGGAGGAATTTTTGAAGATAAGTTGTTTACCTGTTTCACTCTTTCAGGATATTGTAGACGGATCCATACCTATAAAAGATTGGGCTTGCACAGCTAGAGAAATTGGGCTTGATGCAATAGATTTAAGTATTATTTTGATAAAAAACCATACTGCCAAATACTTGAAACAATTGAAAAATGAAATAGAAAACGAAAATATATCCATTACTATGATTACAACATATCCTGATTTTTCCCATCCGGACAATCTGCAAGTCCAAAGGGAAATGGAATACTTAAGACATGATATTGCTCTTGCCTCCTTTCTGAATGCCAAGTATTTAAGGATACTCGCTGGGCAGAATTATCCGGGAATAGATAAAGAATCTACAATAAAAAAAGTAATCGAATGCTTTCAAAAAATTGCTCCTGTTGCTGATAAATATAATATTGAACTTGTTTATGAGAACCATTCCAAACCAGGAGTTTGGGATTATTCAGATTTCAGCCATCCTACAGATATATTTTTAAAAATTGTTGATGGAATAAAGGACACAAATATTACAATAAACTTTGATACGGCTAATTCGCTAATACTCGGGGATGACCCGCTGGAAATACTGAAAAAAATTATAAGGAAAGTCTCAGTTATTCATGCATCCGACGCTTTGGGTTTGGGAGAATTAAGGCCCTCTCTACTGGGGGAAGGTATAGTACCTTTCAAAGAGATCTTTAAGTTTTTAAAGGAAGTTAATTATGACGGATGGATATGCATAGAAGAGGCATCCAATAATGGCATGGAAGGTATCAGAAGGGCTGCTGATTTCATTAAAAAAATCTGGGCCGAACATTAAAAACCTATAAATTTTGTATTTTTTTTCATATTTGTGTATTTGAAAAAGTGAATAAAAAAGGTGTAAATAAATGAAGGCTTTAGTTTTTAAAGGTCCTAAAAAAGTTGAGTTGGAAGAAGTAAATGAACAGAATCTACAGGATGGCGATGTAAGAGTTAATGTTAAAGCCTGTGGAATTTGCGGTTCAGATATTCATGGATTTATGGGCAGCGGTAGGAGAATAGCACCTATGATTATGGGACATGAATTTGCCGGTGTAATTACTGAAATAGGGGAAAATGTCAAAAAATTCAAAATAGGCGATAGAGTGGTTGTTTACCCTATTATACACTGCGACAAGTGCAGTTACTGTAAAGAAGGACTGACAGATTTTTGCACCGATAAAAAGCTTCTTGGAGTTCTGGATGTAAACGGGGCCATGGCTGAATATATAAATGTTAGCGTGAAGTTATTATTTAAGATTCCTGATAATTTGAATTTTTTAGATGCTTCCCTGGCTGAACCTCTTGCTGTAGCTTGCGGGGCAGTAAATAAATTAACCGGTAAATTGGATATTAGCGGTTTAAATGTACTGATAGTTGGCGGTGGTCCAATTGGTCTTCTGCTGCTACAAGTTGTAAAAAGTAAAAAACCCCTGCAGCTGTTTGTAAGTGATATAAGCAGCAACAGGCTCGCGGTTGCAAAAAAGCTCGGTGCAGAAGCAGTAAATCCGGTAAAGGATGATATCTTTGAGTTTATAAAAGACAAAACCGGTAGAGCAGGAGTCGATCTCTCATTTGAGGCTGTTGGGATTACCAAAACAGTGGAGCAGGCAGTTTTATCTTTAAGAAAGAAAGGTACAAGCGTCTGGATAGGCAATTCACAAAAAATAATAGAATTGGATATGCAGTATGTTGTAATAAACGAATTGAATATTATGGGCAGTTATGCATATTCTATCAAGGATTTCAAGATGGCTGTGGATCTTCTCAAAGAAAATGCTATAAACTCATCCGGGATCATAAGTATTGTTGAAAAATTATCAAATGGTGCAGAAATATTTAATAAATTAGTATCTGGAAATGATGAAATAATCAAAGCCATATTAGTTAATTAACATATTTTTTTAATAATAAATATAGAAAGTACAGAGGTGTGACCTGGATAACATAATAAATAAAGATATCTTGGAAACGATGCTGAGAAAAATGCTCCAGATCCGCTATTTTGAGGAGCAGGTGGATCAGCTCTATATAAGGGGAGAAGTTCATGGTACAGGTCATCTTTATATTGGGATGGAAGCTGTTGCAGTAGGAGCCATATCTGCTTTGGAAAAAAACGATATTATAACTTCAACTCACAGGGGCCATGGGCACTGTATCGCCAAGGGTGCAGATTTAAAGCTTATGATGGCAGAGCTCTTGGGGAAAGCTACCGGTTACAGCAAAGGAAGGGGCGGTTCGATGCATATTGCTGATGTAAGTTCAGGTAATCTGGGTGCAAACGGAATAGTAGGCGGAGGAATACCTATCGCTACAGGGGCAGCCCTTGCCGTAAAAAAAATGAAGACAAATCAAATTGTACTGTGTTTTTTTGGAGACGGGGCAACAAATCAGGGAGTATTTCATGAATCAATAAATATGGCTTCCATATGGAGTCTGCCAATTATATATATTATTGAAAATAACAGATATGGGATGGGTTTTCCAGTAGAAAAAGCAGTAAACATTGACAAACTCTCAAAAAGATCAGCCGCATATGGTATCGAGGGTTTTACTATTGATGGCAATGATGTAATTGAAGTATACAAAACCTCTGCAAAACTAATAAAAAAAATAAGAGATGACAGTATTCCTGTAATATTGGAATGTGATACATACAGGTGGAAGGGACATTCTAAAATGGATGCAGAGCGCTACAGGACCAAGGAAGAAGTAGCATCATGGAAGAAAAAGTGCCCTATTAAAAAATATAAAGATTATTTGCTTGGTGAAGGAATATTAAAACCTGAAGAGATAGAAAAGATTGAAAAGGATGTCCAGGCAGAGATAACCAGTGCAACTCAATTTGCAAAAGAATCCCCTTTTCCTGACCCGGAAGAAGCAATTAGGGATGTATATGCTCAAATAGACTGAAAGGAAATTATTATTTTATGCGAGAAATTTATTATTTGGATGCCATAAGAGAAGCTTTAACACAAAAAATGGAAACCGATGAAAGAATATTTCTGATCGGAGAAGATGTAGGGTTATATGGTGGTGCTTTTGGGCTTACATTGGGAATGTTAGAAAAATTTGGGAAAGACAGAATAATGGATACTCCGATCTCTGAACAGGGGATAGTAGGCATTGCAATCGGAGCTGCCCTTATGGGATTAAGACCTGTAGTAGAAATAATGTTTTCAGATTTTTTAATGCTTGCTTTGGAACAGATAGCAAATCAGGCCGCTAAAATATATTATATGTTTGGCGGTAAAGCATCGGTTCCATTGGTTATAAGGACTCCTGGAGGCGGAGGTACAGGCGCTGCCGCACAGCATTCACAAAGTCTGGAAGCTATACTGAACCACATTCCTGGTATAAAAGTTATTATGCCCTCTACACCATATGATGCAAAGGGTCTTTTTATAAGCGCAATTTCTGACCCCAATCCAGTGATTTTTATTGAGCATAAATTGCTTTACAAGAAAGTAAAAGGAGAAGTCCCGGAAAATATATATAGCATTCCACTGGGAAAGGCTGATATAAAGAGAGAAGGTAAAGACATCACTGTGGTGGCAACTTCTTTAATGGTACACAAAGTATTAAAAGTGGCAGAAAATTTATTGTCCAAAGGTATAGATATTGAAGTAATTGACCCAAGGACCATAAAGCCTTTGGACCTGGAAACGATATTAAATTCCATAAAAAAAACAGGTAGGGTGGTTCTGGTTGAGGAAGCTTGTTATACGGGTGGATTTACTTCATTTTTGGCCTCAGAAATTCAGGCCAGAATATTTGACTGGTTGGACTCGCCAATCACGAGAATAACAGGTCTTGATTGTCCAATACCATATAGTCCTGTTTTGGAAAATGCAGTTATTCCTTCAGAAGAGCGGATAGAAAAGGGAATACTGGAAATATTTAAATAATTATTAACGATAATACGCTGTTTGCTTAAGAATAAATATGTATAAGAAGTTAGAAAAAGTATGCGATACCAGGTGTAAATTAGGTGAAGGCCCCTGCTGGGATGAAGTCAATCAGATTATATACTGGATTGATATTATTAATAAAGCTGTCCACTCATACAACCTTAAAAATAATAAGAGTAGAACTATAAATTTAGAAAAATATGTAGGTTCTATCGGTCTGAGGAATAACGGAGATATGATTGCAGCGTTACAGGATGGATTTTATTTTATCAATAATAAGACAGGTATTGCAGAATTAATAAAAGAAATTGAGGAAAACTCAAATATTAAAAGATTTAATGATGGAAAAGTTGATGGTTATGGTAATTACTGGGCTGGTACGGTTTCATATGATGAGAAAAAGCCAATAGGATCTTTATATTGCCTGAAACCTGATCTGCAATTAAAAAAATTTTTTAACGGCATTACGATCGCAAACGGGATTACATGGAGTCTTGATAACAAAAAGATGTACTATATTGACACCCCGACCATGAAAGTGGACTTATTTGATTTTGATATTGAAAATATGGTTCTAACCAATAGAAGAATTGCTTTTGAGATACCTGAAGACGTCGGTTATCCTGACGGTATGACAATAGACATGGAAGGTAAATTATGGATTGCACACTGGGGCGGATATCAGGTATGCAGGTGGGATCCCGATACAAAAAAAATCCTGGATAAAATAGTTATACCTGCTGAAAGAGTCTCGTGCTGTACTTTTGGAGGAAATGATCTAAGTGAGTTATTTATTACAACTGCTCAGGCGGGCTTTACGGAAAATATTTATAAAATGCATGAAAATGATAGCGGCTTTTTATATAAAATCCAGACCAACACTAAGGGTATAAAATCCTTTAGGTTTGGTTTTTAAATAATTTTACAAAAATCTAAATTATATAGTAACCGGAATCCTAATTAGAAAAGGATGGCTTCTTTACATTTTATTTTAAGAAATCAGTATATTTTATTTCCAGGAGGAAAATATGAAAAAAATAAAAGCAGCAGTAGTAGGGTATGGTGTAATAGGTCAGAGGCTTGCTGATGGAGTAGCAGCCCAGGGTGATATGGAACTGGCAGGTATAGTAGATATTGCCCCCACATTATCTATCAGGGCAATGCTTGATGGCAATAACGGATATCCCATATTTGTTTTTGAAAAAAACCAGGCTGATGCATTTAAAGCTGAAGGCATAAAAGTAGAAGGGATATTAAAAGATCTGCTTTCCGAAGTGGACATAATACTTGACGCAACCCCTGCAGGAATTGGTGCAAAGAATAAGGAAATATACAAGGCTGCAGGCAAAAAGGCAATTTTTCAGGGAGGGGAGAAAAATGATGTTGCCGATGTGTTCTTCCATGGATATGCAAACTATGAAAAAGGTATAGGTAAAGATTACCTAAAGCTAACATCCTGCAACACCACAGGTTTTATAAGGGCAGTTGACTGCATTGATAAAGCTGCTGGCGTTGAACGGGTGGTAGTTACAATCATAAGAAGAGTGGCTGACCCAGGGGATAGTCACAGGGGTCTTGTTGATACGGCGTTAGTTGAAAAGGTACCAAATCATCAGGCAAAAGATCTAATGCTAATCATGCCCCATATAGATGCAACTGGAGTACTGGTACATGTTCCTACAACACATGGCCATATAATAACTCTTCTTGTAACACCTAAGAAAAAGATATCAGTTGAAGCTTCACTTACTCTATTTAGCACTCATCCAAGAATAAAAGTGGTAGATATAGCCAAAGGCTTTAACTCAAATACAGCCATGTTTAAATATGCAAGGGATAAAGGTAACAAAAGAGCTGATATGTATGAGATAGCTATATTTAGAGAAACTTTAGCACTATCGGCCGATAACCTATTTTTTACAATAAATATACCCCAGGAAGCTGTAGTAATACCAGAAACAATAGACGGCATTAGAGCTGCACTTTCTCTTCAGACTGACTGGAGGCAAGCAGTAGCACTTACAAACAAATATCTTGGTATGGGTGACAGGGCTTAGGGTGGTATATATGAAATATGGCATTAATACACTGGATGATTTTGAATTTAGCGGTAAAACTGTTCTATGCAGGTTAGATTTAAACTGCCCTTATGATAAAGATAAAAATACTCTAAAAGATACAACAAGAATAGAAGGAGCAGTACCCACAATAGAAGAGTTATCAGATTCTGGAGCAAAGCTAGTAATACTTTCACATCAGGGTGGAGATTTAGAATATCAGAATTTTATCTCAACTAAGCTCCACTCCAAAGTAGTATCAAACCTGCTTGGAAAGCCCGTTATATTTATTGACGATATATGCGGGCCAGCAGCAAGGCAGGCAATAAAAGAGCTTAAGTCAGGCCAGATCTTGCTTTTAGATAATGTAAGATATATGGCAGAAGAGATGACACTATTTGAAACAAAGCTAAAACTATCTCCCCAAGAGCAAACAAAAACGCAGGTTGTATCAAAACTAGTTCCCCTTGCAGATATCTATGTCTGTGATGCATTTGCAGCTAGCCACAGAGATCAGCCAACTCTTGTTGCTTTCCAGTATCTGCTTCCCTCAGCAATGGGTAGACTTTTTGAAGCCGAATATGAAGTGCTCTCTAGGATTATTAGCTCTCCAGAAAAACCATGCATATTCTGCCTTGGCGGAGCCAAAATAGAGGATGCATTTGATATGATGCCAAAAGCACTAAAAGAAGACATAGCTGATAAAATATTAGCTTCAGGACTGCTGGCACAGGTGTTTATTATTGCTTCAGGAGCAGATCTTGGTGTTCCTTCTACTGAAATAATCTATAAGAAAAAGCTGGATGCCTATATAGATAAGGCAAAAGAAATACTTTCTAGCTATAAAGATAAGATAATGCTGCCTGTAGATTTTGCATATAATGCTGGCGGCAGGGTAGAGTTTGACATAAAAGATCTGCCTTCACAATATATAATATCAGATATAGGAACTAAAACGATTTCAAGTTATAAAAATGAAATATCTAAATCAAGAACTGTCTTTGTAAATGGGCCCTGCGGTATATTTGAAAATTCTGAAACTGAACTTGGTACTAAAGAGCTCTTAAGTTTTATTGCAAACTCTCAAAGCTACTCTGTAATAGGCGGCGGCGATAGCATTGCTGCAGTTAATAAATACAAGCTCTCAGAAAGATTTTCATATATCTGTACTGGCGGCGGAGCAATGGTCAGGTTCCTATCAGGAGAAGAACTGCCGGTAGTTAAAGCATTAAAATTATCTGCAATCAGATTTAAATAGTTGATGCTAATTTAGTGATTTTTAAAGAATTCTAATAGTCTGGAGAAATAACTTGGATATATATAAAGAAGCATTACTAATGCATAAAGATAAGCAGGGTAAAATTGACGTGATAAGTAAAGTAAAAACAGAAAATGAACACGATCTGGCACTTGCTTACTCTCCAGGTGTTGCTCAGCCATGCAGGGAAATAGCCAAAAACCCTGATGTTTTAAATACTTATACTTCAAGAGGTAATATGATAGCAGTTGTATCTGATGGTTCTGCAGTGCTGGGACTTGGTAACATAGGAGCTAAAGCATCTCTTCCTGTAATGGAAGGTAAGTGTGTGCTTTTTCGCCAGTTTGGCGGCGTATCTGCTTTTCCTATTTGTATAAATAGTCAGGATAATGAGGCCATTATAAATACTGTAAAATTACTTGAACCATCTTTTGCCGGGATAAATCTTGAAGATATTGCTGCTCCCCGTTGTTTTGAAATTGAGAACAGACTTAAAGCTGAAACCAAAATGGTTATTTTTCACGATGATCAGCATGGAACTGCAGTTGTTACACTTGCCGGGCTTTTTAATGCTCTTGAATTTTACAACCTTGATATAAAAAATATAAAGATAGTTATGAATGGTGCTGGTGCTGCAGGTCATTCTATAGTAAAGCTTCTTTCATATATTGGTGTGTCCAATATTATTGTATGTGATACCAAAGGTACTATATACAAAGGTAGGAATGATTTGAATTTTGCAAAAATTGAAATAGCAGATCTGACAAATCCTGAAAGTATCAAAGGGAATCTTTCCGATGCTTTAGAAGATGCTGATGTATTTATTGGCGTCTCTGTTGCAAATACTTTAAAACAGGAAATGATATATAAAATGCGTAGCAAACCCATAATATTTGCACTGGCAAACCCGGAACCGGAAATAGCTGTAGATCTTGCAAAAAGTCTTGGAGTTGAAATAATTGCAACAGGTAGGTCTGATTATCCGAATCAAGTCAATAATGTGCTCGCTTTCCCCGGTATTTTCAGGGGCTCATTGGATTCAAAAGCAAAAGAAATTAACATGGAAATGAAGTTAGCAGCAGCAAAAGCTTTATCTGAAATAGCAAGAAATGACTTAAGGACAGACTACATCATCCCTAAGCCCTTTAATCCAAAGGTTTTGCCGGCAGTAGCAACTTCTGTTGCATCCGCTGCAGTATCTTCAGGTGCTTCTCCTGCTGATACCGACCTGGATTGGATCGAATATAAAGCTAAAAATATTTTAAGGAAATAAACCAATAAGGAGATTATGAGGGTACATAATGAAAATAGAAGTTCCTTATGGAAAAGAAAAGATAAATCTTACAATTCCGAAAAAAAATATACTGGATATCATTACTGAGAAAAAAAATGATTTAAAGGTTGCTGAAAACAATATTATAAGCTATGCATTAAACAATCCTGTTAATTCAAAAAAATTATCTGAATTATGTAAAGAATCTCACAATGCATGCATAATTGTAAGCGATATTACGAGACCCTGCCCGTCATATAAATTTTTACCCCAGATAATAACCGAAATAAATAATGGTGGAATAGATAATAAAGACATTAGAGTTATTATAGGGTTGGGTATTCACCGCAAACACAGTGAAGATGAAAAAAGGAAGCTTTTAGGTGATTTTTGTTATGAAAAAGTTGAAGTCATGGATTCCGACCCTTTATCAACAAGAGTAATAGGAACTACTACTTCCGGAACACCTGTTGAAGTTTTCAGAGAAGCCCTGAATAATGATCTGCTGATTGCAACCGGCAACATAGAATATCACTATTTTGCAGGATATAGCGGAGGAGCAAAAGCAGTAATGCCCGGTATTTGCAGCCGTAATTCAATTCAAGCCAATCATAGTATGATGCTGAATGAAAAATCTGTTGCCGGAAATTATCTGGATAATCCGATAAGAAATGATATAGAAGAAGCCGGAAAACTAATAGGCATAGATTTTGTTTTTAATGTAATATTGGATGACCATAAAAAAATAATAGATGCAGTTGCAGGCAGCAATAATAAAGCCTGGATTGAGGGAGTTAAAAGATATGATTCAATTTACAGTATAGAGGTTGCTTCAAGAGCAGATATAGTTGTTGTTTCTCCGGGGGGATTCCCAAAAGATATCAATCTTTATCAGGCGCAAAAGGCTCTGGATAATGTTAAAGACCTGGTTGAAGATGAAGGCACAATTATACTCATGGCTTTATGCAATGAAGGGTTTGGTGAAGATGTTTTTGAAAATTGGATGGAAGATGCCAGAAACTACGAACTTATATGCAGAAGACTCAAAGAGAATTTTGAATTGGGCGGCCATAAGGCAGTGACAATAGCAAAAGTTACATCATCCAAAAATGTTCACCTTTATTCGGATTTTGATGAAAAAACCACCCAAAAGATGGGTTTCAATAAAATCACCGATATACAACTTTATCTGAATGAAAGGATACAAAGAGATAATAACCTTAAAATTACAATAGTACCCAACGGAAGATTTTTAAAAGTTTCACATTATAGCCCAAGCACCTAAAATAATAGTTTTAATAATAATTTATTAAAAAAAGGACTTTATCCAATTTTTGTGAATAAATTAACAATATCTGTTATTTTCATAATTGTAATCAGCAATTAATCATCTTAAAAAAAATTCCTAAATAATCCCACTATATTAGCCTAAATCAACCCTTTTTTTAAAAAAGCAAATTCGATTTCGAGAAGTTCTTGACTTTTAACATTAAATATGATATGTATAATACATATCATTAGAATAAGGAGTATGTATGAACAGAAAATATATGGATCTAAATTTAAAAAAGACAACTTCCTATCTTGTAAGGCTTGTCAGCAAAGGTAAGTTTCTAAGGGGCAATCCTGTAATAATGAAGAGGGTATGTGGAAATAAAAACTGTAAGTGCATAAAAGAGGGAAAGAAACACGAGTCACTGTATATTTCCAAAAATAAAGGTGGAGCTAGAAAGATGATATATGTTCCAAAAAGACTAGAAGAAGAGGTTATGGCCAAATTAGAGGCTTACCAGAAAATAAAGAAGTTAACCGAGAGAATATCTGAAATGAACTACACCGAGCTTAAAATAGAGAAAGATAAAGGCAATGTATAGAAAGCTTATGCGGTATTCAAATAAGATATTTAATCTGTGGGATATCATAGCTTCCATTACCGATGAGAGATTAAAACCACAAATTGCTACAGTAAAGATTACTGCCGCAATAACTGTAGTGCAGTTTTCTAATCTGGGATCACTTAATAGTCTCTCTCAGGCAATTTCATTTAAAAACTTAAAAAAGGAAATTCCATTAAGTTTCAACTATTGCAAGAAGTGCTGATAGCATGAATTTAGAAGAGATAAGAAATATAGGCATAGAGATTTATCTAAAGGCCAGAAAATCTAAAATGCTAGCCTCCTGTTATGGAATGTGGGTGGGGATAGTAGACGCTCATGAGCAGATCACTACGCCGTACTGCAGGTGCCCATATTGCAGGAGTAGAACTATAACTAAAAAAGGTGGAGTAAAAGAAGTGCAGTATTATCATGAGTTTACTGCATTTATCCTGGCAGGCCCTAAAATTAGCTTTATTTTAGATTTAGAGCCAATTCTACCTGGAGAA
>Ga0307378_10006306_pt1 | contig 16280 bp, 11 predicted proteins | sample UN1MG_FD_202238 | JGI IMG/M metagenome (GOLD analysis project Ga0307378, IMG submission 202238) | Soil microbial communities from Risofladan, Vaasa, Finland - UN-1 | ecosystem: Environmental > Terrestrial > Soil > Coastal area > Acid sulfate soil | place: Finland: Risofladan, Vaasa | collected... | reverse complement strand
CTTGAATGCAGAATACCAGATTAGAGTATGAAAACAAGTTAACTTATAATGGACGGTCACTTATAATGGACGGTCACTTAAAATGGGCGACCACTCACTCAAAAGGGGCGATCACTCAAAAGGGCAAAGAGCGGTTTAAGAGGGCGAAGAGAAGTACTGGTCAGCCTCTTCGGTGATTCGGTTAAGGCAGTCTTCCAGCAATTGGCGTTTTTCTTCCATTGATGCCCGATTCTCTTCCTGAGCGACCCAGATCGGGTCACCAAAAATGAACACGCCCTTGGAAAAAGGATACGGAATAAAGAACCGGTCCCAGCTTGACAGAAATTTCCCTTTGGAAGCGCCAAAGGCGACCGGGATGAGGGGGCATCCGGTCAGACGGGCGAGCAGTACCGCTCCGCTTTGAGCTTGATGCCGTGGGCCTCGCGGCCCATCAGGGGCAATACCGGCGTCGGACCCTGGACCTGTTTTGATCTCTCTGGCCAGTTTCCGCAAGGCGGCCATTCCATCCTGGCTGCTCGATCCTCGAACCGAGTAATAGCCAAAATACCGGATAATCCGGGTAATCAATTCTCCATCCCCATGATGGCTGATCATCACTCCGGCCCGCCGGCCCCGGCAGATCAGGGCCATCATGAGCAGGCGGCCATGCCAGAAGACGTAGATAACATGCTGGCCCTTGTGCCACAAATCGTGAACTTTTTCCACTCCGACCCATTCCTGGCGTACAGTTAAGCCTAGGAAACGGATCAGGCAGGCACCCATCCAGGGGAAGACCTCAAGGTCAAGTAACTTTTTTTTCCATTTTTTCTTCTGCTGCTTCCAACTCAATGCTTTTTCTCTTCTTTTGCTTTCCGGTCACTTTCTGCTTCCAGATCGCTTTCTCCTTCAAGATATTCTCCCAAGCATGTTCAAGATCTTTTCCCAAGCATCTCCACTACCACCTCTGCTGCACGGGCGGAGCTTCCCGGATCTCCCAATTTTTCCCTGATCTTTCGCAACTCACTACGCATGGATTCCTGCCCCTTTGGATCGTTTAGGATACCCAGGGCCAACGAGGCTATTTTCTCCGGGCTAGCCTGATATTGAATCAATTCCGGAACAATCTTCTTGCCCGCAACCAGGTTGACCAGCCCGATGTACGGGACCCTGATCAGCAGTCTTCCCAGAGCATAGCTCAGCAAGGAGAGCCGGTACACCAGAATCATGGGCGCATTCAACAGGGCAGTCTCCAGGGTGGCAGTGCCTGAAGTTACCAGCACCAGATCGGAAACATGGATAATATCATACGTGCTGTTCTCCCTGCAGAGGATCTTCACCGGGGCCGGGGCCGGGGCCGAGGCCGAGGGCTTATGCTCCTGATCACGTTCCTGATCACGTTCCTGATCAAGTCCCTGATCAAGTCCCTGATCAATCTCCTGATCAATCTCCTGATCAATCTCTTGCTCAAGCTCTTGATCAAGCTCTTGATCAACCTCCTGCTCAATCTCCTGCTCAAGCTCTTGCTCAAGCTCTTGAAGGTATGGCTCGACCTCAGCAAGCTGGATAGTCGGGGCCAGGGCCAGGAGAAACTGTACGTTGGGCATTGCCTGAGCAATCCTTGTGGCCGCACCCAAGAGCTGAGGCAGCAGCCTTTTGATCTCGCTTCGCCTGCTGCCGGGCAGAAGGCCGACAATCGGCTGCTTTGGGTCCACGCCCAATTTGAGACAAATCTCCTCCCTGCCGCAAAATTCCGATTTGACAATATCCACCAGAGGGTGGCCGATGAACCGTACGTCCAGGCCGCAGTCCTTATAGAGGGGAACCTCAAAAGGGAACACCACCAGCAGGGTATCCACGTTCCGGGCTATGGTTTTGATCCGCCAGCTCCGCCAGGCCCAAACCTGGGGGCTGATGTAATACAAGACCTTGATTCGCTCCTTCTTGGCTACTTTTGCCAAACGGAGATTGAAATCAGGATAATCGATCAGAATCACCAGATCCGGCCGCCTCTCACGAATAAACTGACCCAGCGTATTGAAAGTTTGCCGAATGGCCTTCCACTGGAGCAAGACTTCGGAAATGCCAACCACAGCCAGATCATCAATGCTCCGAAGCAGTTGTACTCCTGCCTCCTGCATCTTTGCTCCGCCGATGCCAAAAATCCGGGTCTGGGGGTGGCGAGCCAAAATCTCTCTGGCCAGGTTCCCTCCATGCAAATCGCCGGAAGCCTCACCAGCCACCATAAGAATCAGTGCAGGGGAGGGAGCCGGGGATGGATGGTGCAACTGCTCCGTCTCGTCCATTGTCGATGGCAAATGAGCGGTTTTCTCTAGTGAATCTCCTAATGAATCTCCGAATGAAGCTTCATTAGGAGATTCCAATGGAGATTCCAATGGAGATTCCAATGGAGATTCTGATGAAGATTCTGATGAAGATTCTAACGGAACTTCTAATGGAGCTTCTATAGTAACTCCTCCAGGCTTTGACAAACATAGGCAATCTGCTCCGAGGTTATGGTTGGAAAGATGGGAAGCGACAAGACTTCTTTACTCGCGGCCACACTTACGGGCAGATCATCATCCGCATAGTTTAAATCCTGATAAACCTGCTGCTTGTGCAGAGGGATCGGATAATGGACCGCTGTAGCCACACCCTTGGCCCTCAGCCCCTCCTGAATTTCCGCCCGGTTTTTGATGCGAATGGTGTATTGATTGTAGACATGGAGAGAGAAATCCTCCTGATAGGGAGTGGTAGCTATATTCCTCAGGCGGTGAGTGTACTCTTCGGCCCTCTCCCTGCGCAAGTTTCGATCCTGGTCAACCTCATGAAGCTTCACCCGCAGGATGGCTGCCTGCAATTCATCCAGGCGACTGTTGAACCCCAGCACAGAATGCACATACTTTTGCTCGCTGCCGTGATTGCGTAACTGCCGCACTTTGGTATAGATCTCCTCATTATTAGTCAGAACCATACCTCCATCTCCATAGCAGCCAAGGTTTTTGCTTGGGAAAAAGCTCAAGGCACCCGCATCTCCCAAAGAACCGACCTTTTTCCCCCTATACTCCGCGCCGATAGCCTGAGCACAATCCTCAATCACCTTCAGCCCATATTCCGATGCCAACTCCAGAATGGGGGTCATATCCGCAGGCTGCCCGTAAAGGTGAACAGGAATAATGGCTTTGGTCTTCTTTGAAATTCTGGCATGAATCTGCTTTGGATCAATATTATAGGTCCTTGGGTCAATATCCACAAACACGGGCCGGGCTCCAATGTGTGAGATAGCCTCGGCAGTGGCAATAAAGGTAAAGGGTGTGGTAATGACCTCATCTCCCGTGCCCACTCCGGCAGCCAGCAAGGCCAGATGCAAAGCATCCGTACCGGATGCAACCCCGATTGCATACTGAGTACCCATATAAGCAGCAATTTCTGCTTCCAAAGCTTCAACATTAGGCCCCAAAATAAAGCGGCCTGATTCAAAAACCCACTGAATAGCCTTTTGAATCGGTTCTCTCAGCTTATTATATTCCCCAACCAAATCAACTAATGGTACAAACATGATTTACTCCCCACGCGTTTTGCGGCTGGATAATCAGCCGCGTTACAATGAAATTAAACAAGGGCAAACAATTTTTGCCACTTATCTTTGAATTCAATAATCCTGCGGCTGGCCCGCTCGATTGACGATCGAATCTGTTCATCATCCTGATACCAGGCCAGCAATGCCTCCCATGCTTGCATTTGCTGATCCGGCTCATGGCAAACCAGGACAATATCCACTCCAGCCCCGACTGCGGCCAGAGTGGCCTCCCTGGGGGTAAAGTGATGAGTAATGGCCTTCATGGTCAGATCGTCAGTGATGACCAACCCCTGAAACCCGAGCTGGTCACGCAATAAACCCTGGATAATCTTCCTGGAGAGAGTGGCCGGATATTCCGCGTCCAGGCGAGTGTATTGAATGTGGGCCGTCATGATTATCTCAAGTCCTGCCTGTTGGCCAGGTTGGGCCTGTTGGGCTAGTTGGACAGATTGACCAGATTGGCCAGGTCGGGCCGGTTGGCATTGTATTGCCCTGACAAAAGGAACAAGCTCCCTCTGACAGAGTGTTTCCAGGGTGCAATCACAGATCGGGAGCTGTTGGTGTGAATCCACTTTGACATCTCCATGCCCAGGGAAATGCTTGCCTGTGGCCAGTACACCACCGCTATGCAGCCCCCGAATCAACCGCTCTCCCAAACAAGCGACCTTTTCAGCATCGCTCCCCAGGCAGCGCCGGGCCAAAAGCGTATTTTCCGGGTTGGACAGGATATCCAGAACAGGTGCAAGGTCTACGTTAATGCCCAATTGAGACAATTCCCTGGCCAAACCATACCCAAACTGAAAAGCATCATCAGGAGACCTTCCCTGACTTCCGAGAAGAACAGGATCAGGGTATTGCTCCACCAGCCAGGGTATCCGCGAGACTTTGCCCCCTTCCTGGTCAATGGCAATCAAAAGAGGGAATTCGCTTCCCTCCTGCCGGTTCCACTGCTGTAAGCTTTTGCACAATTGCCGAACCTGGTCCGGATCAAGGATATTGGCCGCAAACAGAATAACTCCGCCGATCTTCTGCTCACGGATTACCTCACGAATGGAATCATTCAATTCGGTCCCGGAAAATCCAAACATGAGCATCTGACCAATTTTTTTTCTTATTTCTTTATTATCACTTTGCATTCTTATGAACTTGCATTCTTATGAACTTGCATTCTTATGAATTTGCATTATCATGACTTTGCATTATTATGACTTTGCATTATCTTGAATCTGCATTATCTTGAATTATCTTGAATCATTATGAATTTGCATTATTCTTTTAAATACAGCCTGTTAATAAATTTTCAATTTCGGATCAACCGCATCCCGCAGGCCATCGCCGACAAAATTGAAGCCCAGAACCATAATCATAATGGCCAGACCGGGGAAAGTAGTCAGGTTCGAATTACTAAGCAAAACCGCTCTTCCCTCATTCAGCATAGCTCCCCAGCTTGGGGTCGGAGGCTGAACCCCCAGGCCAAGAAAACTTAAGCCCGCCTCAGCCACAATATTTCCCGCCATACCAAAGGTGGCCTGAACCATCAAAGGACCCAGAACATTGGGCAAAATGTGGCCGAAGATAATCCGCACAGGACCAAGGCCCAGTGCCTTGGCTGCCGTGACAAACTCAGTTTCCCGCAGGAAAAGAATCTGACCCCGGACCAGGCGGGCGTAGCCAACCCAGCCGATAAGGCAGAGGGTCAGGATTACATTATTAAGACTGGGACCCAATACGGACATCAAGGCAATGGCCAGCAGTATACCTGGGAAAGCCATCAAAATGTCAACGAGCCGCATAATCAGCCCATCAATCCATCCCCCGTAATACCCGGCCAGAGCCCCAAAGGTAAATCCGAACAGTGTAGCCAGGGCGACTGTCGAGAAACCGACCCAAACGGATATCCGGCTGCCGTAGATGATTCTGCTGAAAATGTCCCGACCAAGACTATCCTGACCTAAGAGGTGATTCGGACTTGGTTTAGTCAAACGATGGGCCAGATCAATCTGATTGGGAGAGTAAGGAGCAAAAACCGGGGCAAACAGGGCCACAATGATTATCATCCCGCTCATCACCAGGCCGAGAACCGATAGCTTATTTTTCAATAACTTCTTCAACAACACCGATTTAAGGACACCGAATTAAGGACACTGAATTAAGAACACTGAACTAACAACACTGAATTAACAACAATGTACTAAGGGAACTTCGTACTAAGGGAACTTCCAGAAAATAGTTTACCCCTTTATTGATAGGAGTATATTTGCTCAATCCCTCCCCCTTGAGGCAGAGAGACTCTCCGGCAGGTATGTTAATAAGGGTGAATAAAGAAATCACCTTCCCTGAATATACTAATCACCTTCCCTGGATATACTAATAATTGGGAATTCCCTAACGCCTAATTTGGAATTCCCTAACGCCTAATTGGGGATTCCCTAACACCGTCAAATTTCTGTTTAACCCTATCTATTTTCCCAAATGAGCGAATACCTTTTGAGCTGCTGCAATGGTTCGTTCAATATCTTCATCCGAGTGGGCCAGAGAAACAAAAACCGCTTCGAATTGTGATGGCGGCAGATAGACACCTTCTTCCAGCATACCCCGGAAATACCTGGCAAACATTTCCTGGTTAGAACGAAGGGCAGAAGTATAATCGGTAACATTCTCTCCCGTAAAGAAAAGGGTGAACATCGAGCCAACCCGATTCATCGAGGCATTCACTCCTGTAGCCTTGGCTGTTGCCAGCAGCCCATTGGCCAGCTTATTAGATTTTTTCTCCAGTCGCTCATAGAGCCCCGGATCGGAAAGCAGTTTCAAAGTGGTAATTCCTGCAGTCATGGCCAGAGGATTCCCTGAAAGGGTCCCGGCCTGATAGACTGGACCAACAGGAGCAAGGCATTGCATGATTTCCTGTTTCCCGCCAAAAGCACCCACCGGCAAACCACCGCCAATGATTTTTCCCAGACATGTCAGATCCGGTTTGATGTAAAATAACTCCTGCGCTCCACCCTGAGCAACCCTGAATCCGCTCATAACTTCATCAAAGATCAGAATAATATCATGCCGCTCAGTCAATTCCCGCAAATCTTCCAGAAACCCTTGCCGGGGAAGAACCACTCCCATGTTTCCAGGCACAGGCTCTACAATGATGCAGGCAACCTCTTTGCGGTAGTCCTCGAGGACGCGGGATGCCTTATCGATATCATTGAAAGGCAAAGCAATAGTGTGTTGAGCCACACTGTTGGGAATGCCTCCACTGGTGGGAATACCCAGGGTTGTGGCCCCAGATCCGGCCTTCACCAAAAGACCGTCCGAATGGCCATGATAGCAGCCCTCAAACTTAATAACTTTATCGCGTCCCTTATATCCTCTGGCCAAGCGAATGGCGCCCATGGTCGCCTCTGTCCCTGAATTGACCATCCTGATCTGCTCTACGGAAGGAATCATCTGACAAATGAGCTGGGCGATTTCCACTTCCAGCTTGGTCGAGGCACCAAAGCTCACACCTTTTTCCGCCGCAGATTGAAGCGCAGAGATCACCTCCGGATGAGCATGCCCCAAGATCATGGGGCCCCAGGAACCTACATAGTCGATATATTCATGGCCATCAACATCGTAAATCTTCGATCCATTGGCCCGATCTATGAATAGTGGATTCCCTCCTACGGCTTTGAAGGCACGAACAGGGCTATTGACCCCACCCGGAATATACTTCTGGGCTTTTTCAAACCAATAAACTGAATTTTCTATACTTTTTCCCATAAGAATTCTCCTCAAAGAAGAAACTCAGGCATTATCTCGCTTCTTTTACTTCTTTTACTTCTCTTATTTTCTCTTATTTTCTCTTATTTTCTCACTATGGATAGAATTTTACCTCTGACTATCATATTCGGTATTCTCCAAGGTTGTCAACCTATTTTTTCAGCAACTTCGGTTTTGATTGACAACTCTTACCCTGAATTATCCGGGGCTTACTGATATGCAGCGGGATGAAAGGATGAAGGGAGAAGGGATGATAATTACTAGCCAAAGGACAAAGAAAAACACTTTTAGGGCCACGCCGTAAATGGCAAGAGAACTCAAACAAATTCCTCCCTGCATCTGCTGCCCCACAGTTAGTCATTCTGCCGCTATTTCCAACCCATCGAGAGCCTTTCCCTGAGGTTTAGACTACAAAAACCGGAAGCCATTTTCGTATGGACACTTTAGGCGCGGCAATACTCCTCAACCCGGGTAATGTAGTTTCGCGTTTCCTTCGGCAAGGCATTCGGCCTGCTTTCGAGATTGCCCATGCCCCAATTGTAGGCAGCAAGGGCCAGCCTTACATTCCCCTGGTAGCGGTCAAGCAATTGGCGCAGATAGCGCGATCCACCCATGATATTCTGAGCAGGATCAAACGGGTCTGTCACTCCGAGTTCAGCAGCAGTGCCCGGCATAAGCTGCATCAATCCTTGAGCACCAGCCGGTGATACGGCTTTGGGATCACCACCGCTTTCGACCGCAATAATGGCCTTGATAAGCGTTGGATCAAGGTTATATTTCTGTGCCGATTCACCTATGATGCCTTCGACACCTTGAGTGTCTTGTGCCATAAATCCAGTACCAGTATCTTGGGTCGTACGTCTAGTGACATTATACTGGGCCGTAGGTCCGGCAGTGATCCTGCTCTCTTGCCCGATCCTGCTCTCTTGCCTGATCCTGCTCTCTTGTCTCCCGTTCAATACTGCCATATCCGGCGATCTTGGCCTTTGTACCCTCGCATACTCTGGCCCAATCATCTCCGGCTCCTTTATCGGTAGTATCCTTACCTCCGTCGCTGGTATCCTTACCTCTGGCACTCCGGTCTGTGAGATCATGGTCTCTTTCATCTGCGGGATATCCTCCACTTGCGTCTGCGAGACCCCTCTCTCTCCTATCTGGGGGATATACTCCCCTTGCGTCTGCGAATTCCCTGCCCCTACTCCTCCTCTCTGTGAGGCAGTCGCCCCTGCTATCTGCGAGGCACATACCCCTCCCATCTGCGACTCCCCACCCTGCACTCCCCTGCTATTCCACTGTCTGGAGAGCAACGTTGACCAACTCAGGGATGAAAAGGCAGGGGATGATGATAGAGGCAGATAGCTATCTCCTGTTTCGGATTCAGAAAGGATTGCTTCCAAGGTCCTGTATAACATTTCAATACTCGCCATCTCCAATGGCTTTTCCTTGCTCTGGCTGGATAGAGAATCTTGCAAGATCCTGTTAAAATCAAAATTTGTCCCTGTCTTTGGAGATACCGATGAAGCCTGAGCAGCAAGACTATTTATGATCCTTTGATTGATTCTATCTATCATAATTCAAGATACCCTTACATCTCTCCGTGTCTCTGTGCTTTTCCGTATCTATATGTCTCCTTGTGCCTCTATGTCTTTCTGTGCCTCTATGTCGTCTTTCTGGGCATCTATGTCTTTCTGTGCCTTGACATACATTCGGCCACCACATAAACATCATTCCCGGCCACCACATAAACGTCATTTCCGCGAAGGCGGGAATCCAGAAGTGAGGGCATGTATTCCTGCCTTCGCGGAAATGAGGAAATGGCCGAAACGAAGATCAATGCCTCTTTCTGTATCTCTATCTCTTTCTGTGTCTCTATGTCTCCATGTCTCTAAAGTCTGTAGTTTCCTTGTCTCCAAGGGTATTACCACCCAAGGGAAATCTGCACTACATTCCTTCGGTCAACTGCCTGACCTGCGTAAGCACCGACTTCCTCAGCATAGTTGGCGTAATCAAGTTTCAAAATCCACAGGTTCAAGGTAGCCCCTGCGGAGAAATATCCCTGATATACCCCAAGCCGCAAGGCCAATCGCTTTCCCATCCATGATTCTGCTCCCATGTGGAGTCGCCGGAAAAAATCTTTCTCATCCTTGTTGACATTCTTAGTAATATCCATTGCATCCAGCCCAGCATTGATCGACATAAAACCATAGTCAAAATGCAGGCCAGCACCCAGGTTGACTTGCTGGGGAATCTCTCCGGCATCACCCAGTTTGGTCCCTCCGACATTTTGAATCACCAGAGCCGCTGTGGGCTTAAGGGTAACAGGGAAGGTATACATAGCGCCAAGATCAAACCCAAGGCCCGTCCCATCTACTGCATCATCTTTAATCGTCTCGTCAAAGTTTTCATCGGCTATCTGTATGGCTGTATAGGTTTGCTGCAGCCGCTGCCGCTGAATGTACTTAGCCGAGCCCCCCACCCGCAGGGCATGATTATCCAAAAAACCAAAGCCTAATCCGAAGACTCCGGCCACATCGCCTACGGCGCTAATATCAGCTTCAGGATATTGGGGATTGTTGACCTCGGCATTGATGGTTGCCTGTCCCAGCACCCCAAATCCAAAATGCTGCTTGACAAAGTAAGGAAACACCGATGCCCTGACGTGCTGATTCTCACCAAGATGCTTTCTGAGTAACTTGTTGACCTCGCTTGTATTATCAAATTCAGTATCCTTAATGTCCTTGTAAAGATTTTGGCTGTTCTCCCCTGTTTCGATCATTGGGTTCAGCAGAGAAAAACTCCAGTGCTGCACTTTATCCAGGCCGGCAGGATTGTAACATAAGGCATTATAATCATCAGCTATGGCCGTGAATGCCCCACCCATTCCAAGTGGCCGGATGCCTTTCCAAAAATACGGCATTTCCCGTGCCTGAACAGAGCCACCGGAAAGCAAAAGAATGGTAACAAACGCCACCATACTCCACAGGAATTTGCGAAACAATGATCTCATGCATGTTCCCATACATGTTTCCATAAATATTTCCATATCTATTTTCTCCTCTATCTTCAAGAGCCTGGCTTCTGACTTAGACTTAAATTTAAATTTAGACTTAGATTTATTACTTCGATAACAGTTGGTTTAAATAAGCTGAAAGCTCAACTGAGGTCACTTCATTGGGAGTAGTTCCCCCATTGTAGCCAATATCTCCCAAAAATTCGTTGAACTCACGCTGGATATCATTCTCATCGCTCTCCTGATATGAAGTCTCGCCTAATTGCCGATCCAGGGTTCCTCCTCCGAGAACTACCACAGCCTCCTGCACCAACTCAAGATCATTATTCAATGCGGTCATGTAGTCATTGAGATCTTGGCAGTTATTATCCGACAGCAAAATTGGCTGGCCGGGACGAGTGTTCTTCAGGTCATTCAATGCGTCAACGGTCAGAGGGATAGATTCATTTTCTTGGATTCCATATTCACAGGCAACAGTTTGACAAATCGTGAAAATAGCATGGATAGCAGCGCAAATTCCCCTTTGCAGTTTCACGTCATCACTGGGTGACGAGATGGCCAACGATTTGCTAAACCGGGCGTTCCTCCCCCGACCGGAAGCACCCAGTACCCCCAGCGCCTTATCAATTAGTTCAATTTTGTTATCCAATTGTTCAGATTCAATTTTTCCATCCCCTCCCTCATCAAAAATGCGGGTAATAACATCAAAAGTTTCCACCTTCTTTTCGCCATCTTCCTTGGAGATTTCCTCCAGCAGTTTCAGAGTGTCAAATCCAGCCTTTCCCATGTATGCCGAAGCTAGATAGCGACTTTCCTGCTCGGTTCTGGTTTTGTTCTTTAAAGCGCCAATGACCGCATCGAATTTTCCTGAATTCAAATCCTGCTTCGCTTGCTCGATCCTTGCGGCCTCGCCACCATCATCGGACATGCCATCAAATACATTTGTATCGCCGCACCCCTGGAAAAAAAGAAAGATAACCACAAGTAGACTGCCAAAAGCTGCATAATATAACCTCTTCATGAGTCACCTCCAAAAATTGAATGTAATTAGTTGATATCTGGAAATTTTAAAACGTACTGGAAATGTTAAAGCGTAAATGAGCGTAACTGCCTGTTATCTAAAAATTGAGGGCAAGTGTAAATACGATTTACCCAGATGTTCCCCATCTCTATCAAGGAGCATCCACTACTCCCCTCCTTGATGGGAGCATCTGCTAATCTCCTCCCCTTTGAGGAAAGGGAGGCTGGGTGGGGGTGATAATTATAATCATCTTCTCCTCAATGAAGGGAAGATAGAGAACATCTACGATTCCCCCTTCTATTTTTTTCGACACATCTTTTTCATCCCATCGGAAAATGGATGCAAAAAAGCAATGTAAAGAGTATAAGATCAGGTAACCCCGGATGAAATCAAAGAGAGTGACTTCACCAAGCGGTTCTTTTGAATTGCTGGTGTCTTATTTTTTTCATCTGGATTACCGGTACTTTATTCTTGATTTTACCACAAAACATGGAGGATAATCCAGATAGAGTCTATTTTTTTTGGAGGAAAGTATTCATTATGAAACTATACCTTATACGACATGCACAGCCAAAAAGCCATGAGGAAGATCCCCGGATGCCTCTCTCTGACCTGGGGCAAAAGACCATGAGGAGAGTTTCCGAATATGCCGCAGCCCAATTGGATCTTGCGGAAATTTGGCACAGCGAGAAACTGCGAGCCAAAGAAACAGCAGCCATACTTGCTGAATCGCTTGGCATAACTGATAACGTGCAAGAGCATAAAGGGCTTGCACCGAGCGATAATGTCATGGATGTGAAAACCCGACTGATGAACAGAATGGAAAATCTAGCCATAGTGGGCCATCTCCCTTTTCTCAGCAAACTTGCCTCATTACTGCTGTACGGCTCGGAAGAAGATGCAAACCGGATCAATTTCGAGACGGGATGCATTGTTTGCCTGAACAGGGATGAGTATGACAACTGGACTCTGGACTGGATGATAACTCCGGATACCATCCCAAGGCTTTATGGCTGATCAGGTGAGCGATGAATGGACGATAAATAATGATCGATGAACAAAACGGGCGATGAATGGTGGACGATGAACAACGAACAAGGGATATGGCCAATAAGCAATGAACACTTTAGCACCCCTCGGCAAGTTTCTGCTTATAGCAGGAATTATTTTGGTAATAGTAGGAATCATTATAGTCTATGGCCCAGGGATTCCTTTTATTGGCAGGCTTCCCGGCGATATCTACATTAAGAGGGATAATTTTAGTTTCTATTTTCCGTTCACTAGCAGCATCATCGTGAGTATTATCTTGACCTTGATTTTTTTTCTTATCAGGAGATTCAAGTAGGCCAAAAACGCAACATATCGTATAGGTTCAATAATGCGGCACACGTTCAGCAGCCATAATCCAGCGGATCGCATCTATCATCTTACATCTATCATCTTACATCTCGCATCCCGCATGCGCACGGGTTCACTCACGCACCGGATAAGTAGCACTCTCATCTGCTGGCCGGGTTGGCATAGCAATAAAGACAATGATGATGGCAGGGCTGGTCACGGTAAGAGCCGATGTCCCGTGAAACCTTGCATCCGCAACCATCACGATGGCGCTGCCCATAGTCAGACCGCAAAGAGATATGGCCACCGAAGAACTTTTGCAAAAGGTCATTGGGAATGCATGAGTTTGCCCTGATCCTTGAATGAGTGGGGAGAGAGCTTAAGATGGCTTTCTCGCAGCAGGTGTAAAGATCTATGGAAAGTGCAGCCAGAGTCTTTTCCATCCTTAACAGAATTTCAATCTGCTCTTGCAGCCCAGGGTAGATGAACGTGAACCCCGGCCTCCTTCGGATACGCTGCCGGATCTTACTATAATCATCCATAAAGCTGGTTACGCAACGCGTTACACCTAAGCGACCCATAGCCTCTGCTATGCGGCTAAAGTCCTGAAGGTTGTTATATACCATTCCTGCACTATCAGTATCTTTCCATTTACCTTCCTCTCTATCTTCCGCTCTATATTCCGCTCTATATTCCGCCTCACCTTCCCCTCTATCTTCCTCTCTAACGGCCCCTCTATCTTTCTCCTTATCTTTATAGAAGCAGATAGGGTCAAACCGCCAGGAAATAACCCAAAATTCCCGGATCAAGGCCCGCGCTTGCTCCAATCTCTCATCGAGAGATGGAATACAGGGTTCAAGTACGGGGTCCTCAGAGTTGATGGTAAAATGGAAAAACAGATGAAACCCCCTCCTCCTCAGCTCCTGCCCGTATCCGCCATCTAAAAAGGGGCCATAGTTCTTTGACCAAAAGACGATGGTGTGGACCTTATCCGGCGTAGCCTGTACAGTCATTACTTGCCCGGAGATCGGGTTTTTCACCTTGAAATGCCCCCGATCGATCCCTTCCATGAACCAGTCCATGTAAAAAGCCGGTATATCACTCCGTCTGGAGGCGGAAATAACGATCTTTTCGGAAAAACCGGCTTCCATAACACCCTCTTTCTGTAGTCCCTGCCCTGTAGCCATAATCCTTTTAGCCACAGTCATATGCACCCGTAATCACAGGTATTTTGTAAGCGCCTATAATCACAAATATTCTCTAGACTCCCATAACCACAACGATCATTCCTAAAAAGTGTATATGGGGTCATTCCTCGTAACCCCCGCGCAAGCGGGAGTCCAGAAGCTTTTGTAAAGACTGGATTCCCGCTTTCGTGGGAATGACGTTGAAATTCTTTTTTAAAAGTGTCCGGTAGAGAAATCCAGCAAAACACATAATCTAGACATGAGCGGACTCCTTTACTCAAACTCTAAGCGGCCTATCTAATAAGCACCTACCCCAAAATCCTTATAACATAAAAGGCAGCATAACATTAAAAGCAGTAGCAAGTCTCGATGAGCTTCCCCTTTGTAGTCGTTCTCTCTATTCACCCAGGGGCAACCGCATTCACGTAAGAAGCCTCGGTGTAGCCGCTTTTGGTTTCACTCTACCCTCCTTGGGATGGACTCTAAGTTTATTTTAGATCCAATCCATTGTTTTTTCCAGTAAATTTACTCAAAAGCAGATACTTACCATGATTATTGATTCAAGGTATTCATTCAAGGTCCTGTAGTAAGGCAGAGGACTGAATTTTGACCTGAAGGTCTAGATTTAGGTATGAGTAATATTTCCCTCATGAGGGGTAATTATGCAGGTTGTTTAGGCTGTAGGCTAAAGGCTGTTAGGCTAAAAGCCTTTTTGCAATCGGGACGCATTGTCTCCTCCTACAGTCTAAATGCCTACAGCCTATCTACCTGAGTAGTTACCATGAGGGGTGAGAAGAAATCAAGAGGAAGGGATCTTCAAGTGTTGCCTATAAAAAAAGAAGCCCCCTTGCGGCCTCTATTGTTTAAAAAAAGGAGGAAGGCCGCAAGGGGGTGTGCTAACAAAATATTAACAAATTGTGCATCTAATCATTGTGCATCTAATCATTGACTACTTTGCCTGTCTCGCAGGAAGAGGTGAGCGAGGCGTAGGAAGCACTCTGTAGATATAGTCAGCTCCTACGAATTCGAGGTCTAGGCCATTGTGTTTGAAGTAACCGCTCACTTCAAAGTAGTCATCTATTGGAACTTCAGTGACGTCAGCTCTGTTGAATCTGCAGATAGCCTTATGTTCCACCCAATCGCGATTGATCGAAAGTAACGGTGCGCCATCAGCAACTGCCGCGTATATGGTCAGTGCATCATAAGGAGCAGGGAACTGTACATAAGCTATAAACGTGGTATAGCCCATCCTCTGGATCTCATCCTTAATTACGATTTGGTCTCCAGCCAGGTTGAGAACCACTTTGAAGCTCACGGTAGAATGGCTTACATTGCCACAGTCATCAGTAGCTGTAATGGTAATTACGTTATTTCCGGCCAGCTTCGATACGTCAATCGGGATGCACGAAGATACCGTGATATCAACCGGGGCACCACCGTTGTTGGAGAGTTCCACCTTCACAGTCGGATTAGGATCGCAGTTGTCGGTAACCGTGTAGCAGAGCTTGACCGCATCCGTACTGAAGTACTTCGCTGCCAGTGGCGTAACGGAAATTACGGGAGCTTCAGTATCATAGACCGTTACTCTAAAGCTGCACTCAACCTTATTCCCGCACTTGTCTATAGCCGTGTAGGTAACCAAAGTTCCATTTGCAGCACCTTTGCATTCCGCGGGGAAGAAATCACCAGGATTATGCGTACTGGTTACGATCAATCCATCACAGTTATCAGCAAAGGTTGGCGGAGTCCATGTCACTACAGCACCGCATTGTCCTGGAACATTATGATCGATGACGATATCAGCGGGGCACGGGGTAACTACCACTGGAGCTTCCGTATCCAGAACAATTACCTTGAAACTGGAGACGGTTGTATTTCCAGTTTCATCTGTAGCCGTATAGGTAACTACAGTCCCCTTAGCATCATCTTTACATTCTACAGGGAAGAAATCACCAGGCTTTACGTCGTTAAGAGTTGAACCATCTGGGTAGACAGCGGTGACGGTCACGGTCACATCACCACAAGTATCAACAAAGGTTGGTGGAGTCCAGGTTACAGAGCTGCCACACTTTCCAATTTCATTAGAAACGGTTATGTCATTCACACAATGACTCACCATAGGACCTTCATTATCCGGCAGAGGCACACACACTTGCGCCTGACCATTAACGCAGTTTTCAATCGTGGTCTCACATGCGCCAACTCCGCAGGTTGTCGTTCCAAGATTCTCATCCACTAGGCCATTGCAGTCATTATCAATGCCATCGCAAACCTCGGTTGTGGAAGGCAGAGGCTCACATACTTGCACCTGACCATTAACGCAGTTTTCAATCGTGGTCTCACATGCGCCAACTCCACAGGTTGTTGTTCCAAGATCATCCACTAAGCCATTGCAGTCATTATCAATGCCAT
>Ga0307378_10006305_pt1 | contig 16283 bp, 37 predicted proteins | sample UN1MG_FD_202238 | JGI IMG/M metagenome (GOLD analysis project Ga0307378, IMG submission 202238) | Soil microbial communities from Risofladan, Vaasa, Finland - UN-1 | ecosystem: Environmental > Terrestrial > Soil > Coastal area > Acid sulfate soil | place: Finland: Risofladan, Vaasa | collected... | reverse complement strand
TTAAACCTACACGCAGTTCACCGCGATTAATCTTATTCCCAGAGGGGATTGCTCTTCGTCCCGTTGCTGTTGTTATTTCTATGTAGGCCGGAGGTTGCGGCCTTGAGCCTAACCATACCAGAAAGAATCCACCTGATAGCGAATAATCCCACCGGAGAACTCCATTTTTGAGAAGCTCTATGCTATTATTCATTTCTTCTTCTCAAGCCGCTGGAAATACTCTTCCAGTGCATCGGTTACTACACGCCGCATTAGTAACCCTTCCTCTCGTTTCCTTTGCAGGATTTTCGCCTTTAATTCTGGCGAAATTTTTACGTTAATTGTACATGGTTTTACGTCACTTATTATATATTTTTTATTTTCCATGTCCTTATAATAGTATTGTTTTCGCTATTTGTCAACAAAAAAATAGAGAAAAGTTGAAGTTAAGTTAAAAAAAAGTTGAGAAAAAAGTTGACAATTTACAAAAACCATATTATAATAAGGTTACCGGATAGGTTATCCGGGATAACTTAGGAGGTTATTATGAAAATTAGCGAAAACGAAAGACAAGAGCTAATCAATCTCATCTATAATTATGGGATGATTGACGGTGCGCATCACAAACAGTGGTTAATCGATCAAACGCTGAGATATCTTCTGGGAAAAAATTACAATGAAGCTATCGCCGCACGCAATAACAATCCTGATAACCGGGATTGGGATACCGGCATAGCGCCGTAAAAGGAGGGAGTAAGGTGATTCACAAAAAAATCGATAATTACAAAACGATAACGGGCACAGACCCGGAATCAGTTGATGAAAAGGTTAAAGAATACCTGGAAAACGGATGGTACCATTTGGGAACCCCACCGTGGTAGTCGGAATTTCTCATGTGTATTATACCCAGACTATGATCTTGGCATTTTTGCCGGGCAGTAAAGGGGAGCCATTATGACACATAAAAATGTAAAAGAATTCACGGCAATACGATGCGGTGAAGTGAAAAAATTTGTTAAAGTAATCAATGAACACCTGGATTGGGGGTGGTGCTTATTCGGCGAACCGACAATATTGGTCTATTCAAATGATATATTCCACTATCAGTTCATGGTAAAAATTGGTAGGCCGTGGAGTGGGGTTATACATGAAGATCAAAATGGCACTATTAAATAGTCATCATAGTACCCTCCTAAATAAAAGGTCTGCCCTGGTTGGCCATAACCGCCAGGGTGGGCCGATTTTTTGGGAAGAGAAGAATAATGAAAAAACTAACACCCAGTAAGCCAGAGCGTAACGGCTCATCGGTCAACCGAATGGCACTCATGGGAATAAATACTTGTGGACTGGCAGTCGATGGCGGTAAGACCTGGACGGCGAATAAAACTTACTGTCGGCCGGTTGGCTGCCACGTTCACTTAATAGGAGGATAAAATGAGCATCATTAATTGTTTCGGTAAAAAAGAAGTAAAAGCTGAATGTATGAGCTTTGAAAAGTCTGATAGCAAATCGAAAGTAAAGGCTGGGAAATGTCCGGAAATATGCTTGACGTGCAGAAATCTGGCAAGCAACGTGGCGCGCACATGCATTTGCCTTGCACACAAAACCTCCTATAGCACATCTTCCGGTGAAACCTATACCGGATACAGTCACCCGTTTTGCGTTTTGGCAATAGAAGAACATGACCGCGGCAGTAAAGAAAAATAATGAACCGAGACAACGAATTATTCGACCACTTCCGGAAGCTTCAGGAGATTGAGGAGTATTGGCAGACTCACTGCGAATACTGCGGTGAGGTGGCCGGGAAGTGTGAGTGTGAAAAAAATAAGGAGGTTAAACATGATAACCGAATCAATATTTAATGGGGATAGGTACCTTATACCTCTTGCTGAGGTTGGGTATATCGATAAGCTTGATTACCAAAAAAACGGAAGCATAACGGTCGTCCTGTTGGGGTTTCGATACAATGAATTTGGGATACCAAGCAATGAAATATATTTAGCAAAAGATGATGCGGCAGATTTTATGACTGCCTGGAAAACCTACCGTCATGAAAAAGATGGAGCGGATGCGAAGGATGACCAAATAGAAAAAATGAAAAATATGAAGCTGGGAGAAGTAGAATTTTTCCAGTATGATCAAACGCAATATTCACTATTCAATTATGCGCTCAGGGTGCCAGGCGGTTGGGTGTATGTCAGTACCGATACCAATGATAACCCACTTGCGAGCACTTTTGTACCGGAGGGACAAAATGGATAATATTGACAAAAAATTAAATGTATATTACGTCCGCAAAGAAGGGGCTTCGTCGAAATACAAAGAAGAGGTGTTTTGGTGCAACCTGAAATGGGGCGACGGCAGAACGGCAAGTTTCGCCCATGTATTACCGCTGAATGAAAGAAAGGAAATGAAAAATGGTAATAGTATGCGTATGCAAATAGAACCGGATAATTATTATATTATTCCTGGATTTTATTTCGCTGTGAAAGAGGTACTAGGGGGCATGTGGCAGCGAACCGAAACCCCGGAAGAGGGGGAAAAATGGATCGATAAAATTTCGGAAGAAATCGACCGGCATACCGATACCCAAACCGAAAATATAGAATTATGCGAGACGCACTATAATCGTTTTGATGATCTTGAGCAGATGGACGAGAACACAACTAAGACAGAACAGGAAACCGTAAAGGTGGAATGCCCCGATTGCGGCAACGCCCAAAACCTCCCATCATATATGGCCCATGGAACCAGGATATGTTGCGGATGTGAAAAGGAGTTTACTACCTCACTTACAGATAACCTGGAAACATTTGACCGCAGCACGGTGCCGAAATGAAAATCAAAATAAAGAATGTTTACTACTGTGAATATTGCAAAAGGCATGGTCTCAGCTCATACCATATGAAGCGCCATGAAAAATACTGCACTCTTAATCCCGGCCGTGCCTGCAGGATGTGCGGAAGCGACCAGGGCGATTTACTAGATATAATTGAAAAGTATAAGGACGCGTACGAAGTGAGAATCGTAAATGTTGACCGGGACGACACGTATACCATAAAAGAGTACAAGGGAAATGACATGGTTAAGGTTCCATATGAAGAGTGGGGACACAAAGCTATCTGGAAAAAAGAAGTCAATATAGAATTAATATCCAAAGACTGCGGCGGCTGCCCAAATTGCATATTGACAGTCCTGCGAGTCTGCTCCCTTTCGTTCGTGAAATTAGACCTGCGATACGAATACAAAGAGGCTGTTAAGGAATGGTGGAAAGAGAATGAAAATCACGTCTATGATTACGATTAGCGTAGTCAACAAATAAAATAAACTTAGGAGAAAAAAATGAGAAATGAAAAATCATTACAAAAAAAAGAAGAAAGCGTTTTGTCTTTCTCGGCAGTCTGGACGAATCCGGATAAAATTAAAAAGCTGTTTGCGCCAGACCTATCAGATATGGAATTTTCATATTTTATGGGATTATCAAAAATGGCCAAAGCCAACCCGTTCTTACACGAAATATGGGCGGTGAAATACGACAAGACAAAAGCAGCATCGGTATTTTTGGGAAGAGACCATTACCGAGGAATAGCGCAAGGCCAACCTGATTATGATGGGCATATGTCGGACGCCATCTACAGCAATGACAAATTTAGTGTGAAAAATGGTATCCCGGAACATGAGTATAACCTTGAAGAAAGAGGGGATTTAATCGGGGCTTATGCGCTTGTGTGGGTGAAAGGAAGGCAAAGACCGAACTTCAAGAGGGTAAAGTTTTCTGAATATAACAAAAAACAAAGTACCTGGGTGCAAATCCCAGAGACAATGATATGTAAGGTTGCTGAAGCACAGGCATTACGAATGACGTGGCAAAGCGCATATAGTGGGGCATATAGCGAGGACGAAAATATATTTGCCGAAGAGAATTTTAAGCCAGAAACACCAGATAAAGCGCAGCCAAAAAAAACAAATGGAGCCGGGCTTGATTATCAAGGATTAGAAACAATGATGCTTGATAAGCTGTGTACGATAGACAAAGTAAAAGAGTACCTTAAGGCCAAAGGGCTGGGAGCTATAAGCGAAGCAAACGCTATGCAATTCAGGATTATTTGGGATGATGTTGAGGGGATGAAGTGAAGCTAAGATTTCAAAAAACTGGTCACAGGTACGCGCTTGACGGGAAGTTGATACCTTCACTGTCTGCCGTTCTGGATTTTTGGTTTGGGGAATACGAAGATCATACGTCCGGAGCGGCAGCAGATAGAGGGACACGAATCCACAAGGCTTGCGAATATGCTATCCAGGGGCTACTTGACTATGGTAGCCTAAAAACAGAATCCGAAGACTTGAGTGGATACGTCCGCGCATTCGAGAAGTTCTTTATCGATAATCCTGGGATAGCAATAGGGAAACCGACGGCAGAATACAAAGCGCATATCATAAGCCCGGAAAATATAGAAGAAAATTACCTCGAAATGATTCAATGGATAGGCTGCGGAATGAGACTCGATCTTGTTTTCCGGAAAACAAATACGATAGTAGAAATCAAATCAGGTATCCCAGCAAAAAAACACTTTTGGGGATATTCACGGGAAGCAATGCAACTTAACACCCAAATCAAGGCGATGTCATCTACCAATAAGCCTGCCAGCGCATGGACTGGGTATATCCTATATATCAAGTCGAACGGAGAATACCGGGCAGTCAAGACGAAATTTGACGAATTAATCTGGAACCATTTCCAGTATGCCTGGATTGGGTGGTACAATAAAAATTATGAAAAGGAGAATAAGAATGAAAGCACCAATAAAAAGTAACCAACTGATAAAAAGAAGTCAATATGTTGAATATTTCGGATGGCTTGAGCAATCCAACCAGGTCAAGAAATTAGAGAAGGAAATACTCGACGCAACCGAAAGCATGAATGATTATCAAGGCGAGAAATTACCGGAATTAATCGAACTGGTCAAGGCGATTGGAAAGGAAATTGAAAAAGAAAGGAGTAAGATAAACGAGCCATTAAAGGAAATCAAAAGCCTCAACCAGGGAGTTTTTAAACCGTTGTCCGATAGTGCATCAAGGTTACTCGGTGCCCTGAATTCAAGATACCGAGACTGGTATGCGGCAGAGCAGGAAAGAAAGCAGAAAATACAAGCTGAACTCGATAGGATAGCCAAAGAAGAAAGAGAGAGGATTGAAGCGGAAAATGAAAAGAGAGAGGCGAACGGAGAAAGAGTATTACCACCGGCTCAAGTTGTCACGTTGCAAGTAGTAGAACCGCCTATTGTTCGGAGCATTTTACGAAAGACGATTGAAGTTGAGTTACTCGATAAGCTTGAATTTATTAAGCACGTGGCAGAATCGGGAGATGTTGAGTTGCTCGATTGCATCGCGATCACAAATACTACCGGGATCAGGAATAAAGCAAAGCGAAACCCCGGTCAGGCCAATATCCCAGGAGTGGCAATAGCTTATCTGCCATCTCAAGCCGATTGGGGGATAAAATAAAATTAACTTCACCACCGGGGGCATAAGTCCCCCGGCCGGTGAGTAAAACAGGAGGCATAAATTGGAAATAAAACCTGAAAATTTGAAAGCTGGAGACACATTCTACATGAAACACAAATCGGTAGTCAAGAAATATAGAGTGAATCGCATTGAGCACCGCGGGCCTTATGGTTATTCGTTTGGCGGACTCGTTGATGTATCATGCTGGAATGATGATCGCAAAGAATATATCCACGAAACAAAAATCAAGTTTTTCGATGATATGTTTGATGATGAAAGTGAAGCGCAGCGAAGCGACGGGACAAGAAATAGCTCTCTCGAAAAGCAAAATATTATATAATTTTGGTAATTTAGCAAAATAAAACAACAGGAGGTTTAAAATGAAATTAAAACGAAAAGATTTAAGCGTCGGTGATGAGTTCTACTCAGTATATGCGATTACCGGGATAGGGAGATATTTCGTGGAGTCGATTGTTGATGAATTCGGGGCACCGAAATTGTGGACGTCCGTATGGGACGAGAAAAGGGGTAAATTCGTCGATCCGGAAGAGGACAGGTTATTCTTACACAACCTATTCAGCACAGAATGGGAAGCCTGGGAATGTGTGTTTGCCGTCATTATGGGGCACCTGCGAACCGCAAATGAAGGGTTTTGTGAATATATGTCAAAGCGGAAAATGGAGGCAAAAAATGAATAAATTAGTAAGAAAATACCAATGCCCTGGGTGCATTTCCGACCCAGACGATGAGTGCTATAAGAAAATGCCGGATACCATAACTTGTGAAAATCATGTTGTCTCCACAAGTTTCTTTTCGCCCACTACAGGGATGGTAAAGGTCATGTTAGGATTGCCGAATGGATTCAATCGGACAGGCAACAATGAAAGCCCGATATATATTTTTGAAAAGTGGGATGATTGCGAATGGTTTGGGGATACGATCTACAACATCCCGGATTGGTACCATGTCAATAAGGCTGGACATACGCTCATAAGAGTATATCAGCCACGTAAGAATTAAGGATTTACTCTTGTATTTGGAGAAGATGTGTCCAGGAAATTGCCGGCAAGTTGCATCAAGATTACTCAAGAAATGATTGATAAAATGGATTGAGTAAGGCAAAAAATAGGAGGTAAATTATGAAAATAGAAAAAGAGGATTTAAGAGAAAGCACAATTTTTCATTCTCCGTTTGGGTTGACGGGGACAAGAATGTATATAATTGAATATGTTAACCATGAGGATGGACTCTGCACGGTGTCGCGATGGAATGAAGAAAGAAATAAATTTATATGGCCCGAAACCATAATGATACCAAATGCCATGTTCACCAATGAGTATGAAGCTCAACAGCACTGCGTAACCATGGCAGAAGAGTACCTAAGGGAAGCTAAGGAAAATCTGAAAAAAATGAAGGGTGAATTTAATGAAAAATAAAATTGAATTGTATTTAAATATTAGGCCACGGTCATTTCAGCGGGCCGGGATTGCACGGAGTAAAACCGGAAAACCATACGTATTCAAATCCCCACAGAAAAGAGCCTACCAGGATAAATTGAAATACCGGGTAATAAATGAGATTCGCAAGCAAGAGAGAGAGACCGGTGAGAAGTTCAAGAAGCTATCCGGCCCGATAAAAATAACAGAATTGACCTATTACTTCAACACCAAAAAACTGGCACTGTGGGAACAGTACCGGGATATTAAGCCAGACCTGGGAGACAACCTTAATAAGCCACTCCTGGACGTGCTGAAAGATTTGGTTATGGGAGACGATGAGGATATAGTTGCAATTGATGGCCTGTCAAAGCGATGGGCAAAAAATCCATCAATACATATTGTCATGGAGGAAGTATGAGACTTATCGATAGCATAATCAGTAAGGCGCTACTGTCAATTTTAATTGCAATATCAAGATCAAAGCATGATGCACCGCCGAAAAAAAGAAGTAAAATACCAGGATGGGCAGCGTTTGAAATCAGGTATAGCGTGCCCGAAACGCCCGGTGAAGTCCTGTTTTATATTCTCTGCTTAGCTGCAATTATGTTTGCTCTTGTAACGATAGCTGTATATCTTAAGACCGCAAAATGAAATTATATATCTTAATATTCACCCTGGCGGGAAATCAAATAAACCTCCTAAGTTTAACTCTCCCCCGCCAGGCTGCATTATTATTACAACCCCCGCTTGATATATTCCCGGAATACCGGGCAGGCGGGGAATTATTCAGGAGGTAACATGAGAAGTTTTCATATCAAGAAAAGTTGCATCACCTGCCCCAGGTGTCACAATGAAGTAGAACCATTAAGGTCTACTCTCGATGGAGATGCGGAATGCCCCGTGTGCCGATTCAAAACATATTGGATGTGTTTCCAATGTGAAAATTACGATATTATTTGCGAGCAATGCAAACATAAGGAGAGATAGTGACATCATGGATATGGCTAACATATTGCAAAAAATAATCATCCGCATCCTCTCGGTCGCTGCAAAGAAACCGGTCAAAAAAGAGGTCGGCAAACAAAAATCAACTATCAAGATTACGATAATTGACATTCCGGAGACTCTTCTTGAGCGCATCTGGCATTACTGGTTACCGGGTGTTTTGACCGCAGTGCTTACGTTCTGGATTTGCCTCAGGACTATGTCGATATGAATTACTACAATAATATTTATGATATTGGGGCACGGTGCCCTAACCTCCTGGCCCGTGTCCTGGTATCTCACAACGCAATTTTATTCGAGGAGGTGTCAAAATGACCGTGCCGCTAATTGGCAACCCGTTACACCGGGAAGGTTAAGGTGATGACCCTGCCGGGAGTAGGGCGCTAAAATTTCTAACAGTTTATATGGAGTATGTCCGGTCGCTTGCATTGGGCCGGGCATACGATACTGAAACAAAAAGCCCCGGTCATCTTTGCTTGCATTAGGCCGGGGCGATGCAATATTAAAAAATTAACTTAAAGGAGAAACAAAATGAAAATCGCAATAGCATTAGTGGCATTAATTGCCGCAATCATTTTTTACCGGATCGGCAAAATGGCGACCTTCTGGCTCATGCTCGGCTGCAGCGGGGTTTTTGCCGGAGCAATAAGTTCTATTGTTTTCGAGGATCCCGGCCATTATCGGTTATTTTTCTGGGTCGCTCCTATAGCGGCCGTGGCAATTGGAGTCGTTTTCTTCGGTGTACTGGTATGGGAATTCTCAAAAAGCACGAAATGAGCGAAACGAGAATATTAACGCACGGTGCTTTGTTTCAGGGTATAGGGGGCTTTTCCCTGGCAGCAAGAAACCAGGGAATACCCACTATCTGGGAATGCGAAATCAATGAATATTGCCACAAATTGAGTAAAAAGAATTTCCCAGAAATCAAAATCAGATACCGCGATATAAGGAGTATAATAGATGAAAAAGAGAATATTGAAAAAGTTTCCATTATTTCCGGAGGAATCCCATGTCAGCCTTTCTCTTTTGCCGGGAAGCAAAAGGGCACGGAAGATGACCGCTACCTCTGGCCAGAAACTCTTGCGGTTATCAAAAAAATCTGGCCCGATTGGCTCATTCTTGAAAATGTGCCTGGAATCATTGGTCTGGCGCTCGACAATGTGCTTGATGACCTGGAAGTTGCGGGCTACACCCAGGAAACATTTATTATACCAGCTCTATCCGTCGGTGCAAATCATCGAAGAGATAGAGTGTGGGTTGTGGCCCACTCCATCCGCAAGCGACCACATGCCGCAATCACCGCCCCCAGAAAGAGTAAATGTTCTGGAAGGAAACCCGTCACCTCGCATGAAAGCAAAAATAATCCCAACCATGACAGCATCAACGATGACTGTTCAGGATTACGAGGGGCTAAAATATCACAGCAGCAAACGCCCGGAATACGGGAGGATATGGCCGACACCACTCAGAAGCGATCACAAGGCGAGGGTGTTAAGGAAAGCAAAAAGACAAGTGTCACTTCCAGAAATGATTGGTGGGCAATTGAACCCAACGTGGGTCGAGTGGTTAATGGGCTACCCGGAAGGGTGGACAGACTTAAAGGGTTAGGAAACGCTATTGTCCCACAGGTGGCAGAACGATTATTCAGTTTTATAAAGAAAATTGAAAATAATGGAAATTACAAATGTCGAACACCCCGGAGGTAATATGCTAAGGAAAAATTATCAAAGTGCGGTAAAAATGTACAATGGTGGCCTTTCAATCGCTAAGGTTGCGAAACGCTTCGGAATTACCAGGCAGGCGATGTTCAAAGCCCTAAGGCGCAGGGGGGTCAAATTCAGAGGTAAGAGCCTGTATGGCAAGGCTAACAGTTTCTACCGGGGTACACGGGCCAGCGCACGCGTTCATGACGTAACGGAAGCGGCAGTTTTGCGAGGAGACTTAATCCCGGAGCCGTGCCAGGTATGCGGGAATGATGGGAAGTTTCAGGACGGCAGGCGGGAGGTACAGTCACATCATGATGACTATAATAAACCTCTTGAGGTTACCTGGCTGTGTCAAAAGTGCCATTTCCGGTGGCATGTAAAGAATAAAGCAATACCGGAAATTGAACAAAAAAAAACCATTAAAATAGGAGAAAAATAAAATGAAAAAATCAGAGTATAAAGAATTTCTAAAATTATTGGTTATGACAGATATTGAATTTTGCAAGTGCCTGGAAGGAGACCGGAACCCACCGGATAGCTATTGTGAAACAGAATGCACATATGGAGCAGATGAGCCAGACTGCGATTATACTTGCTGGAGAAAATATTTTGACTTGATTCTTGAAAAAGATTAGGAGAAGTGAAATGAAGAAATCAGAGTTTAACAAGTTTTTGGAAATAATAGGGTGTGATGTGAACTCTTTTATTATGATGATCGGAAACACTTACACTAAATGCCCAGATATGGAATTGAAATTATGCAAAAACCTGCAGTGTACACCGTCGAACAATCCTCACTGTTGGAGAAAATATCTTGACTTGATTCTGGAAAAGGATTAATAAAAAAACTTGACAAAATGAAAGAATTAGTGCATAATAAGATTATGATAAATAGACCGCAAATCAAAATAAAAAGCAATAATAAACCTGGGAGTTTTGTCGGCGGGGGTTTCTTGATTTGCGGTCTCGTTTCCCCCGCTCCCCAGGACTTTAAATGGAGACCGCATGAAAATAATCACTAAAAAATTATTAGAGCATCACAGCGCAAAATTCTATAAATGTGATAGGTGTGGTGGGCTGCAGATGATAGAGGATTTGATACATAATTGCCCGGTGCATGGCGAATTTTGTATTGATTGTGGGAAATTAGTAAAGCCGTGTTTCCAGTTATGTCCTGAATGCACTGGGATAACGGAAGGCGAATTGCTTGACGATGCGATATACGAGTACTGTCGGGAGTCATTATTCAAAGTAATCGGGTTCAAGAATATTCCGTTTCAGATTTTAGATAAAAGATTTGATTATATAGTGGTGGGGAAAAAATGAGAAAGAAACCGAAAAGGTTGAACAAAAATAAAGTTCTGTCAAATCAAATAAATGAAATCGATCAACAGTTACAAGATGAATACGATTATTTAATAGAAATAATGGAAGAGATCGATGAGATTTGCGGGGCAAATCTTGAACCTTGCCGCAAGACGTAAAAGGTGAAATTATGAGAAAGAAATCAGAAAAGAATACAAAAAAATGTATGGTGTGCCGTGATGGTGGGGAGTTATTTATGTTTGATAATACATTCTTTAATAAAGAATTACCTGATTGCCCGTATGAAGAGTCCGTAATGCTTTGCTTTGAATGTTACAAAGCGTTTGCCGGCTTACAGGGAGCCGTAAATAGCTTAAGGGAATTGATAAAAAAAAATGAATAAGGAAAATAAAAAAAGAGGCTGGGTGCGAAGGTATCGTTCTATTCAAGACCACTGGCTCTATAAATGTAAGCCATTTTGCAAGGTGGCAGCATGGGACGATCTGATATTAAAAGCAAACTTTGACAGTAAAAAAATATCATTAGGTAACCAGTTTGTTGAGGTAGGGAGAGGGGAATTAATAACAAGTGAAGTGAAATTATCGCAGTGCTGGGGGTGGTCGAGAACCAAAGTCAGGGCATTTCTGAACCAGTTACAAAACGATTCGATGATTGAAAAAAAATCAGACAACAAAAAGACATGGGTAAAGGTACTACAGTACAGCGTCTACAACGATACAGAAACAGCAGAAGTACTGCAAAAAAACATCAAAAAAACATCAAAAAAACATCAAAAAAACACAAACAATAATAAGAAAGAAATAAATAACAAAGAAGAAATAAAAACCCTAACCCTAAAACACCCAGGGTTAGTGATATTTTTCTACGAAACTTTACCGGAAAAAATGAAGAAAATGACAGTCAATAATCTGTTGGGTTGGGATAATGATTTTGATAAGCTGATAAGACTTGACGGGAAAACAGAAAATGAGTTAAAAGTGATTATCCAATATTTTAGGAATGATCCTTTTTGGACTGATAATTTTCATAGCCCATGCAAGCTGAGGAAAAATAATAAAGATAACATAAAATTCCTGCACATATTTGAAGAAAAGTTAAATAAAAAATCGACTCAAAACAATAACCAACCCTTCGACTACTTCCGCAACTCATCGGGGAAACCAACATGATCTGTAAATGCAACGGCACCGGTTGGATTCAGTATGAGAAGGATGGCAGGCCCTACGCCAGGTATTGCGATTGCCAAAGAGAAAGGATCAGGAATAAAATGATCCCACCGAAATACCGGGGCACCTGGGATAATACCGGATATGAGAATGACTGGGAAATGATAGCTGAAAAGTTCATTGATACCGATTACTCCGAGTTAACAACGCTGGTATTATATGGCTTAACCGGCAGAGGTAAGACCAGATTTGGATATTACCTCATGAATTTGTGGGCGGAGAAAACCGGGACGTATCGGGGAGTTGAATTTATTAAGACGACCGAGCTTGAAAGAAACATTTACCTATCGAAGCGAGGCGGATATGAGACGGCAGAGAATCAAGGCAAAATAGAGGATATTAGAACTGCAGATTTTGTTATATTCGATGACTTTTGGTGTTCAAGGGAGACAACCTCGACGGACTTCGTCAAGCAGTTCAATGATCTATTTGAGCGCCTGGCAGCCCGGAAAATTATTATCACAATGAATCTCAATCCGTACGAAAAGATTGACATAGATACCGCCTTATCCCGCATCAGAGAGCAGGCCCTTATATTAGAAATGAAGGGCAGGGATAGGCGGGAAGAGTTTAGGTTCAATTTACCGGGAGGTAAAAAATGATTTATGTTGATAATGCAAATATTCCGTTTCACGGGATGAAAATGTGTCACATGTATTCTGACAAAAGCACAATGGAATTACATGGATTCGCTTTTATTATTGGGTTAAAAGTTGAATGGTTCCATAACGGTAGTTTTCCTCATTACGATGTATCGTTGAGTAAGAAGAAATTAGCAAAAGAAAGCGGTGCGATTGAAGTAGATTACCTTAAAGATGCCGATAAAATAAAAAAAATAAAAGAAAAATTTAGATCAAAAATATCTAAAATTTAGGAGGTAAGAAATTATGACCAAAGAAAAATTACAAAAACTATATGACAGGAAGCGGAAAATCACAAGCGTACTGTCAATCGTAAAAACAGAAATCAAAAATGCTGAATGGGAATACATGAACGAAACCGGCCTAAAGCAGGGTCAAAAAGTGAAAACTAAAAGTGGATACGACTGCGGGGCAATTGGAATAGTGGTGGAAAGAAGGATAGGTCACCATGAAAAGTTCAAGATCGAATACCACCTGGCAAAAATAACCAAATCTGGGAAAGCTCACAAGACAGCAAAGGTTGGATGGTGGGTGGCTGCAGAAGAGTTGGAGGTGATAGGATGACATTAATAGTTTCAATCCTCTTAGGCTTATTACTTTTGCTTATGTGTGCGATCATCGCCTATATAAGGGATATAGGCAGAGACTATGGCTATAGTTATGATACCGTTTGTGAGACTTGCGGTGCGCTGAATGCTGATAGAGGAAAAGGCTTTTGCTGTGCTTACTGCAGATCGCTGATGAGGAAAGAAGGAAAGGGGGCGAAATGATGCTAAGCATAGATATGAATAGAAGGAGAATAAAATGAATTTACAATTCTTAACAATTATAGTTTTTAGTATTTTGGCAGGGGTATACATAATTACTTTGATTGAACGCAAGAAAAATAGAGATCGTGAAGCGGAGATATTAAGGAATGTACCCGGTACAATTAACTGCAGGTGCGGACTTGAAGATATAGGTATAAGAATAAATTGGCGGCAAAAAGATAAAAAGGAAATATGGGTAGGCACAGTGAATGAAACTGAATGTTTTGAAATATCAGCTTTAAAGAATTCGGATTATGAAATTAACTTCGACATGTACTTATTTACAGAAACATTGCCGATTTATTTAAATAGATTTTCGTATTTAGCCGCAGCCCAAGCCACAGCTCAGCATATAGTGCGCGCATTAAATAACGCTTTAAAGGAGATAAAATGATCAAAACAATCAACTCAAAATCAGAACTTCAAGAGGAAATGAACGGCCGTAAAGTTATGTTAATAGTCGGCTCTAAATCCTGCCAGCCGTGCAAACAGCTACATGCGAGAGTTGATAGCATGATAAACAAAGGGAAGATAAGTGTCCCAGTGTATTATGCCGATGCCGGGACGGACGTGATGGGCTTACTTCACGCAAGAAGCTTGCCAATATCGGCGGTACTAAATGAAAATATCGTGAAAAATACCAAAAATGGTTTTCTCTCAGAGGCTAATATTATTGCTTTGATAGGGGGGTAGTATGAAGGAACATAAATGCGCTATTTGTAGAAATAAATTCATGGTAGGGGCCGGAGAATTTATGGAAAACGATACCGAAGGTTCACCGATTTGCAAGACCTGCTATAGCGAAGCGGAGGGTATTTGCGGATATTGCCATCGGGTGTTAAACAGAGATGAGATCGAGTCACCTGAGGTAGATAATAGCGGCGATCCGATGTGTGGTGATTGTTATAGCGATCACTATCAGCAGGTGTGCCCGATTTGCGAAGATTGTTTTAATAAAGCAACTAAGGTGGAGGGTTATCGTTTCGCAATTACAAAGAGCGTGATTGACGAAAATAACATTGAATATAACGGAAAACCGATGATCCCCGGGATATATAGGGCGCTAAGATGGCCCATGTATATCGCAAATTGCGTATCGGGATTTGAAGGTTTTTTTGATGACTCGGTAGAGCTTATCAAAAAGCATGATTTTTCTGGCAATCATTTCTGCGAAGAGATTTGCCATGATTGCGTGGAGAAATCAAAATGACAGAAATATTATCTTGCGAGACCCACAAAATAAGGAGAAAAAGAAACGGTAAATTGCATCGATGCGAAACATGCTGCCGTGAAATACCCTCTGGTTCGATGGCAGTGGAAACGGCCTGTTCAGACCATAAGAAAGTAGTAATTAATTACATCTGTATTCCGTGCTATTATGTTCTTTGTGGTAGCGGGGAAGGAGACTTGTATGGCGGGGATGTGTTAGATATTTTGCATGGCGGCATGTGCGGGGTCGATGATCCGGATTTCGATGAGGAGACGTACTGGGAAGTTATTTATTTTTTCGGGTACGGATTTGAGAAATTTTAGGAGGGGAAATGGGACTAATGGCAACCAAAGACGTAAAAGTAAGAACTCAAAGAAACGGCAATCTCCATCGATGCATCACGTGTTTAAGGCTCATACCGCGCGGCACGATTGTTGAGAGGCAAACGATGGTAGGCGGCGGGGATATATATCAAGTATACATCTGCAAGCCGTGCCAGGCGTTTCTTGAAGTTAAAGAGAACCACGATGCGTGTTTTGATTTTTGGGAGCAATCCTATCCGCAAGGCTCCGTGGATGAGGCGTTACGATGGTATTGTTACAAAAACTCAAACTATATAGATGAACAAGCCTACTGGAAAAGAGTTAAATATTTCGGGTATGGCGATGAAAAATTTTAAAGGAGGTATGAAATGTTATTGGGATTTATGAAACAGTTCGGCCCGAAAATAGTTGACGGTACGAAAGTGTTGACTAACAGGGTAAAGCGGAAAGATGGCAAGGTACCAGCATATCCAGGAGATACTCTATATATGTATACCGGCTTGAGAACGTCCCAATGTAAGCGGATATTCGAGAAGGGCAAAGAGAAGGAATGTACTGGGGTGTGGGATATCAGGTTTATTCCGTGGGGTTTGGATTATGTCAGAGTGGAAAGTGATTTCCTGATAGATGCTCTATGTTGGAGAGCCGATTATGTTGATTGGGAAAGACACCCCGTCGATATATTAGAAAGACTTGCAATCATGGACGGCTGGAATAATTTCTCCGAAATGGCAGGCTATTTCAAGCCGCACTATAACGAGCATATGAACCTAATTTATTGGGGAAAGGGAGACAAATGATGAAAGTAAACACAGGTGAAGCGAAGAGTTTCCGTGAATACTTAGAAAATACAATCGAAAAATACTACGATGCGCTGCAGAGCTTTAGCGACGACAGGTCACATTGTGGCCTATTGAATAGTCAAATATATGAGGCAAAGAAGATACTTGCCGCATATGATGAATTTGAAAAAAGAGGAGCTTAAGGTGAAAGAAAAATTAATTGAATTAAGATCAAAGAAGTTCAGCGATTACCGGTACGATGTGCGAAAAGAATCTACCGTGGTTATAGGCGAATTCATAAAAAATAATAGCCCGGTTCAGGTCGGAGATAC
>Ga0307378_10006303_pt1 | contig 16285 bp, 14 predicted proteins | sample UN1MG_FD_202238 | JGI IMG/M metagenome (GOLD analysis project Ga0307378, IMG submission 202238) | Soil microbial communities from Risofladan, Vaasa, Finland - UN-1 | ecosystem: Environmental > Terrestrial > Soil > Coastal area > Acid sulfate soil | place: Finland: Risofladan, Vaasa | collected... | reverse complement strand
TCCCCGGCCCTCCCCCAAAAGGGGGGAGGGAGAATAGGGCGGCCCTCACCCCGACCCGCGGGGAGAGGGGCCTAGTCCTCCATCAGCACACCCAGCATCACCAGGAAAATCGCCGTGTCGTCCAGGTACGGCCCGCGCACCGGGTCCTCGGCCGCGATGTAGCCCTCGAAGAGCCCCGCCCACTCGCCGCGCGCGTAGAGCGGTATGAGGCTGTTGGTGTGGCCGTGCGAGTTCCAGGCCCAGTACACCGCCTCGCCGGAATCAACGACCCCGTCCGCATCGCCGTCCTCCCAACCGGCGCGGAGGCCGGACGGGTCGTAGGGCCTTTCCAGCCCCAGGGTGCGCGGGGAGACCTCGCCCAGCGGCACCCCCCTGATTCCGGGCCCGGCGGTGAGGTAGCCGCACTCGTGGTCGCCGGTGACGATGACGAGGGTGTCGTCCCAGGAGGCCGGGGTGGAGGGGTCCTCGACCCAGTCCACGACGGCCCGGACCGCCGCGTCGAACTCGCGCTCCTCGCCGATCATCCGGTCCATGTCGCCCGCGTGGGAAGCCCAGTCCACCGCGCCGCCCTCGACCAGCAGGACGAAGCCCTCGGGATCGCGGTCCAGGACCGCCAGGGCCGCCTCCGTACACTCGGCCAGGGTCGGGTTCTCGGCGCTGGCGCCGGAGCCGTCGGCCAGGGCCCAATCGAAGCAGCCGTCCTCGCCGCCGAAGAGGCCGAACAGGCGTTCGGTGCGCGGGTTCTCCGCCGCTTCCAGGAGCCGCGCCCCGCCGTCCGGGCTCCCCGCGACGCGCTCCACCAGCCGCCAGACGCCGTAGTCGCGGCAATCGGCGGCCAGACGTTCGAGCTGCGCGGGTGAGACGTAGTCGGAGTTCCACCCCGGGTGCCCCGCGCCGATGAGCACCGCCGGCGGACAGCAGCTTCCGCCGCACCCGCCGCCGTAACCCTCGCCGGAGCCCGTGGAGCCCGGAACGCCCCACACACCCTCGTCGAAGACGGCGTAGCCGTTCCCACGGTCGTCGTTGTGGGCGTACCAGGCCGCCGGGGTGGCGTGGGAGACGGGGACGCTGGTGACCGCCCCCGAGGCGAGGCCGAAGTATTCGGCGTACTCGCGGATACACGCCAGGCGCATCAGGTCCCCCGGCCCGGTGCCCAGGTTCCCCGCGTCCGCCTTGAAGCCGGTGTACATGGCGGTGGCCGCCGAGGCGCTGTCCGTCGCCGCCCGGGCCACGTAATCGAACTCGCTCCAGGCTTTTTCCGGGTCGTAGCCCACGCCGCCGTTGGCGCGCCGGGTGTCCGTATCCCAGGTGGAGACGGCCCAGGAGTCCCAATCGGCGTAAACCGGGTCCTCGCCGGTGTAGTTCTTCACCGCCTCCAGGTGCTCGTAGCCCCAGCCATCGGAGATGAAGAGGATGACGTAGCGCGGCGGGACGGGCTCGGGGGCGCAGCAGGAAAGGAGGAGGAGGGCCGCCAGGGCGGGGAAGATGAATGCGCGCAGCTTCACGGGAACCTCCGTCGTTTAAATGACATATCCCAATCCATTACCGAAGAATACCATAACGTAGGGGCTGACCGGTCGGCCTTTTCCGTGTAATGTAGGGCGGCCCCGTAGGACGAGTCCTCTGCGGGCCGCCGCGATTTGCGATGACGTAGGGGCGGGTCTTTAGACCCGCCCGTTTTTTATAAGGCACCCCTCACCCCAGCCCGCCCCCCAGAGGGGGGAGGGGGCAGGCGGGCCGACCTGAAGGTCGGCCCCTACGAGGTTGATGCGCGATTCACGCAAATTCCGTAGGGCGGGGAATCTATCCCCGCCGCTTTGTTAACCGCGGCGGCCCGCAGGGGATTTATCCCACGGGGCCGCCCTACATTGGGAATCGCGCGTTTCCGGCGTAGGGACGGGTGTCCACACCCGCCCGCGGGGGCCCGCAGAGGGGCCCCCCTACACTGCACGTGTCCCGACCCTCACCCCCGCCCGCCGACCGGGTTAAAATTCCGTCGAGCTGGTGAAACGGAAGCCCTTGAACTTCACCGCCGGCACCCGGATGCTGGAGAAATCCTCCGCGATTAAAAGCGTGTCGGCGCTCAGGGCCTCGATTTGCGAGAAGGCCCGCAGCATGGACTCGGTGAAGCGCAGGTTCTTCACCGGCCGCGAGACCTTGCCGTCCTCGATGAGGAAGGTCCCGTCCCGCGTCATCCCGGTGAACAGGAGTTGCATCGGGTCCAGGAAGGGGTTGAGGTAGTGGAAGTGGGTGACCAGCAGGCCGCGCTGTGTGGCGGCGACCATCTCCTCCAGCGAGCTCCCGCCGCCGGTCATGAAGAGGTTCATCGGGATGGCGCCGTAGGAGGCGGAGGCCGGAGGCAGCCCGTGGCCGGTGGACTCCGCCCCGACCATCTTCGCGCTGGTGCGGTCGTGGACCACGGCCTTGAGAACGCCCGCCTCGACCAGCGGCACGCGCTTTTTCGGCATCCCCTCGAAGTCGAAGGGGAGGGGGTTGCCCGAGGGATCGCGGGCGTCGTCAACGAGGGTGAACTCGTCGCTGAAGAGCTTCTCGCCGAGCTTGTCCACGGCGAAGGAGCGCCCCTCGGCGAAGGCCAGACCGTTGAAGCCGATGTAGCCCATCATCCCCAAAAGGCCCGCCACGCCGCGGTGCTCGACGATGACGTCGTACTCCGCCGGCTCGAGATCGGTGGGGTGCTGTCCGTCGCGGCACTTCTCCGTGGCCCGGCGGCCGATGGCGGCGGCGTCCAGGTCCCGCACGTCCTTGGAGTCGGCGGCGGACCAGCCCGCCGAGGTGCGCGACAGGATGGTGGTGTTGACCGCGGCCCGCGTGCCGCAGTGATAGGCCTTGAGCCCCAGGGAGTTCACCAGCGCCACCTCGTTGCCCCCGGTGACGTAGGCCCCCGAGGCGTTGAAACCGTACTCGTCGCCGGCGGCGATGATTTTGGCCACCTCGTCGGCGCGGAAACCCGCCTCGGTCCGGTGGGTCTCGGCGACCCAGGCCTCCACCTCGGGGAACTCCTGGGGTCCGGGGAAGCCGGTGAAGCGGGGGTTGGGCGGCACGATGCCGGCGGACGCCGCCGCGCCCTCCACCGCACGCGCCAGGCCGTCGTCCGACAGGTCGTTCGTCGTCACCATCCCCACCCGGTTTCCGTCCACCACGGCCCGGACGGTGACGGTCGCGTCCCGCTTGGAGATGTTCTGGTGAATGTAGGAGTTGGCGAAGCGGGTCAGGTTGGTGTCGGAGGCGAAAAGGGCGGCCTCGAGGCCGTCGGCTCCGCCGAGGTCCACGGCGCGGGAGAGGGTCTCCAGAGCCCGGTCGCGTCCAAGCATCATTGGGCAACACCTACCTTCACGCCGCGGAAGCGGGCCGGGGAGGTTCCGTGTCCGATGCGCATCACCTGCGTCGGCTCCCCCTTGCCGCAGTTGGGGGTCCCCCAGAGGAACCACTGGTCCCGGTCGCCGATGGCGTCGCAGGAGCCCCAGAACCGCGGGGTTTTGTCGTAGTAGAGCGCGTTCTTCACCACGCGGCCCAGCTTGCCGTCCTCGATCTCCCGGGCGTACTCCACGCCGAACTGGAAGTTTATCCGCTTGTCGTCTATGGACCAGCTCTTGTTGCCCGAGAGGAAGAGGCCGTGCTTCACGCCGCCCACGAGGTCCTCGAAGCCGGCATCCCCGGGCTCCAGGCAGACGCTGGTCATGCGGCAGATGGGGAAGTCGCTCCAGCTCTGGGCCCGGCAGGCGCCGTGGGACCCGCCGCCGTGGAGGTGCGCCGTGTCCCGGGTGGAGAGGTAGTCGCAGAAGACGCCGTCCTTGACGATGTAGAACTTCTGCGCCGGGACCCCCTCGTCGTCGAAGGCGAAGTAGCCGAGGGAGCCGGGCAGCGTCGCGTCGGCGTAGAGGTTGACGATGGGCGAGCCGTAGATGTAGCTGCCGCGCTTGTCCAGGGTCAGGAAGCTGGTGCCGGCGAAGCTCGCCTCCTGGCCGATGACCCGATCCAGCTCCACGGCGTGGCCGCAGCTCTCGTGAATCTGCAAGAGCATCTGGGAGCCGTCTATGACGAGGTCCATCTCGCCGGCGGGGGCCTCGGGGGCGTGGACCAGCTCGAGGGCCTCGGCGCCCACCCGGGGGGCGTTTTTCACGAGGTCCATCTCCTCGATGACCTCCCAGCCCCGGGCCTGGTGAAGCCCGCGCATGCTGCACGGGTAGGTGCGCCGCTGCATATCTCCGTCGGCCACGGCGATGCAGGTGAGCCCTCCGCCGCACTCCACCTTCCGCTGCTCGATGGCCGACCCCAGGGAGCTCACGAAGAACTTGTGCGTCTCCCGGGATTGGATGAAGCCCTCGACCACCCGGATTTCGTCGCCGACGCGCATGGCCTCGGTGGCCTCCAGGAGGAGGTCCGCCTTCTTTTCGAGGGGGACATCGAAGGGGTGGACGCGGTAGGCGTTGGGCCAGTAGCCCACGTAGGCGTCGAGGCGGTCGAGGATGAGGGGTTCGCGCTTGACCGTGGCCGAGGCCCTGGCTATTCCTAGAGCCCTGGCCGCCGTCCGGCGCATCTCCTCGGGGGTCAAAACGCTCGAGCAGGCAAAGCCGAAGGCCCCGTCGAAGACCACGCGAACGCCGAACCCCTTGTCGTACCCGCGGTTGGCCGTCTGTACCGCCCCGTTCTTCACCGAGACGTCCTCGGTCACCAGGTCCTGGTACCGGGCCTCGGCGTAGCTCGCCCCGTAGGTCAGGGCGTGGTCCACCGCGAGCTGCAGGAGCCCTTTGAGCAAACCGTCTCCTTTCCGGGGAGTTTATGCGTACCGAGCGATGATAGGACGCGAGGCGGTCAAAGTCAACGGGGGAAACCGGTCGTTTCGACGGTGACTCGGCCCCTTTCCTAAAATGTAGGGCGGGGCTTCTACACCCCGCCGCGGGCACCCGTAGAAGGGCACCCCTACACCGCACAAACGTAGGGCGGGGCTTCTACGCCCCGCCGCGGCGGCCCGCAGAGGGGCCGCCCTACATAGCTGTTTTATCCAAGGCACCCCCACCCACGGCCCGTGCATCGAAAATTGCGATGGTGAACGGTCGTACCGGCCGGTCCGCCCGTTTTCAGGGTAGCCCCATCTCCGGCCCCCGGACGGCTCAGCAAGGGCAGAACGTTCCGAAGTCTTCCCGCGGTTCGTCGCTCGAGCCCGAGGCCACCTCGTCCAGCCACAGCCACCAGCGACTCCGTTTGGGTGAGGGCGCGATGTGGTGGCGCAGGGGGCCGTAGTACGACAGGCGGTACTCGGCCATCACGTCGCGGAGCCGGTTGATGCGGTTGTCGGAGAACCGGGGTTCGGAAAAACGGCGGTGCACCTCGCCGTCGGCCTCGGCCAGAATCCGGCGCATGCGTCGGGTCTGTTCGGGGTCGCGGCCCTTCAGGCCCATGTCGCAGATGTCCCGGGCCAGAAGGCTGACCTCGAACTCGTAACGCTCGTCGAAGGGCCCGAGCCGCCGCCAGACCTCGCACTTGTTTTCCAGACTTGCCAGGTCCATTTTTAGAAAACCTCCGGTGATTACGGGGATTATTACCCCGGTTTTTGGTGAAAATTAAATTAGCAATATCCGTGCCCGGCATGTAGATGACGCAGGGGCGTGTGCCCTGACCCACCCGTTATTTTACCCCTCACCCCCGAGCTGCGATGACGTAGGGGCGGGTCTTTAGACCCGCCCGCGGGCGACCGTGGAGGACTCGTCCTACCGGTCGCCCCTACGGGGTTTATTCGTGGATGACGTAGGGGCGGGTGTCCACACCCGCCCATCGCCAATCGAAACCCTAAACGTAGGGCGGGGATTTGCCAGGGGCATAGCTCGCTTCGCTCGGTTCTCATCCCCGCCGTTTTCGCCCCACACCCCGGGTTGCGATGATGTAGGGCGGCCCCGTGGGATGCATCCCCTGCGGGCCGCCGCGTTACCGACGTTCCCAACCCCGACCCTCACCCCAGCCCTCTCCCTAGAAGGGAGAGGGGGGACCGCTTCACCCCCCTCCCGCGTTTGTGATGACGTAGGGGCGGGTGTCCACACCCGCCCGCAGGCCAATTGTTCTGCGCATATGTTTAGGTTCCTCCCACATGTAAAAAAGGAGCCAGCGCAGGCCGACCCCTTACATACACATATATATCAAACTACGGTATCATTTCTACACTATTTGGATAACACACATCATAAAAATCTTTTTTATTATAAGTTATCAAGTAGTTTATTTTGTATTCACCTGAAATATCATCAATAATGAGTCTTAAAACTCTATCCACTAAACTTAATTCTCGTTTATCAATTAATGCAATTGTATTTTCAAGTGCAGAATCACGATACTTTGAATCATCAATTTTAGTCCATTCTATCTCGCTTAACTTAAATTTAAACTGTGTAAGTAACCACGGTTTTTTAACTAAACGTGTGCGTAAAACCTCATAAAAAATGGGCCACGGGATTAGAATATATTCGTCTTTGACAATATCCCATAAGTCGGTTGCAGATTGATGATACCCATCGTCCCCTTTATCGAGAAGCGCGATCCAAAAGCCAGCATCAGTCATAAAAAATGATTTTGCCAAATCAATAATCCTCTTCAGGAGTCGTCCGAATGGCGTACCCAAACCACGGTGCATGCCTTTTACGACCACCAAATATAAACCCCCCCCTTAGACTCTTTTTCACTGTGTCGTAGAAGATGATGTAAACTCTATCCTTTTTCCTTAAATTAACATTCGCTTCCAAATCACTTTTTATTTCTTCAATGAGATCATGTCGAAATATATAAACGAAGGAAGCTACACTATCTCCACACTCCCTGGCTTCATGGGAGTCCAACCAGAAATACATACTTTCGTAATCGCCTTCTATACCTAGATCGTAAGAAAGCCAAATTCGTTGTTTTTCCATGATCGTACCTCCTCCAACAAATACAGCTTAACCTACTAGATTCTTTTCGTCAACTTTAAAAAGGGCCGGCCAACGCCGACCCCGTAGGATTTCAACTGAATTAGACCTTCTGCTACAACTCGGGCCAGGTCTTGTCGCCCTTGACGTAGGCGTCCATGGCGCGGGCGGCAATTTTCCCCGCCCCCATCGCCTCGATGACCGTCGCGGCCCCCGTCACGATGTCGCCGCCGGCGAACACGCCGGGGATGTTCGTCCGCCCCTTCTCGTCGGTGACGATGTTGCTCCACTTGGTGACCTTGAGCCCCGGGGTGGCCTCGATCAAGAGCGGGTTCGGCCCGTTGCCGATGGCCACCACCACGCAGTCCACGTCGAGGATGAACTCGGAGCCCTTCATGGGAACGGGGCGGCGGCGGCCCGAGTCGTCCGGCTCGCCCAGCTCCATCCGGATGCACTCCATCCCCCCGACCCAGCCCTTGCCGTCGTCGAGGATTTTCAGGGGGTTCTGCAAAAGGAAGAACTCGATCCCCTCCTGCTCGGCGTGGTGTATCTCCTCGTTGCGGGCGGGCATCTCCACCCGCGAGCGGCGGTAGACGATGTAAACGTGCTCGGAGCCCAGGCGCAGCGCCGTGCGGGCCGAGTCCATCGCCACGTTGCCCCCGCCGATGACCGCCGTCCGCCTGCCGACCCAGATTGGCGTGTCATTTCGCTCTGGGTCGTAGGCCCCCATGAGGTTGGCCCGGGTGAGGAACTCGTTGGCGGAGTAAACGCCGTTCAGGCCCTCGCCCTCGATCTTCATGAACCAGGGGAGCCCGGCGCCGGTGCCGATGTAGAAGGCCTCGAAGCCGTCCCGGCGCATCTCGTCCAGCGTCCAGACTTTCCCGATGACCATGTTGTAGGAAAACTTGACGCCCAGCAGCTCGAGGTAGTGCGTCTCGCGGTCCACGATGGCCTTGGGCAGACGGAACTCGGGGATGCCGTAGCGCAGGACGCCGCCCGAGGCGTGGAAGGCCTCGAAGACGGTCACGTCGTAGCCCATGACGGCCAGGTCGCCGGCGCAGGTCATCCCGCCGGGCCCGCAGCCGATGACGGCCACCCTGTGCCCGTTGGGCGGGGCGATTTCGGGGAGCTCGGGATCGCCGTGCGCGGCCTCCCAGTCGGCGACGAAGCGCTCGAGGCGGCCGATGGCCACCGGCTCACCCTTCTTGCCCCGCAGGCAGACTATCTCGCACTGCACCTCCTGGGGGCAGACGCGACCGCAGACCGCCGGCAGGGAGTTGGTCCTCTTGATGACGCCCGCGGCTGCGCGGAAGTCGCCCTCCTTGACGGCGCGGATGAAGGCGGGGATGTCAATCTCCACCGGGCAACCGGCGATGCAGGGGCCGTCCTTGCACTCCAGGCAGCGCCACGCCTCGGCGACGGCCATCTCGTCGGTGTAGCCGAAGGGGACCTCCCGGAAGTTGCGCACCCGCTCCTCGGGGTCCTGCTCGGGCATCGGGGTCTTCTCGAGCTGCCTGACTCCGGCCTTCCTCAGTTCCTCGGGGGTTTTCTCCACTACCCCACCTCCTTCAGGTAGCGATCCAGGGCGCACTTCTCCTCGGCCAGGTAGCGGTTCTGGCGGGCCATCATCTCGTTGAAATCAATCTCCTCGCCGCGCATCTCCGGCCCGTCCACGCAGGCGAACTTCACCTCGCCGCCCACGGTGACCCGGCAGGAGCCGCACATCCCCGTACCGTCCACCATGATGGTGTTCAGGCTGACGTACACCGGGACGCCGTAGGGCTTCACCAGGTCGCGGCAGACCCGCATCATGATGGGCGGGCCGATGGCCAGCACGAAGTCGTAATCGGTGCTCTCGTCGAGCTTTGCTTTCAAAATGTCGGAGACGAAGCCCTTGTGGCCGAAGCTGCCGTCGTCGGTGCAGACGATCAGCTCGTCGGAGGCGGCCCGCATCTCGTCCTCGAGGATGAGGAGGTTCTTTGAGCGGGCGCCGATGATGCTCACGACGCGGTTCCCGTTCTCCTTGAACTCCCGGGTTTTCGGCAGGAGCGGCGCGACGCCGATCCCGCCCCCCACGCCCAGGACCCGTTTGTGCTCACCGCCCATGGGGTGGTACCGGCCCAGGGGGCCGATGAAATCCGCCACCGCGTCGCCCGGCTCCAGGGTCCCCAGTTGGCGGGTGGTCTTGCCCACCTCCTGGAAGATGATGGTCACCGTCCCGGCCTCGGGGTCGCGGTCCACCATGGTCAACGGGATGCGCTCGCCGGTGTCGTTGATGCGCAGCATGATGAACTGCCCGGGCTTAATCTTGCGGGCGATCAGCGGCGCCTCGACGTCGAATAGCTTGATGTCGGGCCCGAGGACTTTTTTACCGACGATCTTGAACAAGGCCAACCCCCTGGTTCGGTTCACTCACGAAAAGACGAAGAGGCGCGGCGCAAGGTCGGCGACCCTTCGGCCTCAGAAAAGGGGCCCTGTCCGCCCCCCGGCCATCCGGATCGGCCTCCGCCACCCCCCCTTTCGAGCGTCTCCACACCCGCCCCCGACCATCCGGCCCGACCGCCCCTATTCGAAGACCGAGGGGTGCCAGTCCTCCGCGTCGAGCCCCAGCTCCAGCACCCGCTCCATCACGATGCCCCCCTCGTTGCGGAAATTCTCCCGCATCCCCTCGAACCTTTTATCGGTGAAGATGGGGAGCCGGCAGTGGGGGGTGACATCGAAGGTCTCGTCTATGAGGTGGAAGTTGAGCTGGCGGCCGAGGTTCACCGCCGGGTTGTTGGTGGCGGAGACCTTGGCCCGCAGCTCCTTGAAGCCCAGGATGCCGAAGGCGAACTCGATGAAGGAGATGACGAGCTGGCGGCCGATGCCCCGCCCGATCCGGTCCGGGGCCAGCTCCAGCCCGAAGCGGCACCCCCCGTCCGACTCCTCGGTCCACACGAGGAGGCCCAGGGCCTGGCCGTTTTCGGTGTTGCAGACCACGGTGACGTTGCCCCACAGGAGCTTGAGCTCATCGAGGTTCTGCTGGGCGTTCTCGGGGGAGCCCCAGTGGTGCCCGTCGGAACCGAGGTACACCGTGTCGGGCCAGTAGGAGAGCTTGAGGTCGTCCCCCGGTTCGAGTTCCCGGACGAAGAGGCCCGGGGCGGCGAAGAGGGCGCCGTTCATATCGTTCCTTTCGGGCCGGACGGCGGGAGCCGCCGCGGCGTCACGAACCGACCCCGACTCACCTTCGAGCGGTACGACCGGTCCGCCGCTGAAAACGAATCTACGGGGGCGCGGACCGCTCTTTTCTGCGGAATCGGTTGGTTGATCTAGTTTGGGGGAGTCTTGCGGCTTGCGCCGTCATGCGATTAATATGGGCCGTTAGGCGGTGGGCTCGTCTTTTCGCGGTCGGGCGGGGCCCACGCGGGTCCGGGGATAAGAACGACCACCCATCCCGTACCACCTTCCCACCGCTCATTCAACGGGGACCGAAAATCACCGCCACCTCGTACTTCGCCGCGTTCTCGCAGTCACTGCCGTGGACGGTGTTGCGCTGGATGGATTCGCCGTAGAGGGCGCGCAGCGTTCCGGGGGCGGCCTCGGCGGGATCGGTGGCGCCCATGACCTCCCGGGCGCGCCGCACCGCGTCGGGGCCCTCGAGAACCGCCGCCACCACGGGACCCGAGGACATGTAGGCCACCAGGGAGTCAAAGAACGGCTCGTCCCGGTGGATCCGGTAGAGCTCCCGGGCCCGCTCGGGCGAGAGGGTCAGCAGCTCGAGATCGGCGATGGACAGCCCCGCCCCCTCGAAAGCGGCCAGGCACGCGCCCACCAGGTTCCGCTCCACGCCGTCGGGTTTCACCAGCACCAGGGTCCGCACCCGTCAGACCTCCCCCGCCGGACTCGGAATCCGCCCGCCGCACCGGCAGTACGGCCGTCCGCAGTCGGACTCCGCCGAACCTCCCCCGCCGGACTCAGAATCCGCGTGACACGCCGTTAAAACGATCGAAGCCCGCCGCACCTCTCCCGCCTGGGTCAGAATCTACGCCCTCTCTTGCCGCTCGACCGGGCCCGAGAACCTCTACCGCCGGACTCGGAATCCGCGTGACACGCCGTTAAAACGATCGAAGCCCGCCGCACCTCCCCCGCCGAACCTCACCGCCGACCTCAGAATCCCTCCCGGCCGGCCCTGGCGTCCCGCGCCTTCACGCCCTCCCGCGCCCCCTCCTCGAACGCCCGCAGGTTGAGTTCCAGGAACCGCCCCGGCACTTTCTCGGTGAGCGCCCACTCCACCGCCTCCCGGCTCGTCACCCCGGTGAGGACCAACAGGTAACCCAGCGACATGATGTTGGCCACCACGGGGTTGCCCAGGGCGTCGCGGCAGTGGAAGGTGAAGGGGAAGCAGAAGGCGTCCTCCCGGGGGGGCTTGTCCACGAAGCTCGAATCGGCGACCAGGACGCCCTCGGGCTTGAGGTCGCCGGAGTACTTGTCGCAGGAGGCCTGGTTCATGGCCACCAGGACGTCAATCCGGGTGGGCTTGAGGTTGTTTATGGGGGCGTCGGCGATGCAGACCTCGCTCTTGGCGGCGCCGCCGCGGGCCTCGGGGCCGTAGCTCTGGGTCTGGACCACCGTGCGGCCGTCGTAGAGCCCCGCCGCCTGGGCCAGGATGCGACCCGAGGTCATCAGGCCCTGTCCGCCGGAGCCGGCGAAACGGACCACCGTCATCTTCACGCCGTGTTGCGATTGGATACCGGCCAACTCAACCCCCCTGAACCCGCCGGCAGAGCGCGGCGTAAACCTGGGTGAACTCGGGGCGGGAGTCGTCGTCGGTGAACACGCCGGTGAGGTACTGCCCCGGTTTGAGCGCGTAGCCGGGGTCCTTCTCCTTCAGCTTGCCGAAAGCCTTCAGGGGCACCGCCAGCTTCTTCTCCTCCTCCATCATCTCCACGGGGCTCACGTAGCGGTTGCGCCGGCCGTAGGTGGTGTAGCAGTGGGCCATGACCTCGACGACGGCGAAGCCGCGGATCTCGATGGCCCGGGCGATGAGCTCGGTCATGGCGGCCGCGTGGTAGCTGGTCGTGCGGGCGACGAAGGCCGCCCCCGCCGCCTTGGCCAGGTTGCAGATGTCGAAGGGCGTCTCGATCATGCCGTAGGGCGCCGTGGAGGCCCGCCGGCCCACCGGGGTCGTCGGCGAGTACTGCCCGCCCGTCATCCCGTAGATGTAGTTGTTGACGATGATGGCGGTGAGGTCCAGGTTGCGCCGGCAGGTGTGGATGAAGTGGTTGCCCCCGATGGCGGTGGCGTCGCCGTCCCCCATGGCCGTGATCACCTTGAGGGAGGGCCGGGCCAGCTTTATCCCGGTGGCGAAGGGCAGGGCGCGGCCGTGGGTGCCGTGGAGCGTGTTGAAATCCGTGTAGACCGGCATCCTCCCCGTGCAGCCGATGCCCGAGACGAAGGCGATTTCGTCCTTGTCTATCTCCAGCTTGTGGACGGCGCGGATGAGGGACCCCATGATGACGCCCAGGCTGCACCCCGGACACCACACCGTGGGGAATTTTTTCCTGGCGCGCAGGTATGAGAGGACGACCGACTTTGGTTTTTGCGACACGTCTCCCCCGTAACGCTTCAGAAGAGGAAGTCCGCGGTTTCGCCCTTCTCGCGCATTCCGCGGTGGGTCCGGACGAGGAGGTCGGCGACTTCGTAGGGGTTGAATATCTCCCCGTCGGCGCGGTTGACCGGGAGTACGCGCGCCCGGCCGCGGTTGACCCGCTCCACCTCGCCCACCAACTGTCCCAGGTTGAGCTCGGGGACCACCACCATCTCCACGCGGTCGCAGACCTCGTCAATGGCCTTCTCAGGGAGCGGCCAGATGGTCTTCAGTCGGAGCATGCCGGCCTTGACGCCCGCCCGCCGGGCGGCGTAGAGCGTCCGGCGCATGGTCCGGGCCGTGCACCCGTAGGCCACCACGGCCACGTCGGCGTCGTCCAGGTCCACCCGCTCCGTCATGCGGATTTCGGGATTCTTGTCCAGCTTCGCGCACAGGTGGCGGAGCATCCGGTTGCACTCGGCGGGAACCCCGGTGGGGAAGCCGTCCTCGTCGTGGGTCAGGCCGGTGACGTGGTAGCGGTAGCCCTCGCCGAAGGGGATGAGGGGGACGGTGCCGTGGGCGGTGAGCTCGAAGGGGCGGTACCACTCGGCGGGGCGCTCGGCGATCTCTCGCTCGACCACGTGAAGCTCGCCGGGCTCGGGGACCTCGATGACCTCGTACATGTGGCCTATCATCTCGTCGGCCAGAAGGATAACCGGGGTGCGGAACCGCTCGGCGAGGTTGAAGGCCTCCACGGTGAGGGTGAAGCACTCCGTGACGCTTTCGGGGGTCAGCACGATGATGGGGTGGTCGCCGTGGGTGCCCCAGCGGGCCTGCATGACGTCGCCCTGGGCGACCTTGGTGGGGAGTCCGGTGGAGGGCCCGCCGCGCATCACGTTCACCAGGACGCAGGGCGCCTCGATCATGGCCGCGTAGCCCAGGTTCTCCTGCATGAGGGAGAAGCCGGGTCCGCTGGTGGCGGTCATGGACTTGGCCCCGCCCATGGCGCCCCCCACGATGGCCGCCATGGAGGCTATCTCGTCCTCCATCTGGATGAAGGAGCCGCCCCGCTTGGGCTGCTCCAGCGCCATTATCTCGGCCACCTCGGTGGAGGGGGTGATGGGGTACCCGGCGAAGAAGTCGCACCCGGCGTAGAGCGCGCCGTGGGCTATCGCCTCGTTACCCGAGTAGAACTGCAGATTTTTACCCGTCGCCATCGGCTTTCTCCGCCTCGGGTTTGTCCCTGACGTTGACCGCGAAATCGGGGCACAGAATCTCGCAGAGCTTGCAGTAGAGGCAATTTTCGAGGTGGGCGATCTCCGCCTTGCCGAGGCGGTTGAGCACCAGCACGCCCTTGGGGCAGAAGGCGACGCAGATGCCGCAGCCCTTGCACCACTCCTCGAAGATGCGCACCGGATTTTCGTTGTGGTCGTTCTTGCCCATTTTCGTCACCGGCTCCTGCCGTAGCCGAACCCGTCGAGGGCGGCGGGGTCGCGGCGCCACTTGGGCCGGACCTTGACCGAGAGGTCCAGGTACACGCGCCGATCCAAAAAGGCCTCCACGGTTTGTCGGGCCCGCACGCCGATTCCGCGCAGGACGGACCCCCCGGCCCCCACGACTATCCCCACCTGGCTCTTTTTCTCCACGAAGAGGGTCGCGGCGATGTAGGTGAGGCCGCCCGGCCGCTCCTCGAATGTATCCAGGGCGACCTCGAGGGCGTAGGGCAGCTCCTCGCGCAGGACGAGCATCGCCTGCTCGCGCACGAATTCGCCCACCAGCTCGCGCTCGGTCTCGGCGGTGAGCTGGTCGGGGTCGTAGAAGGGCGGCCCGGCGGGCAGCATCTCCACCAACCGGCCGAGGAGGGCCTCGAACCCCGCTCCGGTGAGGGCCGAGACTCCGAATGCCTCGACGTCACCGCCCCCCAGCCGCGGGGGAAGGGGGCCGGCGTCCGGGAGATCAATTTTATTCCAGGCCGCGAGCCACGGTTTTTTCGCCCCCGCGGCCAGGTCGCCGAGCTCGCCGTCGGTCGGCCCGCAGTCGGTGGAGTCCACCACGACCAGAACGGCGTCCGCGTCGGCCAGCGCCGTCCGGGTGGTCGCCATCATCCTGCGCCCGAGCTCGTCCATCGGTCGGTGGTACCCCGGCGTGTCCACGAAGACCGCCTGGTATCCGTCGGCGGTGAGTACGCCGCGCAGGAGGCGGCGCGTGGTCTGGGGCTTGGGGGTGACGGGCGCGACCTTCTCGCCCAACAGGGTGTTGAGGAGAGTGGACTTGCCGACGTTTGGGCGACCTAGAAGTACCACAAATCCGCTGTGGAAGACGGTTTCGGTGGAATCGCTCTTCTTCAATGCGGGCCGGTGCATGACCACGACGCCGGCAGGGGCGGAATCCCGACACGGTGCGCCGCACCGGATGCATCCGCACAAAAACAGACGCAGTTTAGCAACTCGCCCGGGGATAGTCAAGCTCAACCGGCCCCGCCGATGCGTGCAATTTGACACGGGACCGTGCAAACGGTAGAGTAATCCCTTGAATTAAGGAGGCTTAGCGATGGCGCACCCCCCGAGCGTGGACGCGGTTCGGCGCGAGGTCCTCGAGCGGGAGCCCGACCTGGGCGCTCTGCCCGGCGGGCTTCTTACCGGGCTCTGCCGCCTGGCGCTCCGGCCGGGGCCCCCGGGGGAGTCGGCCGCCGAAGCCGTCCGCTGGGGCCGGGACCTGCTGGGCCGGCCGTCCGGGGAGAAACTCCCCGTCTTGACGACTCTCCTGGCCGCCGAGCTCTACGGTTTGCCCCTCGGGGATATGGTCGCGTGCGACGACCCCGCGCGGGGGTTGGCCGCGTTTTTTTCGAGAAGCATGGCGCGGCGCGTCTGGCTCTGCCGCGGGCAGAAGCTGACCCTGGCCGACGGCCGCCGCCTGGCCGATGTGCTGACCGAAACCGGGCTGGAAGTCGTCCCCTTCGGGACCACCAACCGCTGCCGCTCCGGGGAGCTCGCCCGTGAATGGGCCTCCGGCGACGGGGCGGTGTGGGCCGCCTCGGGGAGCTTCCGCCTGGCCGGTTTCGTCGAGCACCTGGGAATCGGGGAGCTGGCGGAGCTGGCCCGGGGGACCGGCGGACCGGCGGCGGTGCTCCTGGACGACTGGCTGGAACCCGCGCCGCGCCTTGAGGACCTGCCGGCATTCGTGATTCCCGCGCCCGGGCCGGGATTCGCCGTCGGGACGGACCCCGGCGACGCGCCCGCCGAAGACCGTCTCCGCCCCCTGTTCGAACTCCTGCGCGGTCATCTCCTCGGAGGGTAGATGAACGAATTCTGCCTCCAGCTCATCTTCCTGATCATCATCATCAACCCGGTGAGCCAGATGATGCTGATCCTGTCCATCGCCCGGGAGCACCCGGACCGGGACGTGTCGCGTCTCATCTACCTCGGGAACCTGTGGGCTTTTTTAATCACGGCGCTCATCGCCGGGACGGGGAGCTTCCTGTTCAAGGTGGTCTTCCGGGTGGACGTGGCCACGCTGCGGCTGGCCGGGGGGCTGGTGCTGGCGGGAATAGGCTACACGCGCCTGAGCCGGGGGGTCACCTTCCACCTGCGCCGGAACCAGGACCTGGGCGAGTTGAAGGTGGTCCCCTTCGCGGTGCCGTTGATCGTGGGGCCGGCCACCTTCGCCCAGGCGGTCACCATCGCCGCGCACTCCGGCGAGCTGTTCGCCCTGGGGGCCGTGGCCGCCGCCATCGCCCTCAACGTGGGGCTCATGCGCCTGACGCTCCTCTTGCAGAAGGTCATCAACCAGAACGTGGTCAGCGTCA
>Ga0307378_10006302_pt1 | contig 16289 bp, 36 predicted proteins | sample UN1MG_FD_202238 | JGI IMG/M metagenome (GOLD analysis project Ga0307378, IMG submission 202238) | Soil microbial communities from Risofladan, Vaasa, Finland - UN-1 | ecosystem: Environmental > Terrestrial > Soil > Coastal area > Acid sulfate soil | place: Finland: Risofladan, Vaasa | collected... | reverse complement strand
TCGCCTGTTAGGCTAAGAACACAAACTGCATACGGCAGCGAATCGCGCTTCTGTACTTCGCGGAGCTCTTGTAGCGTCATGCCCTTTAGCTCGTCGTGAACATTCCAGAAGTTTGAATCCTCTACTGTCTCTGCAATTAATTCTTTGTTGTTAATTTTAGTCATCGTTTATAATCCATTTTCACTTAGCCTTTCTTCCTCGTAGCGTGTCAAGCATATCTTTATGTTCGATGCTGTAATAGTTCGGAATCTCAGGATCGTATGCACCATCCAGCCAAGGCTTAATCGTTTCGCGATAATCGCTACTGCGAAAAACGTATTCCTTTTTATCGAGGCTATTTACGTTAAGGTCACCATGCTGTGAATCGACTGCATCAATCTTTCGATCGCCAAATTGATTCTCATACAAATAATACGTAAGCGTATGTCCGTCGCTTACTGTATCCTTTGTAATTGTGTTAAAGACTCTGTACGGGTGATTGATCGTCTTAACAGGACGCCAATCTTTCTTCGTAAACAGTTTTATTAACGCATTCATTCTGTTGTCCCGTGTGCTCGTTCGTGCATACGATGTATGTTGCTCCAAACCCAACTAATAAATCCATAGCCGATTGCGCTACCGAGGACTTCTAACGCTAACAATATCGTCCAGCCTTGCATCATTATGCCTGCCATCAGTCCAATGCTTGATGCAAACGAAACGTAAAATTGCTTACGAGTGTAGCCGCTCAACATATCGACTGTTACTTCGTACATCTGTATAGCGCGGTCGCCGCCAGGCTCGTATCCGTCTGTTGCTTCGGTGTCGCGCATCATAAACGCCCATCCCATGCCGATTGTGCCGAGGCTCAATATTGTAATCACCGCCGAAAGCACAATACCGATAATCAGTATCCATTTCAGCGCTGGATCAAGCACAGGCGTAACGTAAAGATAGTAGCCTGCGCCGGCGTTAAAAATAATACCTGCATATTTCTTTAGAAACTGTGTCATACCTTTTCCCAATTATTTCGTACATACGTTGTAGCCAATGACCGTGTCATGCCAAGTTTCTTTACTGCTTCTTCAGCAATCCATGTTTGGCAATGCTCGTTTTTGTATTTGCTAATAAGCTTGCGCACCTTGTCAGCCTTGCTGGGCGCGCCTGCTTTGCGTGGCTTGCGCTTCGCTACTGCTGCCTTGCGCTTCTCTCTCTTTACTGTCTCGCGGCGCGGATTGATCGGGTGCTCACCCGTTGCAAGACGCAAGTGGCGGCAGTCTTTGCGGTACGTGAAGCCAAGGCAGTCACAGCTCTTGCCGTGTCCGTCAACCACCACTACCGTATAAACCTTGTCACCGCTGCCCTTCACAGGTACGTGGTGTGTGCCGACCTCAATGTTTGTGTCTGCTGCTTCGCCCTCATGCACCTCGAGTGCAATCACCTTGTCGATTGCAATTGTGCGAAACGTAATGAACGGCTCGTCTACAGCGGGGATGCAAAATGATCCCGGCTTCGTCCAGCTCTGTGGCGGCAGTACAGGAACATGCTCGTATGTCTCGTCCTTGTAATCCTGCTCGCTCTTGTAGTAGTGATCTGCGTAACGTGTAGTTACAGTGATCACCTGCCCAGGCGTAGGAACTGCAAATTTGCTCATTACATGCTCTCCACTAATTCTCTGCCGATCGTCAATGCTGCGCGATCTCGTGTTTGCATCATTTGTGCATGTGAAAATCTATATTCTTCGTTGTAGGTCCACTTCGTGCTACCGTCGCGGGCAGTATTGATGAAGCAGTAACACACAGAATAGATGCCGAGGGGTTCGCGCACAACAAAACGACGGAACTTGCCTTCGGCTACGCGCATGTTTTGCCGCGCATCGTCTACGCTGGCAAAGGTAGGACGCTTCAGCACCGTTGTATAACGCTGATAACGTACCAAATCATTTACTTTCCAGTCTCTCATTATTCTTCCAATTGTTTTAGGGCTTCGAGCAAATCCATATTGTGTTGCGTAATGCTCTGATCCAAGCCTGTCTTCCAAACATACTTCTTGAGTGTTTCGTGCAAAGTTGCCAATGCTTCGAGGCGCTTGCCGCAGCGGGCAACTGCCTTCGGGCACGGATTCTTCGGCACAGTTTGCAACCAAGCTCCGAGTTCTTTGTCGTTGCTTCTCATGCTTCTGCCATCGCATCAAGCTCGCCGAAGTTTTCGAGGAAGTTTTGATGCTCCCAAACGCCAGTGCGCCTTAGCGCCTCATAACGTGCGAGGCCTTGTGCATTGGCTCGGCTAACATCGTTCCTGTACGAAATAAGCTGACCTGCTTGAAGCTGCGCCTTCTGTCGCTTTGTCAGCCGCTTCGGTCTAAACTTCGTCAATCGTTTTGATTCTAAGCACATCTTATTGCTCCTGCTCGAGGCGGACGTACAAGTCGCCCAAGCCGTGTGTATCAATGTGAGCGTCGAAAGCACCATCTTTGCCACGTGCTACCGTAACAACCGGTGCTAATGAGCCTTCACATTCTTCCAGGATGTCTGTACACTTGCGAGCAGCATTTACGACTGCGTCGCGCGGATCATTACCATCGACCTCGCCGCGGTGTACACCAAGTTCGTCACTGTAATAAAAATCGTATCTCATTTTAGTATCCTTCGTAATATGAGTGAACTACGTTTTCGCAGTCGTCGTTCTCGTACACCGTAGCATAAGTGCCTTCGATGTCTTTGACCTTAACCTTTTCACCAGCTTCGACTTCCTGCTTGTAAATGTCATCAGCGCAACCACCAAACGAAATGCTGACAGTCTTGAAGTCGTCTGTCTGGCCACGGTAGTTGAACGTGTACTTGTAATAACTGCTGAATTCTACCTCAACGTCACCGTAGAGCTCGTCAAATTCTTTTTTGGTGATCTCGGTCATCTTAAGATGCTCCATTGAGTGTCATGTAAAGTGACGCGCCATCGATCAGCACAACAGGTATCACAGCGTAAATAAATGGAATGCCTGCGGATACAAAAAGTGCGACAGCGACAACGCTAAGTAAAATCTGGATGATCATGCTCACATGCTCCAATAACGTTCAGTGGACGGGTCGACGCATGAGCCAACGTCCGACCGATTAATCATCACTGTGGGCAGGTTGCCGTTAGCATCCTTCTCGCCCAAAAGCACCTTGACCTCAACCTTGTAGTCAACGCGCTCGTTAAAATAATCAGTGGTGGCAACCGCAAGCCGCTCAATGTCTTTCTCGCGGATCAAGCCCTTGCCAAAAGAAGTGCTAACAGTCATCTTACCGCTGTTCCATGCGCGGGTCAGCGCGGCTTTTGCTGCTGCCAGTGACTTATAACGCTTCACAATCTTTGCGGTGTCTTCGTAGTAAATAACTGCTGAGCTCATTGTTTTGTCCTTTCCCTAACTGTTAAAGTAATTATAGAGCATGTATTCCAGAAAGTCAATTCTATAATCCTTTACAAATCAAGCACTTACAAGTTTTTTCGTGAACTACGTAAAATCAATGACTTACGTTTCTTTAGAAATCAATGACTTACGGTAAGAAGTGTTGTTCTTCGCTATCATCCCAAACATCGTTATGCCAAGCATGGTCTTTTTCTATGACATTAACATATGCTTCGCCGTCCCGCGGAACTACGTAGTGAATGTCGTTTGTCAATACGCAATTACGTCCGTGATTGTCATCCTCTATCCTTTTGTAAACACCTGTATCGAACAAGAGTTTCCGTGTGGCAGGGAACCGTTTACGTTGCTCGGGTAGCAGCAACATAACGACAATCGGTTTGTTGGCGAGTTTACGCTCAAAAATATATTTTTTAGTTACGAGCGGTGTCATTTCTGTCTATGCCTAAGAGTTACTAATCGTCCTGGAAAAATATCATGATTGTCATAGTCGGGGCCCATGTCAGATTGTATACAGTGAATCGATATCATGCGATCTACTGCGCGGGCGACAAGGTGTCCTGATTCTTTATGTTCGTTTAGCGACGAAACGACGCCGTAGTCAAATAATGCCCGAACGTCTTCGTCTGAGACTTGGTCAGTGTGAATTACAATCGGCTCGCCCTTTAGGCGCTGTTCAAAAATATATTTCTTTGTAATCTTCATTGTTTTCCTACTGCTGTAAATATATCGCCCTTGTTCAACTCCCAAGATTGATTATGTGCCCTCAGATACAAAGGATAATGAACAACAAATTCTAACTCATCCTTTTTGTTTGTGTCCGACCATATGCCGCACTCTTCAAGCAAATCAGAATAAAAGCCGTTCATCTCATCCCACACAATACAGACAGGGTTGCCTGCAAGCTTTTGTGTAAAGATATATTTCTTAAAATTTTTGTAATTTTTTGTCATTAGCTCGGCACCGTATATTTTTGTCCAGTGCGCAGATGGTCTACAAGATTAGACTGTCCCGGATGATATGTAACGTACATCGGATAACCTATTGTAAATTCGTATGTAACGTAGCCTTCGCGTTCGTTAATGAAAATGCCAGCATTCATTAACAGTTGTATATTATTTTCTATATCATCAAGTGTAACACACAAAGGATGGCCTGCCAGCTTTGTTTCAAAGATACGCTTAACCGTAAGCGGCTTATTTGCTTCGTGATTAATAACCAACTTAACCACTCAGCTTCACCTTGAACTCAAGCTTCTTGAGCTTCTTCAAACGAAGTGCGTCTATCGCAGCACCAACCTCAGGACCCCTTAGCCTGCCCTTCTGCTCGTCCGTAAGATCTGCGAACGCGACGTCCTCAGTAGCGTGAAGTGCTTCAACAAGCATCTCCCAGCGCGGGACCGCCCACTGGTACGGTGGCAGGACACGACCAACCTCTGCTGCCATTTCCGGCTCACGGTACCAGCCAAGCGTCTTCAGCTTCTCCAGCCAATCTATTGCTGTCATGTGTCCCTTGCCGCGTCGCTCTGCCAGCGTATAAACCTGCTCAACAAGCTTGCGCACATCGTTAGGAACACGCGCATCAGTGAACATTTGTGCGCGCTTGTTTTCGTGATCATTGCCATTTGTGTGTATTGCTGCAACAACAAGAACAGCCGCAAGCTTATGGCGCGTTGCCATCTCACAAGTAAACTCTTCGCAAACGTCAAGCACCGTATCTTGTGCGACGTTGAACATAGGCAGGACCTTGTACAGTGCTCCAACACCCTCAAGCACCTCAAAGAATAGCGCCGGCTTCGGCTCGCCCATAGCCTTCTCAAACTCAGCCCAAACACGCTCAGGCGTAAGGCTATCAACCTCGCCGTTTTCGACCATGTCGTGCATAAGAATAGCGGTGCTATCGTGAACAGTAAATTCGTATCGTGCTGCAAAACGTGCGACACGCAATATGCGAACAGGATCTTCAGCAAAGGCAGGGCTAACGTGCCGCAGCAAACCTTCCTCAAGGTCAGTAGCACCGTTGAACGGATCGACAAGCAGAGCGGCATCAAGCGTCATCTTGTAATGCATGACTTGGTCTGCTTCTATCGCCATTGCGTTTATAGTAAGGTCGCGCCTAAGCAGGTCGTCCTCTATCGTAACCGTTGGGTCGAAGGTCGTCTCAAAGCCGTGATAGCCTGCGCCGGTCTTGCGCTCGGTGCGCGCCAGGGCGTACTCTTCCTTCGTTGTAGGATGCAGAAACACAGGAAAGTCTGCGCCAACTTGCTTGAAGCCAGCGTCCAGCATCTCCTGCGGAGTCGCGCCGACAACCACCCAGTCTCTATCCTTTATAGGGAGACCAAGTAGCATGTCGCGGACTGCGCCGCCTACCAGGTAAGTCTTCAAAACGGCGGATCTCCTTCCAATACCTCGAGGAAGTGATCTTCGAGGTCTTCGAGGCCTTTTACGACCTCACTATAATCTGCGTCCAGGTACGCGGCACAAAGTGTCTGTGCCACAAGATTCGTGTCATAGCCTCGTGGCAGATTATATCCGCCAAGGCGTTGATCGTTTTTACGTCTGGCACTTAGATGGGCAATGTTCTCCATCGCGTCGTGTAAGGTTACGTCTGTGTTCATATGCCTACAACCTCTCTGTATGCCTTTGTTGACAGGGTGAGCGTATACATGTAATCGGGGCCACCCTCTTCAACGCCTACCTTGCGAAGCTCATCGAACGTGCCGCTCGTGAGCAAGTGATCTACGTTAGGGCGAACACTGTTGTCGATGGTGTTACCCATATTGCCGCCGTGGGCGATAACCGTTTTACGGGGACGAACGATGATCTTTGTAAGCCCGTATCTCAGTGTCGTGTTCATTACTTGTCTCCCATTCGTACATCGCTCGGGTTGATGTACTTCGTCTCGATATCAACAAACCGTGTGCCGGCGTACTCGTCCTTGTAGTGACCAATCTCTATCGAGATGCCGCTTGCATACGAGCCTTCCCAGCCCGACGACTCTTCAGTCACTTCGAACTCTGCGCCGTACTCTTCCATCAGAGCAGCCAGCTTCTCAGTAAACTCAACAAGTCTCGGATCATATTCGGTCATTTAAATCTCCCTTCTCAGTATGTATATTATACAGGAACTGTATCAAAGGTCAACACCTGAATATCTAAGGATTTCAAGAGGTTAGCGTAGGTTTTGTAAGTGCTTGATTTTTAAGGGATTATGATCTTACGCTCTGCGCGGCATAGCGGGCAAGCGTCAACGGTCTTGTAGTATTCGAAGCCGCAATCACATGTAAATAGACCTGCCACTTCAGCCTGTGCTTTCATATATGCCCACTGTGCTTCGCCGAGGAGGTCGGCAGGGGTTGAGTTGCAGGCAGCACAATCTTCTACAACACCTAAGCTTGGGTGGTGGCGACTACAGATTCCAGCCACGGATAAACTCCTGGATACGCCACTTAGCGTACCAGTATGAATACTGTGCTTGCTCAAACATGATAAGAGCAGCGACAACCTCGACCGGGCATATGTGCATTAGTCTTCCTTCTTTTCTTTAACTGCTTCGCAGTCAATACAAATATCAGCTTCGCCATTTAAAATGGCTGTACTACTATTTATACGACCTTTTAATGTTTCCAACTCTTCCTCAGATTTTGATAGCTTAAACTCTTTCGCAGCGAGGACTTTTTCGTTGTAAAGCAACTTATCGCGGGCTTCTTTGAGCTCCATAATTAGATCCACAAAAGACAACTCAGCATATTCTGCCATTAAGTCTTTCACATCAACAGCTTCAAGCTCTTCAGTTTTATCATTCATAAACATATTATACGTCCTAAGTTATGAGAAGTCAAGAACAACAGGAAAGGACAGGGGCGCAAAAGGCCCCTGTCTTAATTCTGTGTCTTAGTCGCGTGTGAACATGCCAACGATCTTGGCTTTTAGCTTACCCCAAAGTTCTTTGATCTTTGCAGATACGAACTGTGCCCACAATGGCTGTGGTAGGTTCCAACCAATGAATAGCATAATGACTGCTACGATTGCGGTTGGTAGGTCAAGTAGACCAAACAGTGTTAGAAATTGCATAATTTCCATAATACGAATCCTCCTCTTCTGACTCAGTACTATTTAGCCTGGTTTTTCCTGGTCTTTCTATGCTCTGTTATGATTTACGGGAGTTTTCTAACCACTTTAGATATTCTGGGGTGACATCGCCTGTAATGTATTTGCCGCTGAAGCAGGAGTCGTCGAATTCGATAACGTCGGAATCGGGGTGGCGGACACACTCCTTCAGGTCTTCAAGCTGCTGATAAAACAAGCGGTCGGCACCGATGAGCCACTGCACCTGGTCCTCTGTGCGGCCGTGGGCAACAAGGTCCTTAGCAGCGGGCATGTCTATGCCGTACACGTTTGGGTGGCGTATGGCAGGTGCTGCGCTTGCGAAGTAAACCTTCTTAGCACCTGCTTCGCGCGCCATGCGTATGATCTGCTTGGAGGTCGTGCCTCGGACGATGCTGTCGTCAACTATTAACACGTTCTTACCGCGGAACTCGAGGTCGATGGCGTTTAGCTTACGGCGCACAGATTGCTCGCGCATCTGTTGTCCCGGCATGATAAACGTGCGGCCAATGTAGCGATTCTTAACAAAGCCCTCGCGATATTTTAATCCTAAGCGATGCGCTGTTTGCATAGCAGATGATCTGCTCGATGATGGCACAGGAATAACAACGTCTATGTCGTGTTCAGGCCACTGCTCGAGGATGCGGTCCGCAAGCACCTCACCCATGCGCAAACGTGCCTTATAGACTGACAGTCCATCTATGATCGAATCAGGTCTTGCAAAATAGACGTACTCAAAGATGCATGGTGTGCAAGGCTTTGCGTCTGCATAATCGTGTGCATGTAGCTGTCTGTTTTCGTCAATGTAAATCGTTTCGCCTGGCTTAACATCGCGCACAAGATCGAACTGCAATGCGTCTAACGCTACGCTCTCCGATGCTACCATCCATTCAATGCCGTCCATTGTGTCCTTTTTGCCTAACACAAGTGGGCGAATGCCGTACGGATCACGGAAGGCGACTATACCATGGTTGAGGATAAGGGCCACTGATGCGTAGCCTCCGCGGCACCGCTTGTGCAAAGCGTCTACGGCGTCGAAGATTTCCTGTGGTGTTAGGTCGCCGTTAAGGCTTTGTTGTAGCTGGTGAGCAAGGACGTTAAGTAGCACCTCGCTGTCGCTGCCGGTGTTAAGATGGCGGCGGTCCGTTTGTGTAAGGTGCTCTGCTACCTCTTCGCGGTTTGTTAGGTTGCCGTTGTGTGCGAGCACGATCCCATAGGGACTGTTAACATAGAACGGCTGTGCTTCGGAAGAATCATAACTGCCGGCAGTCGGATAGCGAACGTGCCCAATGCCTACGTTGCCTTCAAGCTTCAACATATGCTTTGTGTGAAACACGTCGCGAACGCGACCCTTGTCCTTGCACTTGTGTAGGCCCTTTTCGCTCTCTGTTGTAATACCCGCTGCGTCTTGCCCGCGGTGCTGCAATACTGTTAATGCATCATACAATGCTTGATTGACTGGCTTAACGCCTGTGATACCAACTACGCCGCACATATTAATCCTTTAGGGTAAAGTCAATTATTTCCCAGCACTCTGCTTCTGTCTTTGGCTGGCTAAATGCGCATACAGACGGATTTGCTGTGTCTGTAACGAAGCGCGGATTGGTTTGAACAAATGGTAATTCCTTATCGAGCAATGTAATCACTTTCGGTGTCACACATTCGATTCTATGCAATGTGTTATATGAAATATGATAGGACTGTCCTGCAAGTGTTGTGAACGTGCATAACTCTATGATGTTTGCGTTGGGCACTTCTATATTGCGCTCTGCACCTGCTTTGCATTCGCCACGTTCAACCTGTAATGTCGAATTAGGATCTTGTCCATCAACATCATAAATGTAATTTTTGAGTTCGCCTTTAACAACTTTTGATGTAAAGCTAAAGCGATGTTCGTGAATGTCGTCTACAATGGCAGGGGCTAACTCCGAGTAAAAATGATATGCTCGGTCATCCCTAAAGAAATACTTTACTACGCCAAGCCCCATATAATGAGGCGAACCGCCAAGCTTTCTTAATCCATCAATCGTCAGCATTGCGCATAATCTCTCTTATTTTTGTTGCGCTAATTTCTTCGATCTCTGCGTCGAAGTGTTCTTGTTCGATAGCATAACCTACGTCGCGTCCATAGCCTATGCGCGTAATGTTTGGCGCTGCAAAGATGCGCACCTTGCCTGCGTATTCTGCAAGGTGAAGGCGTAGGTGCTGGCATACGTCAAGCACATGAAAAGGATTGTCGTCGTCTTGCGCTTGATCACGCACCATAATCGCCACCTGTCCTTCCTTCTCTAACAGGCGATCAAATAGTGCTTGGTGACCGTTGTGCCATGGTTGAAAGCGACCAAGCATCTGTGCTGTTGGGGCGCGAACATCAAACTTGTCGTCAACAAGGTCCCACACAATTTCGCGGGCGTCGTAGTCCTCGCGATGCTCGGTTACCGTGTAGTCAGCAGCGCCAGGATAATCGCGCGACGGTGGTCGCTGAAATAATTTATTTGTATCTTCAAATCTGCTCTCGTCAATCGTATCTACAAATATAGTAAAGTCAGCATCAAATAATTCGCGGTACTCGTTTAGCGGGCAAACAAAATCACAGATTGCAATCTTGCCTTTGTCTACCACTGCCTCTGCAAGGATGCGCATACGCTGAAGCTGACGCTCTCTACCCTCTTTGCTAAAGTCCCAGTCGTCACATTCCTTGCGCACATCATCAGCATTGATCCACTCGGCTCTATCACCGAGTAGCTTCATTAGCTCGTTTGCAAGGTATGTTTTACCTGATCCGGGTAGCCCAAATATCAGCACTTTCATTTTGATTCCTTATTTCTCTGTCTTTGTCTTGTATATTCATACAACAGTGTTCATTTGATGGGGCGCGGCAATCACCATCCAATCTATAATCGTGTGGTGCTGCAATGCGGCGACTGATGATACAACCCATAGGACACGGTTGCCCGTCTTGAAAGTTGTACGGCATCTGCTCCCATTCTTGCACACCGTATTTTAGCTTGCGCTCGAACTCTTCTTTCTTTGTCTCACTCATTTACAACATCCACAAAACATTGGCGACCACTGTCGCTGCTAAATCCGTGTACTGTCCAAGCATCCTTGATGTCATTGTACTGTACACGCCCATCGAATTCAAATACTTCGCCGTCGTCATATTCTACTGTCATATCACAGTAAGAATTTATCACTAATTCTATGTTGTCAATTTCCACTTTCACAGGCTGTGGGTCTTTGGTTGGCTCTCTTCTCTTGAACCAACTCAGTTGCCTGATGCTATATTCCATACGTCATTATACAGCATTACTTATCACAAGTCAAGCGAAAAGGGACCGAAGTCCCTTTTCTGTTTGTTGCTTGTTCTTATTACGGTGTGCGGTTGTTAGCGCATGTTCCGCCAACTGTATCACTGTTCACACCGTCAGGACACCATGTATTGATGAACACTGTTGATGCTGTGATGTTTGCACCTTCCATGCTAGAGTATGCAAGATTTGCATTCTTAAATATTGCACCGTCCAGGTTTGCGTGAAACTCAACACCGATAATGCTTACAAGTGTAAAATTTGCACCGCGCAAGTCAGCGTTCGTCAAGTTCTCAGTTGTTGCACCACCGACATACGGACCCCACATCTGCAAACCAGTCTTGTCGCATCCGCGCCAGTCAACACCAGCAGCATAATTGCCGTCTGCGTCAGCTTGCAAATCACCTGGACGAGTATGGCAGCGTTGCTGCTCAACTAGCGCATCTACTACTGCTGTAAGATCAGCGATGAGTGCTGTCTGTGCGTTGACAACTGCTTCTAGTGTAGCAACGTTTGAATCTAGATTAAGCAGATCACCTTCTATCTGATCGACTGTCTGTGCGATGCCTTGTGCAAATGCTGTCTGCGTCAACAACAAGAGGGTAAAACCGATTAATACATTTTTCATTTTTGCTTCCTTAAGTTAATATAACTATTGAACATGCATTGTACAGTCAATAAAGACAAAAGTCAACCTACACAAAAGCGAAAAGGGACCGAAGTCCCTTTTCTATCATTTTGGTAAGAAGCCTGACTAGAGCTCCCTGGTGTAGGTTTTTAAGCTACTGCTAGAGCTGCCGAAGCAGGCTCAGAGCCCAGAATTACAAAGTTATCGTTTCCAATTACTTTAGTAGTGATTAGGTCACCACGCCAGTTGTCCTTTGTGCTTCCGTATGCCCTGTCGAAACCATGACACCCCCTTCAGAAGTACTCTACCTTGACACTGTTTTTAGAGAGGGGTCCGCAACCTCTAGGTCTGTAGAGTACTTTTGGTGGAGGTGGCGGGAGTCGAACCCGCGTCCACGACACCTACTAACACAATATCATACAACTATATTTTAATCTTTGTCCTTTGTCCAGTCCGGATCAATGTCATCACCGTATTCTTCATCTATCACAAGCTCGCCAAGCTTACTAATGTCCAGCGAATTTGTGTCAAAATCTCCGACGTTATAAGACAGCGTAACGTGCGGAATGTATTCGTCGTGATCGTATGTTGCGTTTGGATGCTGCTTCATAAGCTGTTCGTGTCGTGCTACGAGCTTAGGGCATACCAACGTAACTACCAATACCCTTTCTTCATCTTCACCCCATATTTTAACATCATTTGGCGTTGCCGTCAATGGTGAACGAAGCTTTCCTTGTGGCTGATATTCAGGAACAGGAACTTTGCTAAACAGTAACGTCGCGTGATAATCTTCAATTGGTGTTTGATTCGGTATGTTGTTATCTTCTGAAAAATCTTTTAATTTTTGCACAGATGCATTATTAAATCGCACACCAGCAAAGGTGCCATCTTCTGGAGCTTCCACTAATTTTATAATTTCATCTATGCGCATTATGTATGTATTTATCCGTATTGTGTAGGAAAGCGTATAACATTGCCCTGTTGTGATATCTTTTGTATATCAAATCCTAATACCTTCGGAAGACTTGCTCGCTTCGGACCGTAGCAATAATATATCCCTGTTGCGTTTGTTGTTTCTACTAAAAAGCCGTTGTCTTTCTTTCCATTTTCTTCGTATTCGGGTAGCGGTATCTTCTCTACAGTTTTGTCTTTACGTGTGATTTCAAAATGATCACCTTTGTCATACATTCCTAAAGGAACAAAATAACAAAATACGTTTTGTATTTCGTAGCGGCCATTCATCTCAATCCAGCCACAGCCCTTCATCATATGTCGCTGTCTGTGATAAATTCGCCAATCGTCCCACAGGTAAAATGTTTGGTCGGTTATTATTTCTAAAGCCGGAAAACCAGCGTAGCATAATGTACCATTTTGCATCCGAGTATGCGACCACTCAAACTGTGCAAAGTCGTGTATTTTATTTGCAAGATCCCTTGAGCTGTTGAGCTTTTGCAGAGGGATGACAAGTTTCATTTGCGGAGAGACAACCATCGACTCTCCCTTTAGCTCTGCTTTGAAGATTCGCTTCTTTATATTACCAGCTAATTCTTCTTTGAAAAATTCTTCTTTAGCGCCCATGCTCGCTTAATCTCATCGGCTTTTGCAACATCTGTACAAAATATTGCTTCTTGTCTTTCTTTGTTGCGTGTCTACAGGCAACATCATTAAACACTCTCGGTGCTGTAAAATGAGGGAACATTACACAGACTTGATATGTTACTCTGTAATCTATATTAGAGACGTTGCCTCTGTTATCACTTACCATGCCGACCTTGCCAAACGCATAACCTTCTTCTGCAATTCGTACAATGTCGCCGACTTTTAATTGTTCGGACATAGCTGGGTTTGGTAATTTATTTTCCACCTAATGCACCTACAAAATATTCTTTTTCTGTGAGATACTTAAGGTTGTGTTTGTTGAATACAAGATCACTCGGCTCACCGATTATCTTGACAAAAATTAATGTAATGTTGCTGTGGTCTCCTTCTGCCACCACTTTCCCCACCCGATTATTATATGGGGATCCTGACTTAACTATGCGAACATACTCAGGCTTATCGGGAGCTACGGTATGAATAGGCACTCGGACCCTCGCTTTGGAATTCTAAGCCTGCCATGTTGCCGATGTAAAGCTCAACCGATTCGTTCCAACGTAAATTCAACTTCACAGAACGTCGAATTGTAAGACTTATGTATTGCTTCTCGCGGAACTCAAGTATTTCACCAAGCTCAGTTTTGTCGTTGCTGATGCATGTAACGTCACAGACGTCATCAAATTGTACGTGCTGGTTCATTATTTTCCCTTCAATAAAAGCTTAAAGACGTCGCGTCCAAAATGCTCGTAAACATTATCCCAATCTTCCTTTGCTACTTCGCGATAGCCTTTCCTAATCTTCGATATTACAAGGGAATTGCGTTGCGATGCCGTCATAGGCTTCGAGTTCGTTTGAAACTTCTTGCCGCGGCGACCCCAAAATGTTAGGTATTCGTCGTTGCCTTTGTCAAGCAAGCCCCACACCTTATCGTGTTCGTCTTGCTTGCACCATCCAATAAATTTAATGTGCATTATTGCGGCATCTCCAATACACGGGCCCGGGTGCGGGGTGCGGTCAATGTTACCCAATATTTGTAATCGTCTTTGTATTTTCCGTCATAGGGCCGGACGGCGACGATCATTGATTTGCCATCGTCCATATCACTGAACCACGTTAGGACTTTGTCGCCTACTTTAGGAATCATTACAGTATCTCCGTGCTCTTGTTAGCTTCGGACTTGTCTTCACGCAACTCTACGAAGCGTGGCAGGAACAAGCTATCAACGTCAGTGCGTGACTTATCCGATATGCGCTCGTTGTACCTAACCTCAACAATGCGTCCAATCCAGCTTGCAGCATTGTCAGTAATTTCTTTCCGCAATGCATCGGACAAGCCGCTGATGCTAACTTCTACAAGCCTGTCTGCAGATGTGCATATGATCGAACCGACCATTCCTTCAAACTTTCCTTTGCCAGGATTGTAGCCGATCACTTCGAGGTCGCAGTCTTTTTCGGACTTCATTTTTACAAGTCCTGCGGAACGTTTGTCTTCCCAAATGTGATTTTTGTTCTTCAAAATCGTACCTTCTTCACCACGACCAAGCATTTCTGCAAAGTGTTCCTCAGCTTCAGCAAGGTTATTTACTTCGCGCGTTTCGATCAATTCGACTTTTGGAGCTTTCGCTTTAGCGACAGCGTTCTTAAGGGTTTCGAAGCGCAAGTGGTATGGCGTGGTGCATTTTTCTTTCTTGAAATCTTTAAGCGGAATAATGTCCCAAACGCGGATGCGAACTGCTTTCGCTTCACTTGCGGGCATCTTGCCGCGGATTGCTTTGTTCAGTTTGCCGTTGCCTTTCTTGCGAGCCATTACCGAACCGTCCTTTTCAACAAGGACAAGCTCGCCGTCGATCACAAAACTATCGCGTTCGACGCCGTCCTCAAGCTTCGAGTAAAGCTCGTCGCGTATCTTTAGGAGATCAGCATCAAGCTCACCGAGGATATCGACCGGCTTGCCACTGCGACCACAAAGGCTAACCTTGCCATTCGTGATGTGCGCGTTGATGCGCATGCCGTCAGCCTTTAATTGGCTGTAGGCGGGGTAGATGATCTTAGCAATCGTCTTTTCTTTGTACGGGTTTGCAAGCAAGCATGGGTAGGTCGGCACCAGCTTCTTCCATACCTTGTTAACAGTGGACTCGGAAAAGCCTGCGTCCATTGTCTTTGCGATAATGCGCTCGATGATGAACGCGTCTTCCGGTGACATATCGCCCAACAAACCTGCAAGCAGATCACGCGCATCGTGCCCTGTCACCTCACGGCTCGACAGTGCGGGCAGGACCTCAAGCGCCTCTTCCAACGGCGTCGGCAGTCCCAGCGACGGCTCAGGCCGTGTGCAAGGCGTGTATTCGGGAATCTTGCGAATGTAGTATTGCACGTAAGGACTATAACATGCGACAAGCACCTTTTTCAGGAGCTCGTTGTCCTTATGCTTTTTCAGGATCTCGATCTTTTCGTTCTTGCTCGAGGTCGCTTTAATTTCTTGGATAATATCGTAAATCATGTGTGGTCTCACTTCTCAGTATACAAGTATTATACGGTGATTTTCACCATATGTCAAGCACTATAATCCTTTGTGAATCAAGCACTTAGCTAATATTACCAACTCGTCCAACGCAATTATCAGCGCCGCAGTTACAGTCAAACGTCCCTGCTATCTCTGTTTCGCTTTCGAGATAGTTGAACGTGATTTCGTCACCTGGAAAAATGTCGCGCGCTGCCATCAGCATCCCGGACCATTTGCTAACAAAGGCGGTCGGATTGCAAGAGTGATTTGTGAACATGCCATCGGGGTGCATGTAGTGACCATCGTCCAATTCGATTGAACGAAAATCACGCTCCTCAACCTTGTCACCGCTGCGGAGATCAAGCACCTCACTGCCTTCCAAAAAGGTTACGCGACTAAACAGGCCATACATGCCGTTGTCTTTGCGTTTCGTGTAAACGTTCTCGCTCTCATATCTCATTTCGTTAGTTCCCAATCTTTTGCAAGTATGTCATTCACTATAGGGGACCAACAAACGTCCATATGTGTATAGTGTCCAATCTTCCTTTTTTCCTGACGATAGAATATATCGTCTTGTTTGTAGCCTTGATATTTTCCATCAGGGCGTTTGAACAATTCGACGTATCGAGTTTTGTCCTTCCAGCTTGCGCGGGTTAGTCTCTTTCCCTGCTTCAGCAATACCAATGCTTCTTCAAATGTCATAGTTGTATCGCTTATAAATGTAAACTGCATAGCTCTCAGCTTTGTCCAATGGCAAGTA
>Ga0307378_10006301_pt1 | contig 16290 bp, 20 predicted proteins | sample UN1MG_FD_202238 | JGI IMG/M metagenome (GOLD analysis project Ga0307378, IMG submission 202238) | Soil microbial communities from Risofladan, Vaasa, Finland - UN-1 | ecosystem: Environmental > Terrestrial > Soil > Coastal area > Acid sulfate soil | place: Finland: Risofladan, Vaasa | collected... | reverse complement strand
CTCTCACCCCGATATTTTTGCTTTACGATATAATTTTTCTGGAAAAAATGAGACTGTAAACGGATTCAATCCGATTATTCAAACAAAAACCAAGGTACAACATGAAAAAGAAAGGAAGGCCAAGCAAATTCACAAAGGCCAGGAAAGAAAGAATTGTCAAAGCCATCGAAGCCGGTTGCACTTATGAAATGTCTGCTGATTATGCTGGCATCTCAAGAACCACACTTTGGGCATGGTTGAGAAAGGGTGAAGACCCAAAAGAAAAGTCATATTGTACATTTCTGAACGCAGTAAAAAAGGCAGAGATTGAAGGCGCGATGGTTCACCTTGGTACAATCACTCAAGCCAGTCAGAAAGATTGGAAGGCAAGCGCATGGATGTTGGAGCGGAGACATGGGTATTCCAAAGACAGACCAACCAGCCAACCAGACCAAGAAGAAATTACAGTTCCAGAAAACACATTTGAACTGTTGAAAACTCAAGCAGTTGATTTGAAACGTGGGATGGCTAAGGCTGAAGCATCTGAATCTTGGCAAGCATATGCAGCACTTCAGAGACAACTGTTGCAGGTGATTGCACAAATCAGACAAGTCCAAGCAGAAGAAGGTATGCAAGATGAAATGGATGGTTTGACAGATGAACAGCTGTTGTCAGAAATCAGCAATGCAATCATATCTTTGCCACCCATATTGAGACAAAGACTTGAATCAGATATAGGGGACATGGGGAATGTAATACAAATCAAACAGAAAGAGGTATAGAATGACAATAGAACTTGTCAATGGTGATTGTCTACAGTACATGGCCACACTTGAAGACAACAGTTTTGATTTGGCTGTGGTTGATCCACCATATGGGATTGGGGAGGATGGCAAATCAAATCATTCAAGGGGTTGTCTAGCAAGGTCAACACAATTTGCTTCAAAGGATTGGGACAAATCACCACCACCACAAATATATTTTGAAGAGTTGATAAGAGTATCTAAAAGACAAATTATATGGGGAGGTAATTATTTTAACCTTCCTCCTTCATCTTGTTATCTCGTATGGGATAAAATAAACGGAAGAACAGACTTTGCAGATTGTGAACTTGCTTGGACATCATTTAAAACTGCAGTGAGACAATTTAGATTTCAATGGCAGGGTTTCATTCAAGGTGACATGAAAAACAAACAAAAGAGAATACACCCAACCCAGAAACCAATTCAATTGTATCAATGGATTTTTGATAAGTATACAAAGAAAGACTGGAGAATACTTGATACACATCTTGGAAGCGGTTCAAGTGCTATTGCAGCACATGACAGTGGATTGGACTTTGTTGGTATTGAACTGGATGCTGACTATTTCCAAGCAGCAAAAGAAAGACTGGAAACACATCAACAACAACTGAGGTTATTTACATGACAATCATACAAGCAATAGCATTCGGCCTTCTTGGTGGTGCGTTGGGTACAACTGCCATTCATGGCTGGATAAACTCGAAGCGCAACAAACAAGCAGACATCATTGAAAACCAAAACAACACACTGACACAGTTGGCATCCATCCAGTCCACACTGGCACTGGGTGAACAGGAGATTGCAAAGCAACTGACAGACACTGATTTGCTAGCAGTGTCATGTTCAAAAGAATGGATGAAAGACCATGGTGATTTGCTATGCAGAGAAATGTTCTGCAGATTGCAAACGCGTGAAGGGGATGGGGCCAGTCAAATGGAATGCAATGAAATCAGCAACATTGAAAACACCTTTGTCATCATTGAAAGATGTGAACAGCATGCAATGGACATTGACAAATGTTTGGATGTCCTGGAGAAACGAAAATGAGAGACTTGATGGAAATATGGTTGGATAAGCAACTAGCCAAATCTAACCTTTCACACTATGAACTTGCAAAGAAATGTGGTATCTCAGCAACCAGCATTTCCAAGTGGACCAATGGAGTTGTATATCCAAAGGTGATTCATTTGGTTGCAATGTGTGAAGTGTTTGCAATGTATCAAGACAGAAATCCAAGACAGTTGGTATTTGAAGCATTAATGAACACATCAGAAATGAACAACGCAGAAACACGATGGAAGAAACGAAATGCAAAACAAGAAGCAATCAACAAATGAATGCCCATGTTGTGGGTGTGAACCTTGCGATTGTCATGGGGTAAATAATGAACTTTGGAGAATGGGTACGAAGACAAGTAACCAGTCAAGGCAAAACAGTTGCATGGTTGGCAAAAGAGATTGGAACCAATCAATCAGTTGTCAGCCGCTGGAGAACAGGAAGCATACCAAGAACAGAATACTTCCTCAGGACTTGCACAGTGATTTCGAAGTTATCCCACAGGCCAGTTTTGCAGGTCATCCAAGAAGGTGCTTTCTGTATTGGGATTCTGTTTGATGTCGATTAAGAATGCAACCAAAAAGATGCGCTCACTGCAGGCAAGGGCGGTTCAGAATCCCTTGACATACTTTTGTCCAACACCACCACAAGAAGCATGGTTGAAAGATTCCAGCAAGATTAAACTTTTTTTGGGGGGCAACCAAGTCGGTAAGACCACAACTGGTTGTGTTGAACTGTTGCACAGATGTCTTGGAACCCATCCATATTTGAAGACAGACCCACCACCCATATCTGCTTACTTGATTACACACTCACATCAACAGTCTGTCACCATCCAAGAAAAGTTGTATGCACTGACACCCAAAGGAGAACTGCACCCAGATTGTGAATTCGTACCAGGTAAGGGCTTCAGAGGTGTCAACCCAATAGTCAGATTCAGCAATGGTTCAATCATATACATCAAAACAGCCAATCAAGGTCTTGGACTGGCATCTTTCACAGCATCTTTTGTCCATGTTGATGAACCAGTGCCACAAGAAGTCTGGAATGAGATTGCAGCAAGAACATTGCGCGGTGGTGCAGGTGGTAAAAGTGGAACTATTGCAGTAACCATGACTCCAGTTGGCCAAGATGTCAGATATATGCAGCAGTTGGTTGAAGAAGGTGTCATATCTTGCACAAAAGCACCCTTGACAGTTATAGCAACAACTCCAAAGTATTGTAAACCGACCATTCAACAGGAGACTATTGACAGAATGGCCCAAACTTATTTGCCAATAGACAGAAACGCGCGGTTGAATGGTGACTTCGTGATTGGGATACCTGAAGGCAGGGTATTTGACTGCTTTGATGAATCAATGATTTCCAGCATTCAGCCACCACCGGCCAACTATGAGATTTCAATTGGAATAGACCATGGAAGTCAACCCAACACACAGATTGCTTTGTTGGCTGCTGTCAATGTTACCAATCCTCAAGACCCCTGGGTATATGTTCTTGATGAATACATCAGTGGTGCAGCCCCTCCGGAAAGTCATTGTCGTGCAATGTTGGAAATGTGCAGCAGAAACAATGTACAACCAGCGCAATGTCATTGGACTGGTGATAATGTGCATTATGGAAGTGGCAAAAGTGGAAGCGGTAAAATGTCAAACAGTTTATTGATGCGCTCATTTGAAAACATTCTGAGAATGCCCAGTCTGCCTTTCAGGATTCGAACTATCAGAAAGCCAAGATACAGTGTATACTATGGCAGTGCAATGCTGCATTCAATCATGGCCAGAAAACAGTTCTTCATTCATCCAAAGTGTAACCGCACTATTCAATCTATTCAACGATGGACAATGAAGAAGAACCAGTCAGCACGGTCCAGAGATGAGTGGGGCCATTGTGTCGATGCGTTGCGCTACTGTGTAACTCCAGTTATAGAAAATACAAGATTCACCAACATACCAACTCATTTGAGGTTCTAAATGTACAATGATAAACCCATGAAACCGCTTGCACCCAATTCAGGAGAACAAGCACGTTGGGACCATACCGGTCTGAGACGCAGAATGATTCTTGGTGCTTGGGAAGAAGACTTGGAAGAAGAACTGGCAAGACACCTTCCAGCAGATAGGCGCGAAGCATGGGGACCCAGTGACATGAGTTCGAATCCTTTTGAACAAATCACAAGACAACTTGCAGTTTTGTACCATGAGAACCCAGCAGTCACAAACATGAATGGTGACATTGATGACATGGTTGGCCGTGAAGGACTGGTAACAAAAGCAGGTCTTTGGCAACTCATGCAGAGAGGACAACAGATGGTGATTGGATTGCGTGAATCCATCATTCGAATTGATGTGAATCCACACACAGAAGACAGTCCAGCACGCGTGCCAGGAATACAATACAGATTGGTTACTCCAGATTTGGTGTTTTGTGAAGCGCATCCAGACCAACCAGATGTGCCAGTATATTATCAAGAATACAGATTGCGTAAAACTTCCAGTGGATACCATTGGGTTGCAGATGTGATGGACATCAGAGACATGCAGAATCCAATCTTTGGAATGTTTGAAATCAATCAAGATGGTTCACTTGGTACAGATGTCAGTGAAATGTATATGGGACATCCAACCCACGTTGGTGCAGACTACCCATACAGAGACCAGAACAATCAACCATTCATTCCAGTTGTCATGTACCATGCAGAAAAGACTGGTTATTTGTGGGACCCTTATTGCGGTTCTCAGATGGTTTATGGTTCATTGACTTCTGCAGTGCTGTATTCCTTTTGGACTCACTTGGTGAAATCAGCATCTTGGTCACAAAAGTATGTTGCTGGTCTAACGGTGGCCGGCCTCAGTCAGATTGACCAGAACAATGTTGCAAGGCGTGCTTCTATTTCAACAGACCCATCCAGCATTCTTGTCTTCACTCAAGACCCAGATGCACAGGGCCAGCCAATGGTGGGTTCATTTGGGATTGCAACAGACCCACATGATTTGTTATCCAGTATTGCCAAATATGAAATGCGTGTTTCAATGGCAGCTGGTCTTTCTGGTTCAGAAGTCAGCAGAACCAATGGTGACCCAATGAGTGGATACGCATTGTCTGTTTCAAAGGCTGGACAACGCGAAGCACAGAAGAAGTTTGCACCAGTGTTCAGAATGGCAGATGAAGAACTGTTGGCCAAGACTGCAATGCTTGCCAATCGTTTCCTTGGCACCAATCTTCCGGAGGATGGGTACCGCGTTTCATATCACAGCATGCCATTGACACCAACAGAGATGCAAGCACAGAGAGAAGACATCATTGCAAAGATGCAGGCTGGTTTGATTTCACCAGTTACAGCAGTCATGATGATGTATGATGATATGGATGCAAAAGAAGCAAGGGAATACTTGTTGCAGATTCGCAGAGAACGCGCGGAGTTTTTATAATGGTACCAATGAGATGTCAGCAATGCAGAGAGGAAATGAATCCGCTTCATTCCAAAGTTGAATGGATGTCAAACAAATTGTTTCTGTCATTGGTTGAAACAATCAGACTTGTTCACCCTCATTGCCAATACCAGTTTTCACACATGAAGACAATGAACATGCTGGACTTGCATGACCATTGGTTGCCCTTCTGGAGTCTCAGTGAATTCATGGAGATACCAGCAGAGCAGGACTGGGACAATAAAGAAATTGCATTTGCAATATTTAACGATTTTATTCACCATCAACAATTGAGAAGTAAAGAGGTACAAAACAATGAACACAATCAATCATGAAGGCCAAGAGTATGTTCTAAAGGCAGACATTGAGAACGCATTTAAGGACAGGATACAGAAACTGTCAGCGCGTGCAATTCAAGCAGAAGAACAAACAAAGGCATTCCAAGACCAGTTGGACAATCAAAGTGGAGAACTTGACAAGATAACCAAGTTGTCTTCACGTGTTCAAGAACTGGAAGGAGAACTGGACAATGCAAACAACAGGTATTCCAGACATACTGCAATGGCTGACCTGGGTATTGTTGATTCAGAAGTGCGTGAATTGGTAGAATGGCAATATGAGAAGGCCACCAAAGGAGATGACAAAGCACCTGGATTGAATGAATGGTTGGCTGCCATGAAAGAAGACCCAACAAAAGCACCAATCACATTGAGACATCATCTCACTGCAAAAGAACCCAGTGCAGCTACAGAACAAGTGACCGACCAAGTCACAGAACAAGTCACCCCTCAAGTTGGTGACCAACCAGTTCTGATTGCACCAAAGACAAACACAGGTGCAACAGTCGCACCAGTTCAATCCAGTGACATGTTGAAACGTGGACTGGATGACTTTGACTTTTACAAGGCCAATCGTGAAGCAATCCGCAAGGCCTATAGGGGTAAAAAGTGAGCCAGGACTATTCTAGAATCAATATATATCCAATCATCAAGAACTTCAGTGCAGTGCAAACATGGACTGAAGTAAACTTGCCCAGCAAAGGCCGACTGGTCACAGTTGGATGTGAAGCTGGTGATGTTTATGTTTCTATGGAAGCAGTTGAAGGTGGTTCAACCAGTGGAGTGAACAAGTTGTTTATCAAATCTGGTGGATACATGATGATTGATATGGGAAGGGGTACAAACAATCTTTCCAGCATTCAGATTGCAACAAAGACACTGTCCAGCGCAGAAGTCACAGTCATTATTGAGGAAAAATGACATAAATTATATAAATGAGGTACAACCATGGCACAATCAGTTTTCTTTCCATCGCGACCGGTGGAATATACATTTTCGAACTCAACACAAGTCACTGTGAATCACAATCTTGGATACATTCCAACTGTGCAGATTCTTTTGGACAATGGCAGTGTTGTGCATGCAGATGTTCAACACACATCCACCAACAGTCTTGTTGTGACTTTCGTAAATGCAAAGACTGGTTCAGTGATAATCAGATAAGATACCCACAGTCCACATCGGACAAACAAACACAAAAATTCCACACAGGTGAAATATCATGTAATTTCTTGCACCCACAAATGTATTCGAAGGCGTTGTTCAACTCAACCAAGCCCCTAGTGCAGCCAACCATGCTGTTACAAAATCATATCTTGAAGCCAACAGTGTTGTCGGGATCTCTTCTGATTCTGCAAACTATGCTGAACTTGTTACTGAAGCCGGTGAACTTAAGTTAAAACTTAAGCCTTTGACAATCACTGATGTATCTGTTGACACATCTGCTGCTTCTTTGTCTGCTTGGGTTACTGCTAACTATTCAAATGGCGATGAAAAGCAAGAAGGCGATATAATCGTTTTGACTGCTGTAAGTGGTCGCGCTCAGACTTTCATTCACAATGGTGGAACTGCTGGAACAGATGCTGACTTTGCTGAAATCGAAGGTGCTGATGTTACTGATGCTGAAGTGCGTGGTGCTTTGTCTGCTTCTGCAGGTATTGACTACAACAGTGCAACTGGTGCATTCACTGCAGACCAAGGTGAAATCCGTGGTTTCTTTGCTGCTGGTTCTGGACTTGCATACGATGCTGCCAATGGAACATACTCTTTGAATGTTGATACTGATGGTATCTCTGAAGGCGCATCTAACTTGTACTTCACTGATGCTCGTGCACGTGGTGCCATGAGTGTTTCTGGAGATGGAATCTCATACAACAGTGCAACTGGTGTAATTACTTTGGCTGCTGATACTGATGATGTATCTGAAGGCGCTGGAAACTTGTACTTCACTGATGCTCGTGCTCGTGGTGCTGTTTCTTTGGGTGCTGTTACTAGTCCTGATGTTCAGTTGCTTCAGTACAACAGTTCAACTGGTGAATTGAAAGTTGAATTGTCAGATGTGTTTTCACAGTTTTCTGCTGGAACTGGTCTTTCTTGGGATGGCGGTGGTCAATTCTCATTGAATGCTGATACATCAATGGTTTCTGAGAATGGAAACTTGTACTTCACAGATGCTCGTGCTCGTTTGGCCATCTCTGTTGATACTGATGGACTTCAATACAACAGTGCAACTGGTCAGATTGCTTTGGATGCAGATACTGATGACATCTCTGAAGGTTCAAACTTGTTCTTCACAGATGCTCGTGCTCGTGCAGCTGTCCAAGCAGACCCAGCCGCTGGAAACTTGGTTCAGTACAACAATGCAACTGGTGATATCCTTGTTGCTTTGTCTAGCTTCCGCAAGACCTTTGCACCGCAGAACTTGACTGCAAACACCTTTGCAACATTGAATCATCAACTTGGTGAAAAGATTGTTCATGTTTCTTGCTATGACAGCAGTGGAAACAAGATTCAATGTGAAGTTCAGTTGGTTGATAACAACAATGTCAAAATCAAATCAGTCATCAATGTGACTGGTGCTGAGATTGTAGTTTCAATGTAATCCAGATTTCCCTCAAAAAAAAGGGTCGTACCTCCTCTTTTTCCCCGCTGTTCTTCAGTGGGGTTTTTTGTTACTTGCCAAAGCCGGTTATATCATATAAAATACAGTACACACTTTGAAGTGGAAGGGTCGCACCCGCAACAGCAGAAAGTCCACACAAAACCACCCCACAAACTTTTAACTTCCTATTCAGGTGTTTATCATGCCAATTACACAATACGGGTTGTCTACCCCAAACGAAGACTTACGAATGCAAAAGATGATTTCTCAGGAAATCAGACTTTTACTCACTGACTCCACAAATCTTAGAAACACTCCTTTTGTTGACTTTGTCGGCAGCATCAATGGAATGGGTTCTGATACCATCCGCGTGCGTAAAGCAGGACTTGATGGATATGATGCTTTCACTGCATTCACTGGTGCAACTGAAGATTCTGCAGTAAATGCCAGCCCTTTAACAGATGCCCATGTTGATGTGGTTTGCAAAAGAAATTCTTTAGCGTACGAGATCACTGACTTGGCCTCAATGACTGGTTTGAACTCTGGTGACATTGACCCATTCCGCATTGCAGAAAGTATTGCAAACTCTTATGAAGCATTGTTTGCAAACATCACTGGTGCTGCTGTTGCTGGTTTCACAACCACCAAAGGTTCAACTGGTGCTGACTTGACAATTGCTGTTTTCTTGTCTGCAATCCAAGAACTTGAGAAAGCAGATTCTGGAAAGGGTGCCCCTGGACCATACGTTGCTTTGTTGCATCCAAAACAATGGGCTGACCTGCAAGACAACATTCTTGCTCAGACTACTGGAATCTTGCAATTTGTTGCTGCATCTTATGAAGCCATAAGTGCAAAAGGTTCACACTACAAAGGTAACTTCATGGGTGTTGAAATCTATACTTCTTCATACATCACCAATGATTCCGTTGACCATGCTGGTGCTTTGTTCTCTGCTGGTGCTTTGGGATTCGCAACTGGAATGCCTAGTCCTGTTGGTGCAAATGAAGCAATGGAAATGGGTGAAGTTTCTATAGAAATGGACCGCGATAGTGTAAAGGCTATCACAAGTGTGGTAGGACATGCTTACTTGGGAATGTCGATTATCGACCAATTCCGCGGTGTTACTCTTATTTCAGCAGTTTAATCTGCACAAACTTGGGTGGTGGTCTTCCATGGCTGCCACCCTTTTTCCAATGAGGTACAAACATGGAAATCAAACCACAACAATGGCAACCAATGACCCAGCAGACAACCAATGTGTTGCCTGCAAGACCCAACCACCCTTTCTATTACAAATGGCATCCGACCAACTGGCAATTTGTCTATAAAGATGTACTTTGCACAACAGCAAAGAAGACAGCTACAGTGAAGAAAGGTTTCTTTGTTCCACATCTCAGAATGGAACGTGTCATGCCTGGAGTGAATGGGATTCATCAAATCCAAGGTGAACTGGGAAATCCTGGTTCTCGCATTGGACAACTTCAGCAGCAGGGTTGGATATATTTGGACCCACAAAAATATGACTATATGCACGTTTATCCAGTGCGCGGTGGCCGGTATCATGTACCAAAGTGGTTGCAAATCAGAGTGGTGGCCAACAGAATGATTGAAAACATGGACAGAGATGCTTTTCAACTGTGGTCAATCAATCTATTGCGCTCAAACATCTTGGGAAATCCAGAGCCGCACTTTTGGCAACTGGCCATTCATGAACTGGAACGCAGCAGAGAAGTTGAGATTCTTATCAAGCAACAACACCTTCCTGAAAAGAAAGTGCAACTGGATGAATTGCGTGATAAAATCAAGGACATGAAAGCCTTTGTTGATGGATTCAATAAACAAGGTTTTGCAATCTATGAGGATTTCACACAATGAGCAATTCAACACCATATGCACCACAAATCAAGATAACAGAACTTTTGGAACGTGGGAAATCACAGTTGACCACATTGCCTGTGTATCGTGATGGTGCTTTGGTGGTTCCAACAGATGTGCGCTACAGTTTAACAGCGCCCAATGGAACCAAGATTGTTGATGAAGCAGCAGGGACATACCCAGCCAACATTTCACAATACACACATTCATCAGCCAACTTGGCATCCACTTTGGAGCTGGGTGAAGGGTATTTGCAATCTTGGGAACTCACATTCTCAACTGGTGTTTACAACTTCAGGCGCAGTGCAGCTGTTGTGAAGCGCAGATTGTACCCAGTTATCAGTGATGGTGATTTGACCAGCACATATTCACAACTTGCAGACATCAGACCAAGCACATTGACTTCATACCAGTCTTATATTGATGAAGCATGGTACACAATGATTCAGAAGATGCGAACAGAAGGCGGTGGACTGGAATACTTGGTGATGTCTGCAGAAGCCTTCAGAGCAGCACACCAGAACTTGACACTGTATTATATATTCAGAGACTTCCACAGTTCACTGGGCCAATCCAATGGTCGATATTTAGACCTTGCCAGTGAGCATTTCAAGCAGTACACATATGAGTGGAAACAAATCAACTTTGTCTATGACTATGACCACGATGGACAAAGTGACCAACCCAATAACCGCAAATCAAAACAGCCAGTCATCTACACTTGTCAACCTGGTTCTAACTATCGCAGAAGGTACAGAAGAAGATGAATCTCAGTACAGTCAGACAAGCCATTGCAGAGAAGGTTGCAGCAATCAGTGGATTCAAGATGTCCAAACACAGTCCAGACTACTTTGGAAGGACTGAGAACACTGTTGCACATCTTGCATTCACAGTTGGCCTGGCAAACAGCACAGCAATGGAAGAAAGACAACGCAGTTCTGTTGGTGTTTATGTGAACACTCCTGTTCAAGTCATCTTTTCATATCGGTTGCGGCCCCTGGACATCTACCCAACAGATTATGATTTGGCTATGGATACTGAACAGCAAATCATTTCAGACATATTGACTGCATATATTTCACCAAAGAATGCCTTCACAATCAGATACAATGGTTCAACTCGTGAAGTGACAGAGTCCCAAGAATACATTATAATTACTATTGATTTTACCACCCTCCACACATTAAATTAGGATACCCACTATGGCTTATTCAGTTGTACCAAAGACAAAGCGCGATGGCGTAATTACATTAAAAGATGGAACTGGATCCCCAGTCACACTTGATGTTGCATTCGAAGATGGAAACTTTTCATTTTCACAACCACAGCAGTTTTCTGAACTGGTAGTGATGGACCGCGGGAACTTTTCTGCAATCCGAAAGCAAGATGAACAAGCAATAACTGGTTCATTTGGGTTTCACTTCAGACAGTTCACAGATGCAAGTGAAGCAGGTTCAATCCGTGACTTCATCAATCAGTCTGGTTTCTACAGTGGGAACATCTCAACTGGTACTGTTGGCACTCCATATGTTGAACATTACTGTATTGACATTGAATACAAAGCAGAAGGAACAGACTTTGGTGATGATGCTGACCACACTGCTGTGTTATCCAAATGTGTTTGCACTTTGGACTTTTCAGAAGGTGACCCCAGTGCATTCACGTTGAACTTCACTTGTTACGGTGGTTCAACAGTTACAGGTCCTGTATAATTTACAAAAACTTTGGGCTATTCGATGGATAGCCCATCTTTCATAAAATGTGAGGTACTGAATGAAAGTTGATTTGAAGAAACTTGGAGAACATGAAGTTGTTCTGCCGAAATCTATTGCTGTTTGTCTTGACTTTGTCAGCATATGGGGTTCTGAACCAAACCGCGCCCAGTTGGGAAGACTGTGTGCGGCTGCAATTGCAGTTGGTGTGGACCATTCCAAATGCTTGCCAGCATATCCAGTTGCAACAGGTGACCCAATTGTATTTGGATTCAAGTGCTTGGACAGATTGTTGGATGCTGGTATGACTCCTGCACAAATCTATGAACAAGGTTCTGCAGTGTTGGTGGAGATGATGAGAGTCATACCCTCTGAACAAGAAGTTGAGGACACAGCAAATTTTTCATAAGTCGATGGGGTGCGTTTGATTTGATGGTGATGCGCGTTGCAATGCGATGGAATCAAGAACCAAACTGGTTTTATACCCTTGACCCATCGACAAAAGTGAAAGTGGTTGCAGAATATAGACTTCATTGTGAATCCTCAGAAGACAAACATGCTAGACAAGAAGGCCAAAAAAGGGCTAGAATGGAAGCAATGATTAAGAAGCGGATGGGATAAAATGAAAAAGTATTCAAGTGGAAATACAACAGTAACAGTTCAAGAAGACATGACAGAAATGTTCATGGGCTTCTTGAAACTGGTTGCACCTGGTGCAGAAGCCATTATGGATGCTGAACTGAAGCGGATTGAAAAAGAAGCCAAAAAAGACTGGCCAAAAAGAAAGCCTATTGCCAAAAGAGATAAACAAGGCAACTATACAACAGAAAGAGTTTCAAAAGAGAGTTTCAAGAAGTTTAAGCGCGGTATCAAAGTGGATGCCAGTGGCAAAGTAATTGTATTTTTGAGGAACACTGCACCGTATTCCTATATGATAAAATATGGTATTGATTCTGAGAACTCAAGAAGACAAGACATCATCAGACCTCAGGGCAAAAGGGTGGCAACAGAAACACTTGTAAAGCCACACAATAAAACTGCAAACAAGGTTGTCAAGGCACTTGCTGATGACCTAATGAAGAAGGTGTAATCATGGCAACTGAAGTTCAAAAGTCTATTCAGATTTCATACAAGGCCGACTTGAAAGACTTGATGGCAAAACTGAAGCAGATACCCAATGTCACTGACCAAGAAGCCAAGAAGATGGTTGCAGCATTGGACAGACAACTGAAGCAAGCAGAGAATGCAGCCCAAAAGTCAGCACAAGCCAGCAAGAAAGCAGCACAAGAAGCCGGAAAGGCTGCCAGTCGTGGTTCACAGCAGTTTGATGACATGGCAGACAGTGCAAGAAAAGCAGAAGAAAGATTGGAACATGTTGCAGATGCCAGTGGAGACATTGACCGTGGTTTTAGTTCTATTGGGTTGGCCTTGCGTACAGTGAACCCAGAGTTGGCAGCAACCGCGGATGGCCTTGCAGATGCTTTTGCAGTGACAGAAGGATTGACAATGTCTTTCAAGTCGTTGAATCCATATGTTATTGCTGGTGCTGCTGTTGTTGGTGCTTTAACAGTGGCATATGGAGCATACAATCACAGTATTGAACAAGCAAGAATCAAGACTGAAGAAATAAAAGCAGAGATTGTACTGTTAAACGATACTATCAAAGAGCAAACAGACATTATCAAAAATATGGACAATCAATTTGGTGGATTAACCAGGGCAGTTAATGAAAGTGGTATGGAGTTAGCACTTTTGCGCGGTGAGATTACACAACTTGATGCAGCCCAAATGAAAGCAAGTCAAACAGCAGCAGAGTTTAAAGTTCAATCAGAAGCAACATACAAAACGCAGCAAGATGCTTTAAAAACCAGTATCCAGTCACGCAAAACTGAAATCAGACTGATAAATATGCAAATCAAACCACTAAGTGAGGCCAGTAAGATACAACAGTCTTTAAGTGAAAGAATAGCGGGCATGCCTCAACAGTATAAGGAAATGACTGCTGCAGAAGAAGGTCTGTGGGCCCAGAAAGAAATTGTAAAAGAGCAATTAAAATTAGATGAAGAAAGATTGGCTGAATTGGAAGGCCAAGAAAATATGTTGAATAAACAAGCAAGAATATTGGAAGAAAATTTATTGGCAATTGAAGAATTAAAAGCAGCAGAGAAGGAAAGGAAACCAATACAGAAAGATGTAAATGAAGTTAAAGCAGAAGAAGTGGATACTTTACGCAATCTGATTGAACTGGACCAAAAAAGATTTAAAGCACAACAGGATGCTGCAAATCAATTGCAAACCTTAACAGAAGAAAAAGGTCTTTCAGAGACTGAACTTGCAGAACTAAACTTTGCAAGAGAATTGGAAAGGATTGAAGAACTTGGTGAAGTATCACAACAACAAGCAGAAGCAAAAGATTTGATAAATGCTAAAATTGCAGAACGTGAAGAAGAGAATATAGAGAGACTAAAAAAATTAAAAAGAGATGCTTTTAATGAAGATATGGACAATGCTCAATCATTGTTTTCTGCATTGGGAGAATTCACAAATGCTGCAATGGGTCTTATGAAGGAAAAAGGGCGGGAAGATTCTAAAGCTGCAAAGATTCTTTTCAATATGTCAAAAGCAGCAGCACTTGGAGACATTGCATTTGAATCTGCCAAACAAATAATGGCAGCAACAGCATTGCCACCTGGATTCCGTGGTGCAAAGATTGGTTTGGTACTTGCAACAGCAGCAGCACAAACAGGTCTTGTCATGGCACAACAGCCACCACAAAGTTCATTTCACATGGGTGGAATGGCACCGGATGAAATGAACAGTCGGGTCCTTCAGGGTGAAGCAGTCTTGGACAGGGCCACAGTTCAAAGAATCGGTGGTGAAGAAGGTGTCCAGCGATTGCAGCAGGGCGGTGGAATGGATGATAAAGTTGTAGTGATTCAACCATTCAGACACTTTGGAAGATTTGCAAGAGAGATTGGATTCAGACCACAAAAACAAACTGGAATAAGGGCATATTGAAATGGGCACAAATACAACACCAGAGAACATGCGCGGGTTCATCATCCCAACATGCAACATAACAAAAGATAACATTTGGCCTGCACAGTCAACATTCACAGAAAAGAATCCACGTGCAGGAGTTGCCAAAGCATCTCAACCATATACTGGTTTGACCTTGGCAATGGCTGGTTCACAGTCTCAAGACATCACAGTTGAAACAGTTGAAGGCGGTACACCAGGAGAGAAGGCCAGTTTTGTTTGGTCTGGTACAGATGGCACCAAGTTAGAACAAAATAGTAACAATGTTCTAACAGACTGGAAATACTTTGCTTTTGGAAGTGGTACAGCATTTTATGATGACTTTGCTGCAGTTGCAACCGATGATGGAACCTTGTATTGGGTTCAAGAACTTGAGAATGCTGGAGTCTATACAATCGCAGTCCGCAGACAGAAGAAGAACAACAGCATTGAAGCACTGCAGACACTGTTGACTGTTTCTTTGGCCGGTGCACCAAACACCACAGCAAAACCAGCAATTGCACAGTTGAAAGATGGGTCATTGATTGTGACATTCTTTAATTACACTGGGACAGACCAAGTGAATCTGTTTGTGTGGCGAAGTTATGACAATGGTACCAACTGGAAAGAAGTCAGCCGCAGGGCAATGGTTCAGAACCCAATCTTGGTTGGTGCAACTGGTGTCTTCATTGATACAACAACATTGCTGGTGACAGATGATATTGTTTCTTTGGTTGTTGGTACTCGGTCCAAGGTTACTGCACTTGGAAGAAATGCAATGGTCCAATTTGTATCAAGGGATTCTGGAACCACCTTTTTCACACTGGGCAACTTTGGTGAAGACCATGCATTCCCAACTGCAATCAGTCTGCCAGATGGGCAACAGGGATTTGCATACATATCTGCAACAGACACAATATCATTTCTTAAGATTCCACATCCAGGCATTGCAGCTGCTGCAACAGATTACACCACACAATATGAAGTGAACATTTCAACTGGTGCCAAGACTTTTGCAACCCAAACTGGAACTGTGTTGCTTGGTGGTACTGTTGCAATGTGGTATCAGAATGAAAGAATCTTTGTTGTTGCTAGAGATACCAGCAATGATGTCTTTGGATGGGTATCAGAAGACCTTGGTGACACTTGGAACTTCATCAGTCAAACAAATACACCAGGTATTGCAAGTGCATTGGTTTATGGTCCAAGTTCAACAACGACCATTGATAACTTCAAAGCAGTTGTGTGGGAAGGTCGTGCAGTGTTGATGTGCAATACATTCCAAAGCATTGCAGGAATGTTCTTTGGTGGATGGTCCACTGTTCAGCATCCAGCACTGGTTGTTCAACCAGATAGAAATCAATATGTTGGATTCGATGCAAACTGGATTCACAATCAAGTTCCAGACAACAGTGGGCACTGGTCCACCAGTGGAGCAGGAACAGCAACAGTGTTGCAAGAAGGTCTGAGAATAAG
>Ga0307378_10006300_pt1 | contig 16290 bp, 9 predicted proteins | sample UN1MG_FD_202238 | JGI IMG/M metagenome (GOLD analysis project Ga0307378, IMG submission 202238) | Soil microbial communities from Risofladan, Vaasa, Finland - UN-1 | ecosystem: Environmental > Terrestrial > Soil > Coastal area > Acid sulfate soil | place: Finland: Risofladan, Vaasa | collected... | reverse complement strand
TAGATGTATTTTCGCAGCAGGTTGTTATTGCCATCGTATTCGGCGATCACTTGAGGGCCGTCATAGACGTACCGGGTGCTGTAGCCGTCGACCTTCTTTTCACTGCGCCGGCCGTATAGATCATGTTTGTAGTTAATCGTCTGCCAATTAGAAGTATCCTGGTCCGGCGAAGGCCCCGACCACTGCACGAAGTCCACCCAGCCGCAGTCGTCACCATCCTCATCTTCCCAATTCTTGACATAGACCCACTTTAGCGTGTGAATTCCGGAACTGACAGTATATGACTTCTGCTGCCAGTCCACTTCGCCGCTGATCTGGTCCTTGAGCGTATCATCAATATAGAACCAGTTGATTAAAAATCTTTACATAGTTGCATTATTTATGAAATGTGGTACCAGCTTATGCAGTTGGTTATTTTGCTTGAACTGCGATGACTCCTATGCTACACTCGGAAATATTTTGGGGTATCAAGGTTTGGACTCCGAATTAATATGCGAGTAAAATCATGTTGGACACCACTCTGAACATCGGTGTGATTGGAGGTGGCATCTCGGGTATAGCCGCAGCATGGCTGCTGTCCCGTCGACATTCAGTAACCCTGATTGAAAAGGAACCTCAGCTTGGCGGCCATACACACACCTATTTCCTTGACAGCGGGCCGGATGCAGGTACCCCAATCGATATGGGATTTATCGTCCTGAATGACCGTAACTACCCAACTCTTGTAACCTTGTTTAGCCAATGGGGCGTCCGCGTACAGGATTCCGATATGTCCTTTGGATTTGAAGACAAAGACTCGGGATTTTATTACTCCAGCGATTTTCCCCGCGGATTATTCGCGCATCGGCGAAATCTGATTTCACCTTCTTTCTGGCGGATGATTTGGGATATCTTCCGTTTTAATCGTATCGCCACCAGAGAGTTGAAAACGGGATTAGGCCATCTGACTTTGGGACAGTTTTTGCAAAAATACGGGTTCTCCAAAGCGTATATCGACTTTCATATCGTCCCGCTCAGCGCTGCGGTCTGGTCAACACCCAGCGAAAACATACTTGATTTTCCAGCCGAGTCTATCCTTCGCTTTTATTACCATCATGGCCTGCTGAAACTTGCCAACAGACCTCAGTGGAAAACTGTTGTGGGCGGGAGCGTTTCATACATTCAAGCGTTCGAAAAACGGTTTCAAGGCGCAGTCAAAAAAGGCATCCCCGTCCGGCATGTCAAACGAATGACGGACAAGGTCAGGGTGATATTAGAAGACCACACGGAGATGGATTTTGACTGTGTTGTTCTTGCGACCCACGCCGACATCAGCCGACGCCTTCTGATGAATCCCGAACCAGAGGAAAGCAGAATCTTGAGCAAATGGACATACAATCAAAACCATGTCGCCCTGCATACAGATATTCAAGTGATGCCGCCGCACCGAAGCGTCTGGGCAAGCTGGAGCTATGTCAGGTTCGGCGGCAGGCAGCTAAAGCCGGAGATAAATATGTCTTACTATATGAATCGGCTGCAGCAACTTAAGACAACAAAGGATTATTTTGTGACTCTAAACGGCGACGCCTGGATTGATCCAAATCGAAGGATTGAATCCGTCACATTTCATCACCCCTGCTACACCTTTGAATCTCTAAGCACGCATAAGGAGTTGGATAGCATCAACGGCAAAGACCGTATCTTTTACTGCGGGGCATACTGCGGTTACGGATTCCACGAGGATGGAGCTCGTTCAGGACTTACCGTAGCCCGGAAGTTTGGGATTGGTTTATGAATTCGCAGATTTTCACCGGAGTTGTATCGCATGGCCGCCGCTGGCCCCAAAAACACCACTTCTCCTACCCGGTCTATTTCTATCGATTCGACCTTGATGAATTGCCCGAATTGGACCGAACGATCCCCGGATTCGGATACAATCGCTTTTCGGTCGTTCGCATGGACGACAAGGATTACCTGTGGCGGGGCAATCAACCCCTCAAAGATAAAATTGCCGGAGTTCTTGAGAAAATAGGTTATGCGGAACCTATAGATCGCATAGAACTAATTAGCTTTGCTAAGTATTTTAATATCATCTTTCGACCGGTGAGCTTTTTTCTCTGTTATAACGCCGCAAATCTCTGTCGGCTGGTCTTGGCTGAAGTGCATAACACCTTTCGGGAAACGCATTTATATGTCCTCAAAGATCCTCATGCGCAGTCCGAAACGCTGTGTTTCGAGATACCCAAAGCGTTTCACGTCTCGCCATTTTTTGATCTGAGCGGAAAGTACGATATCCGTTTCAAGGACGACGGACAAACAATTTATATCTCCATAGAATTGACCAAATCGGAATGCGGCGAAAAGCCCGTCTTTTTCGCTAAACTGACAGGGCAGGGACGCCCGCTTACACCCCGTACACTTTACCGGACTTTGTTAAAATACCCCTTTAATGCGATGCTCAATATGCCGCGAATCATACGACAGTCGTTAACCTTGTATTTTCAGAAAAAACTGCCTGTTTTTTCCAGGCCCATACCCCATAGCGAGTACACCATGAGAAAACAACTTCCCTCATGGTTTGCCCGTCAGGGTATGAAAGTTTGCTTTTCCTTTTTCAAGACACAATCTACAGGAGCGATCACGGTAACGCTTCCCGAAGGCGAAAGCCGCGTCTTTGGGCCTGACGGTTCGGGTTTGTCGACGGAGTTGCAAATCAAAGACTACCGTTTCTTCAGTCTGCTTGCCAGGGCCGGTGAAATCGGATTGGGAATAGCGTACGAAAAAGGGTATTGGACGTCGAGTAACCTGGCGAAGTTTATGGATTTTATGCTTAGCGCAACACTGTCGCATTCGATTCGAATGCGTTGGTATTCCAATTTAGTGAAAACCTTTTACCTGGCATGGAACTTACGCAATAAAAACACGCTTTATCGGGCACAAAAAAACATCTCCCGACACTACGATCTGAGTAATGCGATGTATAAGATGTTTCTGGACGAAACGCTGACGTACTCTTGTGCTATCTTTGACCGTGAAAACGAAGCTCTGGCCGATGCACAACTACGCAAAATAGACCGAATTTTAGAAAAAGCCTGCCTTTCCAAGCACCACCATTTGCTCGAATTCGGCACCGGATGGGGTACATTGGCAATACGTGCGGCGAGTCTCTGCGGTTGCCGTGTAACCTCTATTACGCTTTCAAAAGAACAACAGCAATTAGCCCGGCAGCGGATTGCTCAGGCCGGATTGTCTGACCGAATCGAGGTGTTGCTTTGCGACTACCGCAACGTTACCGGGCAGTACGACCGAATCATTTCTGTAGAAATGCTCGAAGCCGTGGGAAAGGCCTACTACCCTGCTTTTTTCCGCAGTTGCGACCGTTTGTTGAAAGCGAACGGAATTATGGTCATTCAGATGATTACCATTCCCGACCAGCGGTACGAGGCCTATTCCAAAACAACCGACTGGATGCGCCTGTTTATATTTCCAGGCGGCCTGCTTCCATCGCTGACTGCTCTAACAAAAGTCCTAACCGAACACACGTCGTTTGTTATCAAACAAGTTGAAAGCATCGGACCGCACTACGCGTTGACCTTGGCGCGATGGAAAGAACGCTTCCTTGCCAATCGGGACAAAATCGTCGAACTGGGCTTCCCCGAAACCTTTATTCGACGCTGGGAATATTATTTTTCATACTGTCAAGCAGGATTTGCTCAACACTATATCGATGATCTTCAAATCGTCTTAACACGTCCCGGAAATCGGGATTGCATCAATGCTTTTGACCAAAAAATCGGTCGCGGCAAACCGCAGACGGACAACACAAAATGATTGCTATGGGGATACTGCTGAATCTGCTTATCGGTGCCGGCACGCTGACCGGATTGTGGCTTATCTATCTGTGGAAACGAAATCCGGCGGTGGTGGACTTGGGATGGGCAATCGGTTTGACCCTAATGGGACTAGCGCATAATCTGAGCGGCGGTACGCTTTCTACCGGCAAACTTCTGACCAGTTTGCTGGTTTTGCTTTGGGGGATTCGGCTCGGGGGATACTTGTTTTGGACTCGGCTCAGGCTTGGAAAAAGAGACGCCCGATACGAATCGCTTCAGCGTCAGCCGAACATCCCTGCGTCCCTCTTTTTTCTGATTCATTATCTCATTCAGGCCTGCTTTCAAGCCGCCGTAGGATTTGTGTTTATCTTTACAGCCCAAAGCACGACATTCGACTCAATTTGGTCAAAAATCGGATTGATGCTATGGTGCGTTGGCTATGGAGGTTCTATCGCGGCGGATGCTCAATTGCATCGGTTCCGAATTCGTCCGGATAATCGCGGCAAAGTCTGTCAAGTTGGCCTTTGGAATTACTCCCGCCATCCGAATTATTTTTTCGAGATCCTACTGTGGTCCGGGTTTGCCCTTATCGGCTTACCTACCCGGCTGGGAGGGCTTGGGCTAATCTCGCCGATAACCCTGTTGCTGACGATGACGCTTCTCACGGGCCCTATTTCAGAACGGCAATCGCTCAAATCCAAACCGGATGCTTATCGTCAATACCAAAAAACCACATCTATGATTATTCCCTGGTTTAAGACAACTAAAACCACATCGGCTATATCCGACTCATAATAAGATAAGTCATTGTAGCTGTCGATGCCGACAAAAAAGAACCCCAAATCATATCGACAATCGACAGCATCAAAGGCCAGTCACGAATCGTAGCCAAATTGGTCAGGTCATAGGTAGCATACGCGATGAATCCAAACAATGCCGCCATCGCAATGGTATAAACCAACGACCGTCTTTCCATACCGGGAAGCAAGGCAAAAACCAGTATCCCGACAAGAAACAGCAAATAAAATATGATTGCCGCTGTCCAGTTAATATTCGGCGTCAGCAGCGGCTCAAGGGCTTTGCGATAAAAACCTCCTGCAATCACGCCAAGCCAAATCATATCGACAATAAAAAATACCGGGACGCTCACGGCATAGGTTAAAAGAATTCTCGACATCTGCATAAATCACATCTCCTTTCAGCAATGAATTACAAATCGCATTCAGACTATCCCTGAACAGGTAAGGTTTCAAAGAAAATCCGGATGCATTTGTCCGCCATTTAGCGTTTGATAAAGGTTCCGACCTAAACACTCCGATTTGATGCCGCGGCATCAACAACATTCCGTGAAGTTGCGTTTTTATACAAGCTGCCCAATAATCCGATTTGTTTTATCCAAAAAATACCGGTGCCGGATTATAGCCGAAAAATGACTTGCAAACGAGAAAAATTCAAAATCACAAGGGATTTACTCCATCCCGATCGGGACATGCTTTTCTATATCGAATTATGTATGAGCCTTGATGGCGTTCTGCTCATTTTTCCACAAGGCCTATGTCATCTTGGGCAGTGCATTGATCAACGTGCCGTCGACGGCGGTGAGAATCCCCGCCAAATCATCGAGTTTGGCATGGCCGGATATAGGCCGCAGCCGATCGGACAGGTCTGTGACAATCTCCTGCATTAACGCACTGTCGAAAACGGTGGCCGAGTCCGATAAGCTGGCCTGCTGAACGGCCCGAAGTGATATGCGGATGGGATTGAACATGTACAGAAGCAGCAGGGATATGTATTGATCCATGTGCAGCTTGCGGTTGCCGGCCAGGTCGTATTGACAGCCGGCTTTGTGTAAGCTCTCCAGCATCCCTGAAATAGCTTTGAAATATTTGAAGCCCTGGAGTTCGCTTTCTTTTATTTTATGCCTTTTTTTGCTCATGAACGGCATTTATACAGGAGCGTGCACGGCGCGCAAAATTAAAATTAGGTAATATGCAAAAAAGTTTTTGGGTAATTCTCCCCCCATAAATCACACCGCAATCCTTGTGCCGAACAGGATTGGCTCATTATCTATATTTTCTCATATACGTAGTAAAACGTATCTTTGGTCCAGAAAAGCTGATTAAGTTATATTCCCTTCTCCGATGGCCGATACAGGACCAGAGCAAGAAATTTGCAAGAAAGTCTTAGGCAATCTAAGGCGGGGTGCAACGGCAACATTTGAATGATCTCTGATACATCGCATCAACTTTGACACACGGCTATTTGTGGACGTCGTGGGTAAAACAAATGACAGGCTTCCAAAACAAAGGAGAGCACAATGGTAGAACACAGGGTCGGACCACTACCCAGTGAATTGGTCGAAAGCCAGATAAGAAATAGTCGCTACAGTACTCTGACGGCCACCCCCCGGACATGGCTGGAGGTGGGGGATATAATGAGTGTAGATGTCGCCGCTATCAGTCTGCAAAGCACTATAGTTTCGGCCGTAAGGATAATGTCGAGTAACAAGATATCCTGTCTTATTGTTACAGACAATGGGCGTTTATCAGGAATTGTTACAGAGACGGACATCCTGAAAAGAGCCGTCACCGGCGGAAATGATTTCCGTAAGATGATAGTCGAGCAGATTATGTCTTCCCCTGTCCGGAGTATTCCTCGCAATCTTTCGGTCATGGAAACCAGCAAAATCATGGAAGCCGAGAACATCAGGCGACTTGTGGTTCTGGAGGAAGAACGGCCGGTTGGCATCATAACTCAAACCGACATGGTTCAAGCTCTGGCATCTTATTCCATCTCGCAGGAAGTGTCGGGAATAATGACGAGTAATGTGGCCGTTATAACCAGTTCCGCGAGCGTCAAAGAGGCGGCTGAGCTAATGGCTTCTAATGACATATCCTGTCTGGTCGCTATGGAAAAAAATGCTGTCGTGGGGATCTTTACGGAACGAGACCTTCTTAAAAGAGTCGTTGCGATGAAACGCAATCCGGCCCAGACCAGGTTGAAAAAGGTGATGTCTTCTCCGGTTGTGACCGTCTCTTCCGATTGCTCGGTTCTAAGCGCCAACAAATTGCTGGAAAGGATAGGAATTCGTCGGCTCATCGTTATGGATGATGAGACTCTGCTCGGAGTGATAACTCAAACGGATATCCTGAGAGCCATCAAGACCAGACTGCAGGAAGAAGAAGAGAACTACTTCAGGGTTATGAGTGAGTCCAGCAACTGTATTTATACCGTCGATTTGGATTTTAATACAACCTACGTTAATCCTGCATTCATGAAACTGCTGGATGTGACTGACCCGGACGAGCTGATAAACAAGCAGTTTTTGCCGGAGAGGTTTTGGGACGACCCTCGGGAGCGGGACAAGCTTTTGGGCCAGATGAACAGAGCAAGTGTGGAGGTCAAAGAGCTGACTCTGAAAACCGACAAGGGCGAGAGAATGTTTGTTACTCTGTTTTCAAGCCCTACCAAGAACATCAAAAGCGAAATCAGTGGAAGTCAAGGCGTTCTTTACGATGTCACTGCGCAAAAGAAGCTGCAGGAAAAGACCGCAGAGTTGGGATTTCATTAGGGACGTTTATCTATTTCTGAGGTTGAAAAAAAGAGATATAATAGGTACGGACCTATTATTGATACCGTTTCGTTTTCATAAATTGGGGTGCGTCCCAAAGCTCCGCAGTAATTCAGCCCACCCGCTGTCCTCTGTCAAAACCTGTCATTAGCAGGCACAACTCATCGAAAAATGTACCGGACACCTTTAATTCACCCCGGCTGCATTCAAATGTTAGCATTTTAACTTTCAATCACAATGCCCTTTACACATTACAACCTTTTGCAGTTTCTAGTTATAGATTAATAGGGAATTATTTTTCCCTCAGCAAACATGAAATACAATACATTGTTGAAATACACAGACTAAAAGTTGCAGATAGCACAAAAATAGCTAAAGGAATAAAATTGTAAAAATTAGAGACTATTTCAGAAATTGGTAAACTCTTTATATTAATTATAGATACAAAACATTCACAAATCTTTGGTATTATCCCTCTTTTGCTATCGTTCGTAACGTTCGTAATAACCGGATAACCTTTCCGAATACGTTCATTATTATAACTCTCCTGTGCATAAGGAATGTTGTATTTAAAAACCCATTCATCAAGACTATTTATAAAAATGAATCCGGTAAAAACATCTTTGTATTCAAGACCTTCATAATCGATTACATAGTGATCAAAGTGATCATTTCCAAAAATGTTTCCTTTGAAATCAAATCCAACCTGTTTATTGTTGTTTTTCTCAAAAGCCAAATCCCATTTTCCCTGGTGTATTGGGTAGGATGACAAGTAAGAATTAAAAGCATAAGTATTAATTAAAACATTAGCAGTATTATCTGGAAATTTATCAAAAATAAATTCAGCCTGGTTCACTCTCTGACCTTTTTTATGTAAATTATAAGCATGTCTATAGTTAGTCACCAATAAGCATTTCTTTCTTTTTTGTGAAGATATTTCATTTTGATATTTATCAATTAATACTTCCGCCATTAATTTATCTCGATTTCCTCTTAAATAACTGGTTAAAGAACTGGTATAAGTATGCTGATGCAAACCAACATCACAAAAATAGTGTTTAATCTTTAGATCCTCAGGTAGTTGTGAGTTAAGAATATTTACTCCCTTTAGGTAGTTAAAGAAGCCCAAACTCATAAACCGCATTAAATTAGAGGTTGCTTTTTCTAATTCAACAACATCAGTAAAGGAAGTATTTAAAAAACTATCTAAACGAGTTTGTTCACTCGCATCACCATACTCTGAAAAAACATGACCTACATTGTTAATAAACCTCTGATCAGAAACAAGGTCTGATATAAATTCCCAACTCTTAATTTCACGGTGAGCTGGTTCACAAAGTATGACAATATCATTTTTCCTGAAAAGCTCAAAAATATAATCCTTTGCTGATTGCTGCTTCGATAGAAATTCAACATATTCATTTGTGTCATTATATGGATATTTCGGGAATTGATATGGATATTCTATACCCATAACACTAAACGTACTATTTTGATTAATGTTGTTTTCAAATCTGATTATAGAGTATGAAAAGATTATGAATAAAGCATAAATTACATATGCGTAATTACTTACCCTTTTATCCTGATGGAGTCTCTCAAATTTTGTTTTAGAAATTAACCCCCATATACTATTTGAAAAACACAGAAAAATTACAATATTTATTAACAGAAATAAGAAAATAAAGAAGGTTATCTGCATAAGGCTAATACCCATATGGAGAATATTAAGAATATTTAGAATAACAAAGTCTAAAACAAAAAAGAACAGTGTAATTAGTGGAGTTTTAACACAAAGTTCACGAAATAGTATTAACCTGTTACTAAGCTCACCAGTTTTACGAACCATTGCAATAGCAAATATCGACTTTCCGGGAGTTGTACCAAACCTTGAATATGCAAAATAGAAATAGACAAAGTTGATTGTTACAAAAATAATCCACAACAGCCTGTGATCGATAATAACAATATATTGCAATAAAATTTTCAGTAAATATGAAAATGTAAAAACTATTGTAAAATCAACTAATATTGAAGATAAGTATTTTACTCTCATTATTATTTTCCAAATTGATTCAACTTTCAATTGCATCTCGGGCGGCTTGCCTGGGATGGTTATGTCTGTAATGCTCTGAATGAAAGTAAGCCTTCACCTTCGGTAATGAAGCATCGAAGTAGTGACTCATTTCCTTTTTATGAAATCCCTTTTGATTTTTAATAGGCCTAACATGTTATTATATGCTTTTACTGAGAACACCGGATAAGATATTCTTGAAATTGGCCATTGACAACAAAAATGTGGAAAAATAGAATGGTCACTATCTCGATAATACCGGAATATGAGTATTATCAATAATTATCGATAACATTCAAATGCGTAGTGTACCGTCAAATTTGCTCAAAAACTACAGTATGCTACTGGACTATAGGGGAATTCCAGTGAAGAATCATTATCACTTTCAAAAGTGGCTTAGGTAGCTGTGCACTCCGACCCGGCTTAGTAAAGCCCCGACACCTAATACCTAAGAGCCTAAACCACGCATCCGCCGGCCGCGCAAACTCCGTCCCCGTCAGTGTCCCGCAAATGGCGGGCTCGCCGGAGAGCTATCACGTCTGGCTCGAAAATCGGGAAATGGTCGCTATGGGGAATATATACAGCGGCAGCCGGGTGGGCAAGAGAAAAAAGGGGGATAAAGAGAAAAAGGCAGAATACAGAACACAGAATTCAGGAGACAGAATACAAAAATCTACTTAAAAAATCTGCATTTATCAGCGTTAATCAGCGGTTGATGAAAATGATTATCCACAACACGCAGTACGCACTACTCAGCAAGCAGGACGAATAAAGAACGCCGTCTCACGGAGATTTATTTGGAATTTTCTTGATTTTTTAAGGTTGAATTTAGTATAATACCAAACTAAATATATAGTTCGTATTTAGAATTGAGAATTTAGAATGGAAAATGAAGAATTATAGAAGTAAAAAGGCAAAAATGAGAGTAAATCCGCAGTTTCTCCGGAGGGGCAATTTGAAAAAACAAAACCAAAACCGGCCTTTGGCCGGAAATTCGAAATACGAAGCTCTAAATCCGAAACAACGGCATTAAATATAGCTTAGTTGAAAAAACAAAGCCAATGTTAATATGGGCAAAATAGTATTAAGTCAGTAATAGCAAGGATTTATGGAGGTTTTTATGGTTTTGAGCGGTTTTGGGTGGTGAAAAACAAACCCAAAAAAAGCCAATTTGCCGGCCTTCGGCCGGAAATCCGAAGCCCAAGTAAATGATTATTGATTATTGATTAATGATAAATGATAAATGATAGATCCAATCACGCAGAACGCAGAACGCAGTCCTCGGGACTCCTTACGGAGTACGAAACAATACAGTTTAGCCCGCACCCCTGCGGTGCCGGGTCCAAAGAATTGAGAATTTAGAATGTAGAATTGAGAAATATAGAAGTAAAAAAGCCAAAATAATGAAAAAAACAGGTGAAAAAGAGTAGAAAACGACGAAAAATTGAGCTTAGTTTGAAAAAACAAAGCCAATTTACCGGAGGTGTAAATTGATGCAAACTGATTGAATACAAAGGATTAAGGCCATATAGCATGGTTTGGCTGCCCATGAAAACAAAGCCAATTCAAAGCCAATTTGTGCCGGGGAGGCGGAACCTGCTCAAGCAATCCCCAAAGCCTGCGGCTTTGAGGCTGCCACCCGGCTTTTATGGCTTTGTGCCTATGAGTATGGTTGAAAAAACAAAGCCAATTTGCCGGCGTGCTAAATTGGCGCAAAGTCTTTTTTGAAAGGAGATTATGGCGAAATATCTGCCGGTGGAGCCGTAAAAACAAAGCCAAACAAACCCAATTTCGAGACAATTTGATCCAACTTTCGCAGCTAAGTATTGAAATCTGTTGCAGGGAGGTGAGAAAAAACTTTCCGTCCCGGCCCTATAAAAACATTCCAATCTCTCAAAAACCGTTGTAACAGTACAGATAATAGCCATTTGCCTGCTATTTGGTTGAATTGAGACGGCGATTTCGGTACAATGTTACTAACAATTCAGGGATGAGGGGGGCTTAACTAAAGCCGCGAATCCTTCGACTCCGCTCAGGATGAAGAGTTCTTCATGCCGAGCGAAGACGAGGCACAAATGACCGAATTGTGAGGAGGGTATCCGTTGGAAAGAGGAATCGTCAAAGGCTTAAACGGTGTTATTTTTAACCGAATCACTCTTCTGGTTGTTGCCTGCGTCCTGAGCTTTATCGCCGGCGTGGCTTACACAAAGGCCGGCAGACCGATAACTATGCTTAGTGCTACAGCGACCGAGACGCAAGCCGATGCTCAGTCGCTGACGTCCGGCGCTGCGAATTCCGCTGCTATAACTATGCCGGGCAAGACGGAAGAGGAGCAAAAGGCCGAGACGAAAAGCGAGCCTTCCAGCGAGTGGCGAATCGTGAAAATGCGTGTAACCGGCTATTGCCCCTGCTCGAAATGCTGCGGTGAATATTCAGACGGCATCACAGCCAATGGTCATAAAATCCGGCCCGGCGATACTTTCGTAGCCGCCGACAAGAGATACTCCTTCGGCACGGAAATGGTTATCGAAGGTTACAACAACGGACAAACTATTAAAGTCCTCGACAGGGGCGGTGCGATCCGCGGAAACAAGCTGGACGCGTTCTTCCATACTCACCAGGAAGCTCTTGAGTGGGGAGTCAGGCACATCGACGTCAAAGTCCGCGACAAATAACGAACCCGGTCACGGCCAGATTTGGTTTTCGAGCCAGTGGTCGGCTATAAGGGCGAAGTCTGCGAAGTCTATCTGATTGTCGCCGTTCAGGTCGGCCGGCGTCATCAGCGTCTGTTCGAAAATGCCCGTACCATTAGTAGCGACGTGTGCGATTTCCGGCTGAGAAAGAGCATAGTCATAGATGCGGAAATCGTCGATCAAGCCGTCGTAGCCGCCGTACCAGCCGGAGCCGATTTCAAATGAAGTGATTCCTGAAATGGGTGAGTTTGTTCCGTCACGGCTGTCGTATAGCACACTGTTGAGAAAAATCTGCATCGTCCCGGTTTCGGCGTCCTTTGTGAAGGCCCAATGGCTCCATCGGCCAAACCATTCGCTCGCATATCGATGGTTTCCGCTGAGCCGGTTATCGAAAGACCATGGCCGGCCGCAATCCCAATTGTACTCGCCGGGCCGCCTCCAGCAGCCAAGGTTAATAGCTATGACGGGATCATCGCCGCCGTAGGTATAGTTCGAGCAGCAGAGCGTGTCGGTATGATATGGTGAGTCTGCACCATATTGCCAGAAAGCGATAGTGATTCCTATGCTGATTTTCGAGAATAAGTTAGCGGCCTTGGATATTTCGACTGCGTCTTCGTAGCCGTCGAAGCTGATTGCCCGGCCGTACACGCCCTGGACATAGCTTGGTTTGCCTCTCGTCCGCCCGTGGGCGATGCCGGCGCTGTCATTGGCGTTGTCCTCGAACTCGTACCAGGCCACCGGTGCGTTGGGAGCGGCCACGTGATAAATATTGTATCCTGTGTCGAGCCAGCTAAATGCCATTTCTTCAAGGTCTTCGAAGTTGACAAGACAATCGCCGTTGAAATCGGCATCCGGCATGTTTTCTTCCAGGCATCGGGACGAGTATAGCCTTATATCATCGAAGTAAACTATGCCGCTGCCGATGCCATACGGGTTGCCTGGGTCGGCGTAAAAACCAATCGCGATACTCTCGATATTGCCCAGGTCAATATCCTGCAGCTCCTGAAGCTCGATTCTCCAGGGCAGCCATGTTTCCTTGCTGACGTCGTTGGCGTCGCCGAGATATGGCACGACAGTCTCGGAATTTCCATCGTTCAAAACAAGATACATCTGTGAAACAGTGTTGTATGACTTGCCATAGAAGTACAGCTCTAATGCCTTTGCGCCGGTTGCCGCCCAGTCCTGTGGTGGGAAAAAAGTTCGCACCGTCTCGGAATAGACAGAATTGCGATTATACGAGTATGAGTATCCCAACGACTTCTTGCTGCATTCGTGCGTCTGATCCGTCCAAAGATGAACGCCGACGTTTTTCCACGTATCATATATCCAGTTGTGATTGGGGTCGGTCGGCGGAAGGGAGTTGTACTGCTCGAAATCGTCCACAATGAGATGGTCTGTCGTTGTGAAGCTCCAGACTTTGCCGGGCCAGACATTTTGGTCGTTGACTTCGTCGATCCGCCAATAATAAGTTGTACCTAATTCGAGGCCGCCCGGGTCGAATGTATTGGCGTCCTGCAGCCGCGGAGGCTCGCTTACGCCTCCTGCACTTGCACCTACGTCAGAAAAATTAGTGACGAAGTAAACAATGTGTTTTTCTGCGGATTGTCCCGGCGAGAAGCTTAATACGGCATCCGTCGGCACATTTTTAGCGCCATCGATGGGTATAGGATTGCAGGCAGTCTCGCCGCAATCGGTACAGATTCTCGCTCGCACATTGGCTATATCGAATCCGGGTGCCCCTCCGCCGTTGTCTATTCCGAGTATGCGGACCGCGCGTGGTTCGAACGGCAATACGATATCGGAGATGTCAAAACCTATCTCGGTTGGATCCACTCCACCGCCGACAGTTCCGGAAGTCGCGATGCCGATCAATCGCTCCCGGCCGGCACCGTCTGTAATGAAAATAAGAGCCTGCTCACTCACCGGTCCCAGTTCGATAAGAAGTATATCGTCATCCGGACCATCGATAATCGGGCTGCGAAACTGCACTTCGACCCAATGGTCCGGCGGCAGAGTGACCCCTGACATTTCCGATAAGGGGGGGCCGACAAGCCACTTTTCCGGAACGACCCGAATCGGTCCTTCATATTGCCCCTCAGCATCCATGCCTGTCCAGCAGCTATCATCGGCATCATAGGCATCGAGTAAATAACATGGATATTCGAACGCTCCCTCTTCCGCCGGGGCGGCGCCCCCGAGTGATAGAACCAAATAAATAGCCGCTAAAGTTAACAAGTAGCCTTTTTTCATATTTTACCCTCCAGCCCCGGCACAGAACCGGTGCAGGAATTACCCATGACGATTCACCCATAATACCCATAATACCCATAAAAAATTGTATCAATTTCGCACCCGAAATGCAAGAGAAAATGACATTATGATTGCTATTGGTTGCCACATAACCTGGGTGTGGCTAATTTTTCTGGCACTACATAAGCTTGTCTTGTGTAAAGGATTGTGTTCTTTGTCATTGCGAGCGAAGCGAAGCAATCTCGACCGTTCGCAGGATAGAGATTGCCACGGCCACATGCTGTGGCCTCGCAATGACGACAGGGGAAATTTCCAGCTTTGAGAGCAAGCATTTAAGAACGAAAAATCGCCTGCCAGAATATCTGGTCGCACCCCATAACCTTAAGTGCACCGAAAAGGCTTGATATGTGAGAGATTGCTGGTACACTTCCGGCTGCAGATTGTTGTGCTTCGTTTTTGAGCCGTATAGCGCAAATGCAAACATGCGATATTAGTAAAGGCTATGGGAAGGAACAAATCATGACTGGTCACTCAATAAGCCCGGCAGGTGAGAAATTTGCTATTCCTGAAGAAAATAAGTACGATGCGGAGTTCGAGCGAGTGGCGTTACTGGCCGAAGCGGCGCGTAACGACGGCAAAGAAATCGTTGTCGTCATGGGGGTGGGCTTTGTGGGGGCTGTAATGGCAGCGATTATTGCCGATACCGTCGATAACCAAACCGGTAAGCCCGGCAAGTTCGTCATTGGCTGTCAACGGCCCAGCGTCCGGAGCTACTGGAAAATCCCGCTGCTGAATCGAGGTGTATCGCTCGTAAAGGCCGAGGACCCCGAGGTTGAGCCGATGATCGCCCGCTGCGTGCTCGAGAAAAAAACGCTGATAGGCACATATAATAGTGACTGCCTTAAATTGGCGGATTGTGTGGTTGTGGACGTCCAGTGCGACTATACGAAAAAGGACCTCGGCAACATGCGGACAGGCGAAGCGGAAATGGGAGCCCTGGAGGCGACAATAAAAACAATAGGCGAGAAAGTACCGCCGAACTGCCTGACATTGATTGAGACGACCGTAGCGCCGGGAACCACGGAATTCGTGGCCTGGCCCATTATGAAAAAGGCCTTTGCCGCTCGCTGCATAGAGACCGAGCCGCTGCTGGCCCACAGTTTCGAGCGGGTCATGCCCGGCAGGCAATACGTTGCATCTATCCGGGATTTCTGGCGGGTCTGCTCCGGTTGTAACAGCCGGGCGAGAGAACGTGTCGAGAAATTTCTGCGCGAGGTGCTGAACACCGAAGACTTTCCACTGACTGTGATGGATAGGCCAATCGAATCCGAGACTACCAAAATCGTCGAGAATTCTTACCGCGCCACAATCCTGGCGTTCCTCGACGAGTGGAGCTTGTTCGCAGAGCGCAACGGCGTGGATTTGATCAAAGTCATCAAAGCAATAAAAGTCCGGCCAACACACAGCAATATGATCTTTCCCGGCCCCGGCATCGGCGGGTACTGCCTGCCGAAGGACGGCGGGCTCGGGCACTGGGCATATAAACACATCCTCGGCTTCAGTGATGACATATTCAAGATCACAACAACGGCCATCGACGTTAACGACACGAGGGGATTGCATGTTGCGACGCTTACAAGAGATGCCCTGCGAAATATGGGCCGACAGGTAGCCGGTGCGCCCATTCTGCTCTGCGGGGCGAGTTACCGGCAGGATGTCGGTGACACCCGCTACAGCGGTTCGGAGATAGTCGTTCGAAAGCTCACCGAGATGGGAGCCGATATGCATGTGCATGATCCGTATCTCGAACACTGGTACGAACTGGAATCGCAGGACACCTACCCGGCACCGGGACATTCATGGGCAAGGTTTTTCCGCAATCAGGACGGC
>Ga0307378_10006295_pt1 | contig 16299 bp, 12 predicted proteins | sample UN1MG_FD_202238 | JGI IMG/M metagenome (GOLD analysis project Ga0307378, IMG submission 202238) | Soil microbial communities from Risofladan, Vaasa, Finland - UN-1 | ecosystem: Environmental > Terrestrial > Soil > Coastal area > Acid sulfate soil | place: Finland: Risofladan, Vaasa | collected... | reverse complement strand
GGACGGGCCTTCGATGTCGGTGAAGTCCACGGTCCACGGCGCCGTGGACCATGCCTCGTCATCCAGCTTTCCGTCGATATGAACAGGCCCCGCTGCTCTCGGTGCCTCGTAACCGAGCGGGGACCAGTCGATCGCCGGTCGGGCAGGGGCCTGGTATGTCTGAGCAAGCGTAGAGTCCGATCCGGGCGTGGGCGAGTCACATCCCGCCAGCGCCACGAACGCCGCGAGCGCCAGCGAGGCGGCAAGCGCCCGATTCCCGCAGACAAGGCGGCCGTCGCGATCCTTCATCTGTGAAGTCTCTCCGCTCTTCGGGGGGCTACCGTGTGTCTGCGAACTTCCGTCGCCCCGACCGGTGCGTCAACGGAAGGCGTCCCGAGCCGGACGCCTCGACCTCGCAAACCGCCCGCCGTTCGGCAAAGATGTGCGACTTTCGTCGCCATTTCAATGGCATGGCGGAACACGTAATAGATGATAGCACAACACGTTACAACGCTTCTACCGTCAGGGAACGAGGTTTGCCCAATTCCATGTGCGGGCGTCCGCGATGGGCGCGTCCGAAATGTGGTGCACGCGCAGCGAGGAGAGCTTGTGTTGCGGAGTCGGTTAGCCAGGTCCGGATGGGTCTGCCTGCTTATCGGAATGACGATCGGGGTCATCGGCGCGACGCCGCCGACCGCCTATGCGCAGTCCGATCGCTCACTGCTGAAGAGCGACCTGGTGCGGATGATGACCGGCAACAGCTACACCCCCGAGGAAGTTCTCCAGATCGTCCGCATGAACTGTGTTGGATTCGCTCCGAGCGATCGGGACCGAAAGGACCTCGCCCGCCTGTTCGACGGTGACGACCTGCTCGACGAGATCGACAGGTGCCGCGAAACCGGCCATTCCGAGGGTTACCGGCGAGGCGTCCCGGTCGCGAAGGAAGTCGAGACGGTCGAGACGCCGGACCACGAGCCGGCCGGACCCGATATCACTCCTCCCGCCCTGTCCGGCGGGACGTTCGCCAGGCCGACACTCGACGCTCCCCCGATCGGCGCGACGGCCCCAGCCGACACTCTGCCGGGAGTGGTGCCCAGCACTCCGCCGAGGCTGTTGAACTGGGACAAGGTGACGCGCCAGATTCTCGCCGGGTACCGACCTGACGAGAGGCACGGGGGCTCGATCGTCCTGCGGATCTGGGTGGATGACGAAGGCCGGGCGGGCGATGCGACGATCGTCGAGTCCGATGGGGATCCATCGCTGGCGAGCGTGGCGCTCGCATCCGTTCCGTTGATGAAATTCGCGCCCGCGAAGAGCAGGGACCGCAGCGTCGGGGCGTGGGCTACACTTCCCATCCACTTCAAGACGGACTGACCCAAACCATCCGGCCGGTTCCCCGGCCGAACCCGTGACATCCAGCCGTTAACCCCCTACGATCCGTCCTGCGGGCGCGGTTCGTGTCGTGCTGGTAGGCCTGGAATGTACCGGGCTCATCCCACACCCTACAGGAGCACAGGATTGGAATGGCGATCATATAGCCGGACCGGAAGAGTCTACGCCGCGGAATTCCGGCAGGCGGCCGTCGTCGCGACCACATCCGGCCCGGTCGAGGCAGCTCCGGGCGACTTCCTGGTCGTCGACGTGGATTTCACACAGGTCCGCCACTACACGGCCGAGGAGTTCGCTCACTGCTTCGATGCGCTCGATCGCCCCGTGCCGATCAAAGCCCTTCCCGAGCTGTCCGGCGTCGTAGTGTCGAAAGTGGCGGATCTTTGGGAGGATCGGGCCGGGGAGCCATGCGCCCGGTGCGGAAAGCGGAGGACGAGCCGGCAATTCGAGGGCGTGCTGACCTGCGGAGAATGTGAACTAGCGATCAAGGCCGAGCGTGAAGATCGCATGAACTGCGTGCATGACGGCACCCTGATGCGGAAGGAGGTGATCGAAGGCGTGATCGTCGATCGCTGTCCCGACTGCGGCGGCGTCTGGTTCGACGGCGGAGAGCTGGAAGTCCTGAGCAACGTGCTCCGCCTGGCGGCCGACCAGGGCATGCCATCGAGGGTCGCTTCGCGCCTGTTTCAGAGCCTCGTGCACCGAATCGCGGAGTAGACCCGGTGAACAGAACCTCCCGTCGTTCGTACCCGCTTTCATGCGTCGCGGCGGCAACCATTCTGCTGTCTGCGGCACTCGTGAGTCCCCGACCGGCCGGCGCCCAGGACGTCCGTCCGGTAGCGGACACGCTCGACGCCGCAACGGCACCAGCGGAGTCTTCGATGCCGATCGAGTCGGCGGTGCGTTACGGTCGGCTCGACAACGGACTCACGTATTACGTCCGTCAGAACACGCGTCCGGAACAGCGGGCCGTGCTGCGTCTGGTGGTGAACGCGGGCTCCGTGCTCGAAGACGAGGACCAGCTCGGGCTCGCTCACTTCCTCGAGCACATGGCGTTCAACGGGACCGAGAGCTTCGAGAAACAGGCGATCATCGACTACCTCGAACGGATCGGCATGCAGTTCGGCGCTGACATCAACGCATACACGGGATTCGACGAGACCGTGTACATGCTGGAAGTGCCTACCGACAGCGCCGACATGCTCGATACCGGGCTCCGGATTCTCGAGGAATGGGCGCACGCGATCACGCTCGATTCGCTGGAGGTCGAGAAGGAACGCGGCGTGGTGCTCGAGGAATGGCGGCTCGGACAGGGCGCAGGAGCGCGAATCCGGGACCAGCAGTTCCCGGTCCTGTTCCAGGGCTCCCTGTATGCCGAACGTCTGCCGATCGGAGACCCGGAGGTCCTGGAGAGCTTCGAGCTGGAGTCGCTCCAACGGTTCTACCGGGACTGGTATCGTCCCGACCTGATGGCAGTGATCGCCGTCGGCGACTTCGATCCCGACCAGATGGTGCAGAGCATCCGCGACGGATTCTCGCGCATCCCCGCGCCGCAGTCTCCCCGTCCGAGGCCCGATGTCGAGGTACCGTCGTACGACGAAACCCTGATCTCATCGGTCTCGGATCCCGAGCTGACGGTCGCCAACGTGAGCGTGGTGTGGAAGCTGCCGCTCGGATCGCAGGGTACGCACGCGGACTACCGCAGGGGTCTGGTCGAGCGCACCTACAACTCGATGCTGAATTTCCGGTTCTTCGAGATCACGCAGGGATCGGAGGATCCGCCATTCCTGTTCGCCGGCTCCGGGAAAGGCTCGTTCGTGCGCGGCTCCGATGCGTACCAGCTTCGGGCCGCGGTCTCCGAAAGTGAGATCGAGTCCGGGTTCGAGAGACTGCTGCTCGAAGCGGAGCGGGTGGACAGGTTCGGATTCACGCACGGCGAGCTCGACCGGCAGAAGGCGGACATGCTGCGCGGCTACGAGCGAGCCTGGCAGGAACGGGACAACACGGAGTCGTCCGCCTACGCCGCGGAGTACGGCCGTGCGTTTCTGGAGAACGAGTCGATCCCGGGAATCGAGTACGAATACGCGCTGGCGCGGCGGTACCTGCCCGGGATCGAGCTCGAGGAGGTGAACGGACTGGGCCGCGCGTGGATCTCCGACACCAACCGCGTCGTGCTGTCTGCGGTGCCTGCGAAGCCGGGCGTCCCGGTGCCGACCGACGAGCAGCTGCTCGCCGTGTTCGCCGCGGCGAGTTCCGCTTCCATCGAGCCGTGGGCGGAGTCGGATTCGGATCTGCCCCTGCTGGCCGCGCTCCCCTCGCCTGGAACGATCATCGCCGAGTCTCGCAACGAGGCTGTCGATGTTACCGAGTGGCAGCTGTCGAATGGAGTCCGGATGCTGCTCAAACCCACCGATTTCAAGGCGGACCAGCTGCTGTTCAGCGCCTGGAGTCCAGGGGGTACTTCGCTGGCGGCGGACGACCGCTACCTGTCCGCGACCTGGGCCTCATCGATCGTGGGCGCGTCGGGAGCTGGAGAATTCAGCGCCGTGGACATCCAGAAGCAGCTGGCTGGCAAGGCAGTTTCCGTGAGCCCGTTCATCGGTGAGCTGTCCGAGGGTTTCAGCGGATCCGCTTCGCCGCGTGACCTCGAGACGATGCTGCAGCTGGTGATGCTGTACGCAGTGTCGCCACGTCGCGATGAGACTGCCTTCCGGTCGCTGATGACGCGGGTGGGTACCGTGATCGAAAACCGCGGCACCAGTCCCGAGGCCGTCTGGTCCGACACCCTCGGCGTCACGCTCGCGCAGGGACACGTGAGACGTCTTCCTCCGAGCCGGGAGCAGCTCGAACAGGTGGACTTGGACCAGGCCCTCGCCTTCTACCGCGATCGCTTCGCGGACTTCAGCGACTTCACGTTCTATCTCGTCGGCGCGTTCGATTTGGAGGAGGTCCGACCGCTGGTGGAGCGCTACCTCGGATCCCTTCCGTCTACGGACAGGGAGGAGTCATGGGTGGACGTGGGCGTCCGGCCTCCGTCCGGCGTCGAGCTCCGCACCGTCCATAAGGGCCAGGAGCCCAAGGCGCAGACGGCGATCGTGTTCACCGGACCGTTCGAGTACGATCGACCGAACAGGTTGTTGCTCGGAGCGACCACTGATGTGCTCGACATCATGTTGCGCGAGGTGTTGAGAGAGGAGATGGGTGGCACCTACGGCGCCGGCGTCAGCGCGACTCCCACCCGCATCCCGGTCGAACGCTACGGCGTGCGGATCAGCTACGGGGTCGAGCCCGAGCGGCTCGACGAACTCACTGCAGCGACGTTCGCCGTGATCGACAGCCTCTCCACTCACGGGGCGTCTGCCGACAACCTGGCGAAGGTGCAGGAGACCCGTCGCCGGGCCCGGGAGACGGACCTGGAGGAGAACGGATTCTGGCTGGCGGCGATTTCCGCGTACGACCGCGACGGTGAGCCGCTGAAGGACATCCTGGAACTCGATCCGCTGCTGGACGGCCTGACCACGGAGGGGATCGGCGAAGCGGCCAGGCGCTGGCTGGACCCGGAGCGCTACGTCCAGGTGTCTTTGCTGCCGGAGTCAGAATGAACCGACGGATGTTCTCGGCCGTGCTGGCCGGCCTTGGAGCAGGACTGGCAGGCGTCGCCGGCATCCGACTGTGGGAGTCCGGCGGCCCGGTCCTGTCGGGTCCTGTCCCCCCGTCCGACCTGCCGGTCCGGCGGCTCGGCCGAACCGAACTGGACGTGCCGATCCTGGCCCTCGGAGGGCATCACGTCGGACTGGCCGGATCCGAGCGCAACGCCCGCCGACTGGTAGACGCAGCACTCGAGGAAGGAATCCGGTTCTTCGACACGGCGGAGAGCTACCAGGCCGGCAACTCGGAGCGCTGGCTCGGATCGGCCCTGCGCGAAGTCCGGTCGGAAGTGCTCCTGATGTCCAAGACTCATTCGCCACGGGATCGCAGCGCCGAGAGCGCCCGGGCCCACCTCGAGGGCAGCCTCGAGCGACTCAGGACCGACTACCTGGACCTGTGGCAGCTTCACAGCACGAAGAGCGCGGAGGACGTGGATCTCGCCTTCCGTCCGGGTGGAGCGATGGAGTACATTTTCGAAGCCAGGGAGCGCGGACTGGTGCGGTTTGTCGGCGTGACCGGCCACGCGACTCCGGCAGCCCACGTGCGGGCGCTCGAGTACTGGGACGAAGGCTGGGAATTCGACGCGTTTCAGTTTCCGATCAACCCGATCGACTATCACCAGAACAGCTTTCAGCGGCAGATCGTGGATGCCGCGGTCGAGCGTGATATCGGTGTCATCGCGATGAAGACCTCGGCGGACGGGGCGCTGGTCCGCGAGGGTGTGTGTACGCACGAAGAATGTCTGCGTTACGTGTGGTCCCTGCCGATCAGCGTCGCCGTGGTCGGAATGGAACGACCCGAGCTCGTTCGCACGAACGCAGCGGTGGCGCGAACCGGGTCGTTCATGGATGATGCGGAGCGTGAAATGTTTCGCGAACGAATATTCCCGAGGGCCGATCCCGGTCTCGAATGGTACAAGCGGGGACAGGAGGCCGCGTGAAATTCGACCGTCGGGCCGTCTTCTCGTGGTGCTCGTACGATTGGGCGAACTCCGCCTTCACGACTCTCGTCGTCACCTTCATCTACTCCACATATTTCTCGTACGCGTTCGCGGCGAACCCGGATCGGGGCACGGTGTTGTGGTCCCGCGCGATCGTAATCAGCGCAGTCCTGATCGCTCTGCTGTCGCCGGTCCTCGGGGCCGTGGCGGACCGGTCGGGCCGCCGCCGTCGCTACCTGATCATCTCCACCCTCGTGTGCTGCGCCTTCACCGCTCTGCTGGCGTTCATGGAGCCGGGGACAGGCGGCGCGGCGCTCCGAGCCCTGACGGTGTTCATCATCGCCAACGTGGCGTTCGAAGTGGCGATGGTGTTCTACAACGCGTTCCTTCCCGCGCTCGCATCCCGCGACATGATCGGCCGCGTATCCGGCTGGGGCTGGGCGCTCGGGTACATCGGCGGACTCGTCGCGATGGCGATCGCTCTGTACGGGTTCGTTCGGCCGGAGACACCGTGGTTCGGAATCCCGGCTGATGGTGACTTCAATTACCGGGCGACGAATCTGCTCGTCGCCGCCTGGTTCCTCCTGTTCAGTATTCCGATGTTTCTGTTCGTACGGGATACGAAACCGACGGGGAAGGTGGATGTCGGGGGGGCGTTCCGGGAACTCGGACAAACCTTCCGTAACCTGGGTGAATTCGGCGAGGTTGGGAAGTTCCTCCTGGCGCGCCTGATTTACAACGACGGGCTGGTGACACTGATCTCGTTCTCGGGGATCTTCGCACACGGGACATTCGGAATGAGCCTCGGCGAGGTCACGTTCCTCGGCATGGCCCTTAACGTTGCGGCGGGCCTGGGGGCGTTCGCGTTCGGGTTCGTGGACGACCGGCTGGGAGGCAAGAAGACCGTTCTGATCAGCCTTGTCGCACTGTGCATTGCGGTCGTCGTGGGCGTGAGCGCGAGCTCGAAGACCGGGCTGTGGGCTGCCGGGATCATTATCGGCGTATTCCTTGGCCCGATCCAGTCGGCCAGCCGGAGCCTGATGGGCCGGTTCACGCCGGCCCGGCACCAGAGCGAGTTCTTCGGGTTCTACGCGTTTTCGGGTAAAGCCACCGCGTTCCTCGGGCCGCTCGTGCTCGGACTGGTGACCGCCGGGTTCGGCCAGCGAGTCGGTGTGGCCACGGTGATCGGGTTCTTCATGCTCGGAGGGGCGATTCTCTTCACGGTGAACGAAGAGCGAGGGATCGCCGTCGCGGTCGCGCACGATGAGACAGCGCACGCCAGCGGAGACTGACAGACAGGTTCACGTCGGCCACCGGGCCGGCCTATTGAGAGGGAGACCAGCTGATGGACAAACAGCGGACGATCTTCGACCGGATGATCGGTGCGGCGAGATTCGACGTCCCGACCTACGAGGAAGTCGAAGCCAACGAGAGTCTGACCGGCCAGGCGGCAGCCGTGGTCCTGATCGCCACGGTCGCGAGGATGATCGGCGGAGCCGAGGGCGGTATGCCCCACATACTCGCCGGCCTGTTCGCCGCGCTGTCGATGTGGCTGATCTGGGCGGGGATCACTTACCTGATCGGCGACAAGATCCTCGGTGGAACGGCCACCTGGGGTGAACTGCTCCGGACCCTCGGTTTCGCGCAGGCCCCAGGCGTGCTCGCCGTGATCGGTGTGTTCGGACCGCTGAGCGGGATCACGGAAGCCGTGGTCTCGATCTGGCTGCTGTTCACCGGAATCGTGGCGATCCGGCAGGCCCTGGACTTCGGAACGGGGAAAGCCATTCTCACCGCATTCCTCGGCTGGCTTGTCGCGATGGCGGTGGTCCTCCTTCTCGGCGTGTCAGTGGGCGGACTCGCCACCATGACGGGGTGACAATGGGTCAAGGGGTGTCTCTCCGGGCGGTTATCGCGGCCGTTCTGATTCCCGGGCTGACGTTTGCATCGGGTGTGACGGCTTCAGCGACCGCGCAGGAATCGCCTCGAACACGGCCCGAGAGGACCGGGTTCGAGGAGACTTCCCGCTACGCCGACGTGATCGCGTTCCTCGATTCCCTGCAGCTCGTGGACCCGGGGCTCGACGTGCGGTCATTCGGATACTCCGAGGAAGGCAGGCCGCTTCCGCTCGTGGTGTTCGGAGCCGCACCGGGCGCGGGCGCCGATGAGATCCGAGCCGATCCGCGGCTGCGGGTCCTGGTGCTGGCGAACATTCATGCGGGCGAGGTCGCCGGGAAGGAAGCGGCGCTGGTTCTCGCCCGCGAGCTGGTGGAGGGACGGCGCAACGACTGGCTGGACTCGGTCATCGTACTGATCGCCCCGATCTACAACGCGGACGGGAACGAGCGGATTGGCCTGCGCAATCGTCCGGGGCAGTACGGTCCGCTGGCGGGGATGGGACAGCGCCCGAATGCGCAGGGACTGGATCTGAATCGCGACAACATGAAACTCGATGCGGCGGAGGGCAGGGCACTCGCCCGGGCGCTGCAGGAGTTCGACCCGGACGTGCTCGTGGACCTGCACACCACGAACGGGACGAAGCACGCCTACCATCTGACCTACGCGCCTCCGCTGCACCCGGACACGGATCCGGGAATCGTGGAGGAGCTCCGGGGTCAGTGGCTGCCGTGGATAACGAACACGGTTCGCGAACGAAGTGGTTGGGAGTTCTTCCACTACGGCAACATCCCCGGCACCTGGGGCATGAAGGGCGAGCAGGGATGGTACACGTTCGACCACCGGCCCCGGTTCACCACGAACTACGTCGGTCTGCGTAACCGGTTCGGGATCCTCAGCGAGGCCTACTCGTACGCGAGTTTCGAGGAACGAATCCGGGCGCACGGCCTGTTCGTCGAGGCGCTGCTGGACTACGCGAGTATGAACGCGGGCCGGCTGCGGGCGATCGTGAATCGTGCCGATGCGAGGCCCGTGACGGGGACGGAGATCTCGTTGTCAGCGGAGCTGCAGCGCGGGGACACGATCACGATCCTGATGGGCGAGGTGCGCGAGGAGCGAAATCCCTACAGCGGTCAGAGGATGCTGGTTCGTGGCGACGCCAGAGTTCGGGAGCGGATGCCTGACTACACGACCTTCCGGTCGACGCAGGCCACCACGGCCCCGGTAGCTTATCTCGTTCCCGCGACTGAGGGAGAGACGATCGAGCGTCTGAGGGCGCACGGAATCAGGACCCGGACGTTGGGGGAAGCGACGCGCCTCGAAGTGGAGGTTTTCACCGCGGACTCGGTGCAGACGTCCGAGCGCGAGTATCAGCGCCGGAACCCGGCCACGCTGTTCGGGAGCTGGACGAAGATGACGCGCGAAATGCCGGCGGAGACGGTCGTCGTTCCCACCGACCAACCGCTCGGGCGCCTCGCGGCACTGCTGCTCGAGCCCCTGTCCGATGACGGTCTCGCGGCATGGGCGGTGCTGAAAGTCGATGAGGACCAGGTGTATCCCGTGTTTCGGACGGATCGGGTTCCGGGCGGGAATTAGCAGCCCGGGACCCTGCTTGTGCAGACGGTTAGAACCCCTACCTTTGACCTCCGGCCGCCGCAGGGCGACGGCCGGTTCTCTGTCCTGATGTGTGACGATCGACCAGCCCCGGACCCGAGACAAGATGAGCGACGAACGGGCGGCGGACGGCTATAACGCCGGATATGCCGAGCAGCTGTACGAAAAGGAGCTGCGCGATCGGGGTTTCGTGCCCCCCTCCATCGCAGACTGGATCGCGGACGGACCGGGACTGCCGGTCACTCCCGCCATGCCGCCCGCTCCGGGAATGGATCCGGAGACGCTGACCAACCTGCTGCGATCCGCCGCGGCCGCCGGAAGCCTGGTCGAGTCCTTACGGACGGTGGGCCACCTTGCGGTCCCGATCGATCCACTCGGTTCGATCCCCCCCGGACACCCGTCGCTGGACCCCGGCTTCCACGGAGTGACCGAGGCGGAACTGGCGGAAATTCCTGCTGCCGCTGTCGGGCTCAACCGTCACGGCGACACGGCGCTCGACGCGATTCACAGTCTGCGGCAGATCTACTGCGGGCGCATCGGTTACGAGCTGGACCACATGGAGGACTCCGTCCAGTGGAACTGGCTCGTGGAGTACATCGAGTCGGGGACGCACCTGGATCCGGTGGACCGGGATGGTAAGGTCCACCTGCTGCGAATCCTGACCGAAGTGGAGGGGCTCGAGACCTTCCTGCAGCGTGCGTATCTGGGGCAGAAGCGATTCTCGATCGAGGGAATCGATATGATGGTGCCGATGATCCGCCGGGTCATCCGTCGCACGGCGCTCGCCGGCACGCGGAAGTTCTTCATCGGAATGGCGCACCGGGGCAGGCTGAACGTGCTCGCGCACATCATCGGATTTCCCTACGAGTCGCTGTTCGCCGACTTCGAGGGCCGCCGGTCACGCGGCATGCAGTCGCGGATCTCTGAGGCCGGCTCTGGTGACGTGAAGTACCACGTAGGAGCGAAGCAGCTCATTCGCTCTCCAGTCGGCGCACTCGAGATCTCGCTCGCCCCGAATCCGAGCCACCTCGAGCACGTGAATCCGGTGGTCCAGGGGATGGCTCGCGCTGCGCGCGAAATCCTCGCGCGGGAGAGTGGCATGCCCTTGACCGGCGAGGACGAGAGCGGCCTGGATGCGTTCGGGACCTCGGTTCTCCCGATCCTCGTGCATGGCGACTCGGCGTTCATGGGGCAGGGAATCGTGGCCGAGACTCTCAACCTTGCCCGGCTGCACGGCTACGAGAATGGCGGCACGATCCACATCGTGGCCAACAACCAGCTCGGATTCACGACCGATCCGGGTGATACACGCTCCAGCCGCTACGCGAGCGACATCGCGCTGGGCTTCCGGTTCCCGATTCTGCACGTCAACGCGGACGACCCCGAGGCGTGTCTCTCCGCGATCCAGCTGGCAATCGACTTCCACATGGAATTCGCGGAAGACGTGGTCGTGGATCTGGTCGGATACCGCCGGCACGGCCACAACGAGGGCGACGAGCCGGCCTACACGCAGCCCGTGATGTACCAGGAGATCCGTGTACACCCGACCGTGCGGCAGCTCTGGTCGGATCGCCTGGTCGCGGAGGGAGTGCTGGAGCAGGCCGAGACGGACGAAATGGCCGAGCAGACGGCGGCGCGCCTGAACGAAGCACGGCAGGACGTCCTCGGTGAGGATGACGCCGAAGGTCCCGACGAGCTGGAGGTCTACGAGACGACCGCGGGAACGACGCTCGGAATCGGAATGAAGGTCGAACGGGAACGACCGCGCGGCTACGAGGCGCTGACCGAAGAGGAAGCGGACTGGCGCGAAGCGCTCGCGGCTCCCGGGGTCGACCGGCTGCGCGAGCTGAACGAGGTGATCTTCAGCTGGCCGGAGGGCTTCACGCCGTTTCCGAAGCTCGGTCGACAGCTCGAGCGGCGGAAGTCATCGATCGAGGACGCGATCGACTGGGCGCATGCCGAGAGCCTTGCGTTCGCCAGCCTGCTCACCGAGGGAGTTCCGATCCGGCTGAGCGGAGAGGACTCGGAGCGCGGCACGTTCAGTCAGCGCCACCTGGTGCTGCACGATGAGAACACTGGAGAGAAGTGGACCGCGCTGAAGCACGTGTCTCCCGACCAGGCGCAGTTCCAGGTGTGGAACAGCCCGTTGTCGGAGGCGGCCGTGCTCGGGTTCGAGTACGGGTACAGCGCGACCGCCACGGATACCCTCGTCCTGTGGGAAGCCCAGTTCGGGGACTTCGCCAACGTCGCGCAGGCGATCATCGACCAGTTCATCGTCGCGGGCCGGTCGAAGTGGGGCCAGGAGTCCAGGCTCGCGCTGCTCCTGCCGCATGGTTACGAGGGGCAGGGGCCCGAGCACTCGAGCGCCCGTCTGGAGCGGTTTCTTGAACTGTCGGCGCAGCGGAACATTCGGGTCGCGAATCTCACGACCCCGGCGCAGTACTTCCACCTCCTGCGTCTCCAGGCTCTCCGTCCGGCCCGGCGTCCGCTCGTCCTGATGACACCGAAGAGCCTGCTTCGTAACCCGGCCGCGCGTTCCACCCTCGGCGAACTGAGTTCCGGGTTCTTCCGACCCGTGCTTCCCGGTCTGCGGGATGAGTCCGTGCGGGGAGGAGTACGCAGACTCGTGCTGTGCAGCGGGAAGGTGTTCTACGACCTGACCGGCTCTGAGCAATGGGACGAGAGCCCCGTCGTGGACGTGGCCCGGCTGGAGCGGATTCAGCCGTTCCCGGTGGAGCAGCTCCAGGAGATCCTCGCGGCCTATCCAGCGCTCGAGGAACTGGCCTGGGTGCAGGAGGAGCCGGCGAACATGGGCGCGTGGGGATTCGTGCGGCCGTTGCTCGAACGGCTCGCCGGGTCCGATCTGACGATTCGCTATGTCGGGAGGCCGGAGAGTGCGAGTCCAGCCGGGGGGCACGCCGCCACGCATGCGCGTGAGCAGCAGGCGATCATCGAGGAGGCGTTCGCAGGCCCGTAGGCCAGGCTCAGTCAGTCTCCCGTTCGATGCCCCGCTGCAGATCGCGGAAACTGTCTTCGCACTGTTGTTTGAACCGGTTCAGTACGTTCGACGTGACGCTGTCGTGCACGAACTGCCAGGCCGTGCGGACCGGTCTGATCCTTCCGAGGAACGCCCGCCCGAACGGATTGAAGCCGACCGCGAAGAATACCTGTGTCGACTCGGTCTCTCCCCGCTCCGGAATCGACGACCGCACGAAGATCGAGAAGATCCCGATCGGATAGCCTCCCGAGCAATTCCACAGGAAGAACCGCGCATTATCGACGTCCTGAACATTCGGGACTCTCCGGGCCTCGGCCACGGTGGCGCGGAACAGCATGCCGAACCGCGGTCCGAGTCGCTTCCGGAGCCAGCGACTGATCCTCGTCTGCCCCAGGAATATGACCCGGAATCCGTCCTGCTCGTCGGGGATCTCTTCGATCGTCGCAATGTGGTCCGGCCAGCAGTAGGAGCCGCCGTTCCATCGCTCGACTTCCTCGAACACGACCTCCACCGGTGCGTCGATTCCGATCCGATGGATATTGAGGACGGAATACACTGAAACATCCACGCCCGTACGCTGGGCGATGCGGAGAGTATAGTCCTCGCGCCAGGAATCGGACTCGACCGCGACGTGCGTGGAGACTTGCGGTCGGTGGAAAACGAACCCCGCCACATCCGACACGAGGCTGGAGGATTCTGCCGGACTGGAGGCAATCCCGGTGAGTCCGCCTGGCTCCGGCTCGGTCACGCGACCGACTTGGTCATCAGGGTCCGCGCGACCTCTCGCCGACGATCAGGGCCTCGCTCACCGGAATCTTGGCCGTCAGGCTCGCATACACGGAGTAGCTGAGACCGAACAATCCGAGGAAGCCGAGCGTGATCGCGATCTCGGGCCACCCCAGCGGAATCCGGTCGCCCGTCCACACCGAGGGCACGACCTGCATCCAGCGCTCGACCCAGAATCCGACCAGGATCACCATCCCGACGATCGCCAGGTGACGGGAGCGCATCTTCGGTCGGCGCCACAGGAGCAGCGCGAACGGAATGAAGAAAATCAGCGCCATCTGGGCCCACAGGAACGGACCGAACCCGTTCTCGGTTCGCAGCTCGAAGAACTGGGTCTCACGTCCAATGTTCCCGTACCAGATCGGCAGGAACTGCGAGAACCACAGGTAGCTCCAGAAGATCACGAAGGCGAACATCAGCTTGCCGAGATCGTGATACTCCCACTTCCCCCAGACGTCCTCGAGGCTGTAGTGCTCCTTGTAGCGGTGGGACAGAAACGCGACGAGAGCGAGCAGGCAGAGCCAGCCGCCGACGAAGTACAGGGCGCCCCAGATCACGCTCATGAAGCTCGGCATCAGCGACATCGTGAGATCGAACGACAGGAAGCTGAACACGAGAACCCACAGCCCGATCAGCACCGGTGCCAGCCACGAAAGTGTGCGGCGTGAACGCTCGGCCTCTTCCTCGTCGCCCCGCCAGCCGCGACCGATGTGCTCGAGCAGGCTCTTCCTCCAGCCCGTCTGCTTGCTCGCGATGAGCGGGGCGTCAGGCCGGAGCGACAGGCGCAGGAACCACCAGCTCATCGCGAACAGGATCGCGAGAAGGATTCCGTTGCGCACGAATACGCCGTCGTGCGTGAGCCAGGTCCGGTTGATGTGGCCCTCGAAACCAGGCTTCATCCACGGGAAGATGTATGACGCCCCGAAGTACATGCCCGCGAACACGAGCAGCGAGAACGGGAGGAATGCCCCCGTCGCCTCGGCGACCCGACGGAACGGCTTGCCCCAGTGGCCCTTGGCGATGACCAGCACGGCGCCGAAGATGACGCCCGCCTGCGCGAGAGCGGTCCAGAACAGGAAGTTCGACCACACGGACATCCACGCACGCTGGGGGTCGGTTCTCAACGCGAAGAAGAACCCGACGATTCCCACCGCGACCGCGCCGAGCCACAGTCCCGCCGCGAGGCCGCTGATCCTTCCGTGCACCGTGCTCAGGGCCCGTTCGCGCGTGACAGTCGATGTATGCGCGCTCAAGTTGTGCTCGTCACTCATTGCCGGCCTGCGTATCGTTGGACCCGGTGGGCGCGCCGCCCGCCGAGCGAGTCTGCAGCTCCCGGACGTATTCGACGATCTGCCACCGGTCTTCGTAGGGAACCCGGCGATAGGTAGGCATGACGCCGCGTCCGTTGGCGATCATTCCCCAGATATAGCCGTCCGACAGGTCATTCATAGCCCGATCCGACAGCAAGTTCAGCGTCGGCAGCGGGGGAAGGCGATTCTCGCCGACGACCGGTCCATCTCCCGCGCCCTCTTCGCCGTGACACATGACGCAGTACTGCAGGAACAGCACTTCACCCCGCTCCAGGACCTCGGGGGTCGGCTGCAGCGGATTGGTGAGCAGCGTGTCGGCGGCCAGGAGGTCGTAGTGCCTCGGCGCTCCGAAGAAGACGGTGCCTTCCGGCGGGGTCGTCAGCTCGGTCTCGTACGTCCGGACCGACGCGGTGCGGAACATCGTCTTGAACCAGGGAACCCGCTTGACCTGATCGTCACAGCCCGCGAGAGCCACGGTCAGCCCGAGCACCAGGACCAGGGGGCGAATCCGCCGCCGCGCGGGGCTCACGCGGCCACCTCCTCGATCTCTATCGCGCCGGTGTCCTGCAGCAGCGTCTCGATCTCGCTCAAGCTCGCTCCCACATCCTGCAGATAGACCCCGAACCGGTCCACCGAGAACACCTCGCGATACCCGGCGGACAGCTGCTTCCGGGATCGGTGCGTGTGGAACAACACGCCGGCGAAGCCGAACAGACCGGTGAACAGGATCGTCATCTCGAACATGATCACGAAGAAAGCCGGCCAGGAGAGGATCGGCTTCCCCTGCGTGACCAGCGGATATGCCAGGGCGGTCAGCCCGGTCAGGGCCGTCGCCGTGGTGAACCCGGTGATCCCCCCGATCAGCGCCCAGCGCCGGACCGGGCTCGACTCGATGCCCATCGCCTCCTCGAGTTCAGGAGCCGGGAAGGGCGAGAACACGTCGAAGTCGGTGTGACCCGCTTCGCGCAGGCGCTCGATCGCGGCGCGCGTGGCGCCGAGCGTGTCGTAGTGGGCGAGAATGCCGCTCATCTCAATGGCCGTGCTCATGCTCGTGTGCCAGATGCTCCTTCACCTCCGCGATGCTGATAACCGGCAGCGTCCGGGAGAACAGAAGGAACCAGAAGAAGAACCACGCGAAGCTCCCGATCAGGATCAGGATCTCGGTCGTGCTGGGAACGTAGATCCCCCAGCCACCAGGCTCGTACTCGTGTGCGAGCGATGTGACGATGATCACGAAGCGCTCGTACCACATCCCGATGTTGACGAAGATCGTGACCGCGAACAGGGCAGCGAGGCTGTTGCGGGTCCGCTTGAACCACAGACTCATCGGGACGATGACGTTACAGAACACCATGATCCAGAACGGTCCGGCGTAGAAACCGTAGGCCCGCCACGCGAAGCTCTCCTTCTCGATCGGATCGTTGGACCACCACGCGAGGAAGAACTCGAGCGCGTAGGCGTAACCGACGATCAGCGACGTAAACAGGAGAAGCTTCGCCATGTTGTCGAAGTGATACTTCGTGATGTACTTCTCGAGCCCGAACGCCCAGCGCAGTGGGATCATGATCGTGATCACCATCGCGACCCCTGAGAAGATCGCTCCGGCCACGAAGTACGGGGCGAAGATCGTCGAGTGCCAGCCCGGCACGATTCCCATCGCGAAGTCCCACGACACGACGCTGTGTACGGAGAGCACGAGCGGCGTCGCGATGCCCGCGAGGTAGAGATACAGCCGGCGATAG
>Ga0307378_10006293_pt1 | contig 16302 bp, 12 predicted proteins | sample UN1MG_FD_202238 | JGI IMG/M metagenome (GOLD analysis project Ga0307378, IMG submission 202238) | Soil microbial communities from Risofladan, Vaasa, Finland - UN-1 | ecosystem: Environmental > Terrestrial > Soil > Coastal area > Acid sulfate soil | place: Finland: Risofladan, Vaasa | collected... | reverse complement strand
ATGACATGAATCGGACGTGCTTTTTCCTGTGCTTGAACCTGGTTTGCGTCACGGTCTTCGGCGAGAAGCCGTCTTGGCACCAAGATTACGCGAAGGCGTATCACGAAGCCAAGGGGAACGAAAAACTGCTGTTGCTTTCGTTTTACGACGACGACGCGCGATACGTCCCCGAGCCGAAAGTCACGGCGGCTTTGCAGGAGTTCGTCCTGGCGGAACTTCCCGCGTCGGCGACCCTTGCCGCGGACCAACCGGGCGAAGAGGACAAGCCGCTGCTGGCCTATCGGGCGTTTCGCCACCTGAACAACGCGCCCGGGCTGGTCATCGTCAACCTGAAGTATCACGCCGACAAGTACGGGTACGTCGTGGCTACGCTCGCTTTGGAGGACGCCCAACGTTCGGACGATCGAGTCCTGCAGTTCCTGGAAGATCCGATCAGGAAGTACGACTCGCACACGCTGGCCGACGACTTCGGGCTCGATTGGCATACCGACTACGCCGAGGCCTATGCCGAGGCCGAAGCGAAAGGGAAACTGCTCTTCGTGGCCTTCGATTCCGAGTCGCAACGGTTTCTGCCGGACGGCAAAACGGCCGGCATGTTGCGGCGGTGCGTGTTGGCCCGGCTCCGCGTGGAAGACTCCGGCGAACTGCTCGCCAAAGAGGCCTTTCGCTCGTTCCATCAGGCCCCGGGAATCGGCGTGATCGACCTGGCGCATGAAGGCGCCGGCCATGGAACGCTCGTCCACGTGGTGCCCGGCGAGTACGTGACCGCCAAAGGCGTTCAGGCCATGTTGGCTTTGGCCGAAAGGGCATCCAAACTGCCGCCGTTGCGTTGGCAAACCGATTTCGAGCAGGCGAAGAAGCTGGCCGTCCAGCAGAAGAAGATGCTGCTGATCGCCGTCGACAACGACCAGAGTGTCTTCGAGCCAAAGCCCGCTTCCGTGCCCGTGCTGCACGCGTACATTTTGCTCCGGCAAACCACCGAATCGGAGGTCCGCAGCGAGGGCCTGCTACGGCGATTGCTGAACCTCGACGATCTCCGGCCGATGCGCGAGAAGGCCGGATTGGTCATCTACGACTTCCAGCACGAGGACGAGCCGTATTACGGACAGGTCGTCAGCGCCATGCCGTTTAGGTATCTGGGGCCCGATCCGGGCAACCGGGTCTTCGGAGAGGAACAACGGGAGTTCGAGTTCTTCACGCTCGAACCCAACACGTTGAGCCGCCGCACGCTGACCTGGGCGATCCGCGTCAGCAAGGGCTACGGCGAGAGCCAGCGGCTCCGCAGCGCCGACGGCCGCCCGAACGATACGCTGATGGCCTGGGCGCTGAAGAACTCCGAATTGCAGAAGAAGTACGGGTGCGGGCACCACGCCGGCGGACCGATGCGGGCGGAGATCGCCTCGCCGGGCCCCGGGGAAGATATCGTCGACGGGGCGCTGAACATGGTCCGCATCTGGCGCAGCTCGCCGCCCCACTACGGAACCATGGTCCGCTACCATCCCGAATTCGGCTACGACATGTACCCCAGCCAAACCAATCACTGGTACGGCACCGGACGGTTCTGAGGCCTTCTGCCGCCCGTTCGGCTCCCGGCGACGATTCCCCGAGCGATGCTATAATGGGGAAGGGGACTGGGGGTTCGGGACTCGGGATTGGGGACTGGGGGCTGGGGATTCCGAATTGGAGTCTCGCGCCGGAGCCTCTCCGCGAAATGTGCGGAAGTCGTTGAAGACACCAGCGCGGCTTTTGGCCGCAGCCAAACGGCGGGCAAGCCCGCCGGCTAAACGTTGTTATCCCCAGTCCCGAACCCCCAGTCCCGAGTCCCCCGTCCCGAGCCCCCAGTCCCGAATCCCCAGCCCCCAACCCCCAATCCCCAGTCCCCTAACCCCCATGTCCCCCATCACGGTCCAAGACGTTGCTGCTGCGGGCGTGGTCGGCGCCGGCGGGGCCGGGTTTCCCACCCATGTGAAACTGGCCGCCGAAGCCGACACCGTGCTGATCAACGCCGCGGAGTGCGAACCCCTGTTGCACAAAGACAAGGAGGTGCTGCGGGAATACGCCGACGCCGTGATCGAAGGAACCGCCGCCGCCATGCGACTGGTCAAGGCACGGCGGGGCGTGATCGGGATCAAGGAGAAGTACGGCGACGTCATCGACCTGCTGCGGGCGAAGCTGCGCGGCACGATAGAGATCGCCCCGCTTCGCGACGCCTACCCGGCCGGCGACGAGTTCATTCTCGTCTACGACGTGCTCGGCCGCGTGATCCCGCCGGGCGGTATTCCGTTGCACGTCGGGGCCGTGGTGATGAACGTCGAGACCACTTTGAACGTGGCCGCGGCGTCCGCTGGGCCGGTTACGCATAAGTATCTCTCGATCGCCGGGGCGGTGGCCGAGCCGGTCACGCTGCGGGTGCCGATCGGTATCACGCTGGCCGAATGCGTCTCGGCCGCGGGAGGCCCGACCGTGCCCGACCCGAACTACGTGGTCGGCGGCGTGATGATGGGACGGCTGGAAGACAATCACGACGCGCTGGTCGACAAGACGACCGGCGGGGTGATCGTGTTGCCCGAAGATCACGTGGTCGTGCGCCGGCGCCGCCAGGAATGGCGGCAGATCGCCCGGATCGGCCGCAGCGCTTGCGACCAGTGCAGCTTCTGCACCGAGCTGTGTCCCCGCTGGCTGCTGGGACATCCCATCGAGCCGCACCGGGCCATGCGGAGCCTGGGCTTCAATCTGGTGGGCGAGGCCAACGTGATCGGTACGGCCTTCTGCTGCGAGTGCAACTTGTGCAGCCTGTATTCCTGCCCGGAGGATCTCGATCCGAAGAACGTCTGCACGCAGAACAAACGGCGGCTGGCGGCCGAGAAGAAGCGATGGACGGATCCGCCGTTCAACCCGCGGCGGCCGGAATTGCACATGGCCAATCGCAAGGCCCCCATGTCCCGTCTGATGGCCAAGCTGGGCCTGACGCAGTTTCGCAACGTCGGCCCCTTGAGCGACACGCCGCTGGAGACCGGCAAGGTGGGCATCGCGTTGAAGCAACACATCGGGGCGCCTTGCGAGCCGGTGGTCACCGTCGGCGATCGCGTCAGCGCCGGCCAGGTCGTCGGGCGCCGGCCAACCACCAACGGCAAGCCCGCCCTGGGGGCCCCGGTCCACGCGTCGATCGACGGCACGGTCACGGCGATCGAGGAAGGGGTGGTTTGGATCGAAAAAGTAAGCTGATTTCCATCGCATGATAACGTTGTGTTTTTCGCCACGGTCGTTTAGCGGGCGGGCTTGCCCGCCGTTCGCAAACTTGGGTTTTTCGAACACACTTCGAATGAACGGCGGGCAAGCCCGCCCGCTAAACGATAAGCCGCTAAACGATAAGCCGCTAAACGATAAGCCGCTAAACGATAAGCCGCTAAACGATAAGCCGCTAAACGACAAGTAGCGACGCAGCACGCAAGGAACTGCCCATGCCCATCCCAAGATCGATCGGCGCGATGGAACTCTCCAGCATCGGCGTCGGATACCGGATCGAGGACGAGATGCTCAAGGCCGCTTCGGTCGAGTTGCTGATCGCGCGGACGATCTGCTCGGGCAAGTACCTGATCGTGTTGGGCGGCTCGGTCAGCGACGTGGAAGCGGCGATCCACTGCGGACTCGGCGGGGCCGGCGAAGCCGTGATCGATCACCTGCTGATTCCCAACGTCCACGAGTCGGTTTTCCCGGCGCTGGGACAGTCGGTCGTGCTCGAGCCGGACCAGGCCGGTGCGTTGGGCGTGGTGGAGACCTTCAGCGGCACCAGTGCTCTGGCCGCCGCCGACGCCGCCGCGAAGGCCGCGCGGATCACGCTCTTCCGCATCCACGTGGCGATGGCGCTGGGCGGCAAGGGGTTGTGTCTGATGACCGGCGGCGTGGCCGACGTCCGCGCCGGAGTGCAAGCGGCGGCCGAAGAAGTCCGACGCCGCGGCCTCTTGGTCTGTGAGATCGTCATCCCGCGCCCCAGCCCGGAGCTGTTCGCCGAGTATCTGTAGGTCCAGGTGGCACCAACCGCCCGGAATGCGGGGTCACGGCCCCATGGATGGCGTGAGGGCATGCCGAAGCGCCAAAATACTTCTCTTGGCCCGGACAGGGCTTTGCAGTATACTTCTCCGCCCACCTGACATGCCCCGTTTGGGTGGACTGCCCCTTTTCTTCAATCTCCTCACCAACTCACTTCGCCGGCTCATCGAGAGACTTGCGGGGTGCGTGCCGTCTGCCGGTCATGGATGTACTCTGGTCCGAAACGGCGAGTCCGAGCCGTCTGGAAATGCCGCTGCGCGAAGCGAACGTTGCGGCGGGTCCAGCGGCGCAGGAACGGTTGACCGGCTACCTGCACGCTGGCTATGCGGAATCGCTCTCCCAGTTCGGCACTCCGCGGCAGTTGCCTCGCAGCGGGGGCTGGATTCTCGAGCGCAACATTCCCGGCTTCCCTGAACGCGACGCGATGGGCTGTTATCCGCTGCTGGCGTGTCGCGATTGGGCGGCGCTCGAAGCGGACTTGAAAGACCTCCACGGCGAGCTGGTCAGCCTGGCCGTCGTGGCGGACCCGTTCGGCAGTCACGGCGAAGACCGGCTCCGGCGGTGTTTTCCCGACGTGATGTTCGCCTACAAGGATCATTTCGTCGTCGACCTGTCGGTGCCGATTCACGATCGCGTCTCGCCGCACCACCGCCGCAACGTGGCCCGGGCGCAGAAATCGGTCGACGTGCGACGGTGCGAAGATCCTTCCCGGGCGCTGGCCACTTGGACCGCGCTGTACGACGTGCTGATCGAGCGACACGGCATCGAGGGCATGAGGGCCTTTTCGCGGCGGTCGTTCGCCGCCCAATTGAGCGTTCCGGGCATGACCGCCTTCGAAGCCGTCCACCGGGATCGGACCGTCGGCATGCTGCTGTGGTACGTGCAGGACTCGGTGGCCTACTATCACCTGGGGGCACACAACGACGTCGGATACGAAAGGCGGGCGTCGTTCGCGCTGTTCTGGTTCGCCGTCGAGTATTTCGCCCGGTGCGGTCTCCGCTGGCTCGATCTCGGCGCCGGCTCGGGCACGAAGCAGACGGCCGACGGGCTGACCCGATTCAAACGAGGCTGGTCCACGGGAATCCGCCCGGCCTTTTTCTGTGGCCGGATCCTCGACCCGACGGCCTATCGAGCAATCGCCCGCGCCAAAGGAATCCCCGCGGGAACGGACTATTTCCCCGCTTACAGAAAAGGCGAGTTCGCCTGAGAGTCGATACCGTGAAGATCACGTTGCTCAGTCTCTATCCCACGGAAACCACGGCGAGGTACCTCCTGTCGTCGTACGTCTTGAAAGCCTATTTGCAGGAGCACTACGCGGAAGGCCGCCCGGACATCCACGTGCTGAATCTCAGCGTGAAGACGGAGACTTCGAGAATCTGCGAGAAGATCCTCGAGAGCGACGCCGACGTGGTCGGCTACAGCGGCTACACCTGGAACATCGAGAAGATCCTGGCGACCCTCGAAGGATTACGCGGCAGGTGCCAAGCGACCCACGTGCTCGGCGGGCCGGAGATTTCCACGGAACGAATCCTCGCGCTGCCCCACCCGGCCGCCGCCGACTATTACGTGATCGGAGAAGGCGAGAAGAAGCTGTTGAACCTGCTTCGGTGCCTGCAATTCAATCGCGAGGTCCCGTGCGGAGAACTTCCCGCGGGCGTGGCCTGTTGGCGGGACGGTCGGTTGCATTACGTACCGGAAGCCGAGTCCCACGACAATCTCGACGACATTCCCTCCATCTACTTAAGCGGCGCGATTGAAGACCGTTTCTACGCCCGGCAGCAGGCGTTCCTGGAAACCCAGCGGGGCTGCCGGTTCCGCTGCGCGTATTGCGTCTACGGGAAGAACCTGCCCTCGATCCGCTACTATTCGCTCGAGCGGGTGTTCGACGAGCTGGAGCATCTGATCGTCGAGAAGGAAGTCACGGCGCTTAGGATCTTCGACGCCCTGTTCACCTCGGACCGGGAAAGGGCGAAGGCCATCGTCCGTCACGTGGCGCAATTGAAAAGCCGGGTCGAGCGGTTGCCCTGGATCTACTGGGAGTCGACCTACGACCGCATGGACGAGGAGTTCATGGGACTGGTCGGTTCGCTGAAATACGGCGCGTCGATCCGGAACTGGCGCGACGTCGTTCCGCAGGATCGGCCCCAGCACTACACGGACATGCTGCGGGATTACACGGCGATCAATTGTCTGGGGGTGCAGTCTTTCTGCGATCGGGCGCTGAAGGCCGTGCGGCGGCCGCCGGTCGATCGGGAGAAGTTCGCCGCGTTCATGGCCAGAGCCTATCGCCACAACATCGTGTTGAAGCTCGACGTCATCCTGGGCCTGCCTTTCGAGACGGTCGATTCGTATTTCCGGGGGCTCGAACTGTTGCTGCCGCATCTGGAGAAGACCGACCATGTCTTGAATATCCACCGGCTCCAGATCCTGCCCGGCTCGGAACTCGAGCGCCTCTGCCCGACGCACGCCGTCGCCTATTCGTCCCGGGCGCCGCACTGGGTCCATGCGACCGGCGACATGCCCGAGCGGGATCTCGACCGGGCGTCGAAGCTGACCGCGGTGTTGTTCAGGATTCTCAATTCGCCGCTGCGGGGGCCGTTCTACGACGCTCTAAGACGCTCCGGCGAATCACCTCGACGACTCCTGGAAGACACGCTCCGCGCCGTCGCCGGCTGCCGGGAACTACGAGCGTGCCGGCTGGTGGAGGACGAGTCGGTCGACGACGAGTATTGGAACGACGCGGTATTTCAGGAGATCCCCGGCGAGTGGCTGGTCGAGTTTCTAAGGAATCGTTATTGCGCGAGGGTATAGACATGCTTTCGGAAGACCTGGAAGAACTCCGTTTCAGCGAAGTGGTCAAACGGACCGAGGCCCTGGACCGCGCCGAGGGAGATTGGATTCCGCTGAAGTTCGCCTTCTTGCGGAACATCACCGTCGATCCGATGCTCCCGTACCTGAAGTATCTCTGCTATCAAGACGGGATCCAAGCGAAGGTCTTCCCCGGCGACTACGATACGGTCGTCCAAAGCGTGATTCAACACGGCAGCTCGCTGTATCGCCACGAGCCCGACGTGATCGCCGTCTGCCTGAAGATGGAAAATCTCTCCGACACGCTGGCGACCGGGTTCTCGGCGCTGGCGGCGGCGGAGATCGATTCGGAGGCGGACAGGATCCTGGGCCTGGTGGACCGGGTATTGCACGAAATCCGGGAAAAAAGCACGGCGGCGGTCCTGTTGCACAACTTCGAGACGCCCGTGTACCCCAGCTACGGGATCTTGGACTACCAGGACCGCGGCAAACACGTCGGCACGTTCCGGACGATCAACGAGCAGTTGCTGGAGGTCGCCGGGAAACACGACGGCGTCTACGTCGTCGATCTCGACCTGCTGCAATCGGCCGTCGGATATCGGAACTTCTTCGACCACCGCTACTGGCACATCGCCAAGGCGCCCTACACGAGAGAAGCATGGCGGTCGATCGCCGGCGAGTACGCCAAGTTCATCCGCGCCCTGCACGGAAAGAAGCGGAAGTGCCTCGTGCTGGATTGCGACAACACGCTCTGGGGCGGCATCGTCGGCGAGGACGGTCCCGGCAAGATCCAAATCGGCACCACGTATCCCGGCTCCGCGTATCTCGAGTTCCAGAAGGCCGTGCTCGATCTCTACCACCGCGGCGTGATGCTGGCGCTGTGCAGCAAGAACAACGAAGCCGACGTTCTGGCCGTGCTCGACGACCACCCGGACATGCTGCTCCGCAGAGACCACTTCGCGTCGATGCGAATCAATTGGAGCAACAAGGCGCAGAACCTCCAGAGCATCGCGGCCGAACTGAACATCGGCGTCGACAGCCTGGTCTTCGTCGACGACAGCCCGTTCGAGATCGGCCAGGTGCGCCAGCTCTTGCCGGAAGTCAAGACGATCCGGCTCTCGGGAGACCCCGGTGCGTACGCCGCGCGGCTGAGGGCCGCCGGTTGGTTCGACACGCTGACGCTCTCGGACGAAGATCGCCGCAGGAACCGGATGTATCGCGACGAGGTCCGGCGCAAGGACGCCCGGCGAAACTTCCACGCCGGCGACGTGGAGGACTACTTCCGCTACCTGGCCATGGAGGTCCGAATCGGTCCGGCGGACGTTTTCACCGTACCCCGGGCGGCGGAGCTGACCCAGCGTACGAACCAATTCAACTTGACCACGAAAAGGTACTCCGAGGCCCGGGTCCGAGAACTGGCCGACGCGGACGACTCCGACGTGTTGGTGCTGCGGCTGAAGGATCGCTTCGGCGACAGCGGGATCGTGGGCGTGGCCGTCCTGAAGTACGACGGCCCGGGCGCGCTGATCGACACCTTCCTGCTCAGTTGCCGGGTGATCGGCCGCGGCGTGGAAGACGTTCTGTTGAAAACGTGCCTCGACGCGGCAAAGGCCCGAGGGTGCGAAACCCTCACCGGGCTCTACCTGCCGACGAAGAAGAACGTCCAGGCGGCTTCGTTCTACCGGGACCGGCGGTTCGCCTGCGTGGCCAGCGGTCCGGAAGCCGCCCGGTACGAATGGACTTTAACCCGGCCCGCGTGGAAGCCGCTCGAATACTTCGAATCGATCGAAGTCGACCACGGTCTGCTGTCCACGATGCCGACGCGGTGAAATAGCGTTTGCACATGAATAGTGTTTGAGTTTTGTTGCCGAGGGTGGCACGCCCTGAGGAACGAAGGGCGTGGCTTGGCAGGTTTTCCACGCCCTTCGTTCCTCAGGGCGTGCCACCCCGCGGAACAAACCCCATGGAACAAGTTGTTCTTGCCGGCCACTGGAGAGGACTACGATGCAAAAGAGCGTAAGAGAAGTGATCGGCGACGTGCTCGGCCTGGCGCCGGAGGGCATCGCGGAGGATTTGTCGATGCAGAACGCGGAAGGCTGGGACTCGCTGAAGCACATGGAGATCGTGGCGTCGCTGGAGGACGAGTTCGAGATCACCTTCACGGCCGACGAGATCGTCAGCATCACCAGCCTGCCCGCCATCAACAGCACGCTGCGCGAGAAGGGAATCGCCGCTTAAGATGGACCTCGAAGGAAAAATGGCGATCGTCACCGGCGGCGCCGGCGGCATCGGCCGTCGCGTGGTCGAACGACTCACGGCCGAAGGAAGCCGCGTGGCGGTCCTGGACCTCGACGTCGCCTCGCTCGATGAACCGGCGGCTGCCCGGAGCGACGTCTATTGCCGGCCGTGCGACATCAGCGACAGCGGGCAAGTGGAAGAGGCCGTCCGGGACGTCGCCGAGCGTTTGGGCGGCGTCGACGTCCTGATCAACAACGCCGGGATCATCCGCAACGCCCCGCTGATGAGCCTGCAAAACGGCCGGTTCCAGCCGCACGACATCGAGACCTGGGACCGGGTCATCGCCACGAACTTAAGCGGCACGTTCTACGTCACGCGGAGCGTCGTACAGGACATGGTCGCGCGGAGAACGCGGGGCGTGATCGTCAACGTCAGCTCCGTTTGCGCCGCCGGGAATCCCGGCCAATCGGCCTATTCGGCGTCCAAAGCGGCGATCGAAGCGCTGACGACTGTCTGGGCCGGCGAACTGGGGCCGCTGCGCATCCGCGTGGCCGGCATCGCCCCGGGATACACGCAGACGCAGACCACCTTGAATTCCATGTCCGAAGCCGTGATCAAACAGTGGAAAGGCCGCACGCCGCTGAGGCGGTTCGCCGAGATCGACGAAATCGCCCAAGGCGTCCTCTTCATCCTCGAGAACGACTTCTTCAACGGGCGGATTCTCCAACTCGACGGCGGGCTGAGACTGTAGTTTGATACGGAGGAAGATCGAGCCGATGAGCCAAGTGATCCTGTTCGGCGCCGGAAAGACGGCCGAAGTCGCCTACCACTACCTGACCCACGACAGCCCGCACGAAATCGCGGCGTTCACGGTGGACGGCAAGTACGTTACGGCCGACCATTTCCTCGGCCTGCCGTTGGTCCCCTTCGAGGAACTCCCGCAGAAGTATCCGCCCGACGACTTCGACATGCTGGTCGCCGTCGGATATCAGGACCTGAACAAGCTGCGGGCCTCGAAGTGCGAAGCGGCCAGGAAGCTCGGCTACCGGCTGATCAGCTACGTCAGCTCCCGGGCCAGCAACGTGGCCGGCGTGGCGGTCGGGGAGAACTGCTTCATCCTGGAAAACCAGTCCATCCAGCCGTGCGCGACCATCGGCGACAACGTCACCATCTGGAGCGGAAACCACATCGGACACCACTCCACCGTCGGCGACCACTGCTTCATCACCTCGCACGTGGTGATCTCGGGCATCACCACCGTCGAGCCCTATTGCTTCATCGGCGTGAACGCCACGATCGGGCACGGCCTGACCATCGGACGAGAAAGCATTCTGGGAGCCGGTTCCATCATCACCAAGAACGTCAAACCCCAAAGCGTCTTCATCGTCGAAGACACCCCGCTCTATCGCCTCGACAGCGAGCGCTTCATGAGATTCTCGAGACTGGTCGAAGGAGGTGCGTCATGAAATGGAAGAAACAGGGCCTGATCTTCTGCACCGGAGGCGATCAGGAGTGGATGCAGTCGCACGCCCAGGACCCGGTGGCCGATGCCGCGGGGCCCGATCGATTGCGGGTCTACTTCGCCACTCGCGACAAGACCAACCGCACGGTGACGACCTACGTCGAACTCGACGCGGACAACCTGCAGAACGTCCTCTACGTCCACGACCGGCCGATCCTGCCGCTGGGCGAGCTGGGGGCGTTCGACGACTGCGGCGTGATGTCCTCGGCCATCGTCGAGCATGAGGGCACCAAGTACTTCTACTACACCGGCTGGAACACCAGCACATCGGTGCCCTATCGCTTGTCCATCGGCCTGGCCGTCAGCGAAGACGGCGGCAAAACGTTCCGGCGGCCGTGCCTCGGTCCCGTGCTGGAGCGGACGTATCGCGAGCCGCATTTCTGTTGTGCCCCCTATGTAATGATCGACGAAGGCACCTGGAAAATGTGGTACACCTCGTGTACCGGCTGGGAAGTCGTCCAGGGCAAACCGGAACCCCGCTATCACATCAAGTACGCCGAGTCCGAAGACGGCATCCGCTGGCAACAGACCGGCGTCGTGTGCATCGACTACGATCCGTCCCGCGAAGCCATCACCCGGCCCTCGGTGCTGAAGACCGGCGGAGAATACCGCATGTGGTATTGCCACCGCGCGCTGGGCGGATATCGGACGGAAAAAACCGCCAGCTATCGCATCAGCTACGCCCGATCCGCCGACGGACTCGACTGGGAACTTCACGACGACTTTGGCGGACTCGACGTTTCCCCAAGCGGCTGGGACGCCGACATGACGGCCTATCCCTGGGTGTTCCCTCATCGGGGAAAGACGGTCATGCTCTACAACGGCAACGGCTTCGGCCGCTCGGGCTTCGGTTACGCAATCCTGCAGGAGGAAGCGGAGTGACGATACGCATAAAACGATCCGTCGACGATCTGGCCATCCTCGGCGGCACGCCCGCCTTCGAGCAACCGCTGCACGTGGGCCGCCCGAACGTCGGCGACCGCCGGCGCCTGCTGGCCCGCATCGACCGGATTCTGCAGGACCGGTGGCTGACGAACCAGGGGCCCGTGGTCAAAGAGTTCGAGCACCGCATCGCCGAGCGGCTGGACGTGAAGCATTGCATTGCCACCTGCAACGGTACCCTGGCCCTGGAAATCGCCGTGCGGGCGCTGGACCTCTCCGGCGAAGTCATCGTCCCCTCGATGACCTTCGTCGCCACGGCCCACGCGCTGATGTGGCAGCGCATCACGCCGATCTTCTGCGACGTCGACCCGGCCACGCACAACATCGATCCCCAGCACGCCGAAGAGTTGATCACGCCGCGGACGACCGCCATCCTGGGAGTCCATCTCTGGGGGCGGCCGTGCGACGTGGAAGCACTCACCGAGATCACCCGGCGGCGCCGGCTGGCGCTGCTGTTCGACGCGGCGCACGCCTTCGGTTGCACGCACAAGGGACGGTCGATCGGACGGTTCGGCGCGGCCGAGGTGTTCAGCTTCCACGCCACCAAGTACTTCAACACGTTCGAAGGCGGCGCCGTCACGACCGACGACGACCGACTGGCCGAGCGGATCCGCCGGATGAAGAACTTCGGCTTCGCCGCGGACGACAAGGTGGTCGACATCGGCATCAACGGCAAGATGAACGAAACGGCCGCCGCCATGGGGCTGACCTCGCTGGAGAGCCTCGACGAGTTCCTCGCCGTCAACCGGCGCAACTATCAGGCGTATCGCGATCAGTGCGACGCGCTGCCCGGCTTGCGGCTGCTGCAATACGACCAGCGCGAGACGAACAACTATCAGTACGTGGTGGTGGAGGTCGATCGGGCGGCGGCCGGGCTCGGCCGGGATGAACTCCTGCAGGTCCTTCGGGCGGAAAACGTCCTGGCCCGGCGATACTTCTTCCCTGGCTGCCACCGCATGGAACCGTATCGCAGCGATCGCCGTCACGCGCCTTCGCCCCTGCCGGCCACCGAATCGGTCGCCGGCCGGGTGCTGGTCCTGCCGACCGGCACTTCGGTGGACCAGGAGCAGATCGCGGCGATCGGCCAGATTCTGCGGGCAGCGCTTCAGATGCCGCGTCGCGTGAAGAAGCATTTTGCCCTTCACGCCCCGACTCCCATCCTGCCCGGCCCCCACGAGCTTCCGCTGTTGGACGCCATCCCGCCGATCCAGCATCAGTAAGACGCCTCGATCGACACGCGTTTCGCTTCCGTGAGATCGACGTTCCATTTCCGCAGCGTGCCTTCGGAGAAACGGACGCTGAGGACGTAGGGGCCCGGCTCGCGGACGGCCAGGTCGACCGTGTCGGGGCCCCGGCAGCCGGTCAGCACCTGCGAGCCGATCACGCGGCGGCCGGCGGGCCGGCCCTTGGCGTCGATCAGGCGGACGTCGGCCCCCAAGACGCCGCGCGTCCCCTTCACCCGGGCCGTGACGATCCGCGTTTGCAGCAGCTTCTTTTCGTGATAGGTCGGATACTCCTTGGGTTGCCGCCCGGTGAGCGTGTCGTTGACGATCAGCCGCAAGGTGCCGTCCATGCCGCCCAGCAGCAGGTCGGGCGCCCCGTCGTTGTTGACGTCGCCGGCCGCCGCGCCGAACGCACCCGTGTCGTAGGCCGCCGGGGGAAACGCGTCGGCGGCGTAGTTCTCGTCGAGCATGTACGAGCCGTAGCCGCGGTTGGTGTGGAAGACGTTTTGGGCCCGCGCCTCGCGCGAGAGCGTGAACAGATCGACGTATCCGTCCACGTTGAGGTCCTCGGCCAGCGTGGCCAACTGGCGGGTGCGGCAGTCCTGGATTTCGTTTCCGTAACCGGTGACGTCCTTGGGCGCGCCGTCTTGGCCGGCGACGACCGTCAAGTGCATGTCGCCGGCGGCCACCAGGTCCCAACTACCGGGCTGCCACTGGGTGGCGAAACATCCGCCGCCGGTCAAGCCCGGCTCGCTGCTGCCGGAGACCTTGTAGTCGAAGTTCAACCGATGGGGCAGGGGTGCGAAAACACCCTGCTGGTTCTGGAGGAGGATCAGCCCCCGGTCGACGGCGTAGTAGAGGTCGGTCCGCCCGTCGCCGTTGACGTCGCCCGGGGCGAAGAAACCGGTCCCGGCGGCGCCGGTTTCCGTGCGGTCCAGGCCGGCCGCGGAAGTGGCGTCGACGAACGTCTTGTCGGCGGCGTCCGGATTCAAGTAGACCGCCAGACCGCCGCCCGTGCGGGAAACGACCACGTCGGGATACCCGTCGCCGTCGAGTTCGACGAAGGCGGCGCACTTGACCGCCTGGTTCGCAGAGGCCGGCAGCCAGGTCGTTTTGGTGAAGCCTTGCTGCGAACCGCGGTAGATGACGCCGTCGGCCAGCAGATCCGCCCGACCGTCGGCGTCGACGTCGGCGAAGCTGCAGCTTGCCGAGCGCACGCCGGCAAGGCCCAGCGACTGCGTGGCGTCGGTGAATCTCAACTCGCCGGTCTGCCGATAGACGCGGTTGCCGCCGTCGTGGCAGGCGTAGGCGTCGAGCTTCCCGTCGCCGTCGATATCGTAGAGCGCCACGCCGCGGATCGGCCCGGCGAAAGTCCCCAACGCAATCTCGTCCTTGAACCGGACGATCGGAGTGGGCGGGAAGAACACGGTCCCTTCGGCCGTATCGACGACCATCGCGAGCAGTTGCTCGACGGCGCCGTTGAAGGTCCCGTACATCTCGTCGCCGAGCGCTTCCTGCCATCGCCACTTCGACATGTCGGCCGGATCGGGAGCGACCAGCGCGTGCCACTGGCGGCCGGGCGTGTAGAGCAGCACCTCGCCCTCGTGTCTGGCGCGGTCCTTGCCGGCGTAGGCGATCAGCGTGTCGCCTTCGAGCACCTCGTCCAGCAGCGAGTCTTCGCCGAATTCCGCGGCGGGCGCGTCGATAGTCACTTCCTTGGGCTTGAACTCGCCCAGGCAGACTCGCGTGACGCGGAAGACGACGACCTCCTCGTCGACGTCCGACCGGGTGATTTCGCCGGCGATCACCGCGGTGTAACGTTCGGCCAGGTGCGACGGCTGCAACTGGGGATTCACCAGCGCCCGGGCAGTGTCGCGGGCGAACAGGATCACGGCCGCGGCCAGACCGGCCGTCAAGACGAGGTTGCCTTTTTGCACTGTATGGATACCTTATGCGCGGATGTGATTTCGGCGTATTCAATATCGCGCGCCGCGTTCGAGGCCGTCCAGCCGGGTAAACAGCCGGGTTTCGTCGGCCTGGCAACGGGGGCCGAAAAACAGGTTCTTCCAACGGGCTTTCGTGGCCGGGTCCTGGTAGAGGACGCCGCCGGCGCGGAGGTGGTCGAACTCGACGCCGTCGACCGCCACGTCTTGGGCCAGGAAGCAGTCGGTCCCCTGCGGCAACGCACGCATCCATCGGAAAAGCTGCTCCTTTTCGGGCCAGCGGTCGATTTCCTTCTCGTATCGTTCGCTTCCCGGCTCGGGGCATATCGCCTGGTCTTCCATCACGGTGAAGACGAGCCTCGCCCGGCCGAGATCTTGGCTGATGCTCCGCAGCCCGCCGGCCAGCACGACCAGCGAGGGCACCCGGCCGAACTGCTGCCGCGGGTCGTCGCCGGGGCCGGCGTACTCGGCGGCCGTGTGGTTCTTGAAGGCCAGCCCGAAGGTGCAGCTTCGCGTCAAGGGGCGCTCGGGCAGGCCGCCCTGGATGGTGCCGTCCGTGACGGTCATCTCCGGAGAGGTGAAGTCGTTGTTCCAACTCTCGAACCGGGCGCCGTCGAGCAAGGCGAGCACGCCGCCCTGTTCGATGCTGGGCGACGCGTTTCGGCCGGGCTGGAGCGTGCTGTCGATGCCCACGATCACCGTGCAGCCGTAGATGCGGAACTCGTCGAGCACGGTGACGTGGCCGAGAAACTCGACCGAGGCGTTTTCCTCCTTGTTGAAGGTGAAGTACTGCGAACTCATGATCCCGTCGCCGCGGCCGGTTCCGCAAGCGGTTTGGAGCGTATTGTCGTTTCGGAAGAAGACGTGCTTCGATCCGAGGAACCGGGTGGCCCCCTGCGAGTCGATCCCGCCGCATTCCTTGATCCAGACGTTGCCGTGGATGCTTCGCCCCACGCCGTCCCCGCCGCCGACGAAGGCCGCGTTCTTCTCGACCGTGACGTGGCGGACGGTCTCGCGGATCGAAGAGCCGCGGAAACCGACCGAGTAGTGGGTTTCGGCCGCCGGGAGCAGCAGGTCGGTGTTCTCGTCGAGCACGACCTCCCGGCACGGCTTGCCGTCTTCGAGCCAGTTGTCCGGGTCCGTGGGATCGAGCGAGTCCCTTCCGCCGTATCGGCCGTCGCGTCCGGGATGGGCCCAGACCATCAGGCGTCCCTTGGGCCAGTCCGTTTCGAGAAAATACTCCTTGCCGGTCAGCTTCGGCCAGAGCGTCTTGTTCTCGAATTGCGGGTCGTGCGCCGTGGACGTTTCGTCCGCCGGGGCGGTCGGGGTGAGGGCCGCCGAGAGGACTGTTATGGCCAACGCAGTCACGGTAAGTCTGGTCACGGGTTTTCTCCGGAGGCTTGTTGGGAAGACCTCCTATTATAGTCGAAGGCGACCGTGGTTGCTTGCGAAGGGGCGAGCGGCTGGGTCAAGCGGCTAGGCGGTGATGCCCTTGGTCAGGGCCATGAACGCGGTTTCCAGGTTGATCTCGTCCTCCTTGAAGACCTTGAGCTTATGGCCCGCCTCGATCAACAGC